>Ga0222712_10000792_pt1 | contig 40522 bp, 36 predicted proteins | sample C33_657DmetaG_FD_165043 | JGI IMG/M metagenome (GOLD analysis project Ga0222712, IMG submission 165043) | Estuarine water microbial communities from San Francisco Bay, California, United States - C33_657D | ecosystem: Environmental > Aquatic > Marine > Unclassified | place: USA: California... | reverse complement strand
CCCGGCGAAAAGATAGGCTTCGCCGCCGAGCTCGCTCCAGGCGCCGGCGATGAGCTCGGCGAAGTGGCGGGAGAAGTGGCGGACATCATGGGCGACCACGAGGCGCGCGCCGGGCTGGGTGGCGGAGACGTGCTTCCAGAGGCCGATGACCGCCCGGAGGACGTTGACGTCGTTGAGGCAGGCGGAGCCGAGGGCCGCGCGGACCGGCAGCCCCTGGGCGTCGACCTCGTTGGCGGCGGAGACCCGGCCCACGGTGCGACCGCGCATCCCGCCCGTCCCGAAGGCGATGCCCTTGTAGAAACGATCCTCGAGTTCGGCCCAGGCGCCGCGGTCGCAAAGGTCGCGGAGGGAATCGATGGCCGCGGCCGGCAGGGCCCCGGAGCGGAGCCAATCCCCCGCATTGGCGAGGCTGGAGGCGGAAAGCTGACCCTTGCCGTGGGCGGCTTGGAGGAGCGAAAGGACGGCGGCGGAAGCGCTCATGTGTCCGCCCATACTTGCCCTCCCGGGGGCGGGGACAAGCCCGTAGGCGGGGGAGGCGGGGGTTGACACAATCGGTCCTTTGCCAAGGGTTGACCCCCCATGCCTGAAGACCGTTCCAACAAGCAGCCCCCGGCCGGCGACGACCGTAATCTCGTGGTCGTCGACGAGGATTTCGTCAACGCGGACACCGAAGACCGTCTCTGGCTCTTCTGGGAGCGCAACAAGGACGTCATCGTCAAAGGCACGTTCGCCGTCGTGGTAGGCATCCTGGCCTTCCTCGCCTATTTCTTCTGGAACGAAAGCCGCCGCGAAGCCCTCGGCGAAGCGTTCACCGCCTGTCAGGACGAAGCCGCCCGCCGCGCCTTCGCCGCCGCCCACCCGGGCGAGACCCTCGCCGCCGTCGCCATGACCGACGTCGCGGACGACCTCAAGAAAGCGGGCAAGTTCGCCGACGCCGCCAAGGCCTACGACGAAGCCAACCGCCTGGCCGGCCTCGCCGGCAAGAGCCCGGCCGTCGCCGCCCTCGCGACCCGCGCCCGTCTCTACTCGGCCCTCTGCGGCCTCGAAACCGGCGCCGCCGGCGCGGACAAGGCGATCGCCGCCGTGGCCGACGACGCCAACGCCCCCGAGACGCTCCGTGGCTTCGCCATGCTGACCCTCGCCAACGTGGCCGTCGCCAAGGGCGACACCGCCGAAGCGACCAAGTGGCTCAACGCGATGGACAAGAAGCTGCGCGCCGGCCACGTCTGGAAGTCCGACAAGGAAGCCTTGGTGCAGTCCGAGCCTTCGCTCGTCGCGCCGGCCGCTCCCGCCGCCAAGTAAGCGGCCGATGGCGGAAGAAACAAGCCCCGGCTGGCGCCGGGGCTTTTCGTCGTCGCGCGACGCGGCCTACTTCTCGAGCGGCTGCGTGAAGATCGCGCGGTGGATCGGGGTCGGGTAAGGTTCGCCGGGACGGGCCACCGCCCACAGGATGCGGTTGAGCTCATCCTCCGGAGCGCGGTCGTACTCGGCGAAGTTCATCTTCTCGGAGCGCTCCCAGAAGGCGCTCTTCTTCGTGTTCTTCGCCTGCAGGTCGACCTGCGGCATGAGCGGAGAATAAGGCGTCAGCACCGCCTCCTTGGCAAAGAGGCCGAACATCGGCGTCGCGCCGGCGTCGTATTGCGTGAGCGGCGGCAGGCCGAGGATGAGTTCCATGGTGCGGATCATGCTGGCCTGCGTATACAGCGTGCTGTCGACGACGCCGCGCTTGCACCAAGGGCTGATGACGAAGCCGATCGTGCGATGGGCGTCGACGTGGTCGGGGCCGTTCTGGGTGTCGTCCTCGATGACGAAGATCGCCATCTCCTTCCAGTACTTGCTGCGGCTGGCGGCTTCGACGATCCGGCCGAGGGCGAGGTCGTTGCTGCCCACGCAGGCCTCGGGCGTGAAGGCGCCCGGCGTCGTGCCGCTCGTGTGATCCTCGCCGAGCGACATGATCGTGAAGCGCGGCAGGTCGCCGGTCTTCTCGGCCGCATGGAGGTCGTCGATCCAGTTCTGGACGAGGTCCATGTCGCGCGAGCTCTTGTTGCGGGCGGACCGCTTCCAGGTCCCGCGGTTCTCGGAAGGCACGCGCTGGGCGCCTTCGCCGTAGTTGCGATAGCTGACCCCGTGGCGCCGGCAAAGGTCCCAGAGGTAGCCGTTGGCCGGCGTCTCCATCTCGTCGTTGCCGAAGAGCTTGCCGTGCGCGGAGTACGACATGATCCAGGAGCGTTGGTTGAAGTCGGTGGCCATGGCGGCGTCGGTCCAGCTGTGCCCGTCGACGCTCACCTCGCTGTTGCAGTAAAGGTTGTCGAGGAGGGCGTAGTCGCGGGCGAGCTGATGGTGGTTCGGGGTGACTTTCTCGCCGTACATCGTGAGCCGCGGATCGCCGTTGCCGACGGGCTTGCCGGCGGCGTCCTTCATGTCGCCGAGGACCTGGTCGTACGTGCGGTTCTCCTTGATGATGTAGAGCACGTGCTTGATCGGGCAGGGTTCGCCGACCTTGGAGGGGATCACGGAATCGCTCGGCAACGAGGCCGCGCGGAGCTGGGAGGGGTTGTAAGGGGAGTTGAGGCGCACCTGCCGCGTGTAGGCCACCATCTGCTTCGCGTCGGGCTTCGCGACGAACGAGATCGCGCCTTCGAAGGTCTTGCCCGGATGGTCGAAGGTGAGGCCCGTATGGAGCTTGTTGGGCTTCGGGCTGAGGGCCGGGAAGCTCGCGCGCGACGACAGGCCCTTCCCGTTGGCGACGAGCAGGAACTTGTTGTCGGGCGTGACGGCGACCGCGGTCGGGTACCAGCCGGTCGGGATGAAGCCGTTGACGAGGGCGATCCGCTCGCCGCGGTCCTGGGCCTCCTCCATCAGGTCGCCGGAGATGTCGGCCACCATCACCGCGTTGTTGTCGGCGTTCGCCACAAAGAGCGTCCGGCCGTCGGGCGAGATCGCCAGCCCGCACGGCGTGCTGCCTTCGGGCGACTGGGGGTACAGCGACGTGACGATGACCTCGCGCGCGCCTTCCCAGAGACGGCGCGTGGGGCCGGCGGCCTCGCCGGGCTTCTCGAGCTGGCCCGTCTGGATGACGTGCACCGAGTTGTCGCCGGAGCAGGCGACGAAGAGGCGGCCGTCCGGCGCGAGGGCGAGGTCGTTCGGCCGGATGCCGACGGTGATGTCGCGGACACGCTGGTGCTGGGCGAGCTCGACGATGCTCACGCTGCGGCTGCCCCAGTTCGTGACGTAGAGATGCCGGCCGTCGCCGCCGAGCGCGACCGAGTGCGGGTGCTGGCCGACCGCGACGGAGTTCTCCAGCAGGAGCGTGTCCGGCGCGAGCTTCCAGAGCTCATGGCCGCCTTCGTTGCACACGTAGACGGCGCCCGTCGCAGGATGCACCGCGAGGCCCGCGAGGAAGACCGCCCGGCCCGCGGGGTTCGGCTTCACCTCGCGGACGTAGGTCGCCTGGCCGTCCCGGTAGTCGAAGACATGGATGACGCCGGTGTCGCCGCCGCTGACATAGAAACGCTTGCCGTCCGGGCTGAAGGCCAGGCCGTTGAAGCATTCCTTCAGCGGATGGAACTGCGACGTGCGGGGTTCGGCGAGCGTCACCACCGTGACCCCCTGCTTGTTGTAGCCGGCGCTCACGGCGAGCACCGCCTTGTGGTCGGGCGCGATGACCATGCGCAGCGGCATGTCGCCGCTGGGCACATGCGTGCCGGCCGGCGTCACGCCCCAGCCGTTGAAGAGCAAGGCCGAGCTCGGAGCGAGGCCCGGTCGCGTGCGCACCGCGGCGGCGTCGACGTCTTCGCCCGCCTGCCGGACGGCGGGCGGGCGGGGGTCGGCCAGGAGGGCGGCGGCGAACGCCAACAGGAGCAAGGAGGCGGGACGAGGAGGCATGGTCGGGGAGGGGTGAGAGATTACCGTCCAGGCGAAGACAAACCGCAAGCGGGACCTCGCCCCGCAGCCTCTATTCTCCTTGCCAATAAAGGGTGTTCGGCGTGTCTTCTGGTGACCCGTTCGCATGGTGCCGACGGGCCGCATCCCATCCCACCGGAGTCCGACCCATGAACGAAGCTGCGCCCTTGCCGGAAGCCGCCGTCGTGGCGGAAAAGCTGACCAAGCGCTATGGTTCGCTGACGGCGGTGGAGGACCTGAGCTTCTCCGTGGCGCCGGGCGAGATCGTCGGCTTCCTGGGGCCGAACGGCGCCGGCAAGTCGACCACCATGCGCATCCTGTCCGGCACCATGTCCGGGACGTCGGGCCGCGCCTCGATCTGGGGCGTCTCCGTGGCGCTCGACCCCGCCGGCGCCAAACGCCACCTGGCGTACATGCCGGAGAACAACCCCCTGCCCGAGGACCTGCGCGTCGAGGAATACCTGACGCTCCGGGCCCGGCTCAAGGACGTCGACCCCGCGCGCGTGGACGAGCGCGTCCGCAAGGTCATGGACGACTGCGACCTCACCCGACGCGCCTCCGGACGGCTGATCGGCCAGCTCTCGAAGGGCTTCCGCCAGCGCGTCGGCATCGCGGACGCGCTCCTCGCCGAACCCCGCGTCGTCATCCTGGACGAACCCACGATCGGACTCGACCCGCACCAGATCCTCGGCATCCGCGACCTCATCCGCTCGCTGCGCGGCAAGATGGCCGTGCTCATCTCGAGCCATATCCTGCATGAGGTCGAGCAGGTGTGCGACAAGGTCGTCATCATCAACCGCGGCCGGCTCGTCGCGCAGGGCCGCACGGAAGACCTCCGCCGCGAGCTCCTGCCCGAGGTCACCTTCACCGTCGTGACCCGCGCCGACGAGGCCACGCTGCTCGCGGCCTGCCGGGCGACCGAACCGGCCGCGACCGTCGCCGCCCTGCCCTCCGCCGACGGCTGGAACGCCTTCCGCATCGGCCTGCCCGCCGGTTCGCCGGCGCGCGAGAGCCTCGCCGGCGCGCTGATCGCCGCCGGACTGAGCCTGCGCGCGATCGCCGAGGACCGCTTCGGCCTCGAAGACATCTTCCTCGCCGCGACGCGGCGCGCCCCGGGAGAGGCCCGTCGTCCCTGATGCGCCACTTCCGGACCTTGCTCGCGCATGAGCTGCGCTCGGCCGCGCTCTCGTGGAACACCTGGGCCGCGGCCGGCCTGTTCCTCGCGCTCATGGGCGGCATCCATTTCTTCGCGCTCGTCGAAGCCAGCCGCGGACCGGGCGAGCGCACCCCGGTCGAGTCGACGCTCTGGTTCTTCTGGCTGCCGCTGCTCTGCGTGCTGCCGTTGCTCACCATGCGGACCTTCGCGGAGGAACGCCGCTCGGGCACCCTGGCCGCGTTGCTCACCACGCCGGCGAGCGCGGCGGCGGTGGTCTGGGCGAAGTTCCTCGCGACCTGGGTCGTCTGGATCGTCTTCTGGCTGCTGTTCACGCTCTTCCCTTTCCTGACCGTGCAGCGCCTCGGCACGCCCGGCGACACGCGGCTCGGCGACCCCTCGATCCTCTGGGGCGGACTCTGCTTCATCGCCGTCAGCGGCCTGCTGCACGTGGCCATCGGCATCCTGTGCAGCTGCGTCACGCGCTCGTCGGCGCTCGCCGCGCTGCTCGCGTTCATCAGCCTGCTCGCCATGACCGCCGCCGGCGGCGCCATGGAATCGCTGCCGATCGAAAGCTGGGAATGGCTCGGCTGGCTGCGCGAACCCGCCGCGCACCTCCGGACGTTCGGTCACCTGCAGGATTTCGCCGCCGGCATCCTGGATTCCCGCCCGATCGTGCTGTACGGGACCGGCACCCTGCTCTGCCTGGGCTTGGCGATCTTGTCCGTGGAGGGACAGGAATGACATGGCGCCCCCTCGCGACGACTTCGGTTCCGTCCGGCCCATCCGCCGGCTCAACCGCCTGACGCAGGCCCTGCTCGCGATCGCGCTGGCGGTCGTCGTCAATTTCCTGGCCTCGCTGCCGGAGTTCCGCCTCCGGCACGACATCACCGCGGACCGTCGCCACTCGCTCGCGCCCGAATCGGCCGAGACCGTGCGGGCCGCGGGGCGGCGCAGCCCGGTCGGCGTCGGCCGCAACCAAGGCTGGGTGAAGGCCGTGCTCGTCACCAACGACCCCTCCGAGCCGGCGCAGATCGTGCGCTCGCGCCTGCTCAAGCTGCTCGATTCGTATGTCGTGGAATCAGGCCGCCACGGACCCGCCTGGTTCTCGGTCGAGCTCGCGGGCGGCGGGCGCAACGCGCCGCTGCTCTCCGAACTGGCGGCGCGCCACGGCGCCCCGGACGCTTCCGTCGCGCTCATCCTGAGCTGCGGGTCGCGCGCCAAGTACGTCAGCTACCGCGAACTCGTGACCAAGGACGGCGGCTTCCGCGGCGAAGAGGCCGTCACCGCGGCGCTGATCGAAGTCACCGAGGACAAGGCCGCCGTGTGCTACGTCACCACGGGTCACGGCGAGCTCGGACTCGAAGACGCCCTGCCGGAACGCGGCATGTCGCTGCTCTCGCGCCAGCTGCGGAACCGCAACTTCGAGGTGCGGGCGCTGAACCTTTCCACGGTGGCCGAGGTCCCGCGCGACGCGGCGATGGTCCTGATCGCAGGCCCGCTCACGCCGTTCTCGGCGGCCGAGAACGGACGCCTCAAGAACTACCTCTACGAACGTAACGGCCGCGTGCTCGCCCTGCTGGATCCGGGCCGCGACCACGGCCTCGAGCCCACGTTGGCGGACTGGGCGATCTTCTCGCCCGACGCCTTGCTCCAGGAGCCCGACCCCGCCCGGCTCTACCCCGACGGCGACATCGCCCTGCTCCGCCTCGAGGAGAAGGAACACCCGCTCACCAAGGTGCTCAAGGAGCAGAACCTCCCGCTCATCGCCTCGCGGATGCGCCCCGCGCGCTTCGACGAAGGCAGCGCGCCGGACAGCACGCTCGGCGTCTGGCAGCTCGTGTTCTCCTCGGACGCCGCGTGGGGCGAGACCGACTTCGTCCGCCTGCCCGTGCGCTTCGACGCCGACCGCGACCAGCCCGGTCCCGTGTGCCTGGCCGCGGCCGCCGAACGCGCCACCGGCATCCGCAAGGGCGTCGGCGGCGCGGGCGGTCGCCTCATCGTGGTCGGCACCTCGCAGATCGCCGCCAACCAGCGTCTCAACCGCGGAGGCAACCGCGCCTTCGTCACGCAGTGCGCCGCCTGGCTCACGGACCGCGACCGGGCGATCTCCTTGCCGGCCCGCGCCGAAGGCGAGTACCAGCTCAACGCCACGGCCGCCGACTTCTGGGCCCTGGCCCTCCGCTTCGCGGCGATTCCGCTCGCCATCCTCGCACTCGGGCTTGCGGTTTCCGTGTGGCGTCGCAGAAGTTGACGTGCTCATGCGGATCTCCCGCACCACCGTCATCCTGCTGGTCGCCAACCTGATCGCCTTCGGGCTTCTCTGGAAGGCCACCTCGGGCCATCAGCCGGCCGCCGTCAGCCAGACGCAGCTCTTCCCGTCGACGCCGGCGAAGCTGATCCTGAGCGAAGGCCCCGAGCGCATCGTGCTCGAGAAGCGCAACTCCGCCTGGCGCCTGTCCGAGCCCTTCGACTGGCCGGCCAACATCTGGTCCGTGCAACGGCTGCTCGACGAGCTCCGCTTCGTCAGCACCGAAGCCGGGTTCGACGCCGCCGAGGCCAAGGCCAACGGCTCGAACCTCAAGGACTACGGCCTCGACGCGCCGCGCTGGACCCTGAAGGTGACCGCGGAGACCGGCGCCACCGTCGAAGCCCGGATCGGCGTGCAGCCCTCGACGCGCCACCACTTCCTGCTCACCGAGGACGGTAAGCGCATCATCCCCTTGCCCGAGGCCATGGCGGCGGCCCTCGCGGCCAAGCCGGAGACCTACCGCGTCGACAAGATCTTCGAGGTCGCCGACTTCGAGGCCCGCGCCGTCTCCGTCCGTCATCGCGCCAAGGACGGCGAGACCGTGACCGCGCTCACCTCCGAGGCCCGCCCGCGCGTCGGGCGCCGCGTCCAGCTGCCGGAATGGCGCTTCGAGACGCCGTACGACGCGCTCGCCGACGCCGATGCGACCGCCCGCGCGGTGGCCGACCTCACGAACCTGCGGGCGAGCAAGTTCGTCGCCCTGGGCGACGACGTCACGGGGCTGTCGACGCCCGTCCTGCGCCTCGCGCTCGAAGGCAATTCGCGCCGTCAGGTGCTGCTCGTGGGCCAGCCCGCGCCGGGCCAGCCCACGCTGCTCTGCGCCAAGCTCGAGGAGAACAGCTCCGTCTTCCTCGTCGAGGCGCGCCTCCTCGCCGATTGGTTCGCCGTCCGGGAGACGCTCGCCGCCTCCCGGCCCGCGGACTTCGATCCCGCCTTGGTCACCGGCTTCACCATCGCCGCCGGCGGCCGCACCATCACGTTGCACCGGCTGGAAGGCGCGGCGAGCGAAGCGCGCTGGGAGATCCCCGTCGCGCCCGGCTCCACGGCGACCAAGCGCCGGGAGGCCGACGCGAAGATCGTCGCCCGCTTCCTGGACGCCGTCGCGCAGCTCCGCGCCGCGCGCCGCAAGTCCGCCGTCGGCGGCGTGAGCGTGCCCGCCGTGATGGCACAGGCCAACCCCGGCACGACGTCGGTCCAGACGCTCGAGCTCGAATTCGGCGCCGACCGCATCCTGCTCACCTTCACCGACGACCCGGACAAAGGCGCGGGCACCCGCGTCGTCCACGCCAAGGGCTCGCCGCTCGCGGCCGTCTGCGACGTCTCCCTGCTCAACGGCGGCCACCAGAACGTCGAGCCGCAGGCGTGGCGCAAGCGGACCGTGGCGGAACTGCCGCAGGGCGCGCGCGTGAGCGGCCTGCGCCTCACGGCGCGCGGCGACGGCAAGGTCCTCGGCGAAGCGCGCCTCGGCCCCGACGGCAACTGGGCCGGCGCCGGCCGCCTCGATCCCGCGAACGCGCGGCGGCTCGCGACCTTCCTCGCCGAGGTGCGCGTCGCCGAATTCCCCGGCCGCGACGTCGGCGCGGGCGGCTGGAAATACGAGCTGCGCGTGACGGATCAGGCCGCCACCGGGGGCGGCGCCGCGAGCGAGACCTTCCGCACCTACCTCTGCTCGGCCCCCTTCAACACCCGGTCCCTGCTCATGCGGGACGAAGCCGATGACGACGACTTCCTCCTCGAAGCCGGCCTCGCCGAGGTGCTGATCCCGCTGCTGACCGAGTCCGGCAGATGAAACCGAAGCCGGCCATCTCGCCCTTCCGCAGGTTCCTGCGCGGGCTGACGAACACGTGCCTGCTCCTATTGCTGCCGGTCCTGCTGACGTTGGGCTGGGTCGCCGGCCTCGACCGTCCGACGAAGCTGCCGGACTTCCTGACCGAACGGCTCGCCGCGCGGCTCGCCGAACAGGGAGTGCGGCTCGCGGCCCGGCATTACTGGATGCTCCCCGACCTGACGCTCGCCGCCGACGACCTCGCCCTCGGCGTCGACGGCATGACCGGCGATATCTTCACCGCCGCCCGCGTCGAAGTCGCGCTCAACCCCGCCCTGCTCTTGGCGGGCCAGGTCGAACCCACGCAGCTGCGGATCGCGGGCGCGCGGCTGTGGTGTCCCGCGTCCGTCGCCCGGGGCGGCGTCCGCCGTCCGCTGATCGACGCCCTCACCGTCGACGTCACCAAGGAAGGACGCTGGATCAACCTGCGCTCCATCCAGGCGCGGGGCGGCAAGATCACCTGCCACCTCGCGGGCGTGGTGCCGACCGGGCTGCTCCGCGACAGCGATGCGCCGGCGGCCGCCGTGCCCCTCGTCCGCCGGCTGGCCGAAACCTTCGCCGCCATCGAGACGGCGGTCGACGTGGCCGAGCGTTCCGGCGGGGCCTCGGTCTCCCTGCGTTGCCAAGGCAACAGCGACGGCACCGCCGAACTCGCGGGACTGGCCGTGCTGGGCAACGATTGGTCGGCCGACGGCCTCGGGCTCATCCAGGTCCGCGGCCTGAACCTGCGCGGCCATGTCAAGCTTTCGGCCGACGGGCGGGTGCGCGAATGGCGCCTCGACGGCGGCGCGCAGGAGATCGCCTGGCGCACCCTCACCGCCGCCCGGGTCGAAGTCCGTGCGCGCGGCCAAGGCCGCCGCGAGGACACGGTCGCCGAAGTCGCGCTCGCGCAGGCCCGTTTCGCCGGGGCGGAACTGACCCGGGCGACGTTGGCGGCCCAACCGGTGGCCGAGGGCCACCGCATCGCCTTCCGCCTGCTCTCCTCCGCCTCGTCCGCCGACGGCGTGGTCCTGCTCCGCCGCGAAGGCGACGCGACGCTCCGGCTCGAACATGCGGGCCTCGACGGCGCGGAGATCGCGGCCTTGCCCGACGTCGGGCCCCTCCTGCAAAGCGCGGGCCTCGACCTGCGCGGTGAGATCATGGCGCGCGACGTCACGGCGCAGCTCTCCGCGAAGGGCGACGTCGTCGCGGCATCCGGCGAGGTCGCGTGCTCGGGCTTCCGCGGACTGGGCCTTTCCGCGGAGGCGATCTCGCCCGACAAAGAGCTGCCACTGCGTACGCGCTTCGACTTCGATCCCGCCCGCCTCGCCTCGCCCCTGCGGTTGCGCGAGCTGCGGCTCGCCTCCGTCACCGGCTCGGCCGACTGCGAGCTGAAGGCCGGCGGCGCCTTCCTGCTGCACCTCAACGGGGAGCTCGCGCCGGGCAGCCTCGACCGCGTGCTCGGCGAATGGTGGGTCTCGCTGTGGAGACTGTTCCTCGTCCGGGAGCATCCCTATGCGTTCATCGATGTCGAAGGCCATTGGGGCGCCGCGACCAGCGTGACGCGGGGCCGCGTCCTGCTGAACCGTTTCGACTTCATGGGCGCGCCGTTCCGCCACGTCGAAGTCTCCGTCGACGCCGACGCCAAGCAGACCACCATCGGTCTCCATCGCCTGGAAGGCGGCGACTCTCCGGCCGGCGGCAGCGTGGAGGGATCGGCGACGTGGGATTGGTCGAAGCCCGTCGCGCTCGCCGGACCGGTGGTGCGCGCCGAAGGCAACCTGCAGCCATGGATCGCCGCGCGTTGCGCCGGCAAAGAATTCGGCGAAGCGCTGCGCCGGCTCGAACTGCCGGCCGACCACCGCTTCCGCCTGCTGCTCACGCCGGGCGCGAAAGGTCCGGACGTGAAGACCACGATCACGTGCGAGGGCGCGTTCACCGCGTGGGGCGTCGCCGGACGCGGGCTCGAGGCCAGCACCGAGAACATCGACGGCGGCATGCGCGTGCGCGCCAGGCTCGGGCTGGCCGGCGGCGAAGCTTCGCTGACGCTCGACGGCGACCCGTTGCGGCGGGCCAAGCTCGCGCTCGCGCTGAAGGATTGCGACCCCGCGCAGGTCGGCCAGCTGTTCAACGACCTGAGCTCCCCGGCGCCGAAGGAAGCTCCGCCGCCCTCCGCCAAGGCCGCTTCGGTCGGCAAGCTGGACCTCGATTTCACCGGCCAGTTGGACCTCGCGCAACCCCGCCAGCTCAAAGGGCTCGGCCGCTACGCCCTCACCGACCCGGAACTGAAGAAAGTCCGCCTCCTCGGCGGGATCTCCAACGTCCTGGAGGCCGTCGGCGTGAGCGCCACGACCTATGAACTGAGCCAAGCCAAGGGGACCTTCGGGTGCGTGGGCGGCCGGGCTTACTTCCCGGACCTGGCCATCACCGGCCCCCAGTCCAGACTGGACCTGACCGGCGAAATCGACCTCCAGGCCGCCACCTTGGACTTCGAAGGGGACTTCTCCCTGCCCCGCAAGGGCGGTTTCAACCCCCTGGAACTGCTCAACCTCAATCGTGCCCTGATTAGCTTAACAAAAATAAAGCTAAAAGGGCCGGTTTCTAAGCCGGAAACCAGTGCGATTCCGACCCTGAAAGATATCATTAAGCCTCAGAAGGACAGCAAGTTAGGTAAGATTCCTGAGGGAATTCAGGAATGAGGGGTTGATTTACCCCCCTGATACCCTGTATCAGAGAGTCACACCCCCTCACGGAGGACATTACCTTGGACCTAATTAAGATTAAACAAGTCGTGGATTTGATGAAGAAGTCGGACCTTTCCGAGTTCGAGATCCAGGACCAGGACTTCAAGCTGCGCATCAAGCGCGACCTCCCCGGTCGCGCCCCGATCGCCGCCCCGGCCGCCCCTGTGGCGGCCGCCCCCGCCCCCGTGGCGGCGGCGCCGGCCCCTGTGGCCGCTGCCCCTGCCCCGGCCGCCCCCGCCGCCGCGGACCCCAGCATCAAGCTGGTCACCTCCCCGATGGTCGGCACCTATTACGCCACCCCCTCCCCGGAGAACCCGCCCTTCGTCACCGTAGGCTCCCCGATCAAGGCCGACACCGTCGTCTGCATCATCGAGGCCATGAAGGTGATGAACGAGATCCAGTCGGAAATCTCCGGTACGGTGGTCGAGTGCCTGGTCGCCAACGGCACCTCGGTCGAATTCGGCCAGCCTCTCTTCCGCGTGAAGGTCAGCTGAGCGCGAACACCCGAGCATGAACAAGATCCTCATCGCCAATCGCGGCGAAATCGCCCTTCGCGTCATCCGCGCCTGCCGGGAGCTGGGCATCAAGACCGTCGCGGTCTATTCCCAGGCCGACGAGCAGTCGCTGCACGTGCAGCTCGCCGACGAAGCCGTCTGCATCGGGCCCGGCCCGAGCAAGGACTCGTACCTCCGCGAGGATCGCATCATCTCGGCCGCCGAGATCACCAACGTCGACGCCATCCACCCCGGCTACGGCTTCCTTTCCGAACGCGCCGGTTTCGCCGAGAAGTGCGCCGCCGCCAACATCAAGTTCATCGGCCCGAGCCCCGAAGTCATCCGCAAGATGGGCGACAAGGCCGTCGCCCGCCAGACCGCCGCCGCCGCCAAGGTGCCCTGCGTGCCCGGCACCGACGGGCCCGTCGACAACCAGCGCGAAGCCATCAAGGAAGCCCAGCGCATCGGCTTCCCCGTCATCGTCAAGGCCGTCGCCGGCGGCGGCGGCAAGGGCATGCGCATCGTGCACAACGCCGCGGCTTTCCCGAAGGAATTCGAAAGCGCCCGCGCCGAAGCCGAGAAGGCCTTCGGCGACGGCCGCGTCTACATCGAGAAGTACATCGAACAGCCCCGCCACATCGAGTTCCAGCTCCTGGGCGACGAACACGGCAAGGTGATCCACCTCGGCGAACGCGACTGCTCCGTGCAGCGCCGCCACCAGAAGCTGATCGAGGAATCCCCCTCCCCTTTCCTGACCCCGAAGCTCCGCGAGGAGATGGGCAAGGTCTCCGTCCGCCTCGCCGAGACGATCGGCTACCAGAACGCCGGCACGATCGAGTTCCTCGTCGATAAGCACGGCAAGTACTACTTCATGGAGATGAACACGCGCATCCAGGTGGAGCACGGCGTCACCGAAGAAGTCACGGACATCGACCTCGTCCGCCGCCAGATCCTCATCGCGTGCGGCGAGAAGCTCGAGCTCTCCCAGAAGGACATCAAGATGACCGGCCATGCCATCGAGTGCCGCATCAACGCCGAAGACCCGGCCCGCAACTTCGCTCCGAGCCCCGGCACCATCGGCCTCTACTACACGCCCGGCGGCCATGGCGTGCGCGTCGACTCGCACTGCTACTCGGGCTACGTCATCCCGCCCCTCTACGACTCCATGGTGGCCAAGCTGATCTCGGTCGGCGCGACCCGCCAGAAAGCCCTGGACCGCATGCACCGCGCCCTCGGCGAGTACATCATCCGCGGCATCCACACCACGATCCCGGTCTGCCGTGCGATCATGAAGGACCCGGCCTTCCGCCAGGGCGGCGCGACGACGAAGTACCTCGAGGACTTCTTCGAACGCACCCCGAAGGAACTCTGGTCCGCCGCGCCGCTCACCTAAGCGGCCCCGCCGCCGACGATGAGCGCCCCGCAGCGCCCGACCCCCGCCGCCACCGCCCGCCTCAGAACGGGCGGTGATTGTTTACGCTACGCCAACCGCCTGTTCAAGTCGGCCGGCGTCGCCCATGGACAGGGTTTCGTGAACGCCGAGGAGGAATCCCTGACGCTCATGGGCCACGCCACCGGCCTGGCCTGGGAGCAGCTCCCTTCCTGCTTCGCGCGCGCCCTGACGCCCAAGGAGAAGGCCGTCTTCCTCGCGCTGGTCGAACGCCGCGTCTTCGACCGCGTGCCCACCGGCTACCTCGTCGGCGAAGCCTGGCTGGGCGGGCTCCGCTTCCGCGTCGACGAGCGCGTGATCATCCCGCGCTCCTATTTCGTCGAACTCATCCCGGAGGCCATCCCGCAGTGGCTGCCGCCGGTCGCGCAGGTGACCGACGTCGCGGACATCTGCACCGGTTCCGGGTGCCTCGCCGTCCTGCTCGCGAAGCGCTTCCCCAAGGCGCACGTCCATGCCACCGACCTCTCGCCGCAGGCGCTCGAGGTCGCCGCCCTCAACGTCGCCGACCATAGGCTCGGGAAGCGCATCACGCTGCACGAGACGGACACCATGACGGCGCTGACCAAGGGTCCGAAATTCGACCTCATCCTCAGCAATCCTCCTTACGAGCCGGAAGGCATCTACCGACGCCTGCCCGCCGAGTTCAAGAAGGAGCCGAAAGGATCGCTGGTCTCCGGCAAGGACGGCCTCGACGTCATCCGCAAGCTGCTCGCCCAGGCGCGCGAAGCCCTGAAACCGCACGGCATCCTCGTCATCGAGGTCGGCGGCCTGCAGCAGGCGATGCACCGGGCCTGGCCGAAGCTGCCGATCCTGTGGCTGCCGACGGCCGACGGTTCGGACTGCGTCTGCCTCGTCCACGCCTCCGACCTCCGCCGCGAACTGCCGTCACCAGGCGCGCGGCGCGGGCGCTGACTCCAGCCGGTCCTGCGTCGCCTTGGGCAGCTTCGGGAAGAAATCCAGGCCGGTCAGTTCCTCGACGCGGCGGATGCTCACGACATAGCGCGTCAGTTCGGCGTCGCGCCACTTCTCTTCGTGCGGCACGAGGTAGGCGATGGCCCGGAGGCCCTGGCCCGGTTCGTCGTACTCCGAGATGACCATCCAGAAAGACGCCGGGACGGGGATGCGGCCGACCTGCTTCTCCGGCGGTTTGGCGAAGACCGGGCCGACCTGCACCCAGACGGTGCCGTAGCGCTCGACGTAGCGCTTCATGATGCGCTGCTCCATGTCCTTCCAGAGACCGGCGTTGAGGGCGTGCAGCTGCGGGACGATGTTGCTCAGGAGGAAGGTCTCCTTCTGCGCTTCCTCGCCGTAGCAGACCGAGATCGCGTAGTTCGGCGAGAGGTGTCCGCGGTCGTAACCCGAGCGGACGTACTCGGAAGTCGTCACCCGGGAGGCCGTACGCGGATCCGACCTGAACGACGAAGGGCGCTCGAGGTGGACCTCCGCGTAGGGAAAGACGCGGTAGGAAGACCAGCGCGGCGAGGGCAACGTGTCGTCGTAGCCGACCGAGTAGCCGCGGTTCACGAGGCGCTTGAGCCCGAGACGGTCGGCCGGTTCGCCATAAGGAGCCGTCGCATCCTTGTCGGGCGCCGGGGCCGGCACGATGTCGCCCTTCACCGCCTCGGTGCCGTCGGCGAGACGATCGAGGGCGTCGACCACCTTGCGCGGCGTCGTGCCGTCCTCGCGGACCGTGTCGACCGCATCGAGCACGCGCTGCTCGATGGCCACCTTCTGCGGGCGTTCGGACAGGAGATAGACGAGCCCCAGCACGCCGGCCGAGAACAAGGCGAGCAGGCAGACCCAACCGACGAAGCGGAGCAGGTTCCGGATCATGTCAGCGCGTCAGGTAATAACACTGCCAGGCCCAATGGAGGGCCAGCAGGCCGAGGAAGGCGAAGCGGACACGGCGGACGGCCGAAGGCTCGACGAAGAAACGCAGGCGCAGCGTGTCGCGCCGCAGCCAGAAGATCGCGGCATAGGCCGTCCAAAGCGCGGCCAACGTCACGACCACGAAGAAGCCGGGGTGATAAAGGAAGGCTTGGCCGAGATCCAGGTTCACCAGATTACGCGCGCAGCGGGTGCCGCCGCAACCCAGGCACGGCAGGCCGGTCCAGCGCATGAAGACGCATTGCGGCAGCTGGAGGCCGGAGAGGAACCAGCCCCAGGCGAACACCGCGCCGCCGAGGAACGCCGCCGGCCAGACGAGCTCGTGATTGAGCTCGCCCGGATAGGCTGGTCTGCGGATCAGCCGTAGCACCGGTCAGCGCGTGGCCGCGGCACCCCAGAGAAGCATGCCAGGGAGGAAGCAGCAGCAACCGCACAGCACGAACCAGACGAAGCAGGAGATGCCGAACTGGGCCCAGGGGTTGATGCCGGTGGCGGCGCCGAAAGCGCGGAAGTAGATCACGCAGGCGGGAATGAAGACCACCGCGCTGACGAGCATCTGGGCGGCGAAGCTGAAGCCCAGCAGCTGGAGCGGCGCCATCAGCACGGCCAGAAGGGCCGTGACCAGCAAGGAGGCCGCGACCGTGCGCTCCAACGGGACCTGGTAGCGGAAGACCCGCTGACCGAGCCAATGCAGCACGCCGAAGAACGCATACAGCAGCGGCGCCAACGCCAGGCCCATGAGCGCCCCGAAGGCCGTGATCCAGACGGGGGCCGGCGCGGCCTTCGCCATCTGCTCCGCCATCACGTTGAGGTCCGGGATATCAAGGCCGAAGAGGAAATCGGCCACCTGCGCGTTCTTGTCGCCGTAGACGATGGCACCGAAAAGCTGGAACGGCAGGGCGATGACTATCCCGACATAGCAGAAGGCCAGCCAATCTCCGAAAGCGAACCGGCCGGCGGCCAAGGACGACGGGGTCGCGGTCGCGGCCTTGATCGTCGCGAAGAAAGACCCGAGCGACTTGCCCTGCTCCCATGCGACCGCCGAGGCGGTGTCCGCGCCGGCGGCGGACATGGCCGGCGAGGCCGGTGCGCCGGTGACGCGGAATTCCGGCCAGTCTCCCAGCGGCGTCCAGGCGGCCATGCCCTCACGCCAGGCGAGGTCGGCGGCATGGAAGCGACCGGACGAGAGTCCGGCCACGATGTCTTCGGGAGCGAAGACGCCGAGCGGGGCGGAGTTACGGGCGACGTGGATCTGCATGGGAAATCAGCCGGCGAAACGGCGGGCGAACGCGGCGAACAACATGGCGTAGCAGCCGCAGACGCAGAGGCAGGGAATCACCACGAGCGAGATCACGACCTTCCACCAGGCGAGGCGATGCACCTGGGCATGGGCGATGACGGCGGCCACGAGCTGCCAAGGCATCGCGACGTAGTTGAGGCAAGGGATGAAGACGAAAGGCATGAAGGCGCCGTAAGCGTAGGCGTTGGCGCGATAGGTCTGGGCGAAACCGCCGACCGGCCGCCAGGGAAGCAGCAGGATGTGCGTGAAGGCCGCGCCGATGAAATTGAAGAGCGGCACGAAGAGGAAGAAGACGGCCAACGCCGCGGAGACCGCCAAAGCAGCCATGAGCGGTCCGACGCCGTTGATCCAGGACATGAACGGATCGTTGCGGCTACCCACGCCGTTGGCGCCCACCGTGGCCATGAAACCGAAGAGCGCGCCGTAGAGGAGGCTGCCGCAAAGCCAGGCCGGCAGCAACGACCAGTAGGTGAAGGAGATCGGCCGGGCGTAGCCGCCGTCGCGCAGGTTCGCGAACGTACGCACGGGATCGAGGGCGACCTCCTTGATCGTCGCGATGAAATTCCGCATGGAGGCGCCGCGCTCCCAGGAAGGCATCGGGAGCGAGGACTCGTCGCGTGCGCCGGCCGAGGGCGAAGGGGGCGGCGCGCCGACGCCGCGGAATTCGGACCAGTCGCCGAGCGGCGTCCAGGCGGCCATGCCCTCACGCCAGGCGAGGTCGGCGGCGACGAAGCGGCCGGACTGAAGGCCGGCGACGATTTCTTCGGGCGTGAAAATCCCGAGCTGGGCGGAGTTACGGGCGACGTGGATCTGCATGACTTTGCGTAGCCGCAAGACCTGGCGCTCGCAAGCCAAGGACGCCCTCAGACGGACGGCCCGACGCCCTGGGAAAGGGCGGCGGGCCGGAAAGTGGTGAGGAGGGCGGGACTCGAACCCGCGACCGGCGGCTTAGAAGGCTGCTGCTCTGGATCCAGCTGAGCTACCCCCTCATGAAAGTGACCGTATGACGGCCACCACGGATGGGCAAGCCGTCAGCCGACTAGCAGATCAGGTCTCTGAAATTGCTGAAATCGGCCGAAAGGCCGCTCGGCATGCCCTTGTTGATGACCGAGACGGCATCATGGGAATGCAGGGACTCGAGGTGCGAGCAGGCGATCACGAAGTCGCGCACGCGGACATCGGCGTCGAACTGCTCATAGACGACGCGCGCGGCGTCCTCGACGAACTTGGAATAGGCCCCGTTGAGCTCGGCGAAGGCCTGCTCGTCCTCGCGCTTCACCATGACCTGGGTCTCGGTCTGAAGCCCTTTGAGGCAGAGGTCCTTCATGTCCTCGACGAAGAGGGCGCGGCCGGGAGCGACCTCGGCGACCACGCGCGCCTTGGAGCGCTGGGAGTGCGGGATGCCGTAGGCGGAACGCTCCTCGCGGGCATGCTCGGTGAGCTCGGCGGAGCAGGGGCAGGCGGACGAGTAGACGAAGTCGAAATGGACGTAACGGCGGAGCCGGTCGAGGTCGTCGATCGTGCCCTCGAGCACCGCGCGGTAATACTGCCAGCCCTCGAGGCCCGAGCGGAGGGATTTCTGGAGGATCGGGTAGCGGAACTCGACCAGGATGCGGGCGCGGCTGCAATCGAGGTCCTTCTTGTAGCGGATCAACACTTCCTCGAGGAGCTCATGGGAGACCACGCGGTCCTTGAACTCGTAGAACGTCCGCATGATGCGGGACATGTTGATGCCCTTGCGGTCGGCCGCGAGGGACACCGAACCGGTGATCGTGCACTCGAGCGGAAGCGGCTTGCCGTCGCGGGTGGCGACCAGCATCGGCAGGCGGAAGCCGGAGATGCCGACGTGCTGGATCGGGACGTTGGCTCCCTGGATCAGGGAGGCGTCCTTGTTCTGCATGTCCGGCAGCGTCGCCCGGTAGGCGTCGTCGGCCCGGAAATTCCGGTCGTAGCGGCGGGAGAGATCCCGGCTGCGTGGCGGATGTTCGGCGCGACTCATGGCGGGAAGGTTGGAGGGAAAGCCCGGACGGGCAAACGGACGACGTGGAAATTGCCCCCTGCGCTGGAGCCACCTGCCGGATTTGAACCGGCGACATTCTCATTACGAATGAGATGCTCTACCAGCTGAGCTAAGGTGGCGTCGCAGAGGAAGGACGAACATGAGGAGGCTGGGGCGAAAATCAAGCCTTGGCGACGTGGGAATGCCCTCGCCAGCCCCGAAACTTACCGCAAATTAGCCCGAAAGCCTCATGCGAGCCGCCATAATCGCCCGCCAGTTCGACGTCCAGGGAAGGCTCGTGACCGTGGAGCCCTACGGCTCGGGCAACGTCAACGACACCTATCTGGCGATCTTCCGGACGACCTTCTCCGAGCAACGCTTCATCGTGCAGCGCATCCGCAAGTCGGTCTTCCCGAACCCGGAAGCGATCATGCAGAACATGCGCGTGCTCACGGACCATTGCCACGCCAAGCTCGAAGCCGAGGCCGACGGGGCGGACCGGATCTGGCAGCTCCCGAAGATCATCCAGACGAAGAACGGCGAAGACTGGGTGACCGACGCGGACGGCGACCTCTGGCGCGCCATCTCGCAGATCGCCAGCGCCCACGCGTTCGAGAAGGTGCGCAATCCGGAGCACGCGCACGAGGCGGGCATCGTGCTCGGCCACTTCCACCGCATGGTCAGCGACCTACCGGCCGAGCGGCTCGGCTACGCCCTCCCTGGCTTCCACGTCACCCCCGGATATCTCGCCAAGATGGACGCCGCCCTCGCGACGTCGGCGGGCCAGGAACGCCTCAACGCCTCCCTCGAAGCCAAGCGTGCGGTCCGTTTCGTCGAAGCCCGCCGCGCGCGCTGTTCCGTGCTGGAGGACGCGCGCGCCCGCGGCGACCTCGCCCTGCGCACGACGCACGGCGACCCGAAGGTCGGCAACATCATGATCGACGAGGCCACCGGCCGCGGCACCTGCATCGTCGACCTCGACACGGTGCAGCCCGGCTTGGTGCATTATGACATCGGCGACGCGATGCGCTCGGTGTGCAATCCGGCCGGCGAAGACGCCACCGAGCTCGGTTCCGTCGTCTTCGACCTCGAGCTTTTCAGCATGATTTACAGGGGTTATCAGGCCCATGCGAAGGACTTCCTCAGCCAGGCCGACCATCGGCATCTCTTCGACTGCCTGCACCTGATCCCGCTCGAGCTCGGCATCCGCTTCCTCGCCGACCACCTGGCCGGCGACGTGTACTTCAAGGTGCGCTACCCGGGTCACAACCTCCGGCGCGCGCTGGTGCAGTTCAAGCTCGCCGAGAGCATCGAGGCGCGCGAAGCGTCGATCCGCAAGGTGCTCGGAGAATCCTGATGGCCGCCGACGCCGCCGCTTTCTCCGCGACCCTCTGGGTCGCCCTCGGCCTCCTCGCGCTGCTGATGGTCCGCGGCGCTTGGCGCGGCTATCGACGCGGCCCGATGCGCCAGCTTGCCGGACCGGTGGCGCTCGCGACCGGCCAGCTCGTCGGCTGGCTCTTCGGCTCCGACCTCGGCCACGCCTGCCTTCAGGGCACCTCGTACCCATGGGCCTTGCGCGGGTTCACCGGCGTGGTGGGCCTCACCTGCGTCACGGGCCTGGCCTGCTACGCCCTCTTCTGGCGCCTCGGCCGGCAGCCGGAAGGCCAGAAGGAGGCCGAGAGCCCCGTGCTGGGAGCCTTGGTCGGGTGCTGGACCGGCTTGCTGTATTTCCTGATCATGGGAGCCGTGCTCGCGACCGTGGCTTCGGTCTACGACCTGTTCGAGAAACCCGGCGACACCCGTCACCATTGGACCGTGGAGATCCGGAACGACTTGGCCGGCACCCCGCTCACCGCCGACCTGAAGGGCTGGTCGCCCATCCCGGAGAAACAGCGGACGCTGATCCGCCAGACCCGCCGCCTGATGGCGGATCCGGAAGCCCGCCGGCGACTGATGGCTCAACCTGAAATCCGGGCCTTGGCCGCGCACCCCACCCTGTACCAGGCATGGGAAGATAAAAAAGTTCGTGAGTTGTTGAATAACAATGACTTAACAGGATTCATCGACCACCCGAAGGTCCGGGCGGTCTTGGCTGATGAACAGCTCCAAAAAGAGGCTGAAAAGGTGGATTTGACCAAGATCATCGAACAATCCCTGCAGAAGCCGAAAAAGTGAGGGGGAGGCCATTTTTTGGTAGTCCACGGGGCGTCTTTGCCTATGTTCAAACCTCCCTCCCCACTCCCATGAACAAGTTCTCGTTCCTCCTGGCTGCTCTGTGTGTCTCCCTGAATGCTCAGGAAGCCAAGCCCGCCGAAACCAAGGCCGCGGCTCCGGCTCCGGAGGTCAAGCTCGCCGGCGGCGGCAAGGCCGAGCAGAAGGCCTACTTCGCCGAAGTCTGGGTCGGCAAGAGCATCCCCGAGTGCCTCAACTTCCAGAAGAACATCCAGGTGCTCAGCCAGCAGGTCGAAGAACTCAAGCGCCTGCAGATCTTCCTCGATAACGCCCTCACCACCCCGGAGAAGGAGGCCCGCGGCCATGAAATCGCCGCCAAGAGCGCCAAGCTCAAGGGCGACAACGAATCCATGGGCAAGCTTTACAACGGCTTCAGCATCGACCGCCCCTACCAGTTCGTCGCCACCAAGGCCGTGATCGCCACCCCGATCTCCAACGAAGAATTCGCCAAGGTCTCCGCCGCCAAGGACTTCAAGGCCGACTCCATCATCTCCACCGGCGAAAAGAAGTTCCAGATCCGCGACACCATCTCCGGCCAGGTCGAAGTCGAGACCTTCGGTCTCTCCTACAAGCGCATCACCGACGCCAAGGCCCAGCTCCAGCAGCTCGTCGACCTCCAGCCCAAGCTGACCAAGGATGACGACAAGAAGAAGGTCGAGAAGGCCATCAAGGAGATCCAGGACGAACTCACCCACAGCCTCGACGAGTTCAAGAAGGCCCGCGGTTTCGATTTCAACGCCGAAGCCATCACCCTCCCCTCCGAAGCCAAGCTCTCCGTCCAGATCACCGAAGAGGAGAAGAAGGCCATCGAAGCCAAGGTCGCCCCGGCCGCCGATAAGAAATAAGCCCCCTTACCCCACCCCCAACCCACCCCTAACATGTCCGCCACCGAAACCCCCGCCGCTCCGGCCGAAGCCCCCAAGGGCCCGGTCATCGAGCTCATCCCGCTCGGCCAGAACCTCGGCCGCGTCGTCCTGACGATCTCCAACCAGGGCTCCCTCGCCCGCTTCCAACAGGAACTGCAGACGCTCGGCCAGCAGTTCGGCCGCATCCAGCAGCTCCAGCAGCGCATCCAGACCGCCCTCACCACCGTCGAGCGCGACGCCCTGAGCAAGGTCGGCGAGTCCGAAGTGAAGGATTTCGCCGAGAAGGACGCCGTGTTCGCCAAGGTCTGGGGCTTCAATGTCCCGGCCGTCGCCAACCGTCAGGCCACCTTCGTCAACACCGCCCTCCGCCTCTTCGCCGTCGTCTCCGAAGAAGAAGCCGCCAAGGCTCGCTCCTCGGCTGACTTCAAGGAAGAGCAGCTCGTCATCCGCGGCGACCGTCGCCTCCTCCAGACCGCCGAGATCCGCGGCCTCGACCTCGTCATCCAGTTCGACCAGTTCGCCAAGGTCCTCCAGGCCCGTCGCGACGCCGTCATCCAGCTCACCGAGCTCCTGAAGCGCGCCACCAAGGACGAGGAGAAGACCCGCATCCAGACCCAGCTCGACCAGACCCTGGAACTCCTGAACAAGGGCAACAAGGAGATGGCCGAAAGCGTCGGTTACTCGATCACCCACAATTACGAAGTCGAAGTCCTCGAATCCAAGTTCGTCATCCTGCTCAATCAGGAAGAAGTGAACCAGGTCCAGGGCCTCTTCGCCAACGCCCAGCAGCAGGCCGCGGCCGCGGCCCCGGCCGCCGAAGCCCCGAAGCTCGAGAAGAAGGCCGACAAGAAGAACTAAGCCTCGCGCTTGTCCTTCGCCACAAGGCCCGCCCTCACCGGCGGGCCTTTTTGTTGCTCAGAACAACTCGCCCTGCTGCGCGTCCGCCGGCGGCTTGGCCTTGGGCTTCGGTTTGGGCGATTCGGTCGCGGGCGCGGGCTCAGGCGAGGCGGAAGCGCGACCGTGCTTGGCCTGGTAGCGACGCAACGTCGAGTGCATCTCCATCTCGGAAAGGAACGCCTCGACGCCGGCGACATCCTCCGTGACCGGCTGGCCGGGCGTGAACTCGAAATCGGTCCGGAACGTGACGAGCTTGAGATTCCCACGGATGCGTTCCGCCTCCGCCTTGACCTGCTCACGGAAGCGCTGGGGCTGCAAGGTGTCCGCGGCGGCGAGCACGCCTTCGAGGTCGCCGTATTCGGCGAGCCACTTGACGGCGGTCTTCGGCCCGACGCCCTTGAGCCCCGGGATGTTATCCGACGTGTCGCCGACCAGCGCCAAGTAATCGGCGATCCGCGCCGGCGGGACGCCGAACTTCTCGGTGACCGCGGCCGGGTCGAGACGACGCCACCCCATCGCCGGATTCGCCGTCGGCGGCGGGGCGAGCTGGATGACCGGCCCGCCGACGCACTGGCCGAAATCCTTGTCAGCGCTGACGATGACGCACTCGTCGCCCGCCGCGGCAAGGATCCGCACGGCGGTGGCGATCAGGTCGTCGGCCTCGACGCCGCGACGTTCGAAGACTTGGAAACCGAGCAAGGCCGTCAGGCGTTTGATCTCCGGCAGCTGCTGGACGATCTCCTCCGGCGTATCGTCGCGCTGGGCCTTGTAGTCGGGCAGGACGGCGAGATGGCGATCGGAGCCGCCGAGGTCGAAGAAGACGGCGCAGCGGTCAGGCTTCTCCCCTTCGCGCAAGTCCTGCAACGCCTTCATCCAGCCGTGCAAGGCGCCCGTGGGGAACTGGTCCGACGGCCGGCGCAGGTTGGAACGCTCCATCGCGAAGTGGCTCCGGAAGACCAGGTTGAAGCCGTCGATCAGCAGCCAGCGCATGGAAGCAGTGTCGCTCGGCCGACGGAGCCCATCGAGAAAAAAGCGGGCCCGCCGAATGGCGGGCCCGTTGTTCGCGGCTGGCGCGGTTCGGCTTACTTGGCCGGCTCGGCGACGACCGGGGCCGGAGCGACCGGGGCGGCGACTTCGATCGGTTCGCGGTAGACCGCGCCGCCCGGGGAGATGAGCGTGGGGTTCGAGAAGGTCGAACCGGCGCGCATGCCCGGATGGGTGCTGCGCAGGGTGGCGCCGCCCGGAGAGACGAGGTTGGCGGTCACGAAGACCATGAGGCTCTTCTTCTGGATGGTCTTGCCGCTGGAGCGGAAGGCCGCGCCGATGAGCGGGATGGAACCGAGGACCGGGACCTTGTCGTCGACGGTCTTCACTTCTTCGCGGGTCAGGCCGCCGATGACGACCGTGGCGCCGTCGAAGACGGTGACGTCGGTGGTCACTTCGCGGGTGCTGAAGATCGGCTGGAAGAAGCCGGAGGGGACGGACACGGTGACGTTACCGGAGATCGCGATGGAGGTGCCGCCGTATTCGACGAAGCCTTCGAACTCGGTCACCTTCGGCTTGAGGTTGAGGGCGATGGAATCGTCGGCCGCGACGGTCGGGGTGACTTCGAGGGTCACGCCGACTTCCTGGACGGTGAAGTCCTGGGGCGTACCGGCGGTGATCGCGACGGAGGTGGAAGAACCGCCGGTGCCGGTCGTGGAGGCGGTACCGACGTTCGACTGGGTGTCGCCGTAGGCCTGCGGGTAGCGCAGGAGCTGGGCCACCTTGATGACCGCGGTCTTGCCGTCGAGGACGGTAAGGCTCGGGGAGGACATCAGGTCGCTGCCAGAATTCTCCTCGATGGCGCGGATGGCCACGCCGAGGGTCTCGGCGCCGATGATGCCGACGGTGCCGCTGTAGGTGCTGCTGGTGCTGCCGAGATTGGCGCCTCCGGGGAAACGCGGGGCCGGCTGCGGGATCGCCGGGTTGCCGGTGACGCGCAGGGAGTTGACCGTCGAGTTGTTGGTGGCGAAGACGGAGTTGATCGAGCGGAGGTTCGTCGCGGCGTTGACGGTCGCGGCCGGGTCGACCTGGGTCGTGCCCCCGGTGACGAGGGTCGGGCTGAGGTTCCAGTTCACGCCGAGTTCGTTCAGGATCTTCTGTTCGACTTCCATGAACTTGGCCTCGATGTGGACCTGCTTGATGTCGGAGTAGCGACGGATGATGTTCTTCACGCGGTCCAGGTTCTTGCGGCTCTGGTACACGATGAGGTTGGTGCCGTCGTACGAGAGGGTGGCCGGGAGCTCGAACGCCACGCCCGAGCGGGTGAGGAAGTTCTTGATCGCGACTTCTTCCGGACGCTGGCCGTCGCCCGCGCCGGCACCGCCGGCAGCGGCGCCGCCGAAGGGGCTGGCCGCGCCACCGCCCGCGGGGGCGCCGCCGGCGCCACCGGCGCTGAGGCCCGTCATCTTCAGGACGGCGGCCGTGGAGAGCGGATAGATCTCGGTTTCAAGGAGGCTGTCGCCGGTGTCTTCGCGGACTTCGACGACGCCGCCGGAGCCGACGGTGAAGCTGAAGCCGACGCGCTTACAGGTGTAATCGAGGGCCTGGTAGACCGAGACGCCGCGGAGCTGGAGGCTGACCGTGGGGTTCTTGTTGGCGGTGTCGATGAGGACGATGTTCACGCCCTTCTGGTCCTTGTCGTAGGTGGCGGCCTGCGTCTGCAGGAGCACGAGGGCGCGGTCGAGCGGCTGGTCGCGGACGATGAAGCCTTCGGGGAGCTGGATGGACTTCATCTTCTCGATGACCGGGTCGTTGCCGGTGGTGCTGTCGACCTTGACGTTTTCGCGGTTGAAGACTTCGGGGAGCTTCCAGGTCTCGTCGAGGAGCTCGAGGAGCTTGCCCTTGGTCACGCCACGGTTCCACTGGCCGGAGTTCTCGGAGAGCATCTGGCGGATGCGGATCTGGTAGGCCTTGGACTCGGAGTTGTTCGGCTGGTACTGGAGGACTTCGCGGTAGGCGTCGAGGGCGCCCTGGTAGTCGCCGTAAAGATAACGGGCGCGGCCCTTGACGAGGAGCTCGTTGACCTTGTCGTCCTTCACGCGGACGCCCGGGGAGAGCTCGTCGATGTTGCGGTAGGTCGGGTCGTTGCGCTTGGAGGCGAACTCCTTCTGGAGACGGATGACGCTCGGGTCTTCCTTGCCCTTGAGGTCGGCGTACTGGCCGATGACGGCCGTGGCCTTGATCATGTCACGGGCTTCGATGGCGACGAGGGCGCGGCGGGCGAGGGCGGAACCCTTGGCTTCCTTGATGCGCTCCTTGAGGCCGGCGTTGGAGAGGCTGGCGGAACCGAGCGAACGGTCGGCGGCGTCAAGCTGCTCGAGGGCCTTGTCGATGGACTCGGCGGTGCCCTGACGGATCAGGCGTTCGGCGGCGGAGACCACGTCGCCCTGCTTGTCGAGGGATTCGGCGTTGGCGCGCACGAGGCGGTTGAACTCTTCCTTGGCGCCGGCGGCGCCGCCGGCGTCGCGAGCGAGGACGACGTCCTGCTTGGCGAGGGCGATGGCGTCGCGACGGGCCTGCGCGGCCGGCGTGGTGACGGCGGCGAGGGCGGTACCGGCGGCGTCAAGCTGCTCGAGGGCGGACTTGTGGTCGCCGGAAGCGGACTTCTTGCGGGCTTCCTGGAGGGCCTGGTCGACCTGAGCGAGGAGCTTTTCGTTATTGGCAGCCTCCTCCGAGGAGACGGCCGGAGCGGCGGCGGCCGGGGCTTCGCCCTTGGGGGCGTCGGCGGCCTTCTTGGCGGCTTCGGCGGCGGCGATGTCGTCGTTGATGTTCTTGAGGGCTTCGGTCGCGCCGATGTCCTTGGCGTCGATGGCCAGGATCGCCTCGAACTTGGCCTTGGCGGCCTGGAGATTGCCTTCATCGCGAGCCTTCAGGGCCTCGGCGAGGAGCTGAGGCTTGCGCGCGGCGGCGTCGCCATCTTGGGCGACGAGCGAGCCGGCGGCGAGGGCCAGGGCGAGGGCTGCCCAGGCGAGCTGCGAACGGTGGAGATTTTTCATGAGGGGGTGCGTTGAAATTATTGCTTAGGGGTGGTTGCCTTGGTGGCGGGGGAAGGGGTGTTGGACTTCGGCTTGGGCGCAGGAGGCGGAGGCGCCGGGACGGTGAGCGTCTGCGAATCGGTGATCAGCTTCTTCGGCTTCCTGGGGTTAAGAGCGAAGGATTTCTCAAAAGTCACGCTCTTGGAGGGCAAGTCAATGCCTTTGACCACGTAATGGGCCCCGTTGAGGGTAAACTTATCCCCAACGGCATGGAGCGTCAGGCTCCAGGCGGGGTCGGACGGGGAACTTAGGATGATGTCGACCCGGGCTTTGAACTCGGTCGGCTTTTCGTCGTCGATCTCGACGATCTGACCGAACTGACGGTCATCGACGGTGAGCAGGTTGCGGGTGAAGGGAACGCCGTCGGCGTCCTTGCCCTTGACGACCTTGAAGGATTTCAGGGTCAGGTAGGGGGCGTCGGCGATGGGCTTGTTGAGCTTACAGTCGTCGAGGTACTGCTTGGTCTTGATGTTCTTCAGGGTGAAGAGGCGGTCCTCTTCCTTCTTGCCCGGCGCCAAGGTGGACTGGACGAGGATGAAGTTGTAGGTCGGGTGACCGGCGGCGACGAGTTCGATGCCGAAAGGCGGCATCTCTTCGGCCTTACGGCTGCGGGGGACGTATTCCTTGATCGCGGGATCCCAGACGACGTCGATGGTGGTGAAGAGGTCGTAGTCCCAGTTGTCGTCGTTCTCCTCGGGGGTCGGCCAATCCTTCACGTTGTCCTCCAGGGAGGCGCGCGGCGTGGAAGGATAGGCTTCGCCCTGCGGCAAGGCGTCCTTCAGGAGCTTGATGGCGGCGGCTTTGCCCTCCTCGTCGGGGACGATCGGCGCCACCAGGCCAGGAGTGAGATACACCACGGAACCGGCGACGAGCAGGAGCGCGCCGAGGATGATGAGGATGATGTCCTTGCGGGAATTCATGTCCGGGATGCTTTATTTCTTGGGTTCGCCTTCGGTGCCGGCCGCGGGCTTCTCCTCGGGGATGGAAAGGTAGTCGATCTGCACGACGAAGGAGGAAAGCTTGCGAGGGACGACGAGCACGCGCTGGTCGACCTGCGGCCCTGCGGGCTTGGTGCCGTTGGCGACGGGCGCCGTTTCTTCCGCGCCGAAGAAACCGCCGAGGGCGGAGGGCGCGGCCGCAGGCGCGGGCGAGCCGGCCGAGGCCGCGGGCGCGGAGCTGACGGAAAGCAGCTTCTCGAAGTCCTTGTTCGCCAGGCCGACGTCGATGGTCGTGATCGCGACCGGGCGGCCCGAGTTGCGGATCTTGTTCACGAACGTGCGGAGGGTCGGCGTATAGCCGACGAAGCGGACGCGGAACGAAAGGGATTCCACGAGGCCGTGGCGGTCGAACGTGCGGGTGGGCAGGAACTCATCGACTTCGTTCTTCGAACCGTCGGCGTCCGGGACATAGCTGCCGGCGCCCGGCTTGCCATCGGGAATCTGGACGAAGGTCTCGACAGGCTCGCGGTCGACGGACTCGATCAGGAGCGGCGAACCGGCGGGGCGGGATTCGGCGAGCTGCCGGACGATGAAGTCGATGATCTGGCGCTGCTGGTCGACCTTCTGGAAGTCGCGCTTGGGCGAAGTACCCTGATTATGGATGTAACGATGGAAGCCGAAGGCGGTCGGCTCGTTCGGCATCAGCTTGATGCCGTTGTCGGCGGCGAGCTTGCGCCAGCCGTCGACGGACTCGCGGAGGAGCGCGCTCAGTTCGGCGGAATTGGCCGAGGCCTTGCCCTTGATGGCGAGATCCGGGTTGCCGGCGATCGACGTACGCAGGGCGGCGAGGTGGGCTTCGAGCTCCTTGACGTCGGCGGCGGCCGCTTCGACGTTCTTATCGTTGAGCGACACGGGCGCGGCGCCGGAGACGAACTCATGGCCACGGAGCAACGCCGACTGGTCCTTGCGGGCGCGGTCGAGCTTGAGGGCCGAATCAACGCTGCCGCGGTAGGCCAGGAAAGCCATGGCGCAGCCGGCCACGAAGAGGACGGCGACCGCGATGAGCGCGAGGTTGAAGCCGAGGTTTTTCTTGAAATTCTGCATGGCTTAGAGGGCCTTGTCCTTTTGGATGACGAGGGTGAGGGTCGCCTTCGGCGTCATCCGGATCTCGGTCTTGTTGTCGGCGGCCTTCATGGTCTGGTCGGTGACGACGATCTCATTTTCCGGGACGGCGCTGACGTAAGGAGACTTGCGGACGACTTCGAGGAGGCGGCTGATGTGGGCCTTCTCGGCCTGGGAGCGGTACTGCTTCACGTCGAAGGGGACTTCGGCGAAGAGGAAGCGGACGGAGATGACGACCTTGGTCACCACGACCGGGGCGGGCGCGGGCTGTCCGTCGACGGCCGGCGCGGCCGGCTGCGTCTCATACTTCACATGCATCTCTTCGATCCACGTGTTCTTGAGGGTCCCGACACGCGACTGCAGGTCGCCGAGGAAGGCGGGCCAGTTCGAACGGTTGAGGAGGACCTGCTCGAGCTCCTTGGTCTTGGCGGCGATCTCCGCGGCCTTCTTGCGCGACTCCTCGATGGCGTTGCGACGAAGGGAAAGCTCGGCCTGACGGCCCTGCGCGATGACGGTCTGCTCGTGGTTCCAGCCTTCGGCGGAAGCGAACGCGAGCCAGACGCAGAAAGGGGCGGCCGCGGCCAGCAAGGCGGCGGCGAGGAGGCGCGGCTTGCGCGCGTCGAAGGCCTGCTGCGAAGCGATGTCGCGCGGGATGAGGTTGACGCCGATCGGCTGCGGCAAGGTGAGGCGGGCGGCTTCGCCGATGACCTCGGTGATCTGGAACTTGGCGCGCTCGAGCTGATCCTTGTTGATCTCGGCGCCGAGGGTGACGACCGAGGAAGGATCGAAGACTTCGACCGGCAGGCGCAGGGTCTCGCAGAGCTGCTCGGACAGGCCGGGCACCTGGGAACCGCGGCCGGTGACGAGGATGCGGGCGGGCTGGCGGCCGTTGGCGCCACGACGCACGTTGATGAGTCGACGGTTGATGTCCTGCGCGAGGCGGCGGATGAAGGTCTGGGAATTGGCCTGGAGGATCGCGACCTGCGGGTCGGATTCGGCCAGCTGCACGATGCCGGAGAAATAACCGACCTTGATGGCTTCGGAGACCGGGAAAGGCTGGCCGGTGTTATCGGAGACGCCTTGGGTGAGCAGGTTGCCGCCGATGTTGGTGGCCGACTGGATGTTGACGCCGCTGGGGCCGACGAAGCTGAGCGTGGTCGAACGGGCGCCGACGTTGATGATGAGGACTTCCTCGGCGGCGGAACCGCCGGCGAGCCGGAAGGCCTGGCTGTCGAGCAACGGCGCGGCCTGGATCGACATCGGCCGCAGGCCGGTCGAAGTGACCATCGTCGCGATCTTGGTCGCGATCTCGGTGCGCAGGGCGAAGAGGAGGACTTCCGCCTCGACGCCGTCGGAAGCCATCAGCTGGCTGTCCCAGATGACTTCGTTGAGCGGGTAAGGGATGGCGTTCTGCGCCTCGAAGGCGACGATCTGGGCCTGGCGGGCGCGCTCGACCTGCGGGACCTTGAGGGGCTTCTGCAGGAGGAGGAAGGCGGGCGCGATGACGGTGACGCGGCCCTTGATCTCATGCGCGTTGACCAGGCTGGCCAGGGCGGCGATCGCCGCGTTCAACCACTCGTCGTCGCCAGTCAGGCCGGGAGCGATCTCTTCGACGAAGAACTGCTCGAGCACCAGGCTTCCGGATTCGACGGAAAACTGGGACACCGAGACGTTCGATGCGGCAAGATTGACGATGGTGGCCTTCTTCTGGCTCATACGGGAACGGGGCGGGGGATGGGGTTAGCGAGAGGCGCTGTCTTCCCGGATGAACTCAGGAGATGGCGAACCCTGCGGCAAAGTATCGAAGATGGCGTACGGGACCATGTACTGGGGACGCAGCATGCCGGCGTTGGCGGAGACGCCCCGATCGGCCTGTTCGCGCGCGCCGTCGAAGTCCTTCTTGCTGACGAACATCTTGTGGACGGCGGCGAGCATGTCCGGATTGAGGCGGCCGGCTTCGCTGAAGAGAGGGACCTCGGTGCCGGCCACTTCGAGCTGCACGTAAAAATAGTCGGGCTGCATCTTGAGGCGGTCGCGCTTCACGATGTCGCCGGGCAGGTAGAAGTAGACCGAACGAGGGGAACCGATCTCCATCGTCAGCACGGTGGCGGAAGAGCGGTAGTAGGAGAACTCGGTGGCGTCCTTGGCGGCGAGCGGCTTGAAGATCTGGGTGACGGTCACCTTGATCTTGTCGACCCACTGCTTGTTGGCGGCCCGCTTGCCGGCCTTTTCTTCGGCGGCGAGCTTGGTCTCCGGGTTGAAGTTGGCCTGGAGTTCGACCTGCATGCGGATCCAATCGTTCTTCTGGCCGCCGATCTTCACGGGGTCGAAGTGGATGGAGCGCACGGAGACGGGGCTTTTTCCCGCCGGAGCACCGCCGTCGGCCTTCGTCGCCTGGGCGGAAACAAGGGATACGGACAGGCAGAAAGCCATTAGGCTGGCAAAAACAGCACGTGCTTGGGGCATGGGGAGGCAAAATCTGCTGCGGGACGTAAGCATAGGCAAACGCAAAAACCTTATGAGACGGAACAATTGTTAAATGCAAACTTCTTGCATCTGGAATGGAAGCCTGAGAGGCTATTCTTGCGTGCTCCGCTACCTTGCCATCCTGATCTTATGCGCCGTGCCGAAGAGCGGCGCCGGCCAGGCTGTACCCCAAGAGAAGCCCGTCGTGGTCTCAAGTTTCTCCATCATCAATGATTGGGTGCAAATCCTTGGAGGGGATGGACTTAACACATTTACCATTATCCCTCCAGGCAGCGAAGCGCACGGCTTCCAGCTCAGCCCGCGCCACCTGAAAGACCTCCACCGCGCCTCGCTGATCGTCGGCCTGAGCCCCGACTTCGAACCTTGGCTCGCCGCTTGGGGGAAGGCCAATCGGCGCTCCGCATCGATCCTTTGGCTGAATGGCGAAAACGGTGTGCACGCCGGCCATGATTGCACCGCCATCCCACACGCCTGGACCGACCCCTCCGAGGTTCGGAAAATGGTGAAACTGCTGGCGGAAAAACTCCCGATGCCTGCCGGGGTTAAAAATTTGGAAGATACTTATCAGCAATATCTTAAGGAGATAGATGCCGTCGACCAAGAGCTCACCCGGCTTTTCCAAGAAGTCGCCCCGGAAAAACGGGCTTTCATCTCACATCATGCCAACCTCGACCAGTTCGCCCGACATTTCGGGCTGAAGGTCGCCGGTACGATCATCGCCAGCGGCACAGGCGAATCCGCCGACCCCTCCGCCCGCCATTTCTCAGGCCTGCTCGCCCTCATCCGGCAGCAGAACATTCGCGTGATCGTCGCCGACGCCGGCCAGAACCAGGCCTTCGCCCGCCGGCTCACGGAAGACGCAGGCCTCCCTGCCCCGCTCTCCTTGTCCTTCGAATACCTCGAGCCGCCGGGCCAGCCGGGAGACACCTGGGCCTCGATGATGCGCCTCAACGGCCGGCGCCTCCAACAGGCGATGCTCGGACGATGAACCGCCTCCTCGCCAGCATCTCGCGCCGCCTCGGCGAGGCGATTTTCTCCGTCCTGCCGGCGATTCCCTACGCGCCCGAGGAACGGACCGGCTGCCCCGGCTCCGCCGTCTTGGCCAAAGGCCTCGCCGCCGCCGCCCGGCTCGACGGCCCGGAGGCGTTCCGCGACGCGACGTTCGAGATCCCCTGCGGCTGCCGGACGGCGCTCATCGGACCCAACGGTTCGGGCAAGTCCACCCTGCTGCGCGTGCTCGCCGGGCTCACGCCGCTCCGCGCCGGCGAAGTCCTGATCGCCGGCGAAGCCCCGCGCCTCGGCCGCCGGCGCATCGCCTACCTGGCCCAACGCCCGCACCTCGCCGAACATTTCCCGATCAAGCTGCGCCGGCTGGTCCAGATGGGCACGTACGCGCATCACGGCTGGTTCGAGGAATGCCGGCATGGCGACGCCGGCATCGACCGCGCGCTCGCGCGCCTCGGCCTGACCGAACTCGCCGACCGCCCCGTCCACACCCTTTCCGGCGGCCAGCTCCAACGCGCGCTCATCGCCCGCGCCGTCGTCCAAGGCGCGGAGCTCCTGCTGCTCGACGAACCCTACGCCGCCCTCGACCAGCCGAGCCGCGAGATCATCGACCGCTTCCTCTTCGAGGAAGGCGCCGCGTTCACGGTCGTGATGGCCACGCACGATCCCGCCGACCTCGGGCGCTTCGACCGCATCCTCGAGCTGCGCGACGGCGTCGTCGTCACGCGCCATGCCTGCTCGGGGCACGACCACCGCCATGCTTGACCTGCTGCTCCAGCCGCTCGCGGAACCCTTCTTCGTCCGCGCCCTCGCGGCGATCGCCCTGAGCGGCGCGACGTGCGCCTGCCTCGGCGCCTACGTGGTGCTCCGGCGCATGGCCTTCGTCAGCACCGCCCTCACGCACTCGATCCTCCCCGGCGTCGTCGGCGCGCTCCTCCTCGGTTTCTCGCCTTACGTGGGCGCGCTGCTCGCGGCGCTGCTGACCGCGGCCGGCGCCGCCTGGCTGGCCGCGCGCAAGGGCACCAGCGAGGACAGCGCCGTGGGCGTGATGCTCTCGGTGATGTTCGCCGCCGGCATCGCGCTGATGCAGCAGGCGAACTCCTGGCGCGACTTCGCGGGCCTGCTCTTCGGCAGCGTGGTCTCCGTCGGCGCGGAGGACCTGCTCGTCATCGGCGTCACCGCCGCCGTCGTCCTGACGGGCCTGCGCGCGCTGCACAAGGAACTCGAGCTGGCGTCTTTCGACGAGGAATACGCCGCGTTGCTCGGCGCTCGGCCCGCGCTCATGCGCGCGGTCCTGCTCGTGCTCGTCGCGCTCGGCGCCGTCGCCTGCGTGCGGCTCGTCGGCGCGCTGCTCACGACCGCCCTCTTCGTGCTGCCGGCCGCGACGGGCGTGCTGCTCGGGCGCACGGTGCCGCAGGTCATGGCCTGGGGCGTCGGCTGCGCGCTGCTCGGCGGCGGCGGGGGGCTGTATCTTTCGTACTACGCGCCGGCGGTGCCGTCGGGCGCCGGCATCGTGCTGTGCTGCGCCCTCCCCTACCTCGCGGCGCGGCTCTTCGCGCCGCGGCGCTGATCAGACGCGGGGCGGCCGCAGCGAGAGCGGCGGGCCGAGCACCTCGCGGGCGACGATCGCCTGACGCAGCGCGGACGCGCCGCGGAACTGGGAGCGCGGATGCGCGCGGGCGGGGCGGGTGACCACGAGGGAAGTCTCGTCGAGATGCGGGGCGGGCGTCGCGGCGCCCGGCGCGGGTTCCGGCGCGGCCGGCTCCGGCGCCTTGCGGACGCGGCGCGTCCGGCGCGGCATGGGCGGGGGCGTCGCGGCGATCGGCGCCGCGGCCGCCTCTCCCTTGAGCTTGCCGAACGCCCAGGCCGCGAACGCGACCAGGCCGATGACCGCCTTGATGACGAGGGCCGGCTCCATGCTCAGGCCTTGGCGCCGGGCGCCGGGCCGTCGCCGGCGATGCCCTTGCGCATCTCGGTGTCGGAACGGAGGTTTTCAAGCCGCTGGAAATCCATGTAGCCCATGCGGCCGGAACGCAGGGCGTCGGCGAGGGCCTGCGGGATCTGGGCCTCGGCCTCGACGACGCGGGCGCGCATCTCTTCGACGCGGGCGCGCATCTCCTGCTCGAGCGCGACGGCGGCCGCGCGGCGGATTTCCGCCTGCGCCTGCGCCATGTTCTTGTTGGCGTTGGCCTGGGCTTCCTGGAGCATCGCGCCGATGTTGTCGCCGACGTCGACGTCGGCGATGTCGATGGACATGATCTCGTAGGCGGTGTGCGCGTCGAGGCCGCGCTCCAGCACGGTCTTGGAGATGCGGTCGGGGTTCTCGAGGACGACCTTGTAGCTCTCGGAGGAACCGATGGTGGTGACGATGCCTTCGCCGACGCGGGCGATGATGGTCTCCTCCTGGGCGCCGCCGACGAAACGGTCGAGGTTGGTGCGGACGGTCACGCGGGCCTTCACCTTGACCTGGATGCCGTCCTTGGCGACGGCGTCGATCGTGGTGCGGCCGCTCGCGGGATTCGGGCAGTCGATGACCTTCGGGCTGACGGAGGTGAGGACGGCCTCGAGGACCGACTTGTTCGTGCCGCGGGTCGCGATGTCGATCGCGCAGGCTCGGTTCCAGTCGAGATGCAGGCCGGCCTTCTGCGCGGCGATCAGCGCCTGCACGGTCTGGACGATGTTGCCGCCGGCGAGGTAGTGGGCGTCGATCTTCTCGACGTCGACCGAGAGGCCGGCCTTGGTGGCGGCGATCTTGGCGTCGACGATCACGCTGTAAGGCACGCCGCGGAGGCGCATGCCGACGAGGTCGAACAGGCCGACTTCGGCGCCGGCCAGGCGGGCGCGCACCCAGACGGCGAGGAAGGAGAGCAGGAAGAGGACGAGCAGCAGCAGGGCGCCGGCGCCGATCCAGAGGATGATGTTAGGCATGGGAGGAGGGAGAGAAGGGTCAGCGGGCGCGGCGGACGGTCACGCGGCCGGAGCCGGCTTCGGTGACGACGACCGCGGCGTGGCGTTCGACGTAGCCGTCGAGCGAGAAGGCCTCGACCAACGTGCCGTCGATCTCGACGGTGCCCGACGGGGCCAGCACGGTGACGGCCTTACCGGCCTTGCCGACGTAGACCGCATAACCGGCGGCGGCGGGGACGGCCGCGCCTTCGTTGCTGCTGACGTTGATCATCGACCGGCCGATGCCGGTCTGCGGGAGCAGACGGCGGAAGGCGAAGAACTCGAGCGCCAAGACGACCACGAAGACGACGCAGAAGACGGCGCAGGTCGCGGCGCCCGCTTCGGCGGACAGGTAGATGCCCGCGAAGGAGACGACGGCGCCCAGGAAACCCAGGAACACGGTGGGCAGGAAGAATTCGGCCCCGATCATGATCAAGCCGGCGACCAGCAGGCCGATCGGCAGGACGAGGGAGACCGTATCAGGGGTCGCGGCGCTGAGGAGCATGCTTCCGAACTTAGGCCTGCCGGAGGGTTTTCCAATCTTTTCCCGGCCGGCCGGGGTTACAAAATGGGCCGGCCCCTGTAACCCTGCGTCACGCTTGCGAAAGCCGCCGCCCGCCCCCTATCCTCGCCCATGGCCAAGAAACCGCCCGCCCCCCGCCGCACCCCGATCAAGGAAGCCCATCACGTCCTGCAGGACGCCCTGCTCAAGGCGGGCGAGACCGGCGGCAAGGACGGGCAGCTCGGCAAGCATGGCGCGATCGCGAAATCCCTCGGGGTGTCGCCGTCGATGCTCTACAAATGGCGCGAACCCGCCGAGAAAGGCAGCGGCCAGCCCAATCCCCTGCACCGCACCGCCCTGCTCATCGACCTCACCGGCGACACCCGCATCGTCGACTGGCTCGCCCAGCGGGCCGGCGGTCAGTTCACCCCGATCGAAGGCGAAACCCCCGCGGGCAACCTGGACAAGGCCGCCAACGCCCTCGTCCGCGAGTTCGGCCTGCTCATCGCCGACGTCGCCGACGCCATCGAGGACCACAGCATCACCGCCGACGAGACGCAGGAGCTCCGCGAGAAATGGGACGGCATCCGCAAGCGCGCGGAGGCGTTCGTGCGCCGCTGCGAGAAGGGCGACTTCAGCCAGAAGGGCTGAGCGATTTCGCTTTCACGCCCGCCGCGAGAAGGTAACCAGAAGCCATGGCCGAATTCACCATCCGCCCCTACGGCGACCCGGTCCTCCGGGCCAAGGGCGACCCCGTGAAGGAGTTCGGCCCCGCCTTGCGCACGCTGGGCGACGCGATGCTGCGCGCGATGAAGGCCGCCAAAGGCATCGGCCTCGCCGCCCCGCAGGTCGGCCTCTCCCTGCAGCTGTTCGTGATGGACGTGCATGACGAGGACCACCTCCCCGTGCTCGACGGCAAGGCCCGCCCGCCCGCGGAGATCATGCCGATGCTGCTCGCCAACGCGACGGTGGCGGTCCCGGCCGGCGAGCCCGAGACCTACACCGAAGGCTGCCTCTCCTTTCCCGGCATCACCGGCGACGTCGAGCGCGTCGAACGCGCGATCGTGCGCTACCGCGACGCCGACGGCGCGCCCCATGTCCTCGAGTGCGCCGGCCTCCTGGCGCGCTGCGTCCAGCACGAGCACGACCATTGCCAGGGCGTGCTGTTCATCGACCGCATGACGCGCCCGCACCAGCTGCTGACCGCCGCGAAGGTGAAGAAGCTCAAGCGCGCGACGACGGCCGAGATGAAGGCCGCGCGCAAGGCGCAAGGCTGATCACTTCGCCTCGGGCGGGACGACGATGCCGAGCGTGAGCAGGCCGACGTCGACGCCTTCGGCGCCGGTCGGGATGCTCGAGACCTGGAAGGCGACGGCGCCGGCCGGGCCGTCCGTCGTGACGGCGCGCCACTTCGCGCGGATGCCTTCGGAGCCGACGGGACCGCCGCCGGCGACGATCGCGACGTAAGGCGCGGCGGCGACGCCGACCTTGGTCTGCGTGACGGAAAGATGGGCCAGCAAGGCGGAGCCGAGCGGATTGCTCGCGCGATCGAAGCCGAGCACCCAATCGCCGCTTTCGGCGAGGCGCGGCAGGAAGCTGCGCGCGTCGCGGAGCGAGACCTGGCAGACGCCGGCCGGCGCCACGGCGGCGCCGAGCTCGGTGAAGGCGACTTCGGAACCGACGAGGCGCATGGTGTGCGCGTCGGCGAGGCGGAGGAAGAGCAGGCCGCGCGCGCCTTCGGCGTTCACGGCGTAATAATCGGCCCAGACGACGGCCACCTGCTTCGGCGCGGCGGCCGGCGCGAGGCCCTTGGAGAGCGCGGGCGCGCCCTTGTCGGCGCCCGGGACGAAGGCGTAACCTTCGGCCGGCGCGGACGCGAACGGCTTGTCGCCGGCCTTGTTCCAGGCGGCGCGGACGGCGGCGGAAAGCTCCTCGGGTCGGTTGAGCTTGCCGTCGCCAAGCAGGCTGATGGAACCGATGAAATGGACCTGGGCGTAACCGAGGTCGCGCGCCTGCTTCTGGAGACGGACGACGGACTGCGTGACGGCGACGTTCCACGCGGCGGGCGCGACGGCGACGGCGAAGCTGACGGGCTTGGTCTTCTCGGCGGCGCGGACGGCCGCGGCGGCGCGGAGGCGGGTGAGCGAAGGCAAGGCCTGCTGCATCTGGGCGTTGCCTTCGTCGATCATCTTCTGGGTGCGGGCCTTGACCTGCTCAGGCGTCTCCGTGAGGCCGCCGATCTTGGGGGCGTTCGCCGGCACGGAGCCGCCGCCGCTCGTGGCCAGGATGCTCTGGCCCATCTTGACGCGCGTCTCGCCTGCGGAGTAGGCGCGCTGGGCGCCGCTCCACTCGGCGAGCTCGTTCGGCTTCAGGTAACGCACCACCTCCGCATCGGGCACGGGCGGGGGCGGCGTCGCCACCTCGCCGGCGGCGACGAAGATCAGGGAGGCGAGGAAGGCGTACATGGGGCGGGAAAAGTCAGGACTCGTCGAACTTGCGCGCGAACAAGGCCTCCATCTCTCCGAGGAGGGCGGCGCCGTCTTTGCCGCGGACGGAGAACCGGAGCTTCGAGTTCTGGCCGGCGGCCAGCATCATGAGGCCCATGATGCTCTTGCCGTTCACGGACTCCTCGTCCTTGGAAACGGTGATTTCGACGTCCGGATAGCGGTTCGCCAGGCGGACGATCTGGGCGGCCGGGCGGGTGTGGATGCCCATCCGGTTCTGCACGGTGAATTCGCGGGCCAAAGCCTCGTGGGTTTCTTCCATATAAGGGGTCGGTCCTGAGACGAACACAGGATAGAGGAAAAGGGAGGGTGGCAGCAAGGCGGGTCAAGGCAAATTGAGCCCAAGGGAGGGGACGCTTGACCTTCCCCGCCAGACCCCTCCAATCAATCCAAACGAACTACCGTGGCCAAGCCCGCTGTCCTTACCCACCCGGAATCCCTGAAGCGCCCCGCCGGCCCTTCGGAATACGCCAAAGATCCGGTCAACGCGTCCATGTCAAAGGCCGACAAAATCGCCCTTTACACCAAAATGGCTCGTATCCGCCATTTCGAGCAGCGTTGCATCCGCATCTATCAGCAGGGCAAGATCGGCGGCTTCCTCCACCTTTATGTCGGCCAGGAGGCCGTCGCCGCCGGGACGATCTCCCTCCTCGGTAAAAACGACCATATTATCACGGGTTACCGCGACCATGGCCACGGGCTGATGGTCGGCATGGGCATGAACGAGTGCATGGCCGAACTGACCGGCCGCGTGACGGGTTGCTCCCAAGGCAAGGGCGGCTCGATGCATTACTTCGCCCCCGACAAGAACTACTGGGGCGGCCACGGCATCGTCGGCGGTCAGGCTCCGCTCGGCACCGGCCTCGCCTACGCCGTCAAGTACATGGGCCTCAAGGGCAGCTGCCTCGCCTACATGGGCGACGGCGCCGTCAACCAAGGCGCGGTCCACGAGGCCTACAACCTGGCCTCCCTCTGGGACCTGCCGATGATCTTCGTCGTCGAGAACAACGGTTACTCGATGGGCACCTCTCAGGAGCGTTCGACCGCCCACCCGGGCTGCCTCGCGAAGCGCGCCGAAGGCTATAACATGGCCTGGGACGTCATCAACGGCCACGACGTCTACGAAGTCCGCGCCAAGACGGCCCTCGCCCTCAAGCGCGCCCACGAGGAGTCCAAGCCGACCGTCCTCGAGATCTTCACCTACCGCTACTTCGGCCACTCGATGGCCGACCCGGACAAGACCTACCGCGACAAGGAGGAGATCAAGGAGTACCGCGAAAAGAAGGACCCGGTCCTCGCCTTCGAGCAGGAACTCCTCCGCGAGAAGGTGCTGACCCCCGAACTCTCCCAGAAGATCAACGAGGAAGCGATGGCCGAGGCCGACAAGGCCGCCGTCTTCGCCGACGAGTCGCCGGACCCCACCGTCGCCGACATCACCAAGCACATCTACTGGGAAGAGGACAACCGCGGGCCGAACACCACGAGCCGCGGAACCATCATCTTCGAATAACCCCTTCTTCGCACCCACCGCCATGGCCGTCATTTCCTACCGCGAGGCGCTCCGCGCCGCGATGCGCGAAGAACTCAAGCGCGACGACAAGGTCGTCATCATGGGCGAAGAAGTCGCCCAGTTCAACGGCGCCTACAAGGTGACCGAGGGCCTCCTCAAGGAGTTCGGCCCGAAGCGCATCGTCGACACCCCGATCTCCGAAGCGGGCTTCATCGGCCTCGGCATCGGCGCCTCGATGCTCGGCATCCGTCCGGTGATGGAACTGATGTTCTGGTCCTTCTCGTACGTCGCGTTCGACCAGATCGTGAACAACGCCGGCAACATCCGCTACATGTCCGGCGGCCTCATCAACTGCCCGATCGTCATCCGCGGTCCGGCCAACGGCGGCA
>Ga0222712_10000791_pt1 | contig 40530 bp, 42 predicted proteins | sample C33_657DmetaG_FD_165043 | JGI IMG/M metagenome (GOLD analysis project Ga0222712, IMG submission 165043) | Estuarine water microbial communities from San Francisco Bay, California, United States - C33_657D | ecosystem: Environmental > Aquatic > Marine > Unclassified | place: USA: California... | reverse complement strand
CCGCCTACCTATACCGTTAGAGCTTCGCGTAAACTTCCGGTATGAGTGATACGCCTGCGCCATCGGAGGCAGACCAGGAGAGTCGTATAGATGACCTCGCCGCTGCGCGGCGTGAAATCCCACGCCCACTCGCGGGAAGCGGCGGATTGATTAGCAGCATCAACGTCTCGCACCCGGGTGGCGTGCCGAAGCGACCGATCGATCGCACCGTCATCACAACGCGAGGGCTTGTCGGTGACGGCCAGCGCACCAAGGAACCGATACACGGTGGCCCAGAGAAGGCCGTCTGCCTCTTTGGGGTGGAGCAGATCGCACGCGTGAACGCAGATGGACACCACCTCTACCCTGGTGCGATTGGCGAGAATCTCACCGTGAGCGGACTCGATCTCGGTGGACTGCGTGCAGGTGATCGACTACAAATCGGCACACCAGAAGGTGGACCAATCATCCAGCTCAGCGAACCGGCCGCCCCCTGCAAGAACATTGCAGGAAGCTTTGAGGACTGGCGGATCGCGCGCGTCAGCCATAAAGTGCGTCCGGAAGACTCGCGCTGGTACGCACGGGTGCTCCGAGAGGGACCCGTGGTCACGGGTGACCGCATTGAGCTGCTCGGCGCGGCTGATACGATCGGGCAATGAGTAGCGAAGTCTTGATCCTCAACCAGGACTACGAGCCACTGAATGTCGCCTCGCTTCCGCGCGCCTTCCGACTCGTGCTTGGCGGCAAGGCTGAAATCCTTGCGGAAGGCGAACCGATTCGCAGCGCATCACGGAGTTGGACCGCACCATCCGTTGTTCGCCTCAGACACCGGGTACGCCGCCCACGTCCACGCGCAAAGTTGAGTCGCAAGGAGATCTTTGCGCGAGACAAACACGCCTGCCAGTACTGCGGTCGTGCGGGCGTCTCACTCACCATTGATCACGTTGTTCCAAAGAGTCGCGGAGGAGACTCTTGGTCGTGGGAGAACCTGGTCACCGCCTGCATGTCCTGCAATCACCGTAAGGGCGACCGACTTCCAGAGGCGGCTGGCCTGCAACTCCGTCGTCGACCGTATGAGCCGCGCTGCGACGTGTATGCGATCTTTCTCCCCTACCTGCAACACGACGCATATGCCGCATGGCGCGACTTCCTCTTCATCGGAGAGGGCGTAACGGCGAGCGGCGCGTGAGCCCTGAGGCGGCACTCCGCGCCGCCGCTCCAGAAGACGTCGCAACCCTCATGCGGCGCATCCACGCGCACGGGTTCGCCGTATACGTCGTCGGTGGTGCAGTGCGCGATGTGCTCGCTGGACGGACGCCGACAGATTGGGATCTCGCCACAGATGCCACACCCGATCAACTTCGCGCCGCCTTTCCGGACGCACAGTATGAGAATCGCTTCGGCACGGTTGGGATCCTCACTGCGGCCGCCGTACGCGAAGTGACCACCTTTCGAACGGATGGCCCGAGCAGCGACGCACGCCGACCGGATGCGGTGAACTTCATTGCCACCATCGAAGGCGATCTTGCGCGGCGCGACTTCACGATCAACGCGATGGCGTTCGGCGTTGCGCGTGGCGAAGTTGGAGATCCAGTGTCTGCCGGGGCGTTCGCCGATCCCCATGGCGGTCTCGGCGACCTTACTGCGCGGATCCTGCGCGCCGTGGGCGAACCTTCGGAGCGCTTCAAGGAGGATGCGCTTCGCGCCCTGCGCGCCGCGCGCTTTGCGGCACGCTTTGGACTCACGATTGAGCCAAGCACCGCTGACGCGATCCGCGCGGCCGCCGCACTCACCGGGACGCTCTCTGGCGAGCGCATTGGCGCGGAGATTGAAGGCATCCTCGCTGCGGAGCGAGCAGAGATTGGCCTCGCGGCACTGCACGACCTTGGCGTGATGCGTGTCATTGCGCCCGCCATTGACGCGCAGTGGAGTCACGAGCTCCCTGAGCGAGTCGCAGCGGTTGGTGCGCCAGGGAGCCCAGACGCTCCCGATCCGCTCGGTCGACTCGCCGAACTACTCGCGCCAATTCCAGATGATGCTACTGCTGAGCAGCTCTTGACGAGTTGGCGGCGACCGCGTGCCACCCTTGCAGCGCTCGCGCATTTGCGCGCCGCCGACCACGTCGCGACCGACGCGGAACGCGGAAAAGTCGATGCGATTGAGTACCGCATTCGTGTCGCTGCACTGACTGGCGATCCACGCGATGCGGCGCGGCAGGTTCGCCGGCGGATCAGTGCAGGGCGCGCCGCCTCTGCGGCGGCGACACTGCTCGCCGCCTGCGAAAAGGCGGATGCCAGTAACGTCCCAGTACTCCCGGCTGATCTTGCCATTGACGGGGCCGACCTCGCTGCACATCTAGGCGTTGCTCCTGGAGCCTGGATCAAGCGCGTTCAAGAAGCGCTGCTCGTTGCGATTGGGCGCGGTGAAGTGAAGAATCAGCCCGCGGCACTACTCACCGTGGCCGAGCGGTCGTACGCGCAAAACGAGTAGCTGGCGGCGCGCCGCTAGAATCTGCATATGAGCGACCCTACGACCTCCATTCTGCTGACGGGAGGTGCTGGCTACATTGGTGCGGCTACCGCGGATGCAATCATTGCCGCTGGAATGCGCGTCGTCATCCTGGATGACCTCACCAGCGGGCATGCGGACACTATCCCGAACGAGGCCTCGTTTAAGACTGGGGGCTACGGCGAGACGGACAAGGTGGAGGAACTCCTTCGAGACGCGCGCATTGACGTAATCGTGCACTGTGGCGCAAAGAGCATCGTTGCAGAGAGCAGCGAACACCCAGAACGCTACTTCGCAAACAACGTTCAAGCGAGTCTCAACCTGCTCGACGCCGCATGCAATGTTGGCGTGAAGCGCTTCCTCTTCGCTTCGAGCGCCGCCGTCTACGGGGCACCAACGTCGAGCACGATCAGTGAGTCGACGGCGCTGAATCCGGTAAACCCGTATGGCGCAACCAAGGTTGCATTTGAACTTGCACTTCGCGCGTATGCAGAGGCGCACGAGATGCGAGCGATCTCCCTCCGCTACTTCAACGTTGCGGGGAGCACCGAGCGGGTCCGAGAGCGCCACGACCCAGAGACACATCTGCTCCCGCGCCTGCTTCTCGCGGTGGAGACCGGAGCATCGGTTGAGCTATACGGCAACGATTACGCAACTCCAGACGGGAGCGCGCTGCGGGACTACGTGCATGTCGCGGACGTCGCCGCTGCGAATCTCGCTGCGGTGAACTACCTCCTCAACGAGCGCACGCCACTGGGACACAACGCTGTCAACATCGGCAGCGGCGTTGGGACGAGCGTCAAACAGGCGATCAGCGCCGTCGAGCGCGCGACGAAGCGGACCGCCAACGTTCAGGTCCTCCCGCGCCGTCCCGGCGACCCACCTCGCCTCATTGCAGATATCACACGCGCCGTGGCGCTCCTGAACTGGCGCCCGCGTCAGAGCGAAACGACACGCATCATCCGCAGCCTAATCGACTGATCAGCCATCAGCTCGGCCCGCGTGTGAGCATTCGCGAGCCGTTATCCCTCGCGCTTCTCTGGTACCGACTGTAAGAGGTACATGCCGATCAGCATCGTCACGAGGAGCGTGAGCAGACCGAGTTGATACGCCACTATCCCGAGTGGTTCGAGTAGTAGCGCAACAGTCGCACCGTAGAGCAGACCGCCAATCACCTGCGATCCCTTCCCTACGAGGCTGTAGAGGCCGTAGAACTCGCCAAGCTTGTCTGGCGGTGACAGTCGCAGCATCAAGATTCGATCGGCCCCTGCGAGACCACCGAATCCGAATCCAAGGACCACGCCCGCCACGATGAATGGAAGCGGCGAGATAAAGAGTGCGCCGACAATTAGCGCAATCGCCCAGAGCGTGAGTACCGTCCGTAGCGTCGTCTTTGGCCCGCTGCGATCTGTCATGCGACCCCAGAAGAGTCCGCCGATCACCGCAGTCGTCGCGAGTGCCACAAGCACATAGTTCGCCTCGCCTTGCGAGAATCCAACCGCCTGGACGGCGAAGACTGCCATGATCGAGATCACCGTGTTCTGCGCATCGGTATAGAAGAATCGCGCAAGGAGGAAGCGTCGGAGTCCTGGGTACTTACCGAGCTCTCGAATCGTCTTCGCGGTTGTCCGCAGTGAGAGACCGCTCTCACGACTCGGCTTTGGGGAAATCGGAACTTCGCGAATGAAGATGAAGATCGGCAGCGCGAGAATGGCAAAGAGGATTGGCGCCACGACGAACACCTGCTCAATGCTCAGTCCACCAAAGAGGATGATCACGCCGATCAAGACCGTTCCGAGATACCCGAGCCCATTGCCGAGTCCAGATACCCAGCCTCGGTTCGCGGGGGTACTGACAATCTTGATCGTCGCGTCGTAGTAGACGAGCGCCGACTGGTAGCCAAAGTTGGCAACGCAGAAGAGGAACACGCCAACCATGACGGGGACGGAGGGGATGAGGATCGCTGGAACGATGGCGAGCGCAGTAAAGAAGAGCAGATACGGCAGGCGCCTCCCAGAGCGATCTGAGAGTGCGCCGATCGCGGGAGATACCAGCGCGTTCACACCAACAGAAAGGGCAATGGAGATCTGCAGCCAGAGATTCCCTTGAGACTCACCAAGCACACCTTCGCTTGTGAGATACAGGCCAATCGCATAGGAGAAGATGCCGTACGACCAGATCGTATTGGCAAGGTCGTAAAGGGTCCATGACGCGATCCACGTGGCTGGAACAGTGATGCGGACGCCGCCCGCGCTTGAACGTGCTGCCATCTTCTTAATCCTCCCTCGTCTAGCGGGCCGTGATGGGCTCACAGCAGCCGCGTCGGCACTGAGGATGATGGCTCAACGTGAGCGGTGCGAGTCGCGCCGCGCAGGGCGCACCCGCACGAGCTGAGCGTGGCGACGGCTACGATTGGACGATGGCAGCGCGACGAGTGGATCCTGCAGCGACGTGGGCAAAGGGGCTCGCGCGTCGCCGGCCAGAGCTAATGAACGACGTGTTAACGGGACTCGCGGGGCTCTATGGAACTCCACGATGGAAGCCGCGACTCGATCCGATCAGTGAACTGGTCACGACAATCTTGAGCCAGAACACGAGTGACGTGAATGCGGCGCGCGCCTTTGATGCGCTTCGCGCCATGTATGCAGACTGGTCAGCAGTTGAGCGCGCGCCTACCCGTCAACTGGCACGCGTGATCAAGAGTGGCGGGCTCGCCGACCAGAAGGCGCCACGGATCAAGGCGGCACTACGGGCGACGCGACTGAAGGCTGGTGACTACGACCTTTCGTTCCTTGAAGAGATGGCGCCACTCGAAGCGCGCGACTGGCTGACAGCAATTCCTGGCATTGGCCCAAAGACCGCATCAATCGTGATGCTCTTCTGCTTCGGCGTGCCACTGATGCCGGTTGATACACATGTGGAGCGCGTGAGTAAACGTATCGGGCTCTTGCCGGCCAACGCAACCTTGAAGTTCGCCCATGACGCTTGGCTACACCTTGTTGAGCCCGCGCGCATGTACGAGGCACATGTGGCCCTCATTCGTCACGGCCGGGGTCACTGTGATGCGCTGCGGCCGCAGTGTGGCGGCTGTCCTATTCGTGCGCGTTGTCGATTTGTGAGCCGCCGAGCGCCATGATGCAAGGCGCTGTGCCCAGCGCACCGCAGGTTTGATCAACTAGCTTGATCAGCGTCTAGACCAGCTCATCCGCTCAAATCGTGGAGCGCTAATATCGCCGATCACCTCGACCGCCTCCCCAGTGCGCAACGGAAGTTGTTTGCCGCCGCTCGGATGCCCTGGGTCCTGCAACGCCGCGAGTCGCGGATCGTGCGGTCCCTCTGCGTGCGCCAGCACACTCCACTCGCCAAGGAGTCCGAGTCCGGCAACGGTGCGGATCGGATGCCCGCCACAGGTGCATGAGGCGGCGAGGCGACCGAGCGCCATCGCCGACGCAGAGTCGGCAATCACCGTGAGGGCAGGGTGTGCGATCCAGCGGCGAAGTTGCGCCGCACGCGCTGCATCAGTGGCGAGCAGCGTGGCGTCACCGCCACAGAGAAAGATGCTGCCCTGCGTCGGGTCAGACGCCCCTGGTTTGAGCAGGTGGACGGTGCAGTCTCGTGCGCCAAGGAGTGTGGCAAGGGTTGTTGCCTGTCGCTCATCACGTGACGCAAGTGAGGCGAGTGTGAGTGGCGCTGGGGCTTCCGCCAGCCAGTCGAGCGCCTCAGGCCATGCATCGGCGCGGATGCCGAGTCCGCCACCGGAGAGGATCAGTCGCGCCACCCTCTGATCCTAGCGGCGGCACGTGCGCCATACTGTCCGCATGAGTGAGCGCAGTGCACGAGGACGCATCGTCCTGATCGGCTCGGGTGAGATTGGCCCTTCAATGGCGCCGATGCACCGTGCGCTGGTGGCGAGCCTCCCTGCGAGAGGCACGCCTCCTTCACTCGTCGCGCTTGACGGTTCATACGACTTCCAGACAAACCGCGCCGAGATGGGCGAGAAGATTGCCGTCTTCTTCCGATCCAAAGTCGGCGTTGCAACCACCGTCGTCGGTCTCCCTGAGACAGAGCGGCCTGGTGCCGATCTTGCTCCAACTGCATTCAGCGCCACACTGAGCGCGCTCGATGCGGCGAACCTCCTCTTCCTGGGACCAGGTTCGCCGTCACGCGCGCTCTTCCGTTGGGCGGGGACGCCGATCGTTGAGCGCCTCGTCACGCGCATTCAGGCTGGGGCGACACTCATCGCCTCCTCCGCCGCAGCCGCGGCGAGCGGCGAGACGGCAATCCCTGTCTATGAGATCTATAAGGCGGGACTCCCTGCGCACTGGCTCCCAGGACTTGACCTCGTCGGCGCGATGCTCGGACTGCGCGTCGCGATCGTCCCGCATTGGAACAACGCTGAAGGCGCGACCCATGACACATCACGCTGCTTCATTGGTGAGGTAAAGTTGCGCGAACTTGAGCGCACCCTGACGCCCGGTGTCGGAATTCTCGGTATTGACGAACATACGGCGCTCTCCATTGATTTCGGCACGAGTCACATCACGGTGCACGGAAAGGGTGCGGTCACTATCAGGATTCCAGGTGCCGGAGAAACAGCGCTCCACAGCGGTGCATCAGAGCCGATTGACACCTTCTGCGCACGCTTCCCGCGCACTGGGTCAGCGCGATCGACCCTGGCCCCCGCTGAGCTCACCAGTGGAGTCATCACGGAAGATCCAATGGCGCTTAAGCAGGACGCCCCAATCGCACCGACTGCCCGAGATCTTCTTGCACCCGCAGTCGAGCGCCTGATCGCGCTTCGCGTGACGGCACGAACTGAGAAGCGCTTTGCAGATGCTGATGCGATCCGCGACGCGATCGAGGCACTCGGTATTGAGCTCTCAGATCAGTCCGACGGGGTGAGCTGGCGGGTCCGCGCCTAAAGGTGCGCCTCAGCTCGCACGTGTCAGCGCGTAAACTTTGAAGCGAATGCGCCGGCGCGCCGCTGTAGACCACTCGGTAGCAACCCCAAGATTCGCGCCGAAATGGCGTTCATGAGACCTGGAACGACGAGTGCTCGTCCCGATTCAACCGCGTCCAGGGCCACACGTGCAACAAAGTCGGCACTCGTCAACATGAAGCTGGGCTGACCGGCGGTCGATGAGAGCCCGCCGCGCTCCTGAAATCCGCTCGGCGTGTAGCCAGGCGCCACACACGTCACGCGCACGCCGTACGGTCGCGCCTCTTCATGCAGCGCCAGGGTGAAGCTGCGCACGAACGCCTTGGTAGCGGCATAGGTGGTGAACCCAGGGAACGGCAGGAAGGATGCAACCGAGGCAACGTTGAGGATTGCGCCACGCTTTCGAGGCGCCATGCTCACTAGCGCCGCTCGAGAGAGGCGCATCAGTGCATTGACATTTACGAAGATTTCGTTGCTCTCGCCTGTGGCATCAAGTTCCGTGATCTTCCCGAATCGTCCGTAGCCAGCATTGTTCACTACCATCTCAATCGGTTGACGCTCATCCGCAATCCGTGCCTCGATTGACTCAATCCCTGCGCTTGTGGAAAGGTCGGCAACGATCACCTCTGCTGCGGCGCCACTCGCGCTCACGGCAGCTGCGACACGTGCAAGTTCATCGCCGCGTCGCGCCACAAGGACCAGGTCCCACCCGCGCGCGGCGAGTTGCTCTGCCATGCACTCGCCGATGCCGGAAGAGGCTCCTGTGATGAGCGCTCGTCGTCGTTCCATACGGGAGAGTATGAGCGAACTTGAATTCGATGGAGTGGCCGTGCTGTTGGTAGGGGGACCTGGACTCGAACCAGGGACCGCCGAGATATAAGCTCGGAGCTCTAACCACCTGAGCTATCCCCCCACGAGGTACGCCCTCAGCCTACCCCCTCGGCGGTTGCAAGTGCGACCGAGAGTGCTGCAACTGCGAGTGCGGCGGCGCTGATCTCCCAGCCACGCTGGCGCGCCCATCGCGAGCGCGTTGCACTGCAGGCGACCCCAATGGCAAGGAGGAGTGCCGCCACAGCAAGAGTAGCTGGCGAGGTGTTGCCTGGCGCAAATGCAAGGAGGGCGGTGAGAGTGACGAGATGGAGGAGCGCCAAGAGACCGAATGCCGTTCGTTCACCAAGGCGGACAGCGGCGCTTCGCATGCCACTCTGAAGATCCAGTGCTCGGTCCGCGAGACTGTTTTGCAGCGCGAGTGCGGCGCCGCCTGGGAGTGAAATCAGTGAGAGGGTGAGGATCGGTGCGGGGAGCACGCTACTCACGGTTGACCAAGCGAAGGCTGGGATGATGCTGACGCCGAGCGCAAACGGGAGCCAAGAGAGTGCGGTGTGTTTCAGCCAGACGTTATAGGTCGCGCCGACCAGTGCACCTGTGACGGCGAGCGCGAAGGTGAGTGTGCTCACCTGTGCGGCGGCGACAAGCCCCACCGTGATCCCGACCGCCGAGAGCAGAAGTCCTGCCGAGGGTGGAAGTGCGCCCGATGCAATCGGCTTCTCTGGTCTACCTCTGTCTCGGTGGCGATCCAGATAGTCATTTGATGCGCCGATGCAGGTGTGCACACCGAGCATCGTCAGCGCCACGAGTCCAGCGGCGGACGGTCCGGCGCCTGCAACGGTCGCGAGCGCCGCCGCGGCAACTGCGTTGAGCAGCGTTGGAAGCGGGTGCGCCAAGCGGAGCAGCGCGAGAGGTGTGCGCCAGAGGCGATTCATAGGATCAGCCTAACGCCCTGCTATCCTCGCCGCGATGACGCTCACTTCACCCGCTCCAGCCGCGACCTCGAACGCGCCCGCGATCAGCGTGCGCGATCTCGTGAAGCGCTACAAGGGTGCCGACCGCAATGCGGTGGATGGAGTCTCCTTCGACGTAGCACAAGGGTCGCTCTTCGCACTTCTGGGGCCGAACGGCGCAGGGAAGACCACGACGATCAGCATCCTGACCACCACGCTCGCAGCAACCTCTGGCAGCGTTCAGATTGCGGGCGCGGACCTTGCGCACGAACAGTCGGAGGTGCGTCGCCGCGTTGGCATCATCTTCCAGAAGCCATCGTTGGACCGTGCACTCACCGGAGAGGAGAACTGCCGCTTCCACGCGGCACTCTACGGTGCATATGCCTACCGCCCCGCCTTCTCGCTGATGCCACGGGAGTATCGCGACCGCATCATTGAACTCGGTGCACTCGTTGGCCTTGATCGCGACGACCTCTTCAAGAAGATTTCAAAGTATTCGGGTGGTATGCGCCGCAAGCTTGAGATCGCGCGCTCGCTTCTGCATCGACCCCAAGTGCTCTTCCTTGATGAGCCAACGGTCGGCCTTGATCCAGAATCGCGGCGCTCCGTCGCGGGCTACCTCGACGCAATCCGTCGCAGCGAGAAGACCACCATGGTGCTCACCACCCACTACCTTGACGAGGTTGAGATCGCCGATCAGGTCTGCATCATCGACCGTGGCAAGATCGTTGCGAATGGGACACCAGCGGAGTTGCGTACCGGTACAGGTGTAACACGCGTGGAGTTTGAGGCGGCTGATCGAGTTGCACTCAGCACCGAAGTGGAGCGACTCGGGCACACCCCTCAGCCGATCTCTGCTGGCGTTGCCGTGGAGGTGCTTGGTGCTGAGGCGGCGCATGCGCTCGTGCGTGACTTGAAGACACCGCTGACAAGGTTCGAAGTTCGCAGCCCAAGCTTGGAGGACGCGTATCTGAAGATCGTGGCGGCAACCGCAGATGAGCGCGAAGAGTCGCCACTCAACGATGCACCACGCCGAGGATTCCGCCGATGAGCGCAATCACAACTTCGCGACCCGCATCGCGCTTTCGCCTGCGCAACGAGCTTGCCGCCGCAGGCGCGATCGCCGCGCGTGACGTTACCAAACTCCTCCGCGACCCCATCCGGCTTGTTGGTGGACTCGTCTTCCCAGCGCTCTTTATTGGCGTGCTTGGCGGCGCATTCGCCTCCAACTTTGAGTCGCCCGGGATCGATCTTCTCCCGTTCATCTTCGCCGGACAGCTCGCCCAGGGCGTCTGGCAGTCTGCCGCACTCGGCCTGATCTCCATCCTTGAAGATCGAGAGAACGACTTCTCTCAAGAGATCTTTGTCGCGCCGATCGGTCGACGCACGATCCTTGCTGGGAAGATTCTTGGCGAATCGCTTGTCGCCTTCCCGCAAGCGCTGACGGTGATGCTCTTCGGCATCGTGCTCGGGATCCCGCTCAGCCTTGAACAGGTGCTCGCGCTGATCCCCGCCCTCGTCCTTGTCGCCATCTTCGGCGCATCTTTCGGAGCACTCGTCGTAAGCCTGCTGCCAAATCAGCGCTCCGCAAATCTCCTCTTCCCGTTCGTCTTCTTGCCGCAGTTCTTCCTCGCCGGCTCGTTCAACCCGATTCGTGACCTGCCGTGGTACCTGGACATCGTGAGTCACATCGCGCCACTTAGGTACGCAGTTGACCTGATCCGAGGTGCCTACTACGGCTATCCGAATGTGGCAGTCCTCTCCGAGCCGATCTGGAACGTGGGCCTGATCTCCATCCTGACGGTGGTGATGCTAAGCGCTGGCACCATCCTCTTTGTACGTAGCGAACGAAACCGTTAAGGAGCGTTCGCAACGCTCAGATCGCGTCTGGCCCTCGTCGCAGACAGGAGACTCGGCGTGTACCGGCTCGATCAAGACTGATCAGGGAGGGTGTCTCCGACGAACAGGCGGCGGCGCTCTCTTGGCATCGTGGGTGGAATGAGCAGCCGCTCGGTGGGTTGAGTGGAGAGGGGACATCCCCTTCAAGGATGATGCGGTCTCGACGCTCTCTTCGGTCTGGCTCAGGAACAGCCGAAAGAAGCGCACGGGTGTACGGATGCGATGGGTCCTTGAAGAGATCTACAGCCGGCGCCGTCTCCACCACCTTGCCGAGATACATCACCGCGATCCGATCGCAGAGATGCTCCACCACGCCAAGGTTGTGGGCAATAAAGAGATATGAAAGCCCAAGCTCCTTCTGAAGTTCCGCGAGCAGGTTCAACACCTGCGCTTGGATAGATACGTCCAACGCCGAGACAGGCTCGTCGAGGACAATCAGTGTTGGGTCAAGCACTAGCGCGCGTGCAATTCCCACACGTTGCCGCTGACCACCAGAGAACTCGTGCGGATAGCGACGTGCACTCTCGGGTCGCAGCCCCACCATCTCGAGGGTCTTCGCGACTTTCTGCTCCCGCTCCTTCGCGCTCCCAATCTTGTGGATGTGCAACCCCTCGCCCACCGCTTCACCAATGGGCGTGCGCGGGTCAAGGCTTGCGAACGGATCCTGGAAGACGATCTGCGCCTTGCGGCGGTACGACTTGAGCTGTGGGCCGCTCAGCTTGGTGATATCCGTTCCTTCAAAGTGAATCGAGCCCCCGCTCGGCTCGATGAGGCGCAGGATCAGCCGCCCAACCGTGGTCTTTCCACAGCCAGACTCACCCACAAGCCCGAGCGTCTCGCCTGCGCGCACGTCAAAGTCCACGCCGTCAACCGCGCGCACATGACCCACAACGCGCTGAAGTGCACCAGCACGAACAGGGAACGTCTTCGCGAGACCGCGTACTTCCAGAAGCGGTGCGCCACTTGTTGCCACCCGCTTCTCGCCGCTCATCGCTTCGCCCCCTTCAATGCTACGCCGCCGTGCGCAGGATCGTAGAGGTGACAGCGCACGATGCTTCCAGCCGCACCAGCATGGGGTAGGAGATCCGGATGCTGAGTGACGCATGCGGCGAGGTTTGCCGCCTCGCGCTGCCCGCAACGATCGGCAAAACGACATCCGGCAATCGGTTCAGTGAGAGATGGCACCTGGCCCGGAATCACACGGAGCTGCCCGCGACCCGTCCCTGTACGCGGAATCGCACCCAAGAGTCCCTGCGTATACGGATGGCGAGGGTTGTCGAAGATGGCGTCGCGGCCCTGCTCCTCCACCACCTCACCGGCGTACATCACCGCCACCCGATCACAGAACTCAGAGACCACACCGAGGTCGTGCGTGATCAGCACGATGGCGGTACCGAGTCGCTCGCGAAGATCACGCAGTAGCTCAAGGATCTGCGCCTGAATGGTCACGTCGAGTGCCGTGGTTGGCTCATCTGCAATGAGCAGCTCCGGTTCGCATGCGAGCGCCATCGCAATCATCACGCGCTGCGCCATGCCACCAGAGATCTCATGCGGGTAGGCATCGGCGCGGCGACCTGGGTCAGGAATTCCGACCAGCTCGAGCAACTCAATGCCACGCATGCGCGCCGCCTTCTCGTCGAGGCCTTTATGGATGCGCAGCACTTCGCCGATCTGATTGGCGAGCTTCTGCACCGGGTTGAGGGAAGAGTTCGGTTGCTGGAAGATCATCGCGATTCGGTTGCCACGAATCTTCTGCATCTCCGCCTCGCTTGCGGTGAGCAGATCTTGGCCATCAAAGTGCACGCTCCCGCCGGTGATCTGTCCGGGTGGTGTGATCAGGCGCAGAATCGAGAGCGAGGTCACGCTCTTTCCGCATCCCGACTCGCCCACCAGACCGAGTACTTCACCGCGATCCACCCCGAACGTTGCGCCGTCCACCGCGCGGACCACGCCATCACGCATGCGGAACGAAGTTTGGAGGTCGCGAACTTCAAGGAGCCGATCAGCCATCACGCCCTCCTATCGCTGCAGCCGTGGGTCGAGCGCATCTCGCAGACCATCGCCGATGAGGTTGAATGCGAGCACCGTCATGGTGATCGCAATGCCGGGGAAGATGACGACATGTGGCGACGAGAAGAGGAGGTTGCGATCGGCGCCGATCATGGAGCCCCACTCGGCGGTTGGTGGTTGCGCGCCGAGTCCAAGGAAGCTGAGTGCTGCAACGTCGAGGATTGCGCCGCCAATGCCGAGCGTCCCCTGCACGATAATTGGCGTCAGGGCATTCGGAAGGATCTTCCGGAAGAGAATGGAGCTCTCAGATGCGCCGAGCGCGCGGCTCGCCGCGACAAACTCACGGTCGCGCAGGCTCAGCACCGAGGCGCGCATCACACGCGCGTAGATGGGGATCGCCACCACACCGATCGCGAGCTGCGTGTTGATCAGGCCAGGGCCGATCACCGTAACGATCGCGATCGCCAAGAGGAGGCTTGGGAAGGCGAGCAACACATCCATGATGCGCATCAGCAGGTTGTCCACCCAACCGCCCACGAACCCAGAGACCGCGCCGATCAGCGCACCGACCACAATGGCAAAGCCGACGGTGAGGAAGCCGACCTGCAGGCTGAGGCGTGCACCGTGCAGCACGCGAGCAAACACATCGCGCACGTTGCTATCCAACCCGAAGATGTGCTGCGGCCCTTCGCACCCGAGCGCGTTGATGCAAGGACCTGCAAGTCGCACCGCCCCTGGCTCTTTGTCGATGAGAACCTCAATCGGGTTATAGCTTGCGAAGAGATCAGCACCCAGTGCAGCAACGACGAGCACGACGAGAAGAGAGAGGCCCACCCGTGCGGTGCGCTGTTCCAAGAATGAACGCAGCGCGCGTCGGAAGGGCGTCTGAGCCGATGCGCTCTGGCGCGATCCGCTCACGAGTTGACCCTCACGCGCGGATCAAGATACGCGTAGCTGATGTCGACGATCAGGTTCACCACCACATAGCCGACACTGACGATCACGGTGACCCCCTGTACCACCACGTAATCTCGCGCCGTGATCGCCTCCGAGATCGTCCGGCCGATCCCAGCAAATCCGAAGATCGTCTCCGTTAGCACCGCACCAGATAGCAGTCCGCCAAGCGAGAGGCCGACAACGGTGGCCACGGGAAGGAGCGCATTTCGCAGCGCATGCTTGGAGACCACTTCACGCTCCGAAAGGCCCTTCGCGCGCGCCGTGCGGATGTAATCCGAGCCGAGCACGTCAAGGAGCGAGCTGCGCGTGATGCGCGCGATCACCGCCATCGGGATCGTCGCCAGCGCAACGGAGGGGAGGATCAGGTGGCGCACCGCATCAACGAGGTTTCCTGGGTTCAGCGTGAGGATCGCATTTGGGATTGCCATATTTGAGATGAAGTCGAGCAGACCTCGAAGCGGACCCTGCAAGCCAGAGAGGCCCCACGCGTCAGCAATCTCGGTTGGGATCACGCCTGCGCTGTAGCGGTTCGCTGGCGGAAGTGAGATTGGCGTGTCTTTCAACACAACGGCAAAAAAGTAGGCCAGCAACAGACCAAGGACGAAGACGGGGATGGAGACGCCAAGGTTGGCGAAGATCATCGTTGAGACGTCGGTGCGCGAGTTGCGCTTCGTGGCCGACCGAACGCCGAGCTTGATGCCGAAGAAGGTGGCGATCGTCAGCGAGATCGCAGCGAGCTCAACGGTTGTCGGCAAGCGATCAATGATGAGTTGGGTTACCGGCACACCGAACCTGATGGACTCCCCGAGATCGCCCGTCAGCACCTGCTGCAGGTAGATCAGGAACTGCACGGGGATCGGCTGGTCGAATCCATATCTGGCGTTGAACACGGCACAGGTGGCCTCCGTCGCCTTCTCGCCGAGAAGCGCAATACATGGATCACCAGGGAGAAGGCGCGTGATGACAAACACGGAGATCAAGATCCCAAAGATCACGGGGAGGCTCACCAAGAGCCGCCGGATGATGTACGTGGTCATGTTCGCTGGGACCCCTCCGCTTTCAAGATGGAAGAGTACGCCCCCGCCGTCACCCGAAGGTGGCGACGGGGGCTTCCGCGCTCACCACCCGGAGGTGGAGAGTGCGGCAGTACTCACTCTGCCTTAGTGCAGCTGTCTGGATTCAGGAACGCACCGAGGGTGTACCCGAAGTACTCGAACGTTCCCGTGCGACCCTTGTGCCATGGGTTCGCGCAGTCCCAAATCGAAGCAAACGTATCAACCACGTCCGTGGCATCAAACGTTGCGCCGTTGTGGAACTTCACGCCCGTGCGCAGGGTGCAGGTCCAGGTGAGCAGATCTGCCGAGGCTTCGCACGCCGTGGCGAGTAGCGGCTTTGTCTCCGCCCCAGCCGTGACGAATCCGAAGAGACCTTCGCTGACCTGACCGCAGACTCGCAGTGACTCACCATCCGTCTCATCTGCGCAGTAGAGCCCACCAGGCTCACCGTTCTGGACCCAGACGAAGGTGTCGTCACCACCCGACCCAAACGCGGCGAGCTCCTCGTTGCCAAGTGGCGACGAGTGCGCGCCTTGAATGCCGGCGGCGAATGCGACGGCTGAACCACCATGAGCAACTGGGATCATTGGCACATTCGCCTTGATGGCGTTGTTTGCCTCTGCGTACAGCGCTTCACGCTCTTCAGCGACCGCGGTTGCGCCCGCCTTACCGAGCGGGCCAGTGATTGCGTCAATCGGCGCACCGAACTGGATCACCGACGGACCAAAGTGGGCGTCGAGGAAGTTCGTTGCGTCTGGGTAGTCACCAGTCCAACCCAGGAGGTGCAGACCGGCAAGCGTGCCGCTGCTCGCGGCATCCAAGAATGCCGTTGATTCAACTTCTTTCACTTCGGCATCAATGCCAATCGCCTTCAACTGATCTTGGATGTCCGCCGATACCTGTGCTGGCACCGGAAGATATCCGCGATCAACCTGGCGATACGAGATCGTCGTCTTGAAACCGTTGGCGTAGCCAGCCGCTGCCATCAGCGCCTTGGCCTCGTCGAGGTTCCTCTCGTACCAGGCCTCGCCAGCGCAACCATGTGCAATGGTGCACGGCGTGAAGTGGCTCGCCACTTCAGATCCACCTGGATAGAAAGTGTCCACGATTCGCTGACGATCGAGCGCAAGCGCAACGGCCTTCCGGACGTCGAGCTTCTCAAACGGATCGCCTGGAATAGATGAGTTCATGCCCACATACATGATGTTGAGCGCTGGTCGCGGAATGACCTGTAGGGTCGGATCCGCCGAGGCGGCCGCAATATCTGTTGGCGCAAGGTTGTCGATTCCGTCGGCTGTACCAGCCTTCAGGGCGATCAGCCGCGCTGCAGCCTCCGACTGCCACTGGAAGACAGCGGTGCCAGAAGTGGCGAGCTGACCCCAGTAATCGGCATTTCGCTCAAGCACGATCTGCGTACCACGCTCCCATGCCTTGAACTTGAATGGGCCAGTGCCGTTTGGCGCTTCGACAATGCTGCCGTCAGCTGTTGCCGTTGAAAGATAGCCGGAGTCGTTGATCACAAAGTTGGTCAGTGCCAACTTCTGGATGAACGCCACATCAGGTGCGCAGAGCTCAAAGACCACCGTGTTGGCGTCCGTTGAGGAGATGCGCTTGAAGCCGTAATAGCCCTCAGCCGAGCAATCCGCCGGGCCGGCCTCTGGGTATGCCTTCGCAGCGAAGGCGATGGTGTCGGCGCTGGAGCTCGAAGAGCCACCACATGCCGCAGCGACCATCAGGAGTGCGGCGCCGATCGCGCCGATCCGTAGGTTCTTCATTGCTACTCCTTGGTTACGTCCAAGGGAGAGGCGTGCCCCTCCCCGCTGCGGAGAGTCCGCATTACGGGCGAGGATAGTGGAGAGCGGGAGGTGGTGGCCAGCCAGTCGCGCCCCTCGTGGGGATGTGACCTCCGCCCTATGATCCGTGCGTGGATTCAGCCGAGATTGAGGTGCTCCTCCCCCTCGCCTTCTTCGCGGTCGCCCTCCTCTACTCATCGGTAGGACATGCAGGGGCAACGGGCTACCTCGCCCTGATGGCGCTCGCGGGGCTCGCCCCAGAGGTGATGCGCCCAACTGCCCTCGTCCTGAACCTTGCGGTCGCCTCAATCGCCGTCGTCCGATTCGCTCGCGCGGACCAACTCCCATGGCGGCTGCTCCCACCCCTCCTTGTAGCGTCGGTCCCCGCCGCGTTCGTCGCTGGATCGCTAAACATCCCCGACCAGATCTACCGACCACTTCTTGCGCTCGTCTTGATCGTCGCCGCCGTCAGGCTCGCCGCGGGTGCGCGTGCAGACACTTCAATTGAGCACACCGCCCATCCGCCGCGCAAGGCCACATCATTTGTTGTTGGCGGTGCGATCGGCCTCCTCGCCGGCGCAACAGGAACGGGTGGCGGCGTCTTCCTCACGCCACTCGTGATCGCACGACGCTGGGCGACGACGCGCGCTGCGGCGGGGCTCTCTGCCTCCTTCATCCTTGCAAACTCACTCGCTGGCATCGCGGCGAAGCCCGCCGCGCTCGCTCTGCTCCCAGAGACACTGCCGCTCGCACTTCTCTGTGCCGCCGCGGGAGGCCTACTTGGCAGTGAACTCGGCGCTCGTAGAGTGAGCCTGATCACGCTCCGTCGCCTTCTCGCCGCCGTAATGGCGATCGCCGCGATGCGATTGCTGACTGGCTAGTCGGCTACCCTATACGCATGCCGCTCGATGAGGGCGGCGACTGATAGTGAGATGGAGGTTCTCGTGGCAGTAGCAACCAGACGGCGCAGCACCGCTGCGTCGCGCACATCAAGTTCGGGGGCGGTGGCGACCACGTTCGCCAAGATCCCTCCAGCACGCGCGAAGCAACTCTTCAACTGGAATCGAATCCTCGTCGTCCTTCACGGCATCCAGGCGGCAATCATTGTGGCGATCAGCCCAACGGATGCACTCGTGCGCTTTGAAGGGACCTACCCAGTCTCGAGCATCGTCAACGGAGAGTTCGCGGGCTTCACAGAGGGGAAGGAGCTGCTGCTCAGCTTCCCGCTCGCGTATCTCGTTGCGGGCTTCTTTGCGCTCTCCGCTCTGGCGCACTTCCTTGTGGCGTATCCGCTACGTGAGCGCTACGAAGGCTGGCTCGCACGCCAGTTCAACCCGATGCGCTGGGCTGAGTACGCACTCAGCTCCACCCTGATGATCATCGGCATCGCGTCACTCAGCTTTATCACGGACGCAGGCGCGCTCGTCGCGATCGCCGTCTGCAACGCCTCCATGAACCTCTTCGGCTGGTCCATGGAAGAGGCGAACATCGGACGAAAGAACGTGCAGTGGAGCCACTACATCTTCGGCTGCATCGCGGGTATCGCCCCGTGGATTGCCATGTTCACCACGGTCGGGCTCTCGCTGGCCAACTGGCCAACGGGCACCGCGCCAAACGGTGGAAGCCTCGAAGACTTCAAGCCGGTACTGATCGCAATCTATGTGAGCCTCTTCGTGAGCTTCAACATTTTTGCGATCAACATGGTGCTGCAGCGCCTGAAGGTCGGACGCTGGGCGGACTATCTCCACGGCGAGCGGAGCTACATGATCCTCTCGCTCGTTGCGAAGACACTCCTCGCCTGGCAGGTGTGGAGCGGCGTCTTCATGCCAGCGAACTAGACGTAATTGTCGTCACGCAGGGGCTCCGTTCCGCCGCCAGGCGGGACGGAGCCTCACGCTTTTCTCGAGAGGCGTAGCATCAGCGCATGAGCACGCATGAAGAGACGACCGACCCAGGGCTCACCTACGCAGGCTATCTGCGTCTCGATGAGTTGTTGAGCCTGCAGTCGCCGCGCTCAGAAGAGCATGACGAGATGCTCTTTATCATCATCCACCAGACCTACGAACTCTGGTTCAAAGAGGCGATGCACGAACTACGCGGCGTAGCTGCCGCACTCGCCGCTGCAGATGTGTGGCGCGCCACACACCGACTCAGCCGCGTCCGCCACATCCTAAAGATTGCGGTGGCGCAGGTTGACGTGCTGGAGACGTTGACGCCACTCGAGTTCGCCTCGTTCCGCAGTCGGCTCGCCACTTCCAGCGGCTTTGAGTCGGCGCAGTTCCGCGAACTGGAGGCGCTCCTCGGCGTCCGCAATCCGCGACTCGCCGATCTCCTCCCTGAAGCTGCCGCACGCGAGCGCGTCCACGCCGCCTCAAAAGAGCCGAGCCTCTGGGATTCGGTCATTGCCTGGGTTGCCGCGAGTGGACATGCCGTTCCGACACATCTGCTGAAGCGCGACTACACCGAGCAGTACACGGGCGACGAAGGGCTGCAAGATCTGCTTCTCGCGCTCTATCGCGAAGGTGGCGAAGTTGCATCGCTGATGGAACTGCTCGTCGATATCGATGAGGGGCTTCAAGAGTGGCGCTATCGCCACGTCAAGATGGTGGAGCGGACGATCGGCCGAAAGTCTGGCACCGGCGGATCAACTGGCGTTGAGTATCTTGCAGCGAGCCTGCACCGCCCCGTCTTCCCTGACCTCTGGGCGATTCGCAGCAGGATGTAGCGTCAATGGGGAGCGCGCCGAAGATTGACGACGTGCGCCTCGCGCGCCTCTTTGCGGTAGAAGCTGAGCGATTCACGGTCACACACCCCCTCGCCGCAGCGCTCGCTAAGCGCGCTGGAGCAAGCCTTGTCGGTGGTGTCCCGATGAGCTGGATGCAGCGCTGGGCCTCGCCCGTCCCGCCGTACGCCGTCTCCGCCCGCAGCGCAGAGATCACCGACGCGGATGGCCACGCGTACCTGGACTTCGCACTTGGTGACACGGCGGCGATGGCGGGTCACGCGCCAACGGCTCTTACCCGTGCGATCACGGAACAGCTGGAGCGCGGCGCAACCACCATGCTCCCCTCTGAGGCAGCGATTGACGCTGCAGATGAACTGACGCGCCGCTTCGGCCTTCCGCTCTGGCAGCTCTGCCTCACCGCTACCGATGCGAATCGCTTCGTCCTGCGCATCGCACGGGCGATCACGAAACGTCCGAAAATTCTCGTTCACAACTGGTGCTATCACGGCACCGTTGATGAGACGTTCGCCGTCGCGCAGCCGGGGGGCACTGCTGGTGCGGCCGTGGCGCGACCTGGCAACACCGGACCACAGGTTGACCCCGCAACCACAACGCGCGTCGTAGAGATCAACGATCTTGCGGCAACCGAGGCGGCTTTGGCCGCCGGCGACGTGGCGGCGATTTTGATTGAGCCTGCACTCACAAACATCGGCATCGTGCTCCCTGATGCTGGCTATCACGCGGCGCTCCGTGCGCTCGCCACCAGATACGGCGCGCTCTTGATTGCCGATGAGACGCACACCATCTCCATGGGGCCCGGCGGTGCAACCGCCGCGTGGGGGCTCGAGCCCGATCTGCTCGTCATCGGCAAGGCGATCGCCGGCGGCCTCCCTGGCGCCGCGTACGGCATGCGGCGCGAGGTCGCCGCGCAGATCAGCAGCGTGTTGCAGCGCGACGAGATTGATACCGGCGGGATTGGCGGTACCGTCTCGGGGAGTGTCCTCTCCGCGGTCGCAATCCGCACCACGTTGCGAGAAGTGCTCACCGACGCCGCGTTTCCGGAGATGATCGCAGGGGCGAACCGCTGGGCGGATGGCGCAGAAGAGGTGTTTGCGCGACGAAGCGTTGGATGGAGCGTCACCCGACTCGGCGCACGCGCCGAGTACCACTTCACGCCGGAGGCGCCGCGAAACGGCGGTGAGGCGGCGGCGGCGGTACACCATGAGATGGAGCGCTACCTGCACCTTCACGCACTGAATCGCGGCATCATCATGACCCCCTTCCACAACATGGCGCTCTTCTCACCGGCAACGCCGCGGAGCGCAGCGGATCTACACAGTGAGGTCCTTGATACGGCGATCGCCGCACTCATTGGAGGTGGCGCACTCGTCGTCTAAGAGTGCGCTGGTAGTGTTCAGCCAAACACGATCAAGTGACGCGGCGCTTCTCCGTGTAGCGTGGATCCTTCCAGCTCCCTGTCGTCAAGATCTCTGCGAGCACATCTACCGCGCGATCAATCTCGGCAAAACTGAGATAGAGCGGCGAGAAGCCGAAGCGCAGCATATTCGGGGCGCGGAAATCGCCAATGACTCCTCGTGCGATCAGCGCCTGCATCACGGCGTAGCCGTGATCATGCGTAAACGAAACCTGCCCACCGCGCACCGCCGCGTCACGCGGGGAGGCGAGCGCTAAGCCGAGCCCCTCACAGCGGGCCTCCACCTGCGCGATGAATCGGCTCGTCTGCAACATGGACTTCTCGCGGACCTGCGTGATCGAGATCCCCTCCCAGATCTTCATCGCCTCATCGAAGGCGGCGAGGCTCAATACCTGCTGTGTCCCGGTGATGAAGCGACGAATGCCTGGAGATGGCGTGTACTCGGGTGTGAAGGCAAACGGATCGTTGTGTCCGAGCCAGCCCGCAAGTGGCTGCACCACACGGTCCACAATCCGCGGCGCGACCCAAGTGAATGAAGGTGCACCGGGGCCCCCGTTCAGATACTTGTACCCGCAGCCGATGGCAAAGTCAGCGCCACTCGCGTTCAGCTCAACGGGGATGATCCCCGTTGAGTGCGAGAGATCCCAGACGGCAAGAGCGCCAACCGCATGCGCCGCTCCAGTCAGCCGCCTCATGTCCTTGATGAGGCCGCTCTTGTAATCAACCTGCGTGAGGACAAGCAGCGCGGTTCGCTCATCAAGAAGTTCCGCCGGATCTTGGCCCACCGACGCCTGTCGAATCTCTAGATCTGGACGGAGCCCTTGCAGCCCTTCAAGGATGTACAGATCAGTTGGGAAGTTGCCGCGCTCAGTCACGATGACGTTGCGGCCTGGCTGCAGCCCAAGTCCCGCAGCGACGACACGGAAGAGCGAAATGGAGGTGGAGTCACCCACCACCACCTCTCCAGGTCCCGCGCCGATCAGCGGTGCGATGCGATCGCCGACGCGCATCGGCATCTCGTACCAGTCGGCATCATTCCAACTGCGGATGAGCCCTTCACCCCACTGTTGTTTCACCACTCGATCGATCCGTTCGGCGATTCCCCTCTGGAGGGCGCCGAGCGAGTTTCCATCCAGGTAAATCACGCCGTTCGGGAGGGAGAACGCATCGCGGAGCGGCGCGAGCGAGTCTGCGGCATCGAGCGTCGCCGCGCTCAGTGGCACCTGGTCGCTCATCGTGGCCATGTCGCTATCGTCCCACGGCGGCACGCTGCCGTGGGATGCCGAGCAGTTCCAGCGCGTCAGCATAGAGACGCCCATGCGTGTCCGCGAGTTCATCGAGCACATCAAAATGGTCCCGCCCGTTGAGCGTCGCACTATCGATCGTGCTCAGGTTCGGTGTCCATCGTTCCAACAGGAGCGCCGCGTTGCGATGAAACTCGTCGGGCTCCTCTTCGCCCACGCGAATCCTCACCGGCACATCGTGGAGCGGCGCCAGGTGCGCTGGGGAGAGCGCGGCCGCCTCCGCGTCGCTCATTCGCACCTTCTCGTTCACGTAACTTTCCGCGATTGGCCCTAGGTCATAGGCGCCGCCAATCAGGAGAAGTCCCGCCAGAGTGGTACGAGCCGCCTCCGGAGCGAGCGAGGTAAGTTGCACCGCGGCAAGGTGCGCACCTGCGGAGTGGCCCGACAACACGATGCGCCTCGGGTCGCCCCCCAACTCAGTTGCATGCGCGGCGAGGGCGGTGAGTGCGGCGGAGACTTCTCCGACAATGTCGCGAAGGTGCGCGGCTGGCGCCAGCGTGTAGCCGATTGATGCATAGATTGCGCCAGCGTCAGTCAGCGCGATCGCGGGTGCGGCTGCATAGTCAATTGAGAGATCCTGCCACCAGCCACCGTGCAGGAAGGCGAAGATCGGCGCACCGCTTCGCGCCGCAGACGTTCGCGGCAGGAAGCACTCAACGCGATTGGATGGGGGCGCGTCGTAGGCGAGCACTCGATGTCGGTTCCCCGTGATTGCGGTACGAGCCGCATCGGTCGCCGTCTTGTAGGACTCGATGCTGCCGTTGAAGTCGTGTGCGGTGCGACTCGGAGAGTACTGCTCGTTGAGCCAGGCGATTCGTTCGCTACTGGAGCTCAATCGTCCCCTTCCTACACGAAATAGAGGAGCGCGAAGAGGAAGACCCAGACAATATCGACGAAGTGCCAATAGATGGAAGAGGCCTCCACCATGTCATGGTGCTGGGCAGAGAATTGACCGAGGCTGCCGCGATAGAGGCAGACACCAAGCATCAGTACGCCACCAATCACGTGTGCGCCGTGGAAGCCGGTAAGGATGTAGAACGTTCCACCAAACGTCCCGTCAGCAATACCGAAACCGAGCTGCGTGTATTCATACAACTGACCGATCAAGAAGACCACGCCCAGGATGACCGTAAGCATCAGTGCTCGATTCATTCCCACACGATCACCGCGCCGAATGCGCCAGACCGCAATCTGACACGTGAGAGAGCTGAAGACCAAGAGCAGCGTGAGGATTGACGGGAAGAGGACATGCTCCTTGATCAGGAACGCCTCATTCCCTTCGGGCGGCCATGTCCCCGCCGACGTTCGAAGGCTGAAGTAGGCGGCGAACAAGCCTCCGAAGAACATGATCTCGGAGACGATGAAGAGAAGCATTCCCAAGACGGGATTGCCGAGACCCTTCTTGCCGTGAGCCACAGCACCGTGTGCGGACGAACCGTGTCCGCTCACCACCTCAGACGTACCGTGCTCAGTTGCGGCGAGGCTCATGCGTGATCGCTGCCCGATCGCCCGTGACGCGCGTCAAAGAGTGGGCGCTCAGATGTGATTGCAGGGAGGCGATCAAAGTTCCATGCCGGCGGCGGCGATGAGGTCGCCCACTCCAGCGTGTTCCCCTCCCACGGATCTGGACCTGCATCTTTCCCGTTACGAAGCGAGATGTAGATGTTCCAGAGGAGTGGAAGCGTGCTGATCCCAACGAGGAACCCGCCAACGGTTGCGGCGAGATTCAGGTCGTTCCAGCCAGCGGTTGGCGAATAGTCGGCAATGCGGCGCGGCATCCCCATCAGGCCGAGCGTGTGCATAGGGAGGAAGGTGAGGTTGAGCCCGATCATTGCAATCGCAAAGTGAAGCTTCCCTAGACCCTCGTCGAGCATCTTCCCGGTCATCTTGGGGAACCAGTAGTAGAGACCCGCCATGATCGCAAGGAAGGAGCCACCGAAGAGAACGTAGTGAATGTGCGCCACGATCCAGTAGGTGGCGTGCACGGCGTAGTCAACCGGCACGGAGGCGCTGAAGACGCCGTTGATTCCACCAATGAGGAACATGGAGAGGAAGCCAAGCGCAAAGAGCATTGGCGTATTGAACGAGATCTGACCTCGCCACATGGTGGCGATCCAGTTGAACATCTTCACTCCGGTAGGGACCGCAATGAAGAAGGTCATTACGGAGAAGAAGGGCAAGAAGACGCTGCCGGTGGTGAACATATGGTGTGCCCAGACGGAGAAGCCGAGCGCGCCGATCCCTGCCGTGGCGAAGACGAACGCCTTGTACCCGAAGAGCGGCTTGCGACTGAAGACCGGAATGATCTCTGAGATCACGCCCATCCCCGGGAGCACCATGATGTAGACCGCGGGATGGCTGTAGAACCAGAAGATGTTCTGCCAGAGGATCGCCGAGCCACCCGTCGTTGGATCAAAGAAGCTACCGCCAAAATTGCGATCGACAAAGAGCATGATCAGCGCGCTCGTGAGTACTGGCGTTCCCATCAACACGAGCACGCTCGTGACAATGATCGTCCAGACCATGATCGGCATGCGGAAGAGCGTCATGCCCGGCGCCCGCATGCGGAAGATGGTGACCAAGAAGTTCACCGCGCCAAGAATCGAACTCGTTCCAACCAAGATGACCGCCATGATCCAGAGGTTCATGCCGGGCCCCGGGCTATACGTGATGTTGCTCAACGGCGGATAGGCGGTCCATCCGGCGTCAGCCGCGCCTCCGAGGAAGAAGCCTGAGGCGGCGATCAGCCCGGAGAACGGGATCATCCAGAAGCTGAGCGCGTTGATGCGCGGGAAGGCCATGTCTGCTGCACCAATCTGCAGCGGGACGATGTAGTTTCCAATGCCGGCGAGGAACGGAATGATCACCCAGAAGATCATCACCGACGCGTGCATCGTGAAGAGCTGGTTGTACACAGACTCATCCATGTACTGAAGGCCTGGCTGCGCCAGCTCGGTGCGAACACCGAGTGCGAGTAGCCCGCCAATCGCCAAGAAGATGAATGAGCTGATGGTGTAGAGGATCCCGATCTTCTTGTGGTCGGTTGTGGTCAGGTAGTCATAGAGTCGCGATCCCTGCAGCCCCGCCGCTCGCGCTGTCGTGGTAGCCATGACGACCTCCTTCTCCTAACGCTTAGTTTGCCGTGATTTCAAGATCGGCGTACATCCCAGAACTGAAGTGACCCGCAATATTGCAGAGAACCACGTAGCGTCCTGGTTCAAGATCAAGCGTCAGCACCTTCGTTTCACCCGGTGAGAATTCGGGCTGTTCGCCAATGGCATCGAGTGACGTCTCGTCAAGGCGGCTCGTGGCTGGATCAACTTGTTCGAGCAGCGCCTCGCCGTCTACATCCGATCGAACGACGATGAACTCGTGCGGGATGTTGCCGGCATTCGTCAGGCCAAATGTGACCTCGCCCGCAGCGGTCGATGCACCGCTCAGGCTGATCGCCCACTCCTTCACTTCAGCCGTCAGGTCAGTCTCTGTTGCGACCGGCGATTCGCTCGGTGCGGGCGCTGGAGTCATTTCGATCAGCCACGCGTCGTACTCCTCGCGCGTGACCACGCGAACCGTAAAGCCCATGGCGTGATGGAGGAGGCCGCAGAATGCGGAGCACTGACCGGCAAAGGTGCCGAGCTTGTTCGGCGTGAACTCAAAGTGGTTCACCTTCCCGGGGACAAGGTCGCGTTGGAAGAGGAACTCGGGAATGTAGAAGCCGTGGTTCACATCCTGGGCAACCAGTGTGACCTCAATGCGTTCGTCAATCGGTACGACAAGTTCAGGATAGTTCTGTGCCGTGCCATAGATCTCAATGCCCGCATCTGGATAGGCAAACTTCCACTGCCACTGGTATCCAACAACCTCAACCTTGACCGACACCTGCTCTGGCTTGCGGGCGTCAACGACGCCAAGGACTTGGGAGGATGCAACGAAGAGACCGACGACGGTGACAAGCGGGATCGCCGTCCAGATGATCTCCAACACCAGATTTCCGTGCGTCTGCGCCGGGAGGGTGGTGTCTGTCGGCTTGCGGCGGTATCGAATCACCGACCAGATGATCAAGCCTTCAACGAGGACGAAGACGATCGCAGCAATGACAAAGACGAGCACGTAGAGGTTCTCAATCTGGAGACCCTCCTCGGTCACCGCCGACGGCGGGAATGCAGCCTGACAGCCGCCGAGCACGAGGGCCACGGCGAGAAGGGCAATCAGTGCAGCAGGCGTTCGCATCTACAGGATTCTACGCCTGCCCCCCAAAGTCGGCAGACACCCCGCGAGCACGCTCAGATGTGCCTCACCTCAGTCTTCCGAGTGTTCGGGTTGGCGCACGACCGAGGCGATCCCCGAGAAGAAGAGCGGGATGGGTCCAACCACGATCCCAATCGCACTGGCATACAGCGCTGCATGAAGTCCAAAGCGCTCAGCAATCAGTGAACCCACCACCGCGCCGAGCGGCATGCCGATCAACATCACCCACTTCATCGAGGCATTCATCCGACCAAGGAGCGCCTTCGGCGTGACCAGTTGCCGGTAGGTGACCTGATTGGTGTGAAAGAGCGCGGCACCAAAGAAGGCGATCACTTGGAAAAGCACAGAGAAGAGTGCGATCGTGACGACCCCCATTGAGACGTCAAGAAGCGCAAAACCGAGGGGCATTGACGGGAGAAGGATTCCACCGAGGATGATGGATCGTCCCACGCCAATGCGCGCCGCAATGCTTCGCGATGTGAGCGAACCGATCAGTAGACCAACGACCCCAGCACCCAGGATGAGTCCAAGCAACTCCGCGGGCAGGAGCAGCTCGCGGCGACCGTACGCGATCAGCAGTGCGCCGTTTGCAATCGCACCGAAGAAGTTGAACAAGAGCGCTGCAAGCGCATTGCCGCGTAGATGCGGATGGGTCAGCACCCAGTGAAGGCCTTGGCGAATCTCATCACGGAGTCGAGATGGTGCGGCAGATACATCGGCCGTTGGCGGAACCTCAACATGCTTCATTCGTCGCAACATTGCGGCACTGACCAGGTAGCTGAGTGAATCGAGCAGGATGGCGGCGGGTCCGCCGAACCGACCGATGATCACCCCGGCAATTGGCGGGCCGGCAACACTTGCGCCTGAGTCAATCACCATGATGCGACTGTTCGCCTCCGCAAGGCGGGGCCCACGCAAGAGTTCTGGAAGGTACGACTGATTTGCCACGTCGTAGATCAGTGTCGCCGCGCCAATGATAAAGAGCACCACATAGAGCACCGGCATGGAGAGGGCATTGAGAAGCACGCTCAACGGAATGATCAACAGTGCCGCGGTTCGAAGCAGGTCCATCAACACCATGACCGGTCGCCGTGCCCGTCGATCAAGGAGCGCGCCAACGGGGAGGCTCAACAACACAAATGGCATGAGGAAGGCGGCCTCCAGCAGCACGATTGATCCATTACTCGCTTGAATCACGTCAACCGCGATCAGCGGAAAGGCGATGTGTGAAACCTGCGAACCAAGGATGCTGACCGCCTGTGCGCCAAACAGGAGGCGCACATCTGCATCGCGGAACGGATCGTCCGTGCTTAGGCGCAGCCGAGAGAAGATGCTGGCCATTCGCTGCTAGTCAGAACGTGTCAGCTCGGATCGCCGAAACGATTCGGTCCTGCGTCTCCCCGCTTCGCCATCAGGTAGATCCAATAGATCGCTAACACCACAAAGAGCACAACTCCGACCAGGACGCCAATGCCTCCTCCAGTCGCGACGTTTTCATTGCCACCGATCGCCCCTGAGATGCCAGCGACAAAGGAGACGACGATGACGAGGAAGAGGACCACCTCAACAAGGATCAGTGCCACGATCAGCTTGCCGCTTCGATTCGTATCGTGCAATCGGCGCACGGCCACGGCAAGGTTCGGCACAACGTTCGCAATGCTGAAAGCAGTCGCAAGCGTTGACTCGATTGCGCTTAGCGCTGCGCCCGCGATGATGGTGAAGAGGAAGAAGTACCAGTATTCTGCGCGGCTCGCGCGCCCGCTGAACGTTGCGTACTTTGAATAGACCGACTTGACCGCCGTGATGATGTCCATCGCTGCCTCCTCTTGCCGCATCAACGTGGTGTGCTCGTGTTGTGGCTCCCACATAACTATACTGCTTCGCATCGCAACTAATCCCGTATACTCGCGCCATGCCAGCGATCACGGTTCCAGACATCACGCTCCTCCCGCGCGTCAGCCTTGCCGACGCGCTCACCACAACGCCGCGCCCGGTGATCTCGCTGACCACCGCGCCAAGCGGCCTTGAGGGTGAGGGCTTCCCTGTTCGCCGCGCCTTCATGGGCGCGCCGCTCAACATGATCGATCCGTTCATCATGCTCGACCAGCTCGGGGAGGTTGAATACGCCCCCGGTGAGCCGAAGGGGACACCGTGGCATCCACATCGCGGATTTGAGACCGTCACGTACATCATTGACGGCGTCTTCGATCATCGCGACAGCAATGGTGGCGGAGGTCGCATCACCAACGGCGACACGCAGTGGATGACCGCAGGCGGCGGGATCCTCCACATTGAGACACCACCAGAGTTTCTCGTCGTCAGCGGAGGCCTCTTCCACGGATTCCAACTCTGGGTGAATCTGCCGCGCGCAAAGAAGTGGTCGCCACCCGCGTATCAAGACATTCGCGCAGGTGAAGTGAAACTGCTCGCATCGGCAGATGGTGGCGCGCTTCTCCGCATCATTGCGGGCGATGTGGCGGGGGTCAGAGGCCCAGGCTCCACACAGACGCCGATCGCGCTCGTTCACGCCACCATCCAACCGGGAGCCGAACTTGATCTGCCGTGGCGTCCAGATTTCAATGCGCTTGTCTACGCGCTCTCTGGTCGCGGCAGTGTTGGCGCAGAGGGCGCTCCGATTGAGACTGGGCAGCTCGCGGTGTACGGCTCAGGAGACCGCATCATCGTGAAGGCGTCTAAACATCAAGACGCGCGAACACCTGCGCTTGACGTCCTCATCTTGGGCGGTGAACCGATTCGAGAACCGATCGCATGGCTCGGGCCATTCGTTATGAACACGCGCGACGAGGTGGTTCAAGCGTTTGAGGATTACAAGGCGGGGAAGCTCGGCGTGATTCCCGCCACGCACAGCAATCCACATCACACACCTACGAGCGTCGTCGAATCTGATTAACGCGCCGTGGAACTCTTCCTCCTCGGCGCAGCGCTCGCCTTCTCCATCAATATTGAACTCGGTGTCGTCAATGTGATGATCGTGCGCACCGCGATCGATCGCGGCGCGCTCCCCGCCTTCCTCATTGGGCTCGGCTCGTGTATCGGTGATCTGATCTGGGCATGCGCTGGCGCGCTCGGCGTCAGCGTGCTGCTTTCGTGGCCGCCCGCCGCGTGGGTGCTCTGGCTCGGCGGGAGTGGCGTGCTCTGTTGGTTCGCCGCCGCCGCACTTCGCGACGCCGTTCGTGGCGGAAGCATTGACGAGTCGTCCCCGCTGCGGCGTGCCAACGGGATTGGTGCGATTGCACTCGGGCTCGGCGTCGCCCTCAGCTCTCCCACCCTGATCCTCTGGACCGCCACGGTAGGAGGAAGTGTCGTTGCCTCGCAGGCGGAAGATCTCGCCGGATTCGTGCCGTTTATCTCTGGTTTCGGTGCGGCTGCGGTGGCGCACTCGGCCGTCCTCGCAGGAGTTGTTGGCGCAACGCGCCGCTTCACGGGCCCCCGCACGATCCGCGCCGTCTCCCTCATCTCTGCGCTCATGTTTGCTGCATTTGCAATCGGCATCTTTGCGGATGGTGCACGGCGACTTCTCCTCCCGCTACTCGGCTAGCCAACCAGAAGGCGGCTCTGGTGAGAGCGGCTCTGGTGAGGTTGTCTCTGGTATCTTCAGACCATGACCAGCACGCAGCTCCGAGCACTTGAGGGCGAACCGTCGATCTGTTGACGCTCGCGCCGCGCCAGATCGTCTCAAGGTTTGATTCAACGTCAAGTAGCAGGTGAAGGAGAAAGCGACATGAGCAAGGTCCCATTCGATCCAACCCCAAAGTTTCAGGAGTACGCCACACCCGGCGCACTCGTCTCCACGGAGTGGCTCGCCGCTCATCTGAACACGCCCGGGCTGGTCGTGGTGGAGTCGGATGAAGACACACTTCTCTATGAGACGGGCCATATCCCAGGGAGTGTGAAGGTGGATTGGCACACCGATCTCAACGACCCGGTGAGCCGCGATTACGTTGGTCCTGAGGGATTTGCGGCGTTGATGTCACGCAAGGGGATCAGCCGTGACACCACGGTGGTCTTCTACGGCGACAAGTCAAACTGGTGGGCGGCCTATGCCCTCTGGGTCTTCCGCCTCTTCGGCCACGAGGATGTTCGGCTCCTCGATGGTGGTCGTCAGAAGTGGGAGGCAGAGGGTCGCGAGATGACCAAAGAGGTTCCGACGCGTGCTGCGACAACCTATCCGGTCTCGCCGCGTAACGACCGTGAGCTGCGTGCCTATCGTGAGCAGGTGCTTGAACATGTCAACGCGAAGGGCTGCATGGTTGACGTTCGTTCTCCGCAGGAGTTCAGCGGCGAGCTGACGCATATGCCTGACTACCCACAAGAGGGAACGCTCCGCGGTGGCCACATTCCGGGAGCGAAGTCCGTCCCGTGGAAGCGAGCCGCCAATGATGACGGCACCTTCAAAGGCGTTGCCGATCTTCGGGCCATCTATGAGGGCGAGAAGGGCCTCGCGGCGGATGATGACGTGATCGCCTACTGCCGCATCGGCGAGCGTTCAAGCCACACCTGGTTTGTGCTCACCTACCTGCTCGGATTCAAGAACGTGCGCAACTACGACGGTTCGTGGTCCGAGTGGGGCAACGCCGTTCGACTCCCGATCGCCGTTGGCGCCGAGTAGGCGCAGGAACGTCGGACACAATTAACACGATGTCAGAGTCAACCGCAGCGCCGCTCCCACCCGGTCTCGCTGCGGTTGCCGCTGAGTTTGCCGACACGCCGCGCGAGTTACGCCTCGAACTTCTCCTTGAATACGCCGATCGACTGAAGCCGCTCCCTGAGCCGTACGCGTCGCGGGAAGATCTCATGGAACGTGTGGAAGAGTGCCAGTCACCACTCTTTGCGGTCGCTGAGATACAAGACAACGTGGTGTCCATTCACGCAACAGCGCCACAGGAGTCTCCGACAACGCGTGCCTTCGCCAGCATCATGCAACTCGGACTGAGCGGCCTCACCCCTGCAGAGGTGCTCGCAGTTCCTGCGTCTGCACCACTGCAACTAGGTTTGACGGAACTCGTCTCTCCGCTGCGGATGCGCGGTGCAACCGGACTCCTTGCGCGAATTCAGCGACAGGTGCGAGCGGCAACGATCGCTTAACCGAGCGGAGCGGCCTCCGCATTCTTTGCCGCAATTTTCAGCAAGTCACGGGTGAGGCGGTCCATCTCACTTGCGGGGAGCGATGCACCGAATCGTTCGGCAACGGCGCGCAGATGCCCAGGAGCTGCTGACCGGAACGCCTTGATCCCAAGTGGCGTGAGCGTTGCCCAGTGCACGCGACCATCCTCGGTGCAGCGCCGACGCGTCACCCAACCGTTGATTGCGAGTCGATCCACGCGGCGGGTCAGGCCACTCTTTGAGATGAGTGCCGCATCGGCGAGTTCGCTCATTCGCAGCGCGTACCCCTCGGCGCCCGCAAGTTGTGCCATCACATCGAAGTCTGCAAGGCTCATGCCTGCGCCATCCATTAGCTCGGAAGAGAGCGCCCGAGTGACCCGGCCATACGCGGTGAGAAAGGCGATCCATGCGCGGGCAACGCCAGGATCGAGGAGCGTGCGCGCGTCGCTCCCCAGGATCGTGGAGAGCTTGTCGAGGTGCGCATTTGGGAGTTGATCAGCTGTTGCCATGCGTTGCAATAGTTGCACTTGCAACCATTCGCGTCAAGGGATATAGTTGCATACGCAACGACCTGCCTCATGCGCGGCAGGCGGCAGAATAGGGTGACGACCGCGCCGGTTGAACGCCACTCGACAAGGAGGAGTCAAATGTCAGCAGCACGATTCAAGCAGGTGGCCGACGCGGCCCGGATCGCGAAGGTCGTTTCAGCACTCAACGCGAAAGGGTTTTCCGCCCAGAGCGTCTCGAATGCCACCGCGGCAAAGGCGGCGGTGCTCGCGTTGATTCCCGCCGGATCTGAAGTCTTCACCTTCACCTCCGCAACCCTTGACGCTGCCGGCATCACCGACGCGCTCAACGCAGCGCCGTACGTGAGCCTGCGCAACAAGATGTATGCGCTCGACCGAAACACGCAGAGCGCCGAGATGCGTGCGATCGGTTCGGCGCCAGCCTTCGCTGCGGGCAGCGTGCACGCGGTAACCGAGGATGGGAAGCTGGTTGTCGCATCAGCGACCGGCTCACAACTCCCCGCCTATGCGTATGGCGCCGGTCATGTGGTCTTTGTAGTTGGGGCGCAGAAGATCGTTAAGGATCTTGCTGAAGCGAATGAGCGCATTGAAACGTATACGCTTCCACTTGAGGACGTACGGGCGCAGGCGGCGTATGGCGTCAACAGTGCAATCAACAAGACTCTTGTGATTCACAGCGAGTTTCCAGGCCGCATTGACGTGGTGATCGTTGCTGAGGAGCTCGGCTTCTAATGCGCGGCGCGTTTGTAAAGAGCGCTGCGCTCGCGGTTGCTATCAACGCGGCGCTCTGGATTTCGGCTTCACTGATCGGCCTCGTTCCAGGACTTGGTGAGTCCACCTTCTTCGGCGGTGTGATCTTCGCTTCCATTGGGGCAACGGCTGCTGCGGCGATCGTTGCGAGCCGATTCACCGCGGCTGGGGCCCGAAGGCGATGGGCTGGCATCTCGCTTGCGATTCTGCTTGTTTCATTCGTCTCGCCGCTCGCACTCGGTGCGGGGAACCTTCCTATCTCGCCGTTCAATCCGGCAGACACCACGTATAACGACTTCCGCGGTGGATTCGGGATTGCGTACTCCATCTTGCACGTCACTACGTATGCGGCGGTGCAGCGCTTCATTGGGAAACAGATTCCAGAGTGAGTGGCTTCAGCGTCACGCGATTGAATCACGCTGTGCTCTATGTGCGCAGCGCAAAAGCGGCGGCCGAATTCTATGAAAAGGCGTTCGGTTTCGTGATTGCGGGAGAAGAGTTTGCTGGGAAGGCGATCTTCATGCGCGCCGCCACAACGGAGAATCATCACGACCTTGGGCTTTTCGAAGTGGGTCCGGAAGCTCCTCGCGCGGTGCGCGGGAGCACCGGCCTCTATCACTTGGCGTGGGAGGTGGGCTCTATTCGTGACCTTGCCGCAGCAGCGCAGACGCTCGGTGAGCTCGGTGCGCTCACCGGCGCGAGCGATCACGGCGTCAGCAAGAGCCTCTATGGGGCGGACCCAGACGGCAACGAGTTTGAGATTATGTGGCGTGTCCCAGCATCCGCGTGGGGAGAGTTTGCAGAACATGCGGCAATCCTGCCGCTGAACCTAGAGGCTGAACTCGCGCGCTGGGGGTAGACTCCAACGCATGTCTGATCCGCTCGGTCCAATGCAGGGGAGCCTGCGCCTGGTCACCTTCATGACTGATTTTGGACTGCGTGATCCTTCCGCTGGCGTCCTCTCTGGCGTCGTACTTTCGATGACCCCAGACGCGCGCACCCTTGATCTCACACACGCCATCCCGCCGTATGACGTTGAGGCGGGCGCTGAGGCACTTGTCGAGTCGCTCGTCCATCTTCCGGTTGGAGCCCATGTGGCGGTGGTTGACCCGGGCGTTGGCACGCAACGCCGACCGATCGCGATTCGCTGCGTTCGCGGCGACGTGCTCATTGGCCCAGATAACGGCCTCCTCCTTCCGGCCGCCCACGCACTCGGTGGTATTGCAGCGGTGGTTGTGCTTGACGACGAGCGATGGTGGGGTCCGAGCCGAAGTCACACCTTCCATGGACGCGACCTCTTCGCCCCCGTCGCCGCGCATGTGGCGGCTGGTGTTCCGTTCGGCGATCTCGGCAGCCCACTCGACCCCTCACTCCTTGTTCCAGCCGCCGCACTCCCGCTTGACGCTAAAACTGGCGAGCTGCACACCGTCGTTCGCATCGTGGACGGATTCGGGACGCTCGTGTTGGCCGGCGACCGTGGCGACATCACCACATCACTCGGTGAACTTGAGCCGGGGCAGCCGCTCGGCATCACCATCGGCACCACAAAAATCCAGACCGTCTGGGCGAGCCGCTTCGGCGATGTGCCTGAGCAGGCTCCGCTCTGCTACATCGACTCCGCAGGGCGCTTGGCCCTAGCCGTAAACCGCGGCAGTGCGGCTGAGCGTTATGGGGCGACCCGACGCACCCCTGTTGTGATCACGCGCGCCTAGCGCGGCGCGCTCGCCTAACGCGCAACCTGACTGTTCGCCCGCAATCCCCTGCTATCCTCCACGTGCGGGGATTCACGAGGCCGATGCGCCGCGCATCCACCCTTGCCCCGCCGCCGACGCGACGACCTGTCGCGCTGATGTCATGAGCGGCTGCACACAGGAGGTAGGAACTATGAGCCGAAGAAACGCTCGCACCGCAGCTGGACAACCTGCACGTATGGCAGTTGTCTTGATGGCGGTTGCTATGTTCGTCGCCGCCTGTGGTGGCAGCGCCGCATCGGTTTCTCCGTCCGCTTCCGCGGACACGTCATGCGCGCCTGAGAACCTTGCGCTCAAGACGGCTGGCGTTCTGACACTTTCAACGGACAATCCCGCCTATAGCCCATGGTTCCAGGGTGGCAATGAAGGGTCAGAGGTGTGGATTGGCGACTACAACAACGATCCGGTCAAGGGACAGGGCTATGAAGGCGCCGTCGCATATGCGATCGCCGAAAAGCTCGGCTTTACTGCTGACAAGGTCACCTGGATTGTCACGGCGTTCGATCAGGCGTTTGCGCCAGGTGAGAAGGCGTTTGATCTCCTGCTGAATCAGGTCTCCATTAAGCCAGATCGCGCCGAAGCGGTGGACTTCAGCAACGGCTATTACGACGTTGCCCAAGGAGTTGTCACCGTTGAGGGGAGCCCGATCGCTGGTGCAACCAGCATTGCAGAGCTGAAGGGGGCGAAGCTTGGCACCCAGATTGGGACGACAAGCTACGACGCAATCATCAACATCATTCAGCCAGATCAAGAGCCAGCCGTCTTCAACACCATGGATGAGGCGGTCGCGGCTCTTGATGCGGGCCAGATCGATGGGATCGTTGCCGACGTTCCAACCACCTTCTACATGCGAGACGCGCAGCTCTCCGGTGGGGTGATCATTGGTCAGCTCGCTGGTACTGAAGCGGGTGCCGAGCAGTTTGGCGTGGTGCTCCAGAAGGGATCACCACTCACTGCGTGCGTGAACACCGCGATCGACGCGCTGAAGGCTGACGGCACACTCGACGCACTGTTGCTCGAGTGGATCGGCGGCTCCGGCAGCGCGCCTATCATCGAGTAAGAATCAGTCGTTTGAAGGTGGCGACGGGGTCTGCCCGCAAGGGTCTCCTCGTCGCCACCCTCAGCACCCTCGTTGTCGCGGCGGTCCTCGCGTACACGGTTGGCACATCCCCCGCATGGCCTGAGGTACAGAAGGCTTTCTTCGACGGTCGCTACTTCTCCACCTCGCTCCCCGCGGTCGCTGAGGCGTTTACCATCAATGTGCGCCTCTTCATCATTGCAGAGCTACTCATCCTCCCGATCGGTCTGCTGATTGCGCTCGCGCGCTCCATCACCGCACCTGCACTCGCACCGCTCCGCATCTTTGCCACCATCTACGTGGACTTCTTCCGTGGCGTGCCGAGCATCTTGATCATCTACGTGCTCGGTTTTGGCGTCCCTGCGCTGCAGCTAGATGGCGTCCCAAAAGAGCCCTTCTTCTGGGCTCTCGTCACGCTCGTGCTGATCTACTCGGCCTACGTCAGCGAGGTCTATCGCGCTGGCATTGAGTCAATCCATCCGTCACAAGAGCGTGCTGCGCGAGCACTCGGCCTCACGCGCGTCCAGGCGCTGAGATACGTGGTGATCCCACAGGCCATGCGCCGCGTGATTCCGCCACTCCTCAACGACTTCATTGGGTTGCAGAAGGACACCGCACTCGTCTCGATTCTGGGCGTGGTGGAGACGTTCAAGCAGGCACAGATCCTGAAGGCGGCAAGCTTCAACTTCACGCCGCTGATGACGACGGCGCTGATCTTCCTCATCATCACCATCCCGATGACACGTCTCGTTGACCGACTCGCCGCCAAGGACCGCAACGCGCAGCTGGGAGGAACACGCTGATGGCAGCAGCGGCGCGCACACGCGTCCCAGTCCTTGAACTGAAGGGGCTGAAGAAGCGCTACAACGGGAGGCTTGTCCTTGACGGGATCAACCTCTCACTCGCGGAGCACGAAGTGGTCTGCCTCATTGGCGCATCTGGGTCTGGTAAGTCAACACTCTTGCGCTGCGCAGATCTGCTCGAGCCAATTGACGGAGGGAGCATCAGCCTCGACGGGGGGCGCGTGGCATACGAGGATCGTGATGTCGACGCCACGCGTCGAAAGCTTGGCATTGTCTTCCAGGGGTTCAACCTCTTTCCGCACCTCACCGTTGTCGAGAATGTAGCGCTCGCGCCACGCGTTGCGCTCGGCTTAACGCCCGCCGCGGCGACACGTCGCGCCAAGGATCTCTTGAAGTCACTCGGCCTTGCAGAGAAGGCGCGCGAATATCCAGATCGACTCTCTGGTGGACAGCAGCAGCGCGTCGCAATCGCCCGCGCACTCGCAACAGAGCCCAAGGTGCTCCTCTTAGATGAGATCACGAGTGCGCTTGATCCGGTTTTGGTGGCAGAGGTCCTTGAGACGCTGCGCGCACTCGCCGCAAGCGGCATGACGATGCTCATTGCAACCCACGAGATGGCATTTGCCGCAGATGTAGCAGACCGGATCTGCTACCTCGAAGACGGACGCCTAATTGAAGAGGGGACGCCGAAGCGGATCTTCGGTTCGCCGCGAGACCGGCGCACGAAGGAGTTCCTACGCCGCGTTCGGTCGATCAGCGGCGGACGTCGAGCACCTGGCCGGTAAGTCCGGAGGCTGCGAGGCGTAGGGTTGCGGCGGCAACCTCCTCTGGCGTCAGGAGCGCCGCGTGATCTTCATTAGGGAAGGCCGCCTGCCGCATCGGCGTGTTCGCGCGCTCCGGCGCGACCGCATTGACGCGCACCCTCGCCTCAATCCACTCATCGGCGAGCGCCTGTGTGAGGTTCACGATCGCCGCCTTGGTGGCGCTGTAGACCGCGTAGTTCGCGCGGCCCTTGGTGAACGAACTTGACGTAAAGAGTGTCAGCGATCCGCGATCGCGTGCAAGATACGAGTACGAGGCGCGTGCGAGATAGACGCTTGCAGCGAGATTGACGGCGAGCGTCTCGTGAATCTCTTCCTGCTGCTGAGACGCGAGCCCACCCGTATGCAGCACCCCCGCGGTCACGAAGAGGTCATCGATGCCGCCGAGCGCTGCGGCCGCATGGGCGAGTGTCGCCTCAGCCCCTGCAGCAGTCGTCACGTCATCGACGCCGCTTCGACCGGTGGAGTGCACCGCTGCGCCAAGAGCTGTGAGTTCGTTCGCGATCGCAGCTCCGATCCCCGAGGTGCCGCCCACGATCACCGCCTTGCGCCCACTCCAGTAGGCTCGATTGTTCTCAGGTGTCGTCGCCTTCTCTGGCGGGATGGACTGTAGTTGAATCAGGCGATCGGCGAGTACGTGATCGATTCGCGTGGTGATCTTGATGTTCTCTTCGGCACCATCAACGTGCAGGAGACGAGCGCCAGGAATGTTGCGCAAGACCAGAGTGCAGTCGTCGGTCGCCTGCGATCCTGATGGTGCCTTTGCATACGCTTCTCGCAAGATCCCAACGATGAATCCTTGCGGCGTTTGACCGCGACGATAGAGGCTCCGATCCGGAATATCTTTGATCCGCTCTCCGTCAACAATGACGAGTGTGTCCGGTGTAGGGATGGTGGTGTCAACAGCATCTGCACGGCCAGCGACAAGTGGTGCGATCACGCGCGCGACGACATCCTTGGCGAGGAGTGGGCGCACGGCATCGTGAATGAGCACTATGTCTTCATCCGCCGCGCTGAGCGCCACAAGCGCGGCGCGGGTTGACTCGTTACGACTGCTTCCACCTGCAACAACGGCAACGTTGACCCCTTGCAGCCCTTTCACGGCCTCCTGGGTCTCCTTCAGCCAATCTGGGTTCGCGGCGATCACGATCTGGTCAAAGGTGCCGCCAGAGGCGAGCGCCACCACACTTCGCCGCAAGACACTCTCCCCCGCCAGTCGAATGAACTGCTTCGGAATCTGATCGCCGAATCGCTGACCAGAGCCGCCTGCGAGGATAATGCCGAACTGCTTCACGCCGAGCAGCATACCCCCGCGCGCGGGGGAACCGCTCCGCCTACCGAGTGACTGGTGGGGGTATGCGAATCGCCTCTCCGCGAAGTGCTGGGAGCGCGACGCCAGTCACGAATCGCTCCGTTGCGCGACCGTCCATCACGTCAAATGAGGCTGCAGCAAAGTCCGCGACTCGCCGTAGGTCAAACTGCTTCGCCAGGATCCAATGCGCGAGCGCTTCCGTGTTCTCGACCACGGGGCCCGGAACGCCAGTTCGATAATCGAAGAAGAAGCCGCGCTCTCGCTCGTACGCCGTAAGGTCAGGGGCAAGGAAGGCCATCGGCCGGCCAAGCAGCGCGTACTCAAAGATGATGCTGGAATAATCCGTGACCAGTAGGTCCGCGGCGAGCAGCACCTCGTTCGCATCTGGCTCACCGGACGCGTCTACAACAAAGTCACCAACCTCGGCCGGGATGCGCATGGCTGACTTCACGAAGGGATGGAGACGGACGATGAGTCGATAGTCGCTTCCAAGCGCGCGATGCAGCGCGGCTACGTCAAGCAGTTCGGGCGCCTGGGCCCCCTTTAAGTCAGCCCCTCGAAAGGTTGGCGCATAGAGCACGGTGGTGCGACGATCTGTCAGGCCGAGTCGACTCCGCACCGCACGCTCCGCTGCATCACGACGCGGTGAAGGGGCGAGCGCATCGGTGCGTGGGATGCCGAAGGCGGCGCTGATCGTTTCAACCGGCTGTCCGAATGCGGCGGCATAGATCGGCGCGATCGAGGCAGACGAGACGAGTGTGAGATCGTAGTTTGCGTGGATCGGCACCCACTTTAAGAAGATCTCGTCAGCCCCCCACTCAGCCTCCAGGGTGGCTCGTCCGAATCGCTTGAACGCTCCGCACGCATGCCACACCTGAACAATGGTGACCCCTTTGCGCTTCTTCACCGGATAAATTGGGAAGAAGTAGTCATCCACAATGACCAACCGAGACGATGCGATGCGATATGAGCGAATGAATATTCTGACTACCGCGCGAAGCACTCCCAGCCCAACGGTACTGCCGCGCTTCTCATGAGGATGTTGGGTCTCTCGGAGAATCTTGGGCGGATGTGGAAGATTGAGTAGCGCGCGGTCTATCTCCGCAAGGTTACCCCGAAGTACTCCATCTCGATTGGCCGCGATGTATACCCGCTCCTTAATCGGGCTAATGCGAGCGGCGGCGGCGCCAGCTCGTGCAGCGAAAACACGAATGACCGTGCGCAACGGGAGGATCCGTCGTAGGCGTGTGGTGAAGGAGTGCAACATGGCGGGAGTATAGGATGCAAGGGTGAATCGACTTGAACTCACGCTCACGCGGCTTCTGCTTGGCCTCGTCAGCCTTGTGGCGCAGCGCTTCTCCATCAGGAACGAGGTGCTCTTCGCCTCCTCGCGCGATCGGGTGCTTGGACCGCAACTTGCCGCACTAGCCAATGCGTTCCACAACGCCGCACCAGAAGTGGCGCAGCGCGTGGCCCTCGCACCATACGGATATGGCCTTAGATCAAAGCTGCGCTATCTCGCCCACCTGGTCGGAGCCACGTGGGCACTCCAGCGCGCCAAGTTCACGATCATTGACAACGCGTGGCTCCCCGTGCACATCACCACTCGCAGACGCGGGTGCCGCGTGATCCAGGTTTGGCACGCAGAGGGGGCCTACAAACGATTTGGACATGCGGCCCGAGGCGCAAGCACGCGCGCGGATGGCGCGCTGGGCGAATGGATGCATCGCG
>Ga0222712_10000790_pt1 | contig 40546 bp, 38 predicted proteins | sample C33_657DmetaG_FD_165043 | JGI IMG/M metagenome (GOLD analysis project Ga0222712, IMG submission 165043) | Estuarine water microbial communities from San Francisco Bay, California, United States - C33_657D | ecosystem: Environmental > Aquatic > Marine > Unclassified | place: USA: California... | reverse complement strand
GTTTTGCGAATCGACGCAGGGTCTTCGAAACGCGGGTGGTGGTCGGTGACCACCAAAACATCGCACCCCTCGGCCGCCACCTGAGCCATGGCCGGGCGCTTGCTGGCGTCTCGGTCACCGTCTGCACCAAATACCATGAACACTCTCCCCTTGGTTACCTTGCGCACGGCAGCCAATGTGTTCAAAAACGCGTCTGGGCTGTGACCGAAATCGACGTAAACGTCTGGTCCAGAATCTTTGGTCACGCGCTCGGTGCGACCAGGCAGATAGGCCTGCACCCCAGCACCGAGAACTTCAACAAGTCGTTTCCATTCAAAACCAACCTGCAGCAGCATCACGATGGCAAGACCTGCGTTGGCAGCCATGTGGGCTCCGATGATCGAAATTCGGCTGACCAGCTCACCCTCTGGGCCAATCAACTTGAACTCGGTGTGGCTCGGTTGCTCGTCGAGAATTTCGACGTGGTAGTCGGCGGCAACTGCCTCGTGCGAACTGATCGTGACAACTGGGATGTTCGCCAGCTCGGCCACGCGCGCACCGTATGGCGAATCGAGGCTGACGACCGCGCGCTCGGCGCGGCCATCGGTGAAGAGACCCAGCTTGGCTTTGAAATAGGTTTCCATGTCGCCATAGTCGTCGAGGTGATCGTGGCTAAGGTTGGTGAAGGCCGCCACATCAAAGTGAATACCGTCGACCCGAAGTTGTGTGAGGGCCTGCGCCGAAACTTCAAGAACCGCCGAGGTGACACCCTTTTCTTTCATGCGCGCCAACAGTGCGTTCATCTCGGTGATTTCGGGAGTCGTGAGTCGACTCACAATAACTTCGCCGGCTATGTGGCGTTCGGCCGTCGAGGTAAGGCCGGTGACTTCGCCCAGTTGACGAAGCATGGCCTCGAGCAGATAGCTTGTCGAAGTTTTTCCGTTGGTGCCGGTCGTGGCAAACAGCTTTGGCATGGTGCCGGGCAGGTTGCCATAAACGAAAGCTGCAAGTTCGCCCAGGTGCGATCTCGGTTGCTCCACAAGAAGTGTCGGTAACCCCACGCCTTGCACTAACTCTTCCCCAGCAGCATCCGTGATGATTGCGACTGCCCCGGCATCCTTGGCCTTTTGGGCAAAGTTAGCGCCGTGAGTCTTCAACCCTGGCATGGCTACGAAAAGATCACCTGGTCGCAAGTCGGCGGTGTTCATCGAAATACCCGTGAGAGAGGTATCAGACTGCTGGGTGGCCCAGGATAGATCAAAACGGTCAGCAATGGCTTGCAAAGACACCGGGACAACTTTGTCGGGTCTCAGAATCGGAGGAATTGATTCCTTTTGGTCTACCACTCGGTATCGATCTTCTTTGACTTTGTGGTTGCAGGTGGAACTCGGTAGTTGAGCAGAACCTGTTCCATGATGCTCTTGAATGGAGGCGTTGCACCGATCGAGTTGCTAACGGTTCTCGGCTTATAAACGGTAACCGCGACTACGTACTGAGGATCTTCGGCGGGAGCCATGCCGATGAACGAAATGGCGTAGCGCGTTCCGTAACCGGCACCATCCTTGATCTGGGCGGTTCCAGACTTGCCGGCTACCCGATAGCCCGGCACGCCCGCGGTTCTACCGATTCCACCCTGCTCGACCACTTTCTCGAGCATATCGATGGTTGAGCGAGCGCTTGCCGAACTCACGGCTTGAACGCCGGGTTTCACAGGTGTTGCAACGACATTGCCATTTGCATCGCGGCAGCCTTCGATGAGTCGAGGCTGCAGACGCACACCACCGTTGGCGATGGTCTGGTAAAAGAACGCTGCCTGAATAGGCGTCACGGCAATACCCTGGCCGAACATCGAAGTCTTGTCGGTCATCTTGTCCCAGTCTTGCCAATTAGCTAGCAGGCCTGCGGTCTCACCTTCAAAGCGAACGTCGGTCTTCTCGCCAACACCGAATTTCTTGAAATAGTCGAATCGAGTTTTGGTCTCTACTCGAGCGCCAAACTGAATGATGCCGGTGTTTGAAGAGTCGCGAAGAACACCGGTGAGAGTCAACTTCTGGGTTTCGTGGAAGTGGCTGTCGGTAATGTCTTGGCCCCATGGCAGATGAAAACGATATGGAGCTTTGATCTTGGACTCGGGTGTGGCTTCACCCTGATCGATCACGGTGGCAGCAGTAACCGTTTTCATTGTTGATCCAGGCTCAAAGCTGGCTTGGAAGATTCGGGAGCCGCGGTCTGCGGCGTTGGACTTTCCTGTGGCGTTCGGGTCGACACTAGGTGCTTCGGCAGCCGCGAGGATGTTGCCCGTCTTCACTTCTATAACGACGGCGCTGGCCCAGTCGGCACGCAACTTACTTACCGTGTTGGTGAGAATTTGCTGGGCGTAATACTGCAGGTCTGAGTCAATCGTTAGCACAACATCCGAGCCGTTTCGCGCCTTTTGAGCGATGACCGCGCTGTTCGGAATGCGAATACCGTCGGTTGCGCCACGTTCAAAGGTTTCTTGACCGTCTACACCTGCCAGACAAGAGTTGTACTGTCGCTCGATGCCAGCCAGAGGCTCACCATCGACACCCACGAAACCAAGCAGGTTACCTGCAACGGCTCCGCTCGGATAAACGCGCGCAAGTTTTTGGTCGTAGTAGATCCAAGGAATCTCGAGCTCTTTCAACTTGCTGTAGACAGAAGAGTTGACGTTTTTGGCAAGGTTGGCATAGTTCGATGTGCCAATAATTTTCGCCATGACCTCTTCTTTGGTCATGTCAAGAATCGCGGCGAGCTCCATAGCCTGCTGGTCAACCGAAATTTCTACCGAGCTGCCCGAAACCGATCGCATGATCGGCTTTACATTTACCGGAGCGGCGTTGATGTCGTAACGGTAGACGCTTCGCGCCAGAACGTTGCCGTCAGAGTCTTCGATCGAACCACGAAGAGCAGGCAGCGTGCGGGTGACAGAACGCTTTTCTTTCGAAATTTTGTTGATTTCGGCGGCTCGAACCACCTGGAACTCGACAAGTTTCCAGGTGAACGCGAGAACGACAACCAAAACCACGGCCATGAAAAGGCGAAGACGCTTGGCTGGGTTGCCGGGCTGCATGTAGCTCATTTAGCCCTCTTCTCGACGGTTAGTTGGTTGGTGAGGCGAGTAGTCCCTCACCAGAAAACGCTACTTTAGTAGCCGTGGTTTGCGAGTTAGCGACATCCTTGACGGTCTGGCTTTTGACCGACTCGACTTTGGTCGCGGCTGCCTGAGCAGCCTTGATGGCGCCAAGATCGGTGGTGCTAACCAGTGCGCTGTTCGGAACTAGGTTGCGAGCAACTTTTGCCGAGTCATTTGCCTTTGCAGCGGTTGGCTTACCAATGATTTTCTGGTCACCAACGTTTAGAAAGACCGGGTTTGAGTTAGCTACCATTCCTAGGCCCTGTGCGGCATTGGCAAGATTTTGCTGTGATGACAGCGAGTCCACTTCGGCCTTCAAGATTTCGCTGGTGGTTCCCAGTTCGTGCTTATAAGCCTTTAGCTGAGCCAACTCATAGGCACCTTGGCTGATGAAGACACCAATCAGAAGTTGCACCAGTTGAATTCCAACCAGACCCAGAACGACTATTAGTGGCACAGCCACCTTGGTGCTTCGCAAGTTCGGTATTGAAACTGCTCTGGATGCTCTTGACGATGTTCTTGCGCCCGCTACGCCGAGGGTGCTCATGCTGCCTGCCTTATTTTTTCGGCTGCGCGAAGGCGAACCGATGCTGATCTTGGATTTGCTGAAATCTCTTGCTCGCTGGCCTGCTCTGCACCGCGAACTACCAGGCGAAGAGTCGGTGCGTGTTCTGGCAACTCGATTGGCATATCAAGTGGTGCCGATGAGACCGAAGCCGCACCCAGGGCACGCTTTACGATTCGGTCTTCTAGCGACTGGTAAGAGAGAACTAGAATTCGACCGCCCACACGAAGAGCGTCGAGAGCCTGTGGAACCGCGGAGCTCAGTGCGTCGAGTTCACCGTTAACTTCGATGCGAAGCGCCTGAAATACTCGCTTGGCTGGGTGGCCACTGCTTTTTCCTGGGATGAACGGCACAACCTTGACGATTAGACCGGCCAATTGCGTGCTGGTTGCAAATGCCTCGCTCTTGCGTTCGATAACGATCGCGCGAGCAATCTGGCGAGCGAAGCGCTCTTCGCCGAATTCCTTGAAGATTTTTACCAGCTCGGGTTCGTCGTAGGTGTTGACCACGTCGGCCGCGGTCATCCCCTGGCTGTTGTCCATGCGCATGTCTAGTGGGGCCGGGTATGAATAAGCGAAACCGCGGTCTTTTTCATCGAGTTGCATCGACGAAACGCCTAGGTCCATCAACACGGCGTCTACCTTGGCTACACCTAAGTCGGCAAGGGTTTCTTCGATCTGGTCGTAAACAACGTGGCAGAACGTAACCCGGTCGCCAAATGAGGCTAGGCGCTGTTTAGCCAGTTCCAAGGCGTTTGGGTCGCGGTCTAGGCCGATAACCCGAAGGTTCGGAAAGCGATTCAAGAAGCTCTCGGTGTGCCCGCCCAGACCCAGTGTGCAATCGATCATGATTGCGTCACGATCTTCGATGGCTGGGGCAAGTAGTTCGATGCAACGGTCAAGCATCACTGGTTCGTGTAGGTCTGAGATCTGCATATCGCTTCCGAATCCCCCGCCCATCTACCAGAACCTCAACCGTGGTCCGACCTTAGGGAAGTAGGTCGGCGATGACGGTTGAAGATCTAGCTGATGGGCTAGAAGATTCCTGGAATCACCTCCCCGTCACGGCTTGAGAAGGCGGCCTCTTCGGCCTCTTGGTACTTGTTCCACGCCTCGGTGTCCCAGATTTCTAGGTGGCTGCGAACTCCGATGAGGGTTAGGTCGCGACCGAGACCGGCGTATTTGCGAAGAGCAGGGTTGATGTTGATTCGACCTTGGCGGTCTGGAAGTTCGTTTGATGCACCGGCCAGGAAAAGGCGAAGGTAAGAGCGCTGTGCGGCGTTAGTAAGGGAAGCAGCATCGATGTTTTCAACGAGTTCGTTGAAATAGCCGACCGTGTAAACGTATAGACAGCCTTCTTGGCCCTTGGTGATGAAGAGTCCACCCTGAAAAAGTTCACGAAGTTTGGCCGGCAGAATCATGCGGCCCTTCTCATCGAGCTTTGGCTCGAAAGTTCCTGAAAACATGCTGACCTCCTTTCCGTTCCCTTTTGGTGCATTTTCATCCACTTTACTCCACTGTTTCCCAAAATTTACCTGAATTGCGAGAAATATTTCGATTTCGATTAGGTAACAATCAGGTGTTTATTGGTAACTGCAGAGGTGGTGCAAAGTGGAGGGATTTTTACGTCACTCGGTCCGACCGCTACGGTCAAGGGCAAAGAAAAAGGAGCCCGAAGGCTCCCTGGGGTGACACTAGGTTTGGTTAGTTCTTATTGATCCATGCGCTTGTTCCAGCGCTCTTCGAAGAAACTACCCTTGGTTTCATCCTTTGGTTTGCTTGCGCCACTTGGGCTGGCCTTTGGTTTGGCAGGCGGAGTTGCTTCACCCTTTGCCTTGCCGCCCTTCGACCCGGTGGCCACTAAAACTCCCACCAGCATCAACGCAAAACCCACAACTCCAAACACCGTGAGCTGACTAATGACGGCGAAGACGAGAACAGAGAGGCCTACAACGGCCAGAAGCGCACCGCCGACGATTCGTGCTGCGGAATTGTTCGGTCCGGCGCTTACCCGGGTAGCAAACTTCGCGTCATCGGCGTAGAGGCCGCGTTCGAGTTCTTCAAGAACCTTCTGCTCGCGCTCTGACAAACCCATGGGTGCCTCCGATTGGTAATGCGTATCTGTTCAAAGTCTAAGACCAGCGAGCAAGTTAGGCTATTCCCGTGAGTGAAACCAAGGTGCTTTTAGATCTAGTCCAACGAGAACTGGATGGCTTTTGCGCTACCAGAAAAACGGAATTCACCGGAATATCCGAAGACCTCAGCGTTCTGCTCGATTACACCAAAGAACTTCTGGCCGGAGGCAAGCGCTTTAGGGCTCTGTTCTGCTACTGGGCCTGGGTGGCAGCGCTTGATGTTTCAAGCACTCAACAAGATTCAGCAACCCGTGCGCGCTCAACCGAGGCCATGGTCGGTATCTGTTCGGCCCTCGAAATGTTCCACGGCGCCGCCTTAGTTCACGACGACCTGCTCGACCAGTCCGATACTCGCCGTGGAGTTCCTGCGGTGCACAAGCGTTTCGAATCAATGCACACACAGCACGGATGGGCGGGAAGCCCCGAACGTTTCGGTCAGGCCGGCTCGGTTCTTGTCGGCGACCTGATGCTCGCTTGGAGCAGCGAAATATTCGGCAACGCCCTGCTGAAATCTCCAAACTCGCAAATTGAATCTGCTTGCCGAGACGAGTTTTCGAAGATGCGCATTGAAGTGATGGCTGGGCAGTACCTCGACGTTCTCGAAGAGAACGCTGCCCCAACCCGTGCGGTTGAAGAAGCCGTCGGACGAGCAAACCGAGTGATTCTCTACAAGACTGCCAAATACAGCATTGAGGCTCCGCTTCTGATTGGCGCGGCCTTCGCAGGTGCTGACCCAGCCGTGCTACGTGGCCTATCGGCCTTCGGAATTCCTCTTGGAATGGCGTTCCAGTTGCGCGACGACATCCTCGGTGTTTTTGGTGACCCAGCAGTCACTGGCAAGCCTGCCGGCGATGATCTTCGCGAAGGTAAGCGAACGGTATTGGTAGGGCTAACTCGTGAATCGCTCACCCCGACGGTCGGCAAGATTTTCGATGAGCTGCTCACCCACCGCGAGCTTGACGCCGAGCAGATTGCTTTCTTGCAGCAAACCATCAAGGGTTCGGGAGCGCTGGCCAAGACCGAGTCAATGATTGAGGAGTTGGCCAACGAGTCGCTGCTCGCGTTAGATCAACTTCAGCTCGACCCGACCGCGATGATGCAGCTTCGTGAGCTGGCCGTGCGGGTTATCAACCGCCAGAGCTAGCTACTGAGCTAGAAACTGTGCAGCGCGTCTAACCGGCGACTTGTGACCTGCCAGAAGTGCTTTCATCGGCGTACCGCCGTGCTGTTCAAGGTCGTCGTTTTCGGTGTAAATCCACTCAACCGCATCTTGGATGTTCAATCCGCAGTCGATCAACATCATGACCGTTCCGCGCAAACTGTGCAGCGGTTCGCCGTCGACGATGGTTTCACGAGGAATGTACTTCTTGCCGTCGATCTTTACCTCGATGAGGCTGTGGTCTTCGACGTAGCGTCGGATTTTTCCAACCGAGATGCCTAAAGCATCGGCGGCTTCTTCAAAGGTCAGAACTTCTAGGTTCGCAAAGACATCATTCACACCTCAACATTGCCACACCCAGCAGCCTGTTAGGAATAGTTTGCGATGCGTGGCACGATATTGGTCTAGCCGAGAAGAAGATGAACACAAGCCAAAACCAAGACCGAGTGATTGACGGACGTTACCGAATCATCCGCTCGTTAGCCGCCGGCGGCATGGCTCGAGTCTTTCTCGCCGAAGATTTGCGACTGAAACGGCAGGTTGCAGTCAAGGTCATTCACCCACACCTGGCCGATGACGAAGGCTTCATCGCCCAGTTTCGCCAAGAGGCAATCTTGGCCGCAAACCTAAGCCACCCCAATCTCGTAAATGTGTTTGACCAGGGAAGTGACTCTGGCAGCGCCTATCTGGTCATGGAATATGTCGCAGGGCAAACCCTTCGTGAGGTCATCCGCGAATTCGGCCCGCTTTCGCCAAAACGTACGCTGGGAGTTCTCGAGTCTGTGCTCGCAGGTCTGTCTGCAGCCCACAACGGCGGCATTCTGCATCGTGACATCAAGCCCGAGAATGTGCTTCTCGCCGACGATGGCTGAATCAAGCTGAGCGACTTTGGCCTAGCTCGCCCAATCTCGGCGCACACCGAAACCGATTCGGTGATTGGCACCGCCGCCTACCTGTCTCCAGAGTTGGCTTCGAGAGGCTTGGCGGATGCTCGTTCCGACGTTTATGCGGTCGGCATCCTGGGCTTCGAACTGCTCACCGGAAAGCAACCTTTCACGGGTGATGTCGCGGCTGCGGTTGCCGCTCAACACCTGACCTCAAGCGTTCCGGCTCCGAGCACCTTGGTTCCAGGCCTACCTGAGTCGATCGATGAATTGGTGCTCTGGGCAACTGAGCGCGACGCAGAACTTCGACCTGCCAATGCTGGGGAACTTTTGGAGTTCGTGCGAAAGGTGACCGCAGAACTTCGCGGCGAAGCATCCGCGTCGAAATCGACCCCCGACAACCGCACCGAAGTCATCAGTCCACGGTTCGAAGATCAGAGTCAAACTTTGGTGCTTGATTCAAATGCGACCCAACTGCTGAACGATTCGGAGTCAGACCAACTGACGCAGGTAATCTCGACGGGCGACCAGGTTGCTGCCGATGAGCCAGAACTAGCATTCAGCAGCTTTAACGGCGGCAAGTTTTGGCGCTGGGTTGTCTCGACTCTGCTGGTATTCGCTCTCGCCGCCGGCCTGGGCTGGTGGTTCGGAGCTGGGCCGGGCGCTCTGCGATCGCTTCCCGAACTAAAGGGGCGCACCGTGGCTGCTGCGCAGGGCACCCTCACCAATCTGGGACTGAATGTGGTTGTGGTGAACGAATACTCAGCCGATGTTGCCCAAGGCTTAGTTACTCGAACAGACCCAAGCAGTGGTTCGTTAGTAGCCTCGGGAGCCGCGTTGAAGATTTACGTGTCCCTCGGGCCAGAACTCAAGTTGGTTCCGGTGCTGACTGGCCTCAACGTAGCCGAGGCAACTATTGAGATCACCAAGGCGGGCTTCGTATTCGGAGGCGCGGATGCTTGGTTCAACGAAGCCCCGGCCGGACAAGTGTTTGACTACCTAGGCAGCGACAAACAGAAACTGCCCCTGGGTAGCGAAATCACCATCAATGTTTCACTCGGCCCACTTCCGCTGGTAGAAAATCTCTCGCAGGATGTCGCGGTCTCTCTGTTGACTACCGCAGGACTTACTGTGGCGGAGGTAAAGGCCGAATACTCAGACACCGTGCCGGCTGGAAATGTGATTTCGATGACCCCTCAGACCAAACCGCTCGGCGAATCGGGTTCGGTATCTCTGACGGTTTCGAAGGGCAGCGACAAGGTTGTGATGCCAAAGGTGGTGGGCGAAACCATTGCGGCAGCGAAGTCTGCACTTGAGGCATTGGGTTTGCGCGTGACGGTTGACACTAACCAACTGAGTTCACGTTGGGGAATCGCCAAGGTCAAGGCCGCCTCGGTCAAGGCTGGCACCACGCTTCGCCGAGGCGACGCTGTGACGATTATTTCTCGCTAAGGCCTATCGATTACCTAGGGCTTCGGCCACCAAGAACGCCAACTCAAGTGACTGTGAGTGGTTGAGTCTTGGGTCGCAAAGCGATTCGTAGCGCTCTTCAAGAGTTGCCTCATCGATGTGCTCAGAACCACCTAGACATTCGGCCACGTCATCGCCAGTGAGTTCAACGTGGATTCCACCTGGAACGGTACCCAGGGCACGGTGCACTTCGAAGAAGCCGCGAACTTCGTCCATCACGTCGTCGAATCGACGTGACTTGTAGCCATTCTTTGTCGTCATGCCGTTGCCATGCATTGGGTCGGTGATCCAGAGCGGATTTGCGCCAGAATCACGCACCGCCTCGACCAGCTTTGGCAATTCTTCGCGAATCTTCGATGCACCCATGCGGCTAATGAAGGTCAAGCGACCTGGCTCGCGGTTCGGATCGAGCTTGTCAATCAAATCGAGCACGTCAGAAGTTGAAGTGGTTGGGCCAAGCTTCACACCAATTGGGTTGCGAACGCGGGACATGAAATCTACATGTGCGCCGTCCAGCTGACGGGTGCGTTCACCGATCCAAATGAAATGTCCGGATGTGTCGTAAGGAGTTCCGGTTCGTGAGTCGATTCTCGTCATTGGGCGTTCGTAGTCGAAGAGAAGTGCTTCGTGGCTGACATAAAACTCGGTGGTGCGAAGTGCGTCGAAATCTGCCCCGCAGGCAGCCATAAACTTGATGGCGCGGTCGATTTCTTTTGCCAAAGATTCGTAACGAGCATTGGCCGGGTTATCGGTGAATCCGCGATTCCACTCGTGCACCGAACGAAGGTCTGCAAAACCACCCTGGGTGAATGCGCGAATCAGGTTCAGAGTTGAGGCAGAGGTGTTGTAAGCCTTGAGCAGGCGCTCAGGGTTAGCTGTTCTCGACTCCAGTGTGAAGTCATAGCCGTTGACCGCGTCGCCGCGGTAAGCAGGTAGCGTGACATCCTCGCGGGTTTCATCATTCGAAGAGCGCGGCTTAGCAAATTGGCCAGCCATGCGACCCATCTTGATTACCGGCAACGAGGCACCGTAGGTGAGCACAACTGCCATTTGCAGCAACGTCTTCACTCGGTTTCTGATGCGATCGGCGGTGGCATCAGAGAAGGTTTCGGCGCAGTCGCCACCTTGAAGCAAGAAAGCCTTGCCTTGGGCAGCCGATGCTAGACGATCACGCAGAATGTCTACTTCACCGGCAAAAACCAGAGGAGGAAGTTTGGCAAGCTCTGCACGCACACGAACTAAATCAGCCTGGTCGGGCCAGGTTGGTTGCTGGGCAGCAGGCAGGTTGACATAGTTGTCTAGACCCGCGATCACCGCTGGGTCTGCTGCAACTACTGGTTCGTTCATTCTGCTGTCCTTGATGTTGATGTTTTTGGCTTTTTCATTGATGTGGCATAGACGTCGACATACTCTTGGCCACTGAGCTTCATGAGCTCATACATGATTTCGTCGGTGATGGCTCGAAGAACGATTCGGTCGCCCTCCATGCCGTCAAACCTTGAAAAATCTAGCGGCTCACCAACGATGATTCCGATGCGACGAACTCGCGGAAGGCGCTTTCCAATGGGCTGAACCTTTTCGGTGTCGATCATGGCGACAGGCAAGATTGGCACCTTGGCTTCGAGAACCATGCGGGCGATACCAGTGCGTCCTCGGTAGAGGCGACCATCTGGGCTTCGAGTTCCTTCAGGGTAGATGCCGAGAACTTGGCCCTGAGCCAACACTTTGAGCCCGGTGTTGAGTGATGCCTCGGAAGCTTTGCCACCGCTTCGGTCAATCGGAAGTTGTCCGGTTGCTTTGAAGAACCAGCGAGTCAGTGCACCCTTGATGCCTTTTCCGGTGAAGTACTCCGACTTCGCCAAGAAAACTACCGGGCGACGTGACTGCAATGGAAGAAAAATCGAATCGCTAAACGAAAGGTGGTTGCTGGCTAGGATGACCGGGCCAGTTGCCGGAATATTCTGCATGCCGCGCACCCAAGGTCGAAAAATCAAGCGCAGCAGCGGGCCAAGTATGAGACTCTTCAAAATGAAGTACGCCACGTGCTCTCCCGCTTTTTCTTCGAGCCAACTGAAGTTGGCTGAAGTTCAAGTTTACTGCTTAGCCAACTCGAGTCTGGCTAGATCAGCAGCCCCTACTACTCCGGCGTCATTCACGAATTCAGCAGCGACGATCTTTAAATGTGGCCTGAAGTTTGCGGCTGGCAAGTGCTTAAGGTATGACTCTCGAATCGGGTCGAGTAGCAAATCACCGGCGGCACTCACGCCACCACCAATGACGACGATCTCTGGATCTAGAACCGCACAGAGTGTGGCAATGGTTTTGCCTAGAAGTTCACCTAACTCGGTCAACAGTTCGACGGCACCTGGGTCGCGCTCAACCAAAGCTCGGTAAACCTGCGCACCAGTTAACTCGCCGTGCTCTTCTCTAAGTTGCGCAAGCCTAGAACCCTTCGGGTCTTCACTAGCAACTAACTCTTTGGCGGCTCGAAGTAATGCCGTGCCAGACCCGTAGGCTTCGATGCATCCCTGTTGGCCACAGCCACAAAGCCGTCCGCCCGCAATCAAGGTGATGTGGCCCAGTTCTGCTCCGAGTCCGAAACCGCCCCGAAGCAGTTCTCCGTTGACCACGACTGCGCCGCCCACACCCGTGCCGATGGTGAGCATGGCCATGTGTTTGTACCCGCGCCCCGCGCCAAATCGAAACTCTGCCCAACCTGCTGCGTTCGCATCGTTTTCGATGAACACTGGAGCAGAGATCTTGGCTTGCAGCTTTTCTTTGAGAGGCTCATTGCGCCAATTAAGGTTCGGTGAGTACACGATTGTTGCTCGGTCAGCGTCGATAAAACCGGCTGCAGCGACTCCAACGCCCTCAACTTGAACGCCCTCAGACAACTCATTTACCAAGCCAACAACTGCTTCGGCGATTGCGTTGGCGTCGTTTGCAGGGGTCGGAACGCGAGAGTCTCGAATGATTGAACCATCGGCCGCAACCAATGCACCGGCAATTTTGGTGCCGCCGATGTCAATGCCAATCGTGTACATGAAGTCCTTTTGCCAGATGCCTAAATGAAGCTCTGTGTAAGTTTAGCCAAGTGTCGGAAATGAACTAGATACTTTCGTTCTTGTACATAGTGACGAATCGTTATTTCACGCATAGGATTTTTCTAAACCTAAAAAGGAGCGGCATGCAACAGTACGAGATTCCACGTCACATTACTTCAGACGCATCTGACAACATCACCGATCTCCTGGTTGAACGCGTCAAGAAAACTCCGAACCTTCCTCTCTATGGCGTTCAAAACGAAGCTGGGGAATGGCTTTCAATCACTGCTCTTGAATTTGAAACACAGGTCAAGTCCCTGGCCAAGGGTCTCATTTCAGCTGGAATCCAACCGGGTCAAGCCGTTGCTATCATGTCGCGCACCCGATATGAGTGGAGCCTTGTCGACTTCGCCATTTGGTACGCCGGTGCCGTGTCGGTGCCCATCTACGAAACCTCTGCCCCTGCGCAGATGGAATGGATTCTTTCTAACTCAGACTCAGTCGCGCTTTTTATTGAGAACGCCGAGCACTTAAAGCGCTACGAAGAAATCAAGAACAACACTCCTCTGGTTCGCACCGTGTGGCGTTTTGATCAGAAAGACATCGAAAACCTAAGTGCTCTTGGCAAAGATGTCTCTGACGAACAACTCGAAGCTAGACGCCGCTCGGCAAAGCTAGCCGATCTAGCTACCCTGATTTACACCTCTGGAACTACAGGAAAGCCGAAAGGTTGCGAGCTAACCCACGAAGGTTTCGTTGAGCTTTCCCGCAATGCACAGGTCGAGCTTCCAGAAGTTCTTTGGGAAGGCACTTCGACCCTGCTCTTCTTGCCAATGGCACACGTCTTCGCCCGTTTCATCGCGGTGATCGCTATTCATTCCGGTGTCAAGGTTGGCCACCAACCAGACGCCAAGAACGTCGCACCAGCAATGGCAAGCTTCCACCCAAACTTCTTGCTCGCTGTGCCCCGCGTTTTCGAAAAGGTCTACAACAGTGCTGAGCAAAAAGCCGAAGCAGGCGGCAAGGGCAAGATTTTCCGCGCTGCCGCAGATGCTGCTGTTGCTTGGTCAATGGCAGATGAGGCCGGCAAGGTGCCACTAGGTCTTGCGCTCAAGCACAAGGTCTTCGACGCCCTGGTCTACAAGAAACTACGTGCAGCCATGGGTGGAGAAGTGAAGTACGCGGTCTCGGGTGGAGCTCCACTGGGCACCCGTCTCGGTCACTTCTACCGCGCTATCGGCCTAACGGTGCTTGAAGGCTATGGTTTGACCGAAACCACCGCACCTGCAACCATTGGGCGTCCATCCAAGGTGAAAATTGGCAAGGTTGGCTATGCCCTACCGGGCACCAAAGTTGCAATCGCCGAAGACGGCGAGATTCTTCTAGCGGGCTACAACATCATGCGCGGCTACTGGAGAAACCCCGAAGCAACCGCAGACGCCATTCGTAATGGCTGGTTCCACTCGGGAGACATTGGCGAACTAGACAGCGATGGCTTCTTGAGCATCACCGGTCGCAAGAAAGAGTTGCTAGTCACTGCAGGTGGCAAGAATGTCGCGCCGGCTCCACTTGAAGACCCGCTACGCGCCAACCCGCTAATCGGTCAAGCCGTGGTTATCGGAGACCAGAAGCCATTCATTGCAGCTTTGATTTCGCTAGATGCCGAGATGCTTCCAATCTGGCTAGGCAACAATGGCGGAGACAAGTCGATGTCGGTCGCAGAGGCTGCCAAGACTGATCTGGTTCGCAACGAAGTTCAGCGTGCGGTCGACGAAGTGAACCGTTCGGTTTCTAAGGCTGAGTCGATTCGCAAGTTTGTGATCATCGAGACCGAACTAACCGAAGAGTCAGGTCACCTAACTCCTTCGCTGAAGATCAAGCGAAACCAGGTTATGAGCGACTTCTCACCAGTTGTCGACGAAATCTACGGATCGGGTCCTTCAACGGTTGAGGCTGCGGTCAACGGCTAGTTGACAGATAGCTAAACCAACTAACCCTTCAAGAACCAATCGGTTTCGCGAAGTTTCTTCATCGCGTTACGACGTTCGTCAATCTCTAGGCGATCTAGGTAAACGCTGCCGTCTAGGTGGTCACATTCGTGTTGCATAGCCTGTGCCAGCAGCCCTTCGGCCTGAAAAGTGATGGTTGATCCATCGAGAAGTTGACCTCGAACCACGACTTTTTCGTATCTAGGAGTTGGGTGCCAAAGACCCGGAACAGATAGGCATCCCTCATCGATCGGATTCAGTTCTCCGAACGTTTCAACAATTTCTGGGTTGATCAGGTAGCCCAGTTCGCCGTGAACGTTATAACTAAATGCTCGAAGTGACACTCCGATTTGAGGGGCGGCAACCCCGGCTCTGCCGGGCAACTGAGTGGTTTCGAGCAAATCTTCAATCAACGCGGATGCTGCTGCGAAGTCGGTTATTTGATCGCAAACAGTTTTGAGAACCGGGTCGCCGAAAAGGCGAATTTCACGAACAGCCAAGGCCCTAAGCGTTGTCGCGCAGTGCGTCGACGACTAGTGCTGCAAGCTCGCGGGCAGCTTCTTGAGTGCCCTTCTGCAACTCGCTGAACTTGATAACTGAACCGGCAGCTAGTGACGGGTCGTAAGGAATGCGAACCACTTCACGAACGCGTGTTCTGAAGTGCTGTTCAATCTCGTCAAGCTTTACCAGCTGAGTGGCCTGGGTCGCGGTGTTTAGAGCCACGATCGAGTTTCTGACCAGGTTGCCATAACCGTTCGCTTCGAGCCAGGTAAGTGTTTCAGAGGCTAGGCGAGCCTCATCAACCGAGCCACCCGAAACAATGACCAGCCCACTGGCACGCTGAAGAGTTGGGCGCATCACCGAGTGCACGATACCGGTACCGCAGTCGGTCAAGACGATCGAGTAGTAACGCGCAGCCATGTCGGCAACAACGTTGTAGTCACCCTCGTCGAAAGCTTCTGAGAGCATTGGGTCAGAGTCTGAGGCCAGAACATCTAGGCGGGTAACGTCACGCGAAACCATGGTTGAGAAATCGGTGAAGCCGTCTACGGCAGAAGCACGGTTGACTACATCGCGAACAGTGAAGCGAGTCGACTTGCTAACGCGCTCGGCCAGGGTACCGCGGTCTGGGTTAGCGTCGATTGCAATAACGCGGTCTTCGCGAACCATCGAAAGCGCCATGCCAAGCAGGGTTGTGACTGTGGTTTTTCCCACCCCACCCTTGCGAGTTAGAACTGGAACAAACTTTGCTCCACCCTCTAGCGCCATTCCGATGCGAGCATCAATCGCCTTGCGTTCGCGAACCTTGCGCGAGTCACCTAGGTTGATGGTTTTGAGCGAAAGAAAGTAAAGAAACCTTCTGAATCCCGAAGTTGGGGCGATGCGGTTTTTGGAGGTGGTGTCAATCAGGCGATCTGCGGTCAGCATCGCAGCTGGCTCAGGCTGGTCGAAAGATTCACCACGAAGGCTGTCGCGACGAGAGTAATTGGTGCGACGAGTTAGGGGCTGCTCTGCAGGTGCTTCAACCACGACGCGTGGCTCTTCGCGAATGATTTCAACGCTGGCCGTAGCAGGAGTAACGTCGACGGTTCCGGCGTCGATTCCGGCGTCGCCGAGAGAGTGAGAACGCACTAGCTCCTGGTCAGACCCTTGGGTCTCGCCCGAAGACTGGTTCTCTTGATCGTCAAACTTGTCGTTGAAACCCACGTTGCTCCTGAATTGTTAGCGTGCTCTCCCCCAGAGTTACTTAGGCAAGTCTAACCGAGGTTCCTTAAAGCACACATGTTCTTTGGGTTGGGTCACTCGGCTTCGATGACCAACAAAAGGTCGCCGGCATCCACGCTTTGAGTCTTTGTAATCGCGATTCGACGCACCACACCAGCGGTGCTTGCTGTAATAGTTGCCTCCATCTTCATCGCCTCGATGGTGGCAACGGCCTGACCAACCTCAATGTGAGCGCCTTCGACGGTCGCAAGTGTCACGACACCTTGGAATGGCGCGGCAACGTGACCAAGGTTCTTGAGGTCGGCTTTCTCGGCCTGCGGTGCGTTCGAGACAATCTTTTTATCACGGATGTTGATTGGTCGAAGTTGCCCGTTGAGTGTGGCCATCACGGTTCTGAAACCCTTGGCGTCTGGCGTACCGATGGCCTCGAGGCCGACATAGAGCCTGATTCCCTTGGTGATTTGAACGACGTGTTCGCGGCCCTGTTCGAGACCGTATAGGTAGTCGACCGTGTCAACTTCATCGAGCTTTCCGTACTTCTCGCGAGTTGCCTCAAAGTCAGCGGTCGGGCCAGCGAAGAGCAAGCGGTTCAGAGTCGAGCGACGAACCTTGGCGTCATCTGACGTGAGCGCAGCCATGTCGGCTTCGATAACCGCAGTGAGGCCGAACTTAGGGCTTTTGCCCTGAAGCACCTTGGTTCTGAACGGCTCTGGCCAGCCTCCGGGCAGATCGCCCAACTCACCTGCCATGAAACCGATGACCGAGTCTGGAACATCGTAGTTTTGCGGGTTTTCGGCAAAATCATCGGGGTCTGCGCCAACGGCTACTAGGTGAAGGGCTAGGTCGCCGACCACCTTCGACGAAGGCGTCACCTTGGTTGGTCGTCCGAGAATGCGGTTCGCTGCCGCATACATATCTTCGACCTTTTCAAATTGGTGTCCGAGCCCGAGCGCAATCGCCTGCTGTCGAAGGTTCGACAGCTGACCGCCCGGAATCTCGTGCTTGTAAACGCGCCCGGTTGGGCCCGGGAGCCCCGACTCGAACGGAGCGTAAACCTGGCGCACTACCTCCCAGTAAGGCTCTAGAGCAGTTACCGAGTCGAGTGGAATGCCGCTATCGCGTTCGGTATGCGCAAGCGCAGCAACCAACGCCGAGGCTGACGGCTGGCTGGTGGTACCGGCCATCGGGGCCGAGGCAACATCGACAGCGTCAACGCCGGCATCGATTGCCGCCATGAGGGTGGCTAGTTGACCACCAGCGGTGTCGTGGGTGTGTAGGTGAACCGGAAGGTCGAAACGTTCGCGCAGGGCTTTGACGAGCTTGGCAGCCGCTGCTGGTCGCAGCAGGCCAGCCATGTCTTTGATGGCGAGGATGTGCGCACCGGCGTCAACGATCTGCTGAGCCAATTCGAGGTAGTAGTCGAGCGTGTACAGCGTCTCGGCTGGGTCAAGAAGGTCACCGGTGTAGCAGAGACCAACTTCGGCGAGCGCAGTCTCGGTTCGCAGCACCGCGTCGATCGCCGGCTTCATCTGGCTGACGTCGTTTAGCGCGTCAAAGATTCTGAAGATGTCTACGCCGGTCGCGGCAGCCTCTTTGACGAAAGCATCTGTGACTTCGGTTGGGTATGGGGTGTAGCCAACCGTGTTTCGACCACGAAGTAGCATCTGAATGCACAGGTTAGGTAGCGCGGTTCTCAGCGCGGCAAGGCGCTCCCACGGGTCTTCACCCAAAAAGCGCAGCGCCACGTCATAGGTGGCCCCACCCCATGCCTCTACCGAGAGCAGCTGAGGGGTTAGTCGAGCAACATACGGTGCAACCTGAACCAGGTCACGCCCGCGCACTCGAGTTGCAAGTAGCGACTGGTGAGCATCCCTGAAGGTTGTGTCGGTGATTGCCACAGCGGTAGCCTGGCGAAGTTGCTCGGCAAATTTCTTTGGGCCGAGTTCGAGCAGCGCTTGGCGTGAGCCAGCCGGTGCAGGCACGGTTAGGTCTAGCTCGGGCAACTTCAGAGCCGGTGAGATTCGGCCATTGCGAGGCCCGTAAGGCTGGTTTACCGTCACATCGGCAAGCCAGGTAAGAATCTTGGTTCCGCGGTCTAGTGACGGGGCTGCGGTGAACAGCTGAGGGCGCTCGTCGATGAACGAGGTGCTCAGATCGCCACTGGCAAAGGTTTCGTCGTTCATCACAGCTTGCAAGAACGAAATGTTGGTAGAAACACCACGGATGCGGAACTCGGCGAGCGCGCGTCTGGCACGAATCACGGCTGTAGGAAAGTCTTTACCCTTGGCAATAAGTTTCACCAAGAGCGAGTCGAAGTGTGGACTTACTTCACTACCGGCTGCAATGGTTCCACCATCTAGGCGAATACCAGCACCACCCGGTGAGCGGTAGGTGGTGATCTTGCCGGTGTCTGGTCTAAACCCGGCCGAAGGGTCTTCGGTCGTAATGCGACACTGCAGCGCAAAGCCGTGCATGGTGATGGTGTCTTGGGTTAGGCCTAACTCTGGCAGAGTCTCACCCGAAGCAATTCGCATCTGACTCTGAACCAAGTCGATGTCGGTGATTTCTTCTGAAACGGTGTGCTCTACCTGAATGCGCGGGTTCATCTCGATGAATACGTGCTTGCCGGCGTTTGGACCAACTGTGTCGATCAAGAACTCGACGGTGCCAGCATTTGAGTAGCCAATCTGCTTGGCAAAGGCGACCGCATCGCGATAGAGGGCTTGGCGAAGGTCTTCATCAATCAACGGAGCGGGAGCAATCTCAACAACCTTCTGGTTGCGACGTTGAACCGAGCAGTCACGCTCGAACAGGTGAACGACATTTCCGGCACCATCGGCAAGAATCTGCACTTCGATGTGGCGCGGGCGCAAGACGGCCTGCTCGAGAAAGACTCTTGGGTCACCGAATGCAGCATCGGCCTCGCGCATTGCTTCGGCAAGTGCCGCCGCTAGTCCGGAAGCCTCGCTAACACGACGCATGCCTCGACCACCACCGCCGGCAACCGCCTTTACAAACAGCGGGAATCCGATTTCGTCGCCCTGAGCCAGCAATTCGGTGACATCAGCAGACGAAGGCGACGAGGCAAGCACGGGAACGCCAGCGGCAATAGCAGCCTCTTTGGCATTTACCTTGTTACCGGCAAGTTCAAGAACATCGGCTTTCGGGCCAATAAAAGTGATTCCGTTGGCCGCGGCAGCCTCGGCCAGGTCTGGGTTCTCTGAGAGAAAGCCGTAGCCCGGGTAGATGGCGTCTGCACCAGATTCTTTGGCAACACGGATGATTTCTGCGACATCAAGATAAGCGCGAACCGGGTGGCCCTCTGTTCCGATTTGGTATGCCTCGTCGGCCTTTAGTCGGTGGCTAGAGTTTCGGTCCTCGTAAGGAAAAACTGCCACGGTTGCAGCACCCAGCTCATACGCAGCGCGGAAAGCGCGGATAGCAATCTCACCACGGTTGGCGACAAGGATTTTCTTGAACATCGAGTCCTAGTTTTGCTTACGGTCTTGGGTGTTATGGCGTTTATAAAAAGGTAGCCTATAGACGTGTATGTTCTCAGCGTCAGCTCCCTCAAGGGAGGAGTCGGAAAGACCACAGTTGCCTTAGGAATGGCATCTGCGTCTTCGGCTCGCGGTCTTCGCACTCTCGTGATTGACCTCGACCCTCAGTGCGATGCAACTACCGGTTTAGGCGCCATTGGGGAGTTCAACGAGACTTGTGCCGACGTTTTGAAATCGCCCAAACACAACGTTGTGCATAAAGCAATCGTATCTAGTACTTGGGCAAAAATTCACTCCACAAAAATCGATGTCATGGTGGGAAGCCCCAAAGTTCAGCAGGCCGATGCACCGAGCCCGACAGTTCGAGAACTCTGGAAACTAGAAGAAGCGCTCGCTCGCATCGAGACCGAGTACGACCTCGTAATCATCGATACTCCTCCGTCGATCAACGGTCTAACCAAAACCGCTTGGGTCACCTCTGACCGCATCTTGATTGTCACCGAGCCGAGTTTGTTCTCGGTCGTGGCTGCCGAGCGCAGCATCCGAGCCATCAATGAACTTCGCAAGGCCATCACCCGCCGCCTCAAAGTCTTCGGGGTAGTGGTGAACCGTTACAAGCCACTAAGCAAAGAGCACCAGTTCCGAGTCGCGGAATTGGCCGAAAAGTACCCCGGCAAGTTACTCCCCCAGCTGTTCGAAGAAAAGTCGACCATGCAGCAGGCACAGGGCGCAGCGATGCCGATTCACTCTTGGCCAGGCGATACAGCGGCTTCTATCGCGGCTTCATTCGACCACGTGCTCGACGCCCTAATGCTCGATCTAACCGAGCGCGTCTATGACGAAGACAATGAAAAGTCGCGTCGCAACCGCAAAGAGAAGCGTCGAATGAAACTCAAACGAGGCAAAGGCATCGAGGCATCACCACTGGCCGTGCTGATGGGTAGCGATTACAACGGCGAAGACAAAGCGAAAGCCGACCCGCTAGAAGATTTGATTTCGAGCGCGAGCTCAGACGATTCGACAGATGTCACAAACTCGGATGTCGCGGCACAAGTCAGCGAAGCGGGGTCGGGCTCAGACGGCGGAAGCTCGTCAGACTAAACGGCGCGTTTTGCGCTTCGACGAGCGGCAAGCTCATCGATGTCTTCAAGCGAAGATGGGGTCATGTTGACCAAAGTAGCTTCAACTTCCCGAAGCACACGACCAACGGCAATTCCAAACACACCCTGACCGCGACCGACCAGGTCGATCACTTCGTCTTGAGTGGTGCAAAGGTAAACGCGCGCGCCATCTGACATCAAGGTGATCTTGGCTAGGTCGCCGAAGCCTGCAGCGCGAAGCTGGTCAACAGCCAAACGAATCTGCTGAAGCGATACTCCGGTGTCGAGCAATCGCTTGACCAATTTCAAAACGAGGATGTCGCGGAACGCGTAAAGACGCTGGGAGCCTGATCCAGAAGCGTGACGAACGGTTGGCTGAACCAAACCGGTGCGGTCCCAGTAATCGAGTTGGCGATATGAGATTCCGGCGGCAGACGCAGCCGGGATGCCTCGATAGCCGAGCTTAGGGTCGAGGGCGGGAAGCCCCTCGGTGAACAGCATGTCCTGGGTGTAGTCGGCCTGAGGCTGGGTAACGTCTTCTGACATCGCTCTCCTTCAGGTTCAAGTACAGGTTTAATTGTTGGCTAACGCAAGCCTAAACACCCGTTAATTACAAGGTTCGGCGTGTCGCGGTTTGCTACTGGTCCATTTTAGAGATGACTGAACGCACTAATTCTGAGTGAATAGCGGCAAATTGGTTAGAAATCTCGAGCGCATAGTGTGCTGCTCGTGAGCGGCTGGCCGTGTCGTGTTTTGCCAAAACCGGCGCGACTACACCCTCAATGATGCCGATTTCACGGTCGGCCGCTGCCTTGATGCCGCGCAGGTGTCGAGGTGCGATACCAAAGCGCTGAAGGTGAACGATGGCTTTAGCGATTTCTACGTCGGCTGCAGCATACGGAGCATCGGCGAGAAGACCAACCTGGCGAGCATCCTCGATCAATGCCGGTGTGATCGCAGTTTCTGCAATCAGCTCAAGTTCGGTGAACTTTTTCGACGGTGCCTGACGAAGGTGATCTGTGACCGTGGCGTTGGTGCCCGGAAGAGTTGGGGTTTTTCCCTCATCGATGTCAGTCAGGTACTGTCGAATGACTTTGAGCGGAAGGTACTTGTCGCGCTGAAGTTCTAGAGCGATCTTTACGCGCTCAACATCTTGCTCGGTGTACTTGCGATAACCAGATTCGGTTCGCTGTGGAAACACCAGTTTCTGCTCTTCAAGAAAGCGAAGCTTAGATGGAGACAGGTCTGGAAAATTCGGTTGCAGAAGTGAAAGAACTTGACCGATAGTCAGCAGCTTTACTGAACGCGCGGTGATTGAAGTAACTTGAGCAACCTGAACCATGGCTTATTGGTCTGCCTTCGCTGCAAAGAAAGTCAACTTGAACTTGCCCACCTGTACTTCGTCTCCATCGGTAAGCGCAATCTCCTCTACGCGCTTGCCGTTGTGGTAGGTGCCGTTGAGTGAGGCCAGGTCTTTGACCGAGAAAGTTTTGCCGTTGCGAACGAATTCGGCATGCTTGCGAGAAACGGTTACGTCGTCAAGAAAAATGTCTGCGTTCGGGTGTCTTCCGGCGGTGGCGACATCTGAGTCGAGAAGAAAGCGAGAACCCTCTTCGTAACCGCGCTTCACAATCAAAAGCGCATGACCTGAAGGCAGGGCATTGATTGCGCTGTGTTCTTCTGAGTTCAGCCCAGCATCGTCTTCAGGCAGGAGTTCGTCGCCAAATCGTTGAGTAGATTCAACTTCGTTTTCGTCGAAATCATGGTTTGACATGGCCGGAACGCCCTCCTTTATTTGCTTAGCCTAATGGTTTTTTCTTGCGTCAAAAACCACTGAAATAACTTGCTTCACATAGAGCACACCAGACCACCAGTACAGACCAATGCCCCAGATTGCAAAAGCCCACGACAGTGGCAAGATTACAAACTGAGCGGACTGCCAGACCTGGGCGAGAAGCAGTAGCGGAAAGGCGTAGAGAAGCGCGAAAGTGCCGGCCTTGCCTAAGTAGTGGACGGGCAAGGGACCATAGCCGTATTTGGCGAGCACCGGAACGGTTAGCGCGAGCAGAACATCCCTGCCAATGATGACAAAAGGTAACCAAATCGGAATGTTGCCGGTGACAGCCAAGCCAATCAGCGTGGCAAGAATATAGAGCCGATCGGCGGCTGGGTCGAGCAATTCGCCGAGACGGGTGGTTTGGTTGAGCTTGCGAGCAAGGTATCCGTCTAGGTAGTCGGTCGCCGATGCAACGACCAGAGTGATTAGAGCCAGTCCCTCTTGCTCGCTCAGCACCAACCAGAGGAAAACCGGAACCAAAGCTAGCCTCAACAGGCTGAGTAAATTCGGTATGGTTCGAAGCTGTCTTGCAATGCTCATCTCGGCCATGGTGTGATTCTATGCTCTCGCGTGATTGCTGACGGCGTCAGTTTGCGAAACGTTATGGTTCGCTTCTGAGAATCAGAGGGAACTCGACCAGGCTCCCGGTTGCTACAACAACTAGTCGATTCCCATGAACGGAACGAAGGCTGACAGCGTTGCCGTGACGGTGAAAATGACCATCGATATTGCCGAGATGGCAAACTTGGTTTCGTTTCGACGCACAACGGCAGCAATACCGAGAAGGAACAAGCAAAGCGCCATCAAGACCGTATAGAGAATGAGTTTGTCTCCGTGGGAGTTGTACTCGTCACCCTTTTTCATCTGATCTGTGGCCGCAGCGCTTTGCTCATTGTAAGCGCCGAAAAGTTCGTCCAAGTAAGCTTCGTCATCTTGTGGCGAGATGTAATCGTCGGGCGATTGCTCGTTGAGCACCGTGGTGCGCTCAATTGCGGCGTTGAAAACATCAGAGACGCCGCCATAGTAAACCGCGTCATATTTTTCGCTAGCCAACTGGGAAACCTCTGCATTCGAGGACTTCATCTCGACGCTCAATTGGTCTAGCGCAACGAGGGTCTGGGCGTCTTGCGTGTACTGCTGGTTTGCCTCCAGATACATAGATTCGGCCTCAGTTTTCAAACTCTGGCCGATAGCGTACTCTTGGAACATTTTTGAGTCGTATAAAGACGCCTGGAATGATACGTAGGCGGTAGAAACCGAGACGATACCAAGCAGGGTAACGATGATAACTTCGGCAAACTTGCTAAACCAAGACAACATCGCGGCTCCTCATCAACGATCTTGCTCCACGGGTGGCATAATCTGCGGATCAAGCCTCTTTCCATGGACAAAATGAATATAACAATTGAACACCTTTTTTGTCACCAATCGGTGTGCAAATTGTCGGGCTAGCCGGATTTGAACCGGCGACCCCTTGTCCCCCAGACAAGTGCGCTACCAAGCTGCGCTATAGCCCGTGGTGTGCGACCACCGAGAAAAAGTCTAGACGCTGCTAGGTGCGCTTGCGTTTTTCACGAACGCGCATCGAGACTTCGATAGGAGTGCCTTCAAAACCGTAGGTTTCGCGAAGGCGTCGAGTTATGAAACGGCGGTAGCCGGGGTCGAGGAACCCGGTGGTGAACAGCACAAACTTTGGCGGGCGCGAGCTTGCCTGAGTTGCAAAGAGGATGCGCGGCTGCTTGCCACCGCGAACCGGGTGAGGGTTCTCGGCAACAAGCTCTGAAATGAAGGCGTTGAGCTTGCCGGTTGCAATTCGCTGATCCCATGAGTCGAGGGCGACTTCCAGCGCTGGAACCAGCTTCTCGAGGTGTCGGCCAGTCTTGGCCGAAATGTTTACGCGTGGAGCCCAGTCAACGTGTGCCAGGTCTTGTTCGATTTCACGCTCGAGGTAGCGGCGGCGCTCGTCTTCGAGAAGATCCCACTTGTTGAATGCGAGAACTAGAGCCCGACCAGATTCGAGAGCCATGTCAATGATGCGGATGTCGGCTTCAGAAATCGGCTGGGTCACGTCGAGTAGCACGGTTGCAACTTCGGCGCGCTCGAGTGCGGCTGCGGTTCGAAGCGATGCATAGAAATCTGCACCTTGAGCCAGGTGCTTGCGGCGTCTGATTCCGGCGGTGTCGACGAAGCGCCATACTTTTCCGGCAATCTCGACCTGCTCGTCGATTGGGTCTCGAGTGGTGCCGGCAAGTTCGTTGACGACTGCGCGTTCGCTACCAACGGCTTTGTTCAAAAGCGATGACTTACCCACGTTTGGTCGGCCAATCAGAGCGACGCGACGCGGACCACCAACTTCTTGTTTGGCAACGTTGCTGATCTTAGGGAGCACCTTCATGGCGGCATCGAGCATGTCGGCAACGCCACGGCCGTGCACGGCCGAAACTGGGTATGGTTCGCCCAAGCCGAGCGACCAAAGGCCGGCAGCCTCAGGCTCCTGGCGGGCATCATCAATCTTGTTGCCAACCAGAATTACCGGTTTCTTGCTGGCGCGCAGCATCTTGACTACGCGCTCGTCGGTTGAAGTTGCACCCACGGTTGCGTCAACTACGAAAAGCACAGCATCGGCGAGCTCAACGGCGATTTCGGCCTGAACCGCAACCGAAAGGTCGATTCCCTTGGCGTCTGGTTCCCAACCACCGGTGTCGACGAGTGTGAACTTACGTTCGTTCCACTCTGCCTTATAAGAAATGCGGTCACGGGTAACACCTGGCTTGTCTTCAACAACGGCCTCGCGACGACCAAGAATTCGGTTTACCAGAGCTGACTTACCAACGTTTGGCCTGCCGACAATTGCCAAAACCGGCAGTGCGGGCAAATAGATTGGTCCATCGGTTGCCTCGTCGAGTGCGGCCAAGACATCGAAGTCTTCGTCGTCTAGTTCATATTCTTCGAGACCAACGCGTAGTGCACGCTCGCGAGCAAGCTCTTCTTCGGTGCTGAGTTCGCTCAATCGCTGAAGAAACGCCGGATCAACCGGATCGGCTACGAAATCTTCTTCAGACACTTTTACTCCTAGTTAGTCGCGAACGACCGACAGAACGGCAGCAACAGTTTGCTCGAAGTTCAGTTCGGTGGAGTCCACGAGGGCGACACCCGGTGCGGGTGTCATAAAGTCAACTACTTTGGCGTCTTGCGCATCTCGCTGAGAAACCTGACGCTCGACGTTCTTCGCGGCCTCTGGTGAGAGCTCTGCGGAACGTCTTCTAAGTCTAACTTCTTCGGCGGCAGTTAGCAGTATGCGATTTTTGGCATCGGGGGCAACCACGGTGGTGATGTCACGCCCTTCGACGACAACACCGGGCATCCGAGATGCTTCAACGAGGCTGCGGGTCAAGGTTTTCATGAACGAACGAACCTCTGGATGTTTGGCAACGGCGCTCACATTTTCGGCCACGTCGTTTGATCGGATGGCTTCGGTTACGTCGTGTTCGCCAACTTTCACCCAGAAATCGTCTGGGTTCAGCGAAATCGAGTAGTCGAATGCGCGGATGCTCGCCTCGGCGCTCTCGCCCTCAACAACCTTTGGCACCCATGAGTTCATCACCGCAAGCGCTAGGGCTCGGTATGCAGCGCCCGTGTCTAGGTAGCCGTAGCCGAGTTCGCGTGCCACCTGTTTTGAGACACTCGACTTGCCCGAACCGGCCGGCCCGTCAATCGCAATGATCTCAGTCATTAGCCGGCCAGTCTCCAGCCGCGTTCGGTTAGAGCGGCAACGAGAGAACTTTCGACTTCTGGAAGCACGAATAGTTCAACCAGACCGATTTCTGCTCCAGGCGAGTGTTCCAGCTTGAGGTCTTCAAGGTTGATGCCAATTTCGCCGATTTCGGTGAGCAACTTGGCCATTTGCCCTGGCTTGTCGTCAATCATTACGACAACCTGGGCGTAGTTTGTGGCGGCACTTCCGTGCTTTCCTGGAATCAGCGCAACACCGCGGTTGCCGGCAAGAAGTACTTCACCCAAATCGCTAAGCGCTCCGGGTGCGTCTAGATTGTCGAAGGATTTGATGACTCGGGTCAAATCTTCGGCGAAGCCTTGAAGCGCATCTCTGACATCTGCGGTGTTTCCACTCAAAATCTGCATCCACAGCTTTGCATCGCTCGCGGCAATTCTGGTGGTGTCGCGCAACCCTTGACCCGAGAGGGCCAGATCGCTCTGTTCTGCGCGAGTCAGCTGCGCGGCAAGCAAAGATGAGACGAGTTGCGGCAGGTGCGAAACCATGGCAACCGCTCGATCGTGGTCGGCTGCAGTTAGTCGAGACGGTACTCCGCCCAAATCGAGCACCAACTGTTCGACCAGCAGGGTTGATGCCGCCGCGCTTTTCGGGTTGGCGCAAATAACCCAAGGCCGCCCAAAGAAAAGGTCGGCTCTTCCGGCCAGCGCTCCCCCGCGTTCGCGCCCAGCCATCGGGTGCGAACCGACATAGCGAGCCAGAGGCGCATCGGCGGCAGACAGTTCTTCGAGAATGCTGTTTTTCACCGAGGCAACATCGGTAATCACCGAGTTTGGGAACGTGCGAAGCTCGGCCAAGACCGTGCGAGCGGTGACGTCCGGTGGCACGCAAACTACAATCAGTGCGGGCTCATCTGCAGCGGCAGGTTTGCGACCGGCACCGTAATCGATGGCAAGACGTTGGTTTGCCGGCGAAACGTCGTCGATAGCAACATCCACGCCGATTTTCTTCAACGCCAAACCGATGCTGGTGCCAATCAGACCGGCACCAACAATTCGAACCGATCCGGTTACGCGATTCACTGCGCTAGATCCAAACGAAGAGCTGTCGCACCTCGAAGATAAACATGCTGGATCTCGCCGCGAGCTTTGTTGATGTCGGCGTGAATCATGAGTCGAATGACTCGAGGCATGGCGTGCTGAACGTCCATTTCGACGAAGCACATCAGCGGAACATCCCCGAGACCAAGCTCTCGAGCTGCGAGTGCCGGAAACTCGGATGTGATGTCTGGTGTTGCGGTGAACAAAATCGAAATCAGTTGCGAAGAGTCGATGCCATTGGCATGCAAAGTTTTTGAAATCAGCTCGGCCGTTGAACGCAGCAGGTGCTCTCGTTCATCGGTGTCTAGTTGAATGGCACCTCGAATGGCTCGAATCGGCAAGGTTATGCTCTTTTCTTGGATGGCCGTGGTGGGCGGCTCGGTTTACCCGTCGCTGCCTTGAGCAAGGCACCTATTTCCATTTTATTGAGTTGGCGAATGTGACCCTGCTTAAGTGTTCCAAGATGAATGGGGCCGAATTGCTTTCGCACCAAGCCAACCACCGGGTGGCCGATGTTTTCGAGCATGCGTCGAACAATGCGGTTTCGACCGGAGTGCAGCACAATCTCGACCAGGCTGTGACCCTTTGAAATGTCGATCACTCGGGCGCGGTCAGCCTTGATGAAACCATCCTCTAGCTCGAAGCCGCTCATCAGTTTGTGAATCGACATCGCGTTGACCTCACCAACCACACGGGCGATGTAAGTTTTTTCGACGCCGAACGATGGGTGCGACAACTGGTTGGCCAGCTCACCATCGTTGGTGAGCAGCAGTAGCCCGGTGGTTTCGGCATCGAGTCGACCGATGTTGAACACTCGGTCGTAGTCGGTAACGAACGAGCTCAGGTCTGGTCGGCCCTCTTCGTCAGACATGGTTGAAATGATTCCTGCTGGCTTGTTCAAGAGCAGGTAGACGCGAGTGGTGTCGAACTGCACTGGCACACCGCGAACTGTGACCTTGTCTACCGCTGGGTTCACTCTTGAGCCAAGCTCGGTGACCAACTTGCCGTTGACTTTCACCTGGCCTTTGACAATGAGCTCTTCACAAGCGCGACGCGAGGCAACACCCGCGGCAGCGAGAGCCTTCTGCAGTCGAACCTCTTCGTTTACGACTTCGGTTTCTTCGGGGTTAGTCATCAAAATCGCTATCTGCACCAGGAAGGTACGGGCTAATCGGAGGTAACTCGTCAAGCGAGTTGATTCCTAGGAGTTCGAGCATCAGTGCGGTGGTACCGAAGTGCACCGCACCGGTCTCGCTGTCGGTGTAAAGCTCGGTAATGAGCCCTCGGCTTAGCAAAGTTTTCACCACCGAATCAACATTCACTGCACGGATGCTGGCCACCTGGCCACGCGAAATTGGCTGTTTATACGCGATAACCGCAAGGGTTTCGAGCGCGGCTTGGCTGAGCTTGGTTGGGTTCTCGTTGGCGACAAAAAGTTTTACGGCCCAGTCGAACTCTTGACGCACAAAGATGCGCCATCCGCCACCAACTTCTCGAAGCTCGAAGCCTCGTGGTGAGCCGGATGCGGCACCGTCGTAGTCGTCGCGTAACGCTAAGACGGCCCCGCGAATCACGTTCACAGGTTGCTCAAGCGCAGTGGCTAGTGCCACCAGCGACACCGGAGCGTCGGTGATCATCAACACTGCCTCGACTCCGGCGCGAAGTTCTAAATCGCTAAGCGACTCGGGGCGGTTGGTGGTTAGGTCTTGAGTCGAATCAAGAGTCATAGTCGGCTCCTAGGGTTGCCAGTGTTTCATCGTCAAAGTTTGCGTCTCGCCAAGAAACCTGCAGGTCGCCAAGCGGGGTGTCTTGGCTAAAGCCAACTGCTCCGAGTCGGTAAAGCTCGAGAATCGAAAGAAACCTTGCCACCACGATGGCTCGGTCTGAGACATCCTTGATCAAATCAAAAAACGAAATCTTTGAAGCCTTGCGAAGAGCGTCAACCACATAGGTAGCCTGTTCGCGAATACTGACGCGAGCCGCGTGAAGGTGGGTGAGACCAACCGATGGAACCTCACGTGGAGTCAAAGTGGCCTCGGCAAGAGCCGCAAATTCGGCCAGCGCGATATTCCAGACGAGCTCGGGCTGCTGGTTTCTGAAGCGCTCTTCCATTCGCACCTCACGAGGCACGCGAGAACCCTCGAGGTTCAGCGAGGTATTGAACCAGGTCGAGATTTCTTTGAAGGCTCGGTATTGCAGCAGTCTTGCAAACAGCAGGTCACGGGCTTCGAGCAGCGCGACATCCTCTGCATCAACTACCTCGCCGCGCGGCAATAGTCCAGCGATCTTTAGATCGAGCAAGGTGGCGGCAATAACCAAAAACTCGGATGCCTGTTCTAGCTCTTCATCGTCATCGAGCTGTTTCAGGTATGAGATGAACTCGTCGGTTACTTTCGACAGCGTAATTTCGGTGATGTCCATCTCGTGTTTCGAGATGAGACTAAGCAGAAGGTCAAACGGGCCTTCAAAGTTGCCCAGGCTAACCGCAAATGCGCTGCCCTTCTCTGAAGCCTCGTCTAACTCCGGGTTACGGAGCGTAGCCACGAGCAACAAGCTCCCTTGCTACGGTGCGATAAGCCTCGGCCGCCTCTGAGTCAGATGCAAAAGAAGTGATTGGCTCGGCCGCGACGGTTGCATCGGGAAATTTCACAGTGCGGTTGATGACGGACTTGAATAGCTTGTCGCCAAAGTGGTCGCGCAGACGGTCGAGAACTTCGCGTGAGTGCAGAGTTCGCGGGTCATACATGGTTGCCAGAACACCGTCTAGAACCAGGGTCTGGTTGGTGGTTTCTTGCACCTTCTTGACGATGTCTTCCAGAATCGCAACACCACGCAATGCGAAGAACTCGCTTGCCAAAGGAATGATCACGCCGTGAGCGGCGGTAAGTGCGTTCACGGTGAGCAGACCAAGTGAGGGCTGGCAGTCGATCACGATTAGGTCGTAGTCGGCTGAAACTCGCTTGAGGATGCGCGCCAGGATGTTCTCGCGTGAAAACTCGTTGACCAACTTCATCTCGGCTGCCGAGAGTTCGATGTTGGCGGGAATTACGTCCAGACCTTCAATTGCTGTGTGCTTGATTGCGGTCTTTGGGTCGATGTTCGAGTCGAGCATCAGGTCGTAAATGGTTAGGTCATCGTGAGCGATGATTCCCAAACCTGCTGACAAAGCACCCTGAGGGTCGTAGTCGACCAAAAGTACCTTGCGACCGTATTCAACCAACGCGGCAGACATGTTGATGGCCGTCGTGGTCTTACCAACGCCACCCTTTTGGTTGCACATGGCGATGATTCGGGCTGGGCCGTGCGTGCTCAACGGCTTGGGTTTGGCAAAGCGAGTGTCTGAACTCTTCTTTGCAGCCATGATGCCTCCGTTTCGCGCCTGTTTGGTTGCCTATAGCCTACCGCCGCGCACGCGGATGAGCGGTCGAATAGACCTCTCGCAACGCGTCGACAGTTATCAAAGTGTAAATCTGTGTGGTCGCGACCGATGAGTGCCCGAGCAGCTCTTGCACTACGCGAACGTCGGCCCCACCCTCAAGAAGATGCGTTGCAAAACTGTGTCTGAGGGTGTGTGGTGAAACTTCGACGGCTAGCTTGGCTTTGTCAGCAGCATCCGAGATGATTTGCCAAACGCTTTGACGGCTCAATCTAGAGCCTCGCTGGTTCAGAAACACCGCCGGAGTTCCTTTGCCAAGTTTGGCGAGCACGGGCCTAACCCTAACCAGATAGGCCTCAACGGCGCGCTGAGCATAAGAGCCCACCGGCACAATGCGCTCCTTCGAGCCCTTGCCGAACAACCGCACCATGGTTTGGTCAACCAGATCGTCGATGTCAAGCGAAACCACCTCGCTTACACGAGCACCGGTTGCATACAAAAGCTCGAGGATGGCGCGGTCGCGAACCCTAATCGGATCGAGTGCGATGGCATCTTCATCGGTTGCCTCGGGCCCGCTACTAGCGAGCAAAGCCTCCACTTGGGCAAGGGTAATGGCTTTAGGAAGGCGTTTTGGAGGTTTTGGTGGTTTAACTTTGGCCGCATGGTCGTTCGGTGTGACGCCCTCGATCATCAGGTAGCGGTGAAATCCTCGAACGCCGCTCAGTACTCGGGCCACACTTGTGGCAGCAAGCCCCCATTTGGCAGTTAGGGCAATGCCGAAATTTGTGACAAGCTGCTCTGAGATCGCGTCAACCGAGGCGATGTTTCGCTCGGTCAAGAATTGTTGGTAACGATCTAGGTCGCGTCGGTAGGCAGCCAGGGTGTTTTTCGACATTCCGCGTTCTACGGTTAAGTGCCGCAGGTATGAATCAATCTGCCTTGAGATAGACATATTCAAGAAACTACTTCAACCTGTGTGCCAAGGCCAAGATAGCCACGACAGCAGCTGGGTTTTGTATTTCAGACTTCAAAACACTCTCGATTGCCTCGTCGAGTGTGACCCAACGCTCTTTCATGTCAGATTCTTCACCTTCGCGCACGAAATCGATTTCGGCCTCAGACAAATCAGTAGCCAAGAATATTTCGATCGACTCGTCGTTTCCACCAGGTGTGGTGTGAAAGGTTTGCAAGCTCTGCCAAGTTTCGGCCCGCAGTCCTGCTTCTTCGGCAAGCTCGCGCTTTGCCGCATCCAAGTTTGATTCACCCGGCAAATCGGTGAGGCCTGCCGGTAGTTCCCAAAGATTTTTGCGAACCGGATGCCGGTACTGACGAATCATGAATAATTCGCCGGCGTCGTTCAACGCTGCCACGGCAACTGCCCCCGTGTGCTCTACGAAATCGCGGGTAAGTGATTCACCGTTGTAATCGAAGGTTTCGCTAACCACGTTCCAAATTCGACCTTCATAAACGGTCTGTCTGGAGGTTACCGAAAAATCGGCGGCTTCGTCTTTAGGCATCGCCTTCGACTTCGAAGAGTCGTGAGGCTTCTTGACGCTCGAGTGCCGCAACAACGAGGCCACGGAACAATGGGTGAGCGTGAGTTGGGCGTGACTTGAACTCTGGGTGCGCCTGGGTGGCCACGTAGAACGGGTGAATCTCACGCGGAAGCTCCACGTATTCAACCAGGTGGTCATCTGGCGAGGTTCCCGAAAATACTAGGCCCGCCTCACCAATCTGATCGCGGTAAGAATTGTTCACTTCGTAGCGGTGACGGTGTCGCTCTTCTGAGGTTGGTGCGCCATATAGCTCTTCAACGATCGAACCTGGCTTGAGCTTGGCGGTGAAGCGACCGAGTCGCATGGTTCCGCCCATTTCGCCAGACTGCAAGATTTCAACCTGCTCGGCCATTGTGGCAATAACCGGATGCTTCGCCTCAGGATCAAACTCGGTAGAAGACGCGCCAGCAAGGCCGACCACGTTGCGCGCATACTCGATGACCATGCACTGAAGACCTAGGCACAGACCTAAAGCAGGAATGCGGTTTTCACGAGCAAACTTGAGTGCGCCGAGTTTTCCTTCGATGCCGCGAACGCCGAAACCACCAGGCACGCAGATTGCATCAACATCTGATAGCTGCTCGCGTGCGCCGGCTTCGTCTTCACAGGTGTCAGAAGGAACCCACTTGATGTTCACCTTGGCTTTGTTGGCAAAACCACCGGCGCGCAGGGCTTCAGTGACCGAAAGATAGGCATCGGGTAGGTCGATGTATTTGCCAACCATGGCAACGGTTACTTCGTGCTTTGGCTCGTGAACGGCATCGAGCACACTCTGCCAGCGTGACCAGTCAACCGCATTGGCTTCGAGCCCTAGGTGCTTGATGATGTAGGCGTCTAGTTCTTGGTCGTGTAGCACGGTTGGAATGTCATAAATGCTGCTCGCATCGGCGGCATTGATCACGGCCTTCAAGTCAACGTCGCACATCAGAGCGATCTTGTTCTTGATGCCCTCAGGCAGGGTGCGGTCTGAGCGGCAGACGATGGCATCTGGCTGAATACCAATCGAACGAAGGGTCGCAACCGAGTGCTGGGTTGGCTTGGTCTTGAGTTCACCAGATGGGCCAATGTAAGGCACGAGTGAAACATGAACGAAGAATACGTTGTCACGGCCGACCTCGTGACGAAGTTGACGAGCTGCCTCGATGAATGGCAACGACTCGATGTCACCGACGGTTCCACCGATTTCGGTGATGATCACGTCTGGTGCAGGAGTTTCGTGAGCCTGAAGGCGCATGCGGCGCTTGATTTCGTCGGTGATGTGCGGAATGACCTGAACGGTATCGCCTAGGTACTCTCCCGCACGCTCGCGACGAATTACGGTGCTGTAAATCTGGCCGGTGGTTACGTTGGCTGACTGAGCCAAGTTGATGTTTAGAAAGCGCTCGTAGTGGCCGATATCTAGGTCGGTCTCGGCCCCGTCTTCGGTTACATAAACTTCACCGTGCTGAAACGGGTTCATTGTGCCCGGGTCAACGTTTAGATACGGGTCTAGTTTCTGCATCACAACGCGAAGACCGCGAGCGGTAAGAAGATTGCCTAGAGAGGCTGCGGTAAGCCCTTTTCCAAGGGATGAAGCAACACCTCCGGTGACGAAAATGTGTTTGCTTTTACCGTGATCCATCGCGTTTGCCATGGAATATCAGTTTACCTGCCACGAACCTGCGACATGCCGAAGAGTGCCTTAAATGGGCGTGTTTCGCAATCAATTTTCTTCGCGGGTGCGCGAGACGGGCATCCGCGCTGAAAAAGTTACCTGACTAAGGCGTTTTTGAAAGCTCGACCAACTCGGCGGCGTGAGTTCTGGCATTCTCTGAGTCACCGAGACCCGAGAGCATTCTGGCTAGTTCGGCAACACGTTCTTCGCCCTCGACTCGTCGAACCGATGAAGCGGTGAAGGTGCTATCCGACGCCTTTTCGACACGAAGGTGGTTGTCGGCGAAGGCGGCAACCTGGGCCAGGTGGGTGACCACGATGACCTGGGTTTGTTTTGACAGCCGAGCCAAACGTTTACCGACCTCGATTGCAGCCGCACCACCGACACCGGCATCGACTTCGTCGAACACAAAGGTCGGTGTGGTCTTGCCCTTGGCTAGCACCACTTCGATGGCGAGCATGATTCGAGAAAGTTCGCCGCCGCTGGCGCCTTTGCCCAGTGGTCTTGGTGCCGCACCGGGATAGGCCGATAGGTTGATTGAGATTTCATCTTGCCCTTGTAGGCCGAGTTCGCCCGTGTTCACCACTGTCACCAACAGGGATGCTCCCGCCATTGCCAACCCGTGAAGCTCTTCGGTCACGGCCGAAGCCAGTGCCGTGGCTCCCTCGCTGCGAAGCGCCGAGAGTTGGTCGGCCAAACTAGCAGCTTCGGACTTACCGGCAATCACGTTTGTCTCTAAGCTTCGAAGCCCCTCATCGCTGATGTCGATGTTCTCAAGTTCGAACTTGGCCCTGCGCTCAAGATCGAACACATCTTGCAAGGTCGGGCCGTAGCGCTTGATCAAGACGTTGATTGCCGAGCGACGTTCTTGAACTTGCTCAAGTTCGAGTGCCGTGTTGCTCTCGATGGACGCCAAATAGCCAGAAAGTTCGGCAGCAACATCGGTCACCTGAGACCCGATCAGCCGAAGGGCTTCAACGTGCTCAGCCAACTTGCTGTCGTGCATTGATACGTGTTCGAGCGACCTGCGCGCCGAACCTAGAGCGTCAATGGCGTCGGTGGCTTCATAAGCCTCGCTCGATAGAGCTTCGTGGGCCGCAGCCACGGCCAGTCGAATATCTTCGGCGTGGGTGAGCTTTGCCGCTGCTTCTGCGAGCTGAGTATCTTCATCTGGTTGCGGCGAAACTGCTTGGATGTCGGCTAACGCGATTCGTAAATCGTCGAGCTCCTGTGCCTTGCCGCCAAGGTTCGAGCGAAGCGCGGTTAGTTGTCGCTCAAGCTCACGCCATTTCGTGAAAGCCCTGTTGTATTCGACTTGAACTGCTTGCAATTTGTCACCGCAAAAAGCATCGAGCGCTTCGCGTTGAGCCACAGCAGATTTGAGTCGAATTTGATCGGCTTGACCGTGAACCACAACCAGGTTTTCGCCAAGTTCGGCCAAGACACCGACCGGGGCAGAACTGCCACCCACGCTTGCTCGAGATCGACCATCCGTGCTGATTGAGCGGTTGAGAATGAGTTCGCCATCTTCGATAACCCCGCCGGCGTCGTGAACACGGTCGGTGAGTTCGGCGTTGTGCTTTAGTAGCCAACGACCCTCGACGAAAGCCGCTTGGGCGTTCGCGCGAACTGCACTTGAGTCGGCTCGATTACCGAGCAGCAGACCGAGCGCGGTGAGAACCATGGTTTTACCGGCACCCGTTTCGCCCGAAAGCACGTTTAGGCCAGAACGGAACTCTAACCGTGCCTCATTGATAACGCCGAGATCGCGTATCTGGATTTCTTCAATCACGGTTATGCCCCATTGGCGTCAGAAGCCGGACCTCGCCACCCGTCAACCGGAAGCGAGAACTTTCTCACCAAGCGGTCGGTAAACGGACCCTGCCTAAATCGGGCCAAGCGAACCGGAAGGTCGCTCTTGCGAACTTCGACTCGTGCGCCAGGAGGTAGGTCCCAGGTTCGACGTCCGTCACACCAAAGCACACCAGAACCGGTGGAACGCTGCATGACCTCAACGGCAAGTTTGGAATTTGGGTTGATCACCAGTGGGCGGGCAAATAGTGCGTGTGCGCTAAGCGGCACCAAAAGCAGAGCTTCGACAGACGGCCAAACCACAGGGCCGCCGGCAGAGAACGAGTATGCGGTTGAACCGGTTGGTGTGGCCATGACTATGCCATCACAGCCGAAAGAAGATAGTGGACGCTCATCGATTTCTACGACGACCTCGAGCATGCGCTCTCTGGCGCTCTTTTCAATGGTCGCTTCGTTTAGCGCCCAGGTGCGAAACTCTTCGTGGCCGCTAACGATGACTCGCACATCGAGTGCGAGACGCTCTTTGACTAAGTAGTCGTGCTCGACCACCCTGGCGACTGCGTCAGACATGCCATCGCGCTCGCTCTCGGCAAGAAAACCTACATGCCCAAGGTTGATGCCAAGCAGCGGGGTTGCCCATTCGCGCACCACTTCGGCGGCTTTCAAAATGGTTCCGTCGCCACCAAGCACCATGACCACTTCGAGTTCTTTGCCGTCGACCTCTTTATCAAGCACCGCGATGTTAGAAATCGCCTCATGAGGAGCAACCTGAGATCTCGAGAATTCAACGTATGCGTCGCGTTCGGTAAGAGTCATGACCGGCTTGATTCCCGCTGCAGAAAGTTGAGCGCACACTTCGGTTCCGGCTAGAAGTGAGTCTTCTCGGCCGGTGTGCGAAACGATCAACACGTATCGTGTGCTCATTTGCTCTCCTTAGCTAAAGAATCAATAATCTCAGACCATTGTCCCGAATTTTGTGCTTCTTTAGAACTAATCCACAGCACGTACTCAATGTTCCCATGAGTGCCGGGTAAAGCAGAACGAACAAGCCCACGGATGCCGCATCCGAGCGAATTCGCATGGTCAACTACTTGGCGAATGGCCTCGGCACGCAATCGATAATCGTTCACGATTCCGTTCGCACTGAGTGATTGTCGGCCAACTTCAAACTGCGGCTTGATGAGCAGCACAAGATCGGCGCCACGGGCAACCGAAAGGATTTGTTCGAGCACGAGAGTGAGTGAAATGAAGCTGAGGTCTGCTACGACAATGTCGAAATCGGCTTTCGTCACACCCGCCTCAGCGAGAGTTTCGGGTGAAAGTTCGCGGGCGTTGAATCCCTCAATGCAGGTAACTTTTGGGTTGTCCTTTAGGTCGGCAACCATCTGATCGTGCCCGACATCAATCGAAACAACGCTTGAGGCACCTCGGCGCAGCAGCACTTCGGTGAATCCGCCCGTCGATGCGCCAACATCCAAGCAATATTTGCCAACCAGCTCCAGCTCACCAAACTGGTCTAGCGCTTCGGCAAGTTTGTGCCCGGCGCGTGAGACGTAATCGACTGCAGGCAGAAGGGTTAGCGAAGAAGATTCAACGATTATCTGGGCAGGTTTGCGAATAGCCTCACCATTGACTAGCGCGCGCTTGGCATCAATCAGGGTAGCCGCGTGTGAACGAGACCTGGCTAGGCCCGCCTCAACGAGCGCGAGATCGGCTCGCAACTAGTTGCTCTCGGCGAGAATCGCTTCAAGCTTCGCGTGTAGGGCGCGGTATGCATCAATCTGCTCGTTCTCTGGCAGAGCAGCGATGCGCTCGAGCTCTTGCAAAACTTCAGTTGGAAAATCGTTCGTCATGATTACCTTTCGACCTAAAGACTATTCGTAAAGCGCTGGTTCGACATCGAGCGTGTGAATCGGAGTTGGCGCGTTCCAAATCACAGCGCAGGCTGCCTTGAGCACCGCTAATGAACCCGCCTCTCCCGAAATGATCCGCACTTTGCCGGCGAGCAATTCGACCTTTGCGCCATCGCAAGAAAAGCCGAACTTCGTCTTCTTTGGTTCTGAGTATGGGCGGTGCAATTCGCTTAGATTTTCGAGGATGTATGTTGGGCGGCCATCCGCTTTGACACCGAGTAGCTCTTTCTTCGTGCTCACACCGGTGAGAACGAGGGCGCTGTCGATGCCGGCTCGATTGGCACCAACAATGTCGGTGTCGATTCGGTCTCCGACGAATAGTGGACGCTTGCTTGCAAAATGACGTGTCGCCGTGCCAAAAATGGCTGGTTCTGGCTTGCCGGCTACCTCGGGCAGAAAACCCACGGCAGTGTGAACAGCCGAAACTAGTGTTCCGTTGCCAGGCGCCAAGCCTCGCTCTTGAGGCAGGGTCCAGTCTTGGTTGGTGGCCACCCATTTAGCGCCTTTTTGAATAGCAAAGGCCGCTTCCGCCAGATGAACCCAGGCGACGTCTGGTGCGAATCCTTGGATGACCGCAGCAGGTTCATCGTCGGCTGATTCGACCAACTCAAAGCCACCGTCGACCACACGTTTGCGCAACCCCTCGCCGCCGACCACCAAAACTTTGGAACCGGCGGGAATCATGGTTGCCAGTAACTCAACTCCCGTTTGGCCTGAAGAAATGACATCGTCAGGCTTCACTTCTAGGCCGAAACTGTTGAGTTGATCAGCAATAGTTTCTGGGCGACGTGATGAGTTGTTGGTGACATAGCCAACGGCAAGGCCCGCTTTGGCGGCGAGATTGATTGATTCGACCGCTCCTTCGATGGCAAGCTTTCCGGCGTAAACCACGCCGTCAAGGTCTGCCAAAAGGGTGTCGTACTTGGAGATGAGACTAGCGGCCACGTTTGCCGTCTTTCTTGTCGCCTCGCGGTTTTCTATCTGCCGGGCTGTCACCGAAATCTAGCTGTGGTTTCTTCGGAGTGTCTGACACAGTCGCAGGATCGCTTGCCACCGGAGTCGAATCGGCTCGCGGTTCGCTGTACTTTCTAGGTGCAGAGTCGCGGTTTGGCCGGTCTGAGTCGCGACGCGGTTTGTCGCTCGAATAGCTGCGCTGAGGACGATCGCCATCACGACGTGGTCTATCTGAGTCACGAGCTGGGCGGTCACCATCGCGCTTCGGAGCACCGAAGCTGCGCTGCGGGCGGTCGCCAGCTGGGCGTGGCCGATCGCCATCACGACGAGGACGATCACCATCACGTGCTGGTCGGTCCGAACCGAAAGAACGTCTAGGGCTGTCATCATCAGACCGTTCGCGACGAACGAAGTCGCTGGCCTTTGGAATCTCAATCTCTTCGAGAACCGAAAGTTCTTCGAATTCTGAAGCGTTCTTCTGTGCAACTGCCTTGTCGGCACGGGCCGCGAGGTCTGCCCACTTGGCAGCATCCGCTTCACGACCAAGCACCTCGAGGGTGTCGGCATAGGCCCAAAACAGACGTGGCGAGTAATCAAACACGCTGTTTGGGTTGAGCTCTTTGATTTCAAGCTCGACCAGAGCCATCTCGTTCTGCTCAAGGTCTAGACGCGCGCCAGACATGGCAATTGCCAAGCTAACTCGCACATCGGCACTCAGCGAAGCACGATCGATGATTTGACCGAGCTCTAGTCCGCGCTGGGGTCTACCCAAGCCGCGTTCGCAGTCGATCATCATCGGAACATGGTCGTTTGAATTGGTCATGCGTCGGTGGGCAAGCAGTTCGCGAAGCGAAAGCGCCCAATCTTCAACGAAATAGGCGGTGATTCCGACCGTTTCACGAACAACTGGGATGCGCCCAGCGCGCGATGCGGCAGCTTGAGCGTGGCGGTGCGCAAGTTCTGGGTCTTGCTCGGCAAGATAGGAAACCATGGCCAGGTGTCTTGCGGTCATTTCGGCGTTTTCGGCCGAAAGTGTCTTTAGTTGTACCCGGACCCCCATGTCGAGGTCTTCGGGTTGGATTTCGTGAGGAATTAGTGGACTCTTCGGCTTGTCAGCACTGGCTGGCCGGTCTACGCGTTGCTGCCACGATGGGCGTTCAGGTGCGTCAAGTTTGGGCTTGCGGTCGCGATGATTACGCGATCTGTCCTGATCTGACATGATTTCTCCCGAAATTGTGTGTTTAAGCGAAAATGGCCACCTGTAAACAGGTGGCCATTTTCTAATTTAAGTCCGGCGGTGTCCTACTCTCCCACGAGGTCCCCCTCGCAGTACCATCGGCGCTGAAGGTCTTAGCTTCCGGGTTCGGAATGTAACCGGGCGTTTCCCCTTCGCTATGGCCGCCGAAACACTATTGAGTTATGTGAATCGTAAGCACACAGTTAAGTGTGATGTTTTATTTCGATTCCCGACCATACCTCGGGAACCACATAGTGGACGCAAGCAAAAATGTTATCAAGTAGTTGGCTTATTAGTACCGGTCAGCTCCATGGGTCTTTAGTCCCCACTTCCACATCCGGCCTATCAACGCAGTAGTCTAGCTGCGAGCCTCTCGACCTAAGTCATGGAATTCTCATCTTGAAGCAAGCTTCCCGCTTAGATGCTTTCAGCGGTTATCTTTCCCGAACGTAGCTAATCAGCGGTGCCCTTGGCAGGACAACTGACACACCAGAGGTTCGTCCATCCCGGTCCTCTCGTACTAGGGATAGGTCTTCTCAAAATTCCAACGCGCGCAGAGGATAGAGACCGAACTGTCTCACGACGTTCTAAACCCAGCTCGCGTGCCGCTTTAATGGGCGAACAGCCCAACCCTTGGGACCTACTCCAGCCCCAGGATGCGACGAGCCGACATCG
>Ga0222712_10000789_pt1 | contig 40586 bp, 43 predicted proteins | sample C33_657DmetaG_FD_165043 | JGI IMG/M metagenome (GOLD analysis project Ga0222712, IMG submission 165043) | Estuarine water microbial communities from San Francisco Bay, California, United States - C33_657D | ecosystem: Environmental > Aquatic > Marine > Unclassified | place: USA: California... | reverse complement strand
CAAGAAATGTGCAATTGAACATGGTTTGCATCTTTTGCAACCCTTGAAGCTGAAAGATCCCGGGTTCATCAAGGCTTTGACGGATTTGAAGGCTGATGTGCAGGTGGTTGTCGCATTCAGGATGCTTCCTGAAATTGTATGGAACATGCCGCCAATGGGCACCATCAACCTGCACGCATCATTGCTTCCCCAATACAGGGGTGCCGCACCCATCAATTGGGCGATCATCAATGGAGAAAAAGAAACGGGGCTTACAACATTCAGGCTTCAGCATGCTATCGATACAGGCGATGTATTGATGCAAGAAAAAATCAAGATCCGGGATGATGAAACTGCCGGTGAATTGCATGACGAGATGATGGAGCTTGGCGCTGAACTTGTTTACAAAACACTTGAACAGTACTGTGCCGGAAAACTAATACCCCAACCACAAGTGGTGATTTCGGTTGAAGGGGATTTTCCTTCAGCTCCCAAAATCCACACCGACACCTGCAGGATTGATTGGAATAAAACAGCAAAGCAGGTGTATGATTTGGTGCGTGGATTGTCTCCTTATCCGGGATGTTTCACTTTTCTGGATGGAAAAATGATGAAAGTTTTCAAGGTTTCCTGCGAATCCAATTCAACGGATTTTCCTCCAGGAGAATATTTTACAGATGGAAAGTCATTCCTCCGTTTTGCTGCCGCAGATGGATGGGTATCCATTGAGGAGCTGCAATTGGAAGGAAAGAAGCGGATGGATATTGCCTCTTTTTTACGCGGACACCGCTTTGGCAGCTGAAGGTTTTTTTGCACTCAGGTAATATCCCAGCCAAATTCCACACAATGCCCATCCTGCAATGGAATCCAACAGATCGGCATAAATACCTGGACTTTCATACCAAACAAAATTTGCGTATGGAAAATAAAGGAAGGACATGAATCCAATGGTTACAGACGCAGCCAGGATTGCATTGAAATTGTCAAATTTCCCTTTTAACAAGACCCAGCACAGCAGCCAAACCATGATGACATCAGTCAACAAGCCCCTGATCAGGTTCATTCCCATCCCTGTGTTCATCTGCTCTTTGTAGTCGATGATGGCCCAAGGTCGGCCACCTGAAGCTTCCATCAATTTTTGTTTTTCCTCATTGCTGGCATGGTCAGGAGTATTGGGAAGGAAATATTTTCCCTCCTTCAGGTGTGTGGAAAGGTAAGCCAGTATGCTGTCTTGCTGTGGGGTATATTGGCTGGCTGGTCGATGAAGGTCCAGTGCAGCATTGGAAAGAAATTGCCAGAAAAAAATGATGATGCCCCCAACAATGGAAGCGATGAGTGACTTTTTCATGCTGGTTGTTTTAATAAATTTAAGCAATTTGCAATGAATTGAACCCCATGAAGCCACTCGTAGAGCGTTTTATGCGCTATGTCAAAATAGATACCCAAAGCGATCCTGAAAGCAATACCTTTCCTTCCACCGAAAAGCAGAAGGTCCTTTCAGCAATGCTGGCGCAAGAGTTGACGAACATGGGAATTGCAGATGCGCACATGGACGAATGGGGTTATGTCTATGCCACCATACCATCCAATTCAAACAAAAAAGTTCCTGTGATCTGCTTCTGTTCCCATGTGGATACTGCGCCGGATTGCAGTGGTACGGGTGTAAAGCCCATACTGCATGAGCAATATGATGGCCATGACATTGTTTTGCCCGATGACAATGCACAGGTGATCAGGACCAAAGACCATCCTTATCTCTTGAAAAAAATAGGAGAGGACATCATCACGGCAAGCGGATTGACTTTGCTTGGCGCGGATAACAAGGCAGGTGTGGCAGTCATCATGGAGCTTGCTTCTCGTTTGGTCAATGATCCATCCATTGTTCATGGAGACCTGAAGATCTTGTTTACGCCTGATGAAGAAGTGGGAAGGGGTGTGGAACATGTCGATCTCAATAAGCTTGGTGCTGACTTTGGCTATACGTTGGATGGAAGCGAGTTGGGTTCATTGGAATCGGAGACCTTTTCTGCGGATGGTGTTGAGGTTGTCATTCATGGGGTGATTGCACATCCAGGGGCCGCAAAAGGAAAATTGGTAAATGCCATCAAGGTTGCGGCTGATTTTTTGGCGGCAATTCCAAAAAGCACCTTGGCGCCAGAGGTTACAGAAGGTCGAGAAGGGTTTATTCATCCGACCGACATCAAAGGAGGGGCTGAGTCGGCTGCAGTAAAATTCATCATCAGGGATTTTGAAACCTCGCAGCTTGCCCATCATGAAAAGTTACTGGAGGATGTGCTTAAAGGGGTAATTGCTCGGTATCCCGGTTCGTCTTACGCGCTGCAGGTAAAAGAGCAGTACCGGAACATGCGCGAGGTCCTTGATCTTCACCCACAAGTGGTGCAACATGCTGCGGATGCCATCAGGCAATCTGGCATCGAACCCATCAGTCTTCCGGTAAGGGGTGGGACTGATGGATCAAGGCTTTCATTCATGGGGCTTCCCTGTCCGAATATTTTTACAGGAGAAATGGCCCTTCATTCCAAACATGAATTTGTAAGTGTGCAAGACATGGAACGCTCGGTTGAGGTGTTGGTGCGCTTGTTGCAGAACTGGGAGGCCGCAGCCCATTGATCAATTTTATCAACTTTTTAGTAAATAAAGTTGCATCTTCATCATTCAATTTGAATCTTGATTTCCAATAATATTGTTCAATTCGTAGACATGCCAATCAATTTTCTTCAGATCACTACAGGGGCGCCCATGGATACCGAAGCTGCTGCAAAGGCATCAACACCCATGCACCTTTGGGATGTTTTGCAATCTGGTGGAGCAATCATGGTTCCATTGGCGTTGCTCTTTGTCCTTGCTGTTTTCTTTTTCTTCGAAAGGTACATTGCCATCAGAAAGGCAGGAAAAATTGATGATAATTTTATGCGCATCATCCGCGATCATATTGTCAATGGAAATATTGTTGCCGCAAGGGCGATGACAAAGAATACCAACAATCCTGTTGCAAGGATTATCGACAAGGGAATTCAGCGGATCGGCAAGCCCATCGAGGCCATTGAGCGCAGCATGGAAAGCATTGCCCGGTTGGAAATGTACAACCTTGAAAGGAACCTCAGTGTATTGGGTGTCATTTCCAGGACGGCACCAATATTTGGATTTGTAGGGACATTGGCCGGATTGATGCAATTGTTTTTTGACATCAATACCACCGGTGAATTTGTTTTGAATACCATTGCAGGTGGGCTTTACGTAAAGCTGGTGACTTCCATTTCAGGTTTGATCATTGGTTTGATATCGTTTTTGGGATTTAGCTTTTTGCATACACAAATTGACAAGACCGCCAACCGGATGGAAGTGGCGGCTGCAGATTTTCTTGACATCCTTCAAGAGCCAACAAAATAATCCGCTAGCGCAATGCAGATCAGGAAAAAATACCGTGGCGAAACAGAGGTTTTTACGGAAGCCCTCAATGATATCCTTTTCATTTTGCTGATGTTTTTTCTAATCGTCGCCACATTGGCCAATCCCAATGTGATCAAACTCTCTCAGCCAAAGTCTCAGGGCGATACAAAGGCGAAGCAAACCGTTGTTGTGTCCATTGATGCCAACAAACAATTTTATGTAGGCACAACGCCGGTGGGCCTGGACTCGCTTAAGGCAATGCTTGTACCCATCATTTCAAAAGAGAAGACAGACGTTCCCACCATTGTAATCAACGCCGACAAAACAGTTGAAATCGATCTGGTTGTAAGTGTGATGAGAGTGGCAAAGGAATTGGGCGCAAAAACAGTACTTTCCACAGAGAAGCAATAGATCAAAGGGAGGCCCCCATTCGTCGCCCATGCACAATCCTGTCTTTTCCCTGAAAGTCTTTTTTGGTAACAATATTTTCGAAGCCATTTTCTTCCAACAAATCAACAACCCCTTTGGCATGATGCTCGTGGGTTTCAAAAAATATCATTCCCCCCCTGAGCAGGTGATGGTCTGAAAAGGCGACGATTGCCTTGTAGAATTGCAAGGGATCTTCATTGGTAACAAAAAGTGCCATGTGCGGCTCGTGGTCCAGTACATGCCCAGCCATCTCCGACTTGTCCTCAAGCGGAATATAAGGCGGGTTGCTGATGATGATATCAAAGGCAGGCAAGTGATCGCTTTTCGATTCTGTTAGTATGTCTGTTTGTGCAAAATTGATGGCTGTATCAAGCAGCAATGCATTTTTTTTTGCAACGTCAAGTGCCTTTTTGCTTTGGTCTACTCCCCAAACTTCCCATTCCGGAAAATATTTCTTTAGTGCGATGGCGATGCATCCGCTTCCAGTTCCAATATCGATCAATTTGATCCTGCGCTGGTCTTCTTTTGACATGTCAGCATAAAGGCGCCTCACTGTCATTACCAACTCTTCGGTTTCTGGCCTTGGGATGAGCACATGTTCATCTACCTGAAACCGCATGTCGCAAAACCAGGCATGTCCTAGCACGTATTGTGTTGGCCTGCCATGCAACAGCTCCTCTTTGTCTACCATCAATTGAAGCAACTGTTCCTCACTGAGCTCAGCATCATGGTGAATGACCCTTTTAGACCTGTCCCAGCCCGTGATGTCTTCCATGATAAGGTCTGCAATGTTGGAAGCCTCCCGGTTTTCATAAAGGGGTTGAAGGGATTGTTGCAAATGATGATATGCCTCTTTGATGCGCACGTTCCAAAAGTAAAACAATTAACTTTGTTGTTGCATTCCATATGGTATCAATCATTCTAAAAGTGATAAAACCTTTCTTTGGCCTGCAGGTTTCATGAATCAAATACAACAATGCAACTGGATCCCAATTACTATCAGACCATAGAACAGCATGCTTCAGCAGCATTTTCTGATAGGGGCAGCAAATTCATTGCGTTGGCTTATCCTGTTGATTCCATTGAACAGTTCAAGGCGGTTTTGAACGACGTAAAAAAGGAACACCCAAAGGCATCTCATCATTGCTTTGCTTACCGAATTGGTGCAGAGGGGATGACCTATCGTGTCACGGATGCCGGAGAACCTGCTGGTACTGCAGGCAGACCAATATTGGGACAAATAGACAGCAAGGGTTTGACCAATACCTGTGTGATTGTTGTCCGTTATTTCGGCGGCACCCTGCTGGGCGTACCGGGGCTGATCAATGCCTATAAAAGTGCCGCTTCAATGGCACTGCAATTGACACCGTTGATCCGAAAGCCTGTTGAAATTGCATATGAAATTCAATTTGATTATACGGTAACGAATGATGTGTTGAAGGCGCTGAAAAGGTTCAGCTGTAACATCTTTCGCCAGGAAATGCAACTCTTTTGCTTGTATGACATTGGAATACCCAAGATCCATGAGAATGAATGCCATCGTATGTTGGAGGACATCCAGGGCCTGGTCCTGAAAAAGAAAAGCGATTCATTGTAGTGAACCGCTTCTCAATATGCTGGTGTGTTGAACTTACTTGGTGGCGTTCATTTCCTCGTCTACAAGAATTCTTCCACAGTTTTCACAAACAATGATTTTCTTGTGCTGGCGAATTTCACTTTGGCGCTGGGGTGGGATGGCATTGTAGCAACCGCCACAGGCGTCTCTCACCACTGGAACCACGGCAAGACCATTGCGGAAATTCCCCCTGATCCTGTCAAATGAGGTAAGCAACCTGGGATCTACTGCTGCACGGGCCTTGTCAGAAACCGCCCTGCATTCCTTCTCTTCTTTTTCAGTTTCTGCAATGATTTTATCCAGTTCTCCCTTTTTCACCTTCAGGTGACCTTCTTTGGTGGCAATGTTCTTTTTGGCTGCGTCAAGAATTCTTGCCTTGTCAGCAATTTCCTCATTGGCATCCTTGATATGTCTTTCAGCAAGTTTTAAATCGAGGGTTTGGTTCTCGATTTCCTTGTTGATGGCTTCGTATTCGCGGTTGTTTTTTACGTTGTCGCTTTGTTTCTCATATTTTTTGAGCAAATCTTGCGACTGGGCAATCATTTCTTTTTTTTGATCAATGAACTCATTGATTCCATTGATTTCCTCTTCAATCCTGGTTTCCCTGGCATGAAGTCCTTGGATTTCATCTTCAAGGTCACGCACCTCTATGGGAAGTTCACCTTTCAGGATTGCAATCTCATCCAGTTTGCTTTCAACCTTTTGAAGATTGAGCAGGGAAGCGAGCTTTTCTTCTACTGAATATTCTTTTACAGTTGCCATAATGAGTTATAAAAAATAGTTGACAGGATTGGTATATCTACCGGTTTTTAGGACGGCAAAGGTAGGGAATTTTTCTTTTATCACCCTTTCCAGAAGATCTGAAGTGTATTGCTCACTTTCGAAATGGCCGATATCGGCCAAAAGCATTTTTCCTGCTGGGGTAAAAAAATCATGGTAGCCAAGGTCTGCAGTGAAATACAGGTCTGCTTTTTGCTTTAAAGCACTGTGAATCATTGATTTACCCGAGCCACCACAAACTGCAATCCTTTGGATGGATTTGCCTGAAAATGCGCTGTGGCGGATGACGCCTGTCTTGAAAACGGATTTGATCCGTTCCAATACATCTTTTTCAGAAACTGGCGCTGGCAATGTGCCTATCGCCCCGCCTCCCAGCTCAAGAAAGCGGTTTTCCAGCGGCACAATGTTATATGCCACCGTTTCATAGGGATGTGCAGCATTCAATGCCGAAATGATCTCCGCCTGCAAATGGACAGGAAAAATGAATTCCAGTTTCAATTCCTGTTCAAGATGGCGATTCCCCTCAGTTCCTGTGAATGGATTTGCCCCCTTCAGCGCCCTGAAACTGCCTTCGCCAGCGCAGCTGAAACTGCATTCATCATAAAGCCCAATGGCCCCTGCCCCAACTTTGAAAAGGGCATTTTTTACATTTTCTGCGTGATCTTTTGGAACATAAGTATTGAGTTGTCCATGGGTTCCAGGCAGGGGAGACAAGACCTGTATTTTTTCCAACCCCAGTCTGGAAGCAATTTCGCCGTTCACCCCCCAGATGACATTGTCTAAATTGGTATGAATGGCGTACACTGCAATGCCGTGGCGAATGCATTCCAGCAACATCCTGGTTACAGGGTCGCCCGCATCGATTTTTTTAAGGCCTTTAAAAATGGGCGGGTGGTGAACCACAATCAGGTTGAATTTTTTTTCTATGGATTCTTTGATCACCTCATCAGTAAGGTCCAAAGCAATGATTGCCCCAAAACAATGGGTATTGGCATCTCCACATACCAATCCGCAGTTGTCATAGTCCTCCTGCAACCGAAGGGGTGCTATTGTTTCCAAAAAGTTAATTATATCAGCGATGTGTTGCATTTATTTTCATTTTTGCAGGAATTGAAATTACTTTACTTTCTGAACAGCAAACCATTGAAACATAGATTTTTATACTTTTTAGCGGTTTTTTTTTCCAGCCAGGCATTCTCGCAAAAAATTGTCCATGATTGGGAAAACTATGTTGCTTCCGTCAATGGTAAACCTGTTTCGGTCAATGTTGACCTTGGTCTGTCATCATTTGCCCCTGTCAGAGAGGATTCGTTTGTCATCATCCTGCGGGTCAAGATGAATGCGGTAGGTACAAATGGAATGCCATCCCCTGCAGAAGAGGAAAGGTTGATACTCATGGAGGACGGTCTGGTGGAATTGCTTGCAAGGCAGTCGGGAGCAACGTTTGCGGGAAGGTTCACACAAAGGGGTATACGCGAATTTTATTTTTATGCTCCTGATACCATGGGATTTCGAAGGGCCGTGAACCAGGCCATGCAACCATTCTCAGGACACGAATGGTTGAGTCAGGCTAAAAAAGACAAGCAATGGGAGAATTATTTCAATGTCCTTTATCCCGGCAAGTTAGACCTGTTCAGGATCCAGAGCCGAAGGAGCATGGATGCATTGCTGAAGTCATCACCCTTGAGGAAAGCACCATTGGATATCGATTATTTCTTTAGTTTTCGAAGCACTGAAAGCATGAAACTCTTTCTGGGTGCGCCTGAAATGACAGCGTTTCAGGTTGTTTCACTTCCCGTCAATCCTCAAGCAGGGAAATCAAATTTGGAACTGGTCTTGAGGAGAAAGGCCAATCCTGATCAAGGGTGGATAGAAGCCCAACTTGTACCGCTTTTCAATCAGGCTCAGCGCGTGGGAGGAGAATTTTTGGGTTTTCAAGGCTCAGATAAATAAAGAAGTTAACCATATGTGGTGTTGACCCCTTCATCCAATTCTTGGTATTGCCCATCGTGCAATTCTCTTTCAGGTGCTGCGCATGATATTTTTGGATCAAACAAAAAATACAGTTTCTCTGTTGTAAATTCGTAACGTTACACAACATCAATAACTACAACAAGCAAAGCATGACAATTCAAAAAGGACAAGCTGCTCCCGACTTCAGCCTTTTCAATTCTGAAAAGAACAAGGTAAGCCTCGCCGATTACAAAGGAAAAAATCTTGTAATCCTCTTCTTTCCATTGGCTTTCACTGGTGTATGTACCACTGAACTTTGTTCCGTGCGCGACAACATGAATGTATACACATCCCTCAATGCAGAGGTGGTAGGTGTTTCAGTCGATTCACTCTTCAGCCTTGGTAAGTTCAAGGAAGAGCAACAGTTGAATTTCCCCTTGCTGTCTGATTTCAACAAAGAGGTGTCCCAGGCATATGGTGCCTTCTATGATGAGTTTGTACTCGACATGAAAGGTGTTTCACGCAGGGCTGCATTTGTTGTGGACAAAGAAGGCATTGTTCAATATGCAGAAGTACTGGAAAGCGCCGGTGACCTTCCTAATTTTGATGCCATCAAGGAAACCCTTTCAGGACTTAACTGATATCAAAGGACCTGAACAATCAGAAACTTGAGGTAATTGGTATTCTCCAATCCCCTGACAATTGGATGGTCTGGGGATTGTGATTGAAACACCACTTGCCTCAGGTTTCTTTTTGCATCTTTGGCTGCCATCTCAATGGTTTGATAGAAGACATCAGGCTGAACCAAATTGGTACAAGAGGAAGTCACCAAAAATCCACCTGGTTTCAGCAGTTTCATACCCCTGAGATTGATTTCCTTGTATCCCCCAATGGCATTCTGCACATTCTCACGGGTTTTGGTAAATGAGGGTGGATCCAACATCACCACATCCCATTTCTTTTCCTCTTTGCTCCATTGTTTCAGGGCATCGAATGCGTTGATGGCCTGAAAACTGATGTTGTCCAACTTGTTCAATTTCGCATTTTCTCTTGCCTGCTCTACGGCATTTTCAGAAATATCCAACCCCAGCACATGCTTGGCTCCGTAGCTGGCCGCATGGATTTCAAATGTACCGGTATAGCAAAAGGCGCCAAGCACATCTGCACCTTTTACAATGTGTTCGATGGCCCTACGGTTGTCGCGCTGATCGAGGAAATACCCGGTTTTTTGCCCTTTTTCCACATCGACCAAAAATTGCAGTCCATTTTCAACAATTGGAATCTTGGTATCAAATGGGGAGGATAAAAATCCTTTTTTCTGTTCCAATCCCTCCAGCTCCCGGACGGCCACATCATTTCTTTCATAAATGCCTTTGGGTGAGAAAATCTTTTCAAGGGCCTCGACAATTTCATTTTTCCATTTATCGATTCCAAGCGTCAACGACTGCAGTACAAAATAGTCATTGAACTTATCAATGATCAGTTGCGGCAATCCATCGGCCTCGCCAAAGATCAACCTGCAATTCTCCGTAAATCCTATTTTTTTTCTGTATTCCCATGCTGCTGAAATCCGATTGTGAAAGAATGCAGCGTTGATTTCTTCTGATTTATTCCTGGTAAGCAACCTGACTGGTATTCTTGAGACAGGGTTGATATAGCCCCTTCCAATAAACTTGTGGTCATGGGTATAGACATCGGCGATGTCACCTGCCACCAGTTCGTCATCAACAAGGTCAATCTCGTTGGAGAATATCCAAGGATGACCGCTGGCTACCCTGTTGCTGATTTTTCTATTTAATACCACTTTCTTCATGCTGCAAAGGTAAACTTTCATCGAAAAGGCAGAAATTTGCATTTCAAAGCTAAAAAATGCGACAATTTGGCTCATTCTTGGAGGATGGCAAGCCATTTGAAGCACATGAATAGCAAATTCAAACACCATGGAAGAAAATGAAATGACGCAACAAGAAGAGCAGGTCCCTGTGGAAAACAGTGAAAATGAAGCCACGGAAACCCTTTCCGAAACCGAACAATTGAAATTGGAGGTTGAAGAGCATAAGGCCAAATTCATTCGCCTGTATGCAGAATTTGATAATTTCAAAAGGAGAAATGCCAAGGAGCGGGTTGAATTGATCCAGACTGCTGGAAGGGATGTGCTGCAGTCCATGCTGGAAGTAATGGACGACTGTGACAGGGCTGAAAAGCAAATGCAAACCAGCGATGACCTTCAGCAGATCAAGCAAGGCATCGGGCTTGTTTTCACCAAGTTCAGGAATACCCTGCAGGCCAAGGGGGTAAAAGAAATGAAGAGCATTGGGGAGGAATTCAACCCCGATTTTCATGAGGCCATCACCGAAATTCCTGTCAACGACCCTGGAATGAAGGGCAAGGTAGTCGATGAGGTGGAAAAAGGGTATACGCTCAATGAGAAGATCATTCGATATTCAAAAGTGGTGGTAGGAAAATAAATGGCCCAGGCCAACTAAACAGCAAATATGTCCAAACGCGATTATTACGAAATACTTGGGGTTTCTAAATCCTCTTCTGCAGACGAAATCAAAAAGGCATACCGCAAGGTAGCCATGCAGTTTCACCCGGACCGGAATCCTGGCGACAAGGCTGCAGAGGAAAAGTTCAAGGAGGCTGCTGAGGCCTACGAGGTGCTGAGCGACCAAGACAAAAAGGCCCAATATGATCGATATGGACATGCAGGTGTAAACAGCCGCGGTGGCGGTTTTGGCGGTGGCCAGGGAATGAACATGGATGACATCTTCAGCAATTTTGGAGATATTTTTGGGGATGATATTTTCGGTGGCTTTTTTGGTGGCGGAGGACGTCAGCGTGGCGGTGGTGCAAGGGCAAGAGGCACCCGGGGAAGCAATCTTCGCATCAAGTTGAAGATGAATTATGAGGAAATTGCAAAAGGCGCCAGCAAGACTGTTAAGGTAAAAAAATACACCGGTTGCACTTCCTGCGGAGGTTCTGGTGCAAAGGATAAAAACGCAGTACAGTCATGTGGAACCTGTGGGGGCAGTGGCCAGGTTAGAAAGGTGACCAATACCTTCCTGGGCCAGATGCAGACGGTTGGCACCTGCCCAACATGCAATGGTGAAGGGTCTACCATCACCAGCAAGTGTGCTTCGTGCAAGGGCGAAGGACGTGTTTATACAGAAGAAACAATTTCCATTGATATTCCTGCGGGCGTTCAGGATGGAATGCAACTGAGCCTCAGTGGCAAAGGAAACGCAGGTGAACGTGGCGGGTCACCCGGAGACCTGATCGTGTTGATTGAGGAGGAGCAACATGCAGAATTGCAACGCGACAACCTAAATGTCATCTATGACATGCACATCAGCTTCCCTGATGCCGTTTTTGGGGCACACCTGGAAGTCCCAACCATTGATGGCAGGGCCAAGATCAAGATTCCTCCTGGCACACAAGGCGGAAAAATTTTCAGGCTGAAAGGCAAGGGGTTTCCTTCCGTCAATTCATATGAAAAGGGTGACCAGCTGATCCATGTCAACGTATGGGTGCCCCAGGAACTGTCTGCTGCGGAAAAGGAAATGGTGGAGAAAATGAAGGATGCCAAAAATTTCCAGCCACAACCGGATAAAAATGAGAAGAGCTTTTTTTCCAAGATCAAGGAAATGTTCGGCTCTTAGCAACAAAATTGCTTATTCCGCTATCTGCATGATTTCGTCGATGTTTCGGCCAAATCCGTTGTAATCAAGGCCATAGCCCACTACAAATAAATTAGGGATTTCGAACCCCATATAATCTATCACTATGGGAAACCGTGTAGCCTCCTTCTTGTGGAGCAATGCACATACTTTGAGGGAACGTGGCTGTTGGTGTATCAACTGTGGCAGAAATTCAGACAGTGTTTTACCTGTATCAACAATGTCTTCCACGATGATTACATCCCTTTCAAAAACATCTGTTTCCAGGCCGATGGCTGTGATGACTGACCCTGTTGACTTTGTTCCCTTGTAGGACGCGAGCTTGATGAAACTGATTTCTGCCGGTATTTCTATCTTTTTGAAAAGATCAGAAGCGAACATGAATGATCCGTTGAGGATGGCAATAAAAAGCGGTTTTTTGCCATCATAATCAGCATTGATCTTCTCTGCCATGCGCGCAATGGCATTGGAGATTTCCGCTTTGCCTAAAAAAGGAACAAAAGTCTTGTCCAGAACCTGTTTTTTCATTTTATTTTTTTGGAATCTTGATTGCTTGACCTACCTGCAATGCATCTTTTTTCAAGTGGTTTGCCTTTTTGAGGGCATCTACCGTAGTATGAAATTTTTTCGAAAGGCTGTAAAGCGAATCCCCGGCCTTGACATGGTAAGTTTTTTTGAACCTGATTTTTCTGCTTGATTTTTTGTCCTTTTTGGAGACATATGGCGCAGCATCCTCATCTGCTGCTAACGGGTTGAAACCTTTGGTCATGGGCTGCAGTGGCGTATTCCTGATTTTTTCAAGGTATGCAGCCATGTCCTTTTTCTTGCCGTTTCCGTTAAATTGATTGAGATCGTTCAGCTGGTATCCTTCGATGTATTTGATCAGTGTCTCTGCATAAACGGGATTGGTGGCGTATCCTGCCTTTTTCAATCCCCACGCCCATGCAGCATAATCGTTCGCATCGTATTCAAAAAGGAAAGCATAACGGGGCTGTGATTTCAGGTAATTGGAATGATCAAGGTAGGAATCCTCTGCTGTTTCATATTTCCTGAAACATTCACCCGTTGCATCATCATCATGAAATACCTTTTCCCCTGTCCAGCTGCTTTTGCACTTGATGCCAAAATGGTTGTTGGACCGCAGTACAAGATCACTTTGTCCGGCATTGGTTTCATGGATGCCTTGGGCAATTTTGATGGAAGCAGGTATCCCTGTCCTGCCCATTTCCTTTACTGCTAGTTCTGCGTAGGTTTCAATGTATTTGATGATGTTCTCATTGGGTGCTTCCTGTGCCAACAAAGATTGGATGGAAAAAACGATTGCTGCTGTTGTCAAATATATTTTTTTCAACTTCATGCCATTTATTTTTTACAAAGGATGGTCAGCCCATCCCTTACGGTCAACATAACTTTTTCTACCCTTTCGTCTTGCCGAATGTATGCATTGAAAGCGGCGATGGCTTTCGCGCTCTTTCCGGTGATGTTTTCTTTCAGTACTTCGCCGTGAAACAATACGTTGTCTACAATGAAAAAAGAGCCTGCCTTCATTCCGTCAATCAATGCGAGATAATAGGTCAGGTATCCTGTTTTGTCTGCATCAATAAACACCAGGTCCCAATCTTCATGAATACTGGGCAACAAGGATGCTGCATCTCCCACGTGCATTTCAATCTGGTCTTTGTATGCACTCCTGTTGAAATAGTTTTGTGCCGTTTCAGCATCGGCTTCCCTTTTTTCAATGGTGTGCAAAATTCCATTTTCAGCCAGTCCTTTTGCGAGACAGAGCGCACTATAACCGGTAAAGCTGCCAATTTCCAGGATTCTTTTTGGCTTGATCATCCTGCTCATCATGGCAAGGAAATTACCCTGCAATGGGCCACTGATCATGTGTGGTTCAGCATGGTTTTCCACCGTATGCGCATGAATTTCCTGCAGCAGTTCATCTGTTGTCGAACTGTTGTACAGTGCATAATCATTTGCGGCAGAAAGAATGAATTCCATTGATTGCAAAACTACATCCTTCATTCCTTAGTGGCAAGGAACAACTGTTGTTAAAAAGCGAAAATTTTAACTAGGGTTTCTTGGAGATCATTGTCAGCCCCAGGAACGTGAGCAGACCATTGATCAGCAACATTTCAAATCCAATTTGGTATCCATTGAACCAGACCGCTGCATTTTTACCCAGAAAATAACAGGCTGCGGGAGCAACAAGGCAAATTGCAGTGACACCATAGCCCGATCCCAACGTCCTTTTTGTCAAAATTCCAAAGCCAAACAATCCCAACAATGGACCATATGTGTACCCGGCCAGATCCAGGATAATACCGATGATCGATTTGTTGTCAATCCATTTGAACAGCATGATGCAGAGCAGAAAAACAACTGCAAAACTCAGGTGAACAAATATTCTTGTCTTTTTTTGTGCATCCTCTGAAAGTCCTTCCTTTCTTCTGATGCCAAGAATATCAATGCAAAAGGATGAAGTCAGCGCAGTAAGTGCTCCATCAGCGCTGGGGAACAAGGCCGAGATCAGTGCGATGATGAAAATGATGCCTATGGCTGGTGGTAGATGGAAAAGCGCAATGGTGGGGAATAAATCATCACCAATTACGTTCTTGCCTTCAAACAGCAATTGCTTGCCATCATATACCGCACCTTTATCGGTAAGATAGAGGTAAAGCAGTCCTCCCAATACCAAAAAAAGCAAGTTGACCACCACCATGATTGTGGTAAAGGTGAAAATGTTTTTTTGTGAATCCTTCATGGTCCTGACACTGATGTTTTTTTGCATCATCTCCTGGTCAAGCCCTGTCATGGCAATGGCTATCACTGCACCACCAATGATATTTTTCAAAAAGAAAGCCTTGTTGTTGATGTCCGTTTCAAATATTTTGGTGTAACCTTTTTCGGACATGATGTTCAGGGCTTGTCCGAGGGAGAGGTCAAGATTGGAAAGGATATAAAAAAGGCAGATGACCAGGCCAACCAGCATAAAGCTGGTCTGTAAGGTATCGGTATATACGATTGTTTTTACACCACCTTTCCAGGTATATAGGAGGATCATCAGCAAAATCAATGCTGCAGTGAATACAAAAGGCACATTCATTTTGTCGAGGATGAAAATTTGCAGGACATTGATGACCAGAAACAGTCTCGCTGTAGCACCAAATGTTCTGGAGATGATGAAAAACAATGCCCCTGTTTTATAGCTTTCCTTGCCAAAACGTTGGTCGAGATAGTGGTAAATGGAAGTGAGGTTAAGTTTGTAGTACAATGGGATCAATACATATGCGATGGCGAGGTAACCAAATACATACCCTATGATCACCTGGAAATAAGCGAAACCGTTGAATCCTGTAGCACCGACATTACCGACAGTTCCTGGAACTGAAACAAATGTAACACCCGACAATGATGTTCCGATCATGCCAAAAGCAACCAGCATCCAATTTGAATTTCGATTCCCTATGAAAAAGGACTCATTGGTGGCATTCCTTGCAGTGTACATGGCCACACCCAATAAAAGGATAAAATACCCCAAAACAAAAGAAAAAAGCAGTAAAGGAGACATGATTTTCCAGTTAAGACAGCAAGGTAATGCATTTAAAAAAAATATACTTTTGGGGTATGCTAGAAAGGCTGTTTATTCAAAATTATGCCATCATTTCCCAATTGGAAGTTTCGTTTTCAAACGGATTGGTGATCATTACCGGGGAGACGGGTGCAGGAAAGAGCATTGTCTTGGGGGCATTGGGTTTGGCATTGGGCGACAGGGCAGACAATACCCAGGTTCGGGAAAAGGAAAAGAAGACTGTGGTTGAGGCATCTTTCAGGGTAAAGGTTTCAGATGCATTGCGGCGCATTTATACTGATGCAGACATTGAGGTGGATGATGAAATTATTCTTCGAAGGGAAATTCAAGCTTCAGGAAAGTCAAGGGCATTTGTCAATGATACTCCTGTCAGCCTTGCACAGCTTCAACAACTTTCATCCCAGTTGGTGGATCTTCACCAACAATTTGATACACTTGAATTGGGGGATAAGCAGTTTCAAAGGATGTTGCTGGATGCCAGGGCGGGTTGCCTTTTGCAAATGGCTGAATATACCGGGGTGTTTGGACAACTTGTTGGTATTCAAAAAAAGATCGCAGATCTGAATGCATTGATTCAGAAAGCCCAACAGGAAAGGGATTACAAGCTTTTTCTTTTGAATGAGTTGGAGGATTTGAATTGGCAGGATGGCGAAGCAAAGTCCATAGAGGAAGAGCTGAATCTCCTTTCACATGCAGACCAAATCAGGGCGGGTATTGGCAAGATGGGTTTTGTGCTGAATGAGGGCGAGCAGCCAATCATCCCGCAGATAAAGTCAATGGCAACACAGTTGCAGGCCCTTTCGAACCATCATCCGGCCCTAGCGGGAATGGTTTCCAGACTCCTGTCCGTGCATGTTGAAATCAAGGACATTGCTGGTGAATTGGAGTCCCTGTTGGATGGCATAGTGATCGATGATAAACGAATGGACCAATTGAATGAAAGGCTGGCAGTTGCACAACGCTTGGCCAAGAAACATGGATTGGCGGCTGTTGACCAGTTGGTTGAACAAAGATTTGCATTGTCGACCGACATGACAAAATTCGAACATTCACAAGATGAATTGTCTGGGTTGAAAAAACAGTTTGATCTTGTTCAGGCTGAAGCATCCATGCTGGCCAATGTGCTGCACGAAAAAAGAAAATTGCAGATCCCATTGCTGGAGTCAGATGCCAATGCATTGCTGAAAAGGGTGGGTATGCCCAACGCAGATTTGAAAATCGATCTTAAAATACGTGAACTGTCCCATTCCGGGATTGACGAAGTTTCTTTCTTGTTCGATGCCAACAAGAGTGGAAGACATGAGCCTTTGCACAAAGTAGCCAGTGGTGGTGAACTGAGCAGGCTGATGTTGGTGCTAAAATCACTTGTCGCAAGTTCTTTGGAAATGCCTACCATGATTTTTGACGAGATCGATAGTGGTATAAGCGGGGAGGCAGCAAAACAAGTGGGCATGCTGATGGAAGACTTGGCCGTATCGCATCAACTTGTTGCCATTACCCACCAACCGCAAATTGCAGCCCGCGCTGACCAGCATCTCTTTGTTTTCAAACATCAGGAGAACGGAAACATTTCCACGGGCATCAGGGTTCTTGATCAGCCCGCGCAGGCAATGGCCATTGCCCAAATGCTGGCAGGAGAAAATCCAAGTGAAGCAGCGCTTGCTTCTGCTAGGGAGATGATGAAATGATCCAACCTGCCTCCCCTCTTGAGGCTTGTGGGCTGAAGAACTGGAGGTTCAACTATTTCCCTATATTTGCCCCCAAATCTATCCGACATGTCCAATCAACTGCTCAAAGGAAAAAAAGGAATCATATTCGGCGCACTGGATGAAAAATCCATTGCCTGGAAAACCGCGCTTGAATGCCATGCACAAGGCGCACAAATTGTATTGTCCAATGCTCCTATCGCCTTGAGAATGGGGGAGATCAACAAACTGTCTGAGCAAATCAACGCCCCGGTCATTGGTGCGGACGTAACCAACATGGATGACCTCAGAAATCTTTTTGCAGAGAGCATGAAACATTTTGGAGGTGGGGTGGATTTTATCCTTCATTCTATTGGAATGAGCCTGAACCTGAGAAAAGGAAAAGGGTATACTGAAATAGACTATGGTTTCAACCAGAAGACACTGGACATTTCTGCCATGTCGCTTCACCGCGTTTTGCGCACAGCCTGGGACATGGATGCCTTGAACGAATGGGGCAGCGTTGTGGCACTCACCTACATCGCAGCACAACGTGTTTTCCCTGATTACAATGAGATGGCTGACGCAAAGGCCTTGTTGGAAAGTGTCACACGAAGCTTTGGATACCACTATGGCGTCAAGAAAAAAGTGAGGATCAATACAATTTCACAATCGCCTACTCGTACAACTGCTGGAAGTGGCGTAAAGGGCTTTGATGGTTTTGTGAACTATGCTGAAAAAATGAGTCCTTTGGGAAATGCTTCAGGAGAGGATTGTGCCAATTATTGTGTTACTCTGTTTTCGGACATGACCAGAATGGTGACCATGCAAAACCTTTTCCATGACGGAGGATTTTCATTCACTGGTGTTACGCAGGCCGTGATTGAACAAATGGAAAAATAAATCATGCAAATGAAGTGGAGGGACTATTTGGGATACATTGGCGTTGTAACAGGTTCCTTGACTTTTGTTCCCCAGGTGTACATGGCTTGGAAAACCAGGTCTGTAGGAGACCTTTCCCTATGGATGATCCTGATTCTCCTGTTGAATGTAATCATATGGCTGGTCTACGGGGTTACCGGAAAAGACAAAGCGATGATCCTTGCAAATTCAATCATTTTGGTGCTTTCACTTCTCATGCTATATTTCAAGCTTACATTCTGATAACGAGAAATGCCACCCGAAGGGTGGCATTTCTCGTTACTGAAATATTTTAATATTCATCCTCGTTGAAGAAGAAGTCATCCTGGCTGGGATAATCAGGCCAGATGTCATCAATCCCCTCAAAGATATCTCCTTCATCTTCCAGCTCCTGAAGGTTTTCAATCACCTCAATGGGTGCTCCGCTCCTGATGGAATAATCGATCAGTTCATCCTTGGTTGCAGGCCAAGGTGCGTCTTCTAAATATGATGCCAATTCGAGTGTCCAGAACATAGGGGTATGTTTTAGAATTTCGGCAAATGTAATGGTTAATTTGATATATCCAAATCCCAAGATATCAACAGAATTACGCAATGGTAAACTGTAGTTTGGTTAACTTTATAGTAAATTTTCCATAGATGCTGGAAGGGAAAGGCATTGTTAAGTTTTATGGCAACCTTGAAGTGCTCAAAGGAGTTGACATCTCCATTGGAAAAGGTGAAATCGTCAGTATAGTCGGGTCCTCTGGCGCTGGGAAAACTACTTTACTTCACATTTTGGGAACATTGGATCAGCCAGACCAGGGAGAATTGTATTACGAGGGAAAACGGATGGATCAACTGAAGGGCAGAGCGCTGGCCAAATTCAGGAACCGGAACATTGGTTTTGTTTTTCAGTTTCATCATTTGCTTCCAGAATTTTCTGCTTTGGAGAACATTTGTATGCCCGGTTGGATTGCCGGAGAAAAAAGCAATGCATTGGAAAAGAAGGCGATTGCATTGATGGAACGACTAGGGGTGGCTGATCGTGCAGAACACAAGCCTTCAGCACTTTCTGGCGGAGAGCAGCAACGTGTTGCAGTAGCGCGTGCCCTGATCAACGGGCCAGGAATTGTTTTTGCCGATGAACCTACTGGTAACCTTGATTCCACCAATGCAACTTCATTGCACAAGCTTTTTCAGCAACTCAGGGATGAAATGAACCAGACTTTTGTTATCGTAACACACAATGAGGAATTGGCAGCCATGAGCGACAGGATCGTTCACCTCAAGGATGGAAGATGGGGCAACTGAAACTATATCCTGGGTTTCCAGGGTATTTCTTCCGCATTGAGCGCACGGGCAACATACCTTCCCAACATGAATAGGTAATCGCTTAGCCTATTGATGTATTGTACAATAAGGTTGTCTTGTGGTTCATCTGAAGAAAGCAGGGCAACTACAAGCCTTTCGGTTCTTCTGCACACACAACGGGCAATATGGATATGTGAAACTGTTGGGTGCCCACCAGGCAGAATAAAAAATTGTAATGGCGCTAGCGTTGCATCCATTTTATCCATTTCCTGTTCTAGAAAAAGGACATCTTCCGGTGTAAGGTCTGGAATTTTCATTTTTGTATCCTTGTCCGGATCGCATGCAAGGGCCGAGCCAATGGTAAACAGCCTGTCTTGCAATTCTTTGAGGGTGTTTTTTATGTTTTCATCAGTAATGAGATCCCTGCAAAGCCCGATGTTTGCGTTCAGCTCATCCACAGTGCCATATGCCTCAATCCTTTCATGGGATTTCAATACCTTGGTTCCTCCAATCAGTGAAGTTGTTCCCCTGTCACCCGTCTTGGTATAGATTTTCATTGCCATCTTCACGTATTGTTTAGAGGATAATGTGACAATGGCAAATTTTGTTCGCTGGGAAGCTGTTTTTTTTTAAACAACGCTGGATGCGTCCTTTCTTTTGTCGCTTTCCAAGACGCCATCCCTCAGACGGATTACCCTTTTTGCGTAATTGGAGATGTCTTCCTCATGTGTAACGAGTACAACCGTATTGCCTTCATCATGGATTTTGGCAAAGATGTTCATGATTTCATAGGAAGTTTTTGTGTCCAGGTTTCCCGTGGGTTCATCTGCCAGGATGATGGACGGGTTGTTGACCAAGGCCCTTGCGATGGCGACCCGCTGGCATTGTCCGCCGGAAAGTTCATTGGGTTTATGGTGGCTTCTGTCCATCAGATCTACTTTTCTCAACACTTCCTGTGCCATTTCCGTTCTCGTCTTTTTGTTGATGCCTGCATACACGAGCGGCAGTGCCACATTTTCCAAGGCCGTCAACCGGGGCAACAGGTTGAACTGTTGAAAAACGAAACCAATTTCTTTGTTCCTGATATCGGCCAGGTCATTGTCCAACATTGTGCTGACATCATGTCCGTTCAAGACATACTTGCCAGCAGATGGGGAATCCAGGCAGCCGAGGATGTTCATCAGCGTACTCTTGCCAGACCCTGATGGCCCCATCAGCGCCACATATTCGTTCCGCAGTATATCAAGGGAAATGCCTTTCAGCACCTGAAGCTCCTGTTTGCCCATGATATAGCTTTTCTTGATCTCTTCAAGGTGTATGACTGAATCAGACATGGTATTATTTTTTGATCACCTTGGGTACAGTGAAAAACTGCCCTTCAGCGGATGGTGCATTCTTTAGGGCAGTTGCATTGTCAATGGAACCCTTGATTTCGTCCTCACGAAGCATGTTACCCTCCACACACATGTGTGTGAGTGGTGCAATTCCTGTAGTATCAATCTCATTCAACTTGTCAACAAAACCAATCATCTGTTCCAGGTCTTGTTGGATTGCATCGATTTCATGGTCGTTGAATTCCAACTTGGAAAGTTCTGCTAGTTTTTTCGTCATTTCCCTGTTTAGCTCCATTGGTAATGTTTCAACACAAATTTAATTCATTTCAAGCCATGAGATGCATTTTATTGATGAATGGAACGGGTTTCGGCCTTGCTTCATCGCCTCCTTTACATTTATTATCTTTGCACGATGAAAAACGGGAACGCAATCGTTATGAGTGGAATCAGGCCCACGGGGTTCCTCCACCTTGGCAACTATTTTGGCGCCATGCGCAATTATGTAAAGTTGCAGGAAGAATATACCTGTTATTTTATGGTGGCAGATCTCCATGCCCTGACCACGCATCCCGACACCCGGGAATTGAAGGATAATGTACACAGGGTGTTGGCCGAGAACATTGCTTCTGGCATCGATCCTCAAAAGGCCGCCCTATACTGTCAGAGCCACGTGCGTGAAACTGCAGAATTGTACCTCTACCTGAACATGTTGGCTTACCTGGGGGAGCTCGAGAAAACAACAACCTTCAAGGATAAGGCAAGGCAACAACCTGACAATATCAATGCCGGGCTGCTTACTTACCCGGTTCTGCAAACCGCGGATATCATCCTCCACAGAGCAACATGGGTGCCTGTAGGTAAAGACCAGGAACAGCACCTTGAAATGGCACGCAACTTTGTGAAACGTTTCAACCACCGCTATGGGGATGTTTTTCCAGAGCCACTTGCTTATAATTTTGGAGACGACCTTGTAAAGGTGCCAAGCCTTGATGGTTCAGGTAAAATGAGCAAAAGTGAAAACCAACTGGCCACACTCTACCTGGCAGATTCGGATGATACGATCAGAAAAAAGGTCATGAAGGCAAAAACGGATGGTGGTCCGACCGAACCCCATTCACCCAAACCCGATTACATAGAAAATATTTTTCAATTGATGCGCCTTGTAAGCAAGGATGAAGTTATTTCCACATTTGAATCTGCTTATGAAAACTGCAGCATTCGTTATGGCGACATGAAAAAGCAACTGGCCGAAGACATGGTGGCTTTTATTGCTCCCATCAGAGAAAGGGCTGAATCCATCAGGAATGATACCAGATACCTTGAGGATGTCATGGAAATGGGAGCAGATAAGGCAAGGGCCAGCGCTGCTGCAACAATGGATCTTGTGAGGAATGCAATGGGTTTGGTTTATTGAAAATGAATATGTACTTTGTTTGCCGGTTGTTTGCCGGATAGAACCAGAAAATTATGGCCAAAGCTAGAAAACCAAAACACGTTGCAATTGCAGGGAACATTGGAGCTGGGAAGACCACCCTTACTGAAATGCTCAGCAAGCACTACAAATGGATACCCCAGTTTGAGGATGTAGACCAGAATCCCTATCTCTTTGACTTTTATGAAGACATGCCAAGGTGGAGTTTCAACCTTCAAATCTATTTTCTCAACAGCCGCCTGAACCAGTTGATTGAGATCAGCAGAGGAACCGAAACAGTAATCCAGGACAGGACCATATATGAGGATGCATACATATTTGCGCCAAACCTTCATGAAATGGGCCTGATGAGCAAGCGTGATTTTGAAAATTATTTTGATTTTTTCCAGAACCTGCGTCAAATGGTCAAGCCTCCTGATCTCATGATCTACTTGCAGGCATCTGTGCCCACCTTGGTTGGTCAAATCCAAAAAAGAGGAAGGGAATACGAAGAAAACATCCGGTTGGACTACTTGAAAAAGCTGAATGAATATTACAACAAATGGGTTGAAGGATACAAGGAAGGCCCTTTGCTCATCATCAATGTAGACAAAACCAAATTCGTGGAAAACGAGGAGCACCTTGGTGAAATCATCGCCAAGATTGATGCTGAACTCTACGGATTGTTCTAGATGCCCTCCATAAACATATCCAGTTTTTCCGGAACGCTTGTCTGGTGAATTGTCAAAGATGCCTTGATCAATTGTACCACAGCTGCTTTTCCTTTATCCCCAAGCGAAAGGGAAAAGTCATTTACGTAGAGTTCGATATGGTTGCGCATCACCTCCTGGCTCATTTCTTTTGCATTTTCTGTTACAAAGGATGGCAATGAACTGCTGTTTTGATGGGCGTATTCCAGGCTTCTCCTGATGACCCTGTTGATGGAAAGGGTCAGGGTAGGATCAAAATCCCGCCTTGCCAAGATTCCACCCAACGGAATCGGACATCCTGTATTGGCCTCCCAAAGATCTCCCAGGTCTGCAACCTTGTGCAATCCTTTCTGATGATATGTGAAGCGGTTTTCATGGATGATAACACCTGCATCGACTTGCCCATTCAGCACCATGTCTTCAATGGCATGGAAGGGGACAAATACCTTGTGCTTGATCCTTGGGTAGGCCATGGAGAACAGCAGGTGTGCAGTGGTGTTGATCCCCGGAAGCGCAACCCTTGTATTTGGGCCCATCAGTTGCTCTTGATAATTTATGTTTTTGGTGATGAACAGCGGACCAACACCTTTTCCCAAAGCCCCTCCGGCATCCAGGATCCTGTAATGATGCAAAAGTTGAAATACCGCACCATAGCTGACTTTGGAGATGTCAAGTGTTTGTGCAATGGCAAGCTTGTTCAGGGTTTCAACATCTTCCAGGTGCGGAATGAATTCCAGCCCTTCAGTGTCAATCTTACCATGCAGCATTGCATCAAAAATATAGGTATCGTTAGGACAAGGTGAAATTCCCAGGCTTAGTTTCATGGTTGGTCAATCTTGCTGATGAAGCTGATGCAAGCGGCAGTTGCTGCACCAAGCGATTCCTTTATTTTCCATTTTGATTTATCCCTTTCTCCAACCATGTTGGAGATTCCCCTGATCTGCATGAAAGGAATTTGTTGAAGGGAACATGTGTAATGAAGTGCTGCGCCTTCCATGGATTCGATGTCTGAATGGTAGGCGTTTTTGAAAAGAGAAATTCTTTCTGGGGAGCTGCTGATTTCGTTGACGGAAACTGCCCTGACAGCAGGAATACCAATAGCACTGAGCAATTCGACATGGGGGTTCACTACAGCCCCATCTTCATAAGGGACGATATTTTTACCGGCCAACCCCAATTCAAAAACATCACGGTATCCGCCATTTTCATGTACGCCCATGTCAGCGATGATTTCCCGCTCAACCACAACGGCTGTCCCAGGCGGCAGTTCTTCTCTGAAACTTCCTGCAATGCCAATTTGCAGGATCATGTCAGGCTTTGAAAGGGAAATTTCCTGCATGATGGAATAGGCTGAGGGCAACATTCCAACCCCTGTGACCAGTGTCCTGACCTTCCTGTCAAGCATGTCAGTAGAACCATGGCGGATACCAGACAGTTCGATTTCAGTGGCTGCAACGACCAGGATGTTCATGCTGCAAAGTTCATCAATTCTGTGGAATCCTATTCAAAATTGAGGGTTGATTCAGATTTGAATGGGATTTTTTGATATTGCTGCTTAACTTTGCAACCCTAACTAGCATATGCCAACATTTTATTTGACCAGACGGGAACATTTCAACGCAGCCCACAAGCTGTACAATCCCCAATGGAGCAGGGAAAAGAACGATGAGGTTTTTGGAAAATGCGCCAATGAAAATTGGCATGGCCATAATTTTGAACTTTTTGTAACTGTCAAAGGCCCTACAGATCCTGAAACGGGATTCATCGTTGATGCAAAATTGTTGAGCAGGATCATCAAAGAATTTGTGGTGGACGTGCTCGATCACCGCAACCTCAACCTTGATGTTCCTTTCATGGAAGGGAAAATTTGTTCTATCGAGAACCTTGTTTTTGAAATATGGGGACAATTGGCCCCGGAAATGCCCGCTGGCGTAACCTTGCATTGCATCCGTTTGGTGGAAACGCCAAGAATTTATGTTGAATATTTTGGAGAGTAGCCTCTCCACCTGTAAACAATGCCTCCTTTATTGCGTTAGGAACCTCTAAACATTTAACTTTAGGGGCTATGGGCGAAAAAGTTGCAGTATACAGGGAAGAGCATTTCAATGCGGCACATCGGTTGAACAACCCGTCATGGAGCATAGAACAAAATAAACTTGTTTTTGGTAAATGCAACCTTCCAAATTACCATGGCCACAACTATGTTTTGATTGTAAAGGTCGTTGGAGAAGTTGATCCGCAAACTGGATATGTGATCGACATGAAAGTTCTCTCTGATTTGATATCAGCACATGTTCTTCAGCAGTTTGACCACAAGAACCTCAACCTTGACGTACCTGCTTTTTCTAACCTCAATCCATCTGCTGAAAACATAGCGATTGTGATCTTTGGAATATTGCGCCCACTGATCAATGAACATTTAGACCTCCAGGTACGTTTATATGAAACTCCCAGAAATTTTGTGGAGTACCCCTATCAATTAAAATAAACTTATGGCGTATACAAAAATTGATCATTATGACGATAAAATAACATCAGCGCTGATGGAGCACTACAAGCAATCCATTGGCTTGCTTGGGGAAGATCCGGAACGGGAAGGTCTTCTGAAAACTCCTGAACGGGTGGCCAAGTCCATGCAAGTGCTTACCCAAGGGTATCAGATTGATGCTAAGATGATCTTGAATTCCGCAAAATTCCACGAGGAAGTGAGCGAGATGATCATCGTAAAGGACATAGAGCTTTACAGCCTGTGTGAACACCATATGCTGCCGTTTTTTGGGAAAGCCCATATTGCCTATATCCCCAATGGTTGGATCACTGGTCTGAGCAAGTTGGCAAGGGTGGTAGATACCTATAGCAGAAGGTTGCAAGTGCAGGAAAGGCTCACCACACAAATCCTTGATGTTATAAAAGAAACGTTGAATCCCCTGGGAGTGGCAGTTGTCATAGAAGCTTCTCACTTGTGCATGATGATGCGCGGAGTTCAAAAACAAAATTCCGTGACCACCACTTCAGCATTTTGTGGAGAATTTGAAAAAAATGAAACCAGAAGTGAATTCATCCGATTGATAGGTTCTAAATTGCATTGACACAACAGCATATTGATGGTTGTATCAACGCCAGGGAATGCCCTGGCGTTCTTTTTTTCATTGGTTTTTTTTACCTTTACCAACTCAACAACATCTATGATACACGCTTATGTTTTTCCAGGGCAGGGTTCGCAGTTTCCAGGGATGGGGAAAGACCATTATGAGGGCAATGCTTTTGCAAGAAGGTTTTTTGAACAGGCAAATGAAATTTTAGGCTTCAGGCTTTCTGATATCATGTTCAATGGTACAGAGGAGGATCTGAGACAGACGAAAGTGACACAGCCAGCAATTTTTCTGCATGCTGTAATTGCTTATAAAATGATTGATGCTGCAACACCACACATGGTGGCTGGTCATTCCCTGGGAGAGTTTACCGCATTGGTGATCAATGGTACTTTGCCTTTTGAGGAGGCGTTGAAGTTGGTCAGCATCAGGGCCATGGCCATGCAAAAGGCCTGTGAGTTGAACCCTTCTGCCATGGCGGCAGTTTTGGCACTTTCAGATGATGTTGCAGAAAAAATTTGTGCTGAAATCACATCAGAAACAGGGGAGATTGTCGTTCCCGCCAACTACAATTGTCCTGGTCAGTTGGTCATCAGTGGATCCAATGCCGGAATAGATATTGCCTGTGAGCGTATGAAAGCTGCTGGTGCAAAAAGGGCCATAAAGTTACCTGTCGGGGGTGCTTTTCATTCCCCATTGATGGCACCTGCAAGGGAAGAGCTGGCAGAGGCCATTCTTTCAACATCCTTTCATCGCCCTATATGCCCGGTTTACCAGAATGTTGTGGCAAAAGCGGTAACAGAACCTGAGCAAATAAAACAAAACCTGATTGATCAGTTGACGGGTCCTGTGCGCTGGACACAAACCATCGAAGCAATGGTTGCAGATGGAGCAACAGGTTTTACAGAAGTAGGCCCGGGTAAAGTATTGCAGGGATTGATTTCCAAAATCAACAAGACTATTCCAGTGGAATCATTCAATTGATCATGACAACATGATCAGGCCTGTGCGGCAGGTCCACCGAATTGGAATGGCACCTGCACTTCTTCGTAATCCTTGATCTTTCCGTGTACATCCTCAAATTTATCCAGGTTGTCTGCCAAGGCAGTCATCAACCTTTTAGCGTGTTGGGGTGTAAGGACAATCCTTGATTTTACTTTGCTCTTTGGTGTCCCGGGCATCACACTTACAAAATCCACTACAAACTCTGCATGGCTATGGGTGATGATGGCCAGGTTAGCATACTGACCCTCTGCAATTTCTTCTGATATTTCAATATTGAGTTGGTTCTGTTGTTGTTCGCTCATTTGATGTGTTTAATCTTACAAATATAAGGCTTCATCTTGTTGTATGCCTCAGGCGCCCCATTGCCAAATGGCCTGAACCCGCCAGTCGTTTTTATTCTTTTCGATGGACCATTTGCCACATACCTGCATGAATTTGCCCATTTTATATTGCAAAACTACATAGGCCTTTGTTCCGGTTCCATGGTGTGGCAGGACAACATGGTAAGAGGGCAAATCTCTTTCGTAAGCATAAATCCTGGTTGCATATCCATCGGTTTCAAAAAAGGAGCAACGGATGCTAGCAGAAACCGGTTGCAAAGGTGGTTTGAAGATCAATTCAGCAAAGGCAAGCTGTCCATTTTCCATCTTTCCATCAGATTTGCTGATGCGGATCATTTCGTTGCGCAACCTGAGTACAAAGCCATTGAGGGGTGTCATCGATGCATGCATCCTTATCTTAAAGGTCCTGTTCTGGAATTGTATCCTGGTATAGAATTCTGTTTTTTTGTTTGGACGCCAGGCATATTGAAATGAATATATGCTTCCTGTTCTTTTTCCAGGGGTGCTGAATGTTGGCCAATCCTGTTGGAACCTGTCGCAGTAGATTTCAAACCTGTGCATGGGCGAGGGCATATAGTTGAGGTTGAAAAAAAATCCTTTTTCATTGCCAGCTTCCTGGCTTTCCGAGAAAACATTTGATGCCAGCGAGCGGTACCGAATACCCATATTCCTGTATAACATACAAACATCCAACTTGGGGTCTATGCTTTTAACCAGGCCAATGACCATTGCCCTTTGAAAATGTTTGTCTATCGCCAGTTCTGCAAACATGAAGCCCATTCTTGTAGAAACTGCATGATCGATGCTTGCGTTTTGCCAGTTTGAGCCGCTGATGGAAAACCTGTTATAGGGCAGGTCCCTCTTTTTGATGGGCAAGTCAAACCCGGTATGCACAAAATTCAGGCTGCTCTTCCCCAACCTGTTGTTGAACCTGATGTTTCCCCCTGCAGTGAATTGGCCCAATGATTTTCTATCTTCCAGTTCACTGTTGGTTCTGTGCAATCCTGAAAACAAAAATGCGCTGACCCATCTTGTTCCTTTCGCAGTATCGCTCATGGTATTTGCATCCAAATTTTTCTTGCTGATGAATGCCGCAACTTCAAACGCATTTTTTTGAAGTTGAATTGCCACTCCTCTGCAGAACCGATTTTCATCTGTTCCGGTATGTGCCCTGAAAAGCGCCCCCTGTCGGTAAACGCTCATCATGTTGCTGCTCCTTCCCAAAGCAAATCCCTGCCAATGGACCAGTCCTTGTCCCATGCTCACGGTATAATCACCCAGTACCAAATTTTTAAGCATGCCCCGCTTGCTGATGCTGGTAAAGAAGCTGTAATGGTCTGCCAGTTTTTTTTCTCCTGCATCTTTCTCTATCGTGATCCCCCACAGCAGCAGGTCCCTGAAATTAAACCGGTAACTTGCCAGTTGCTTGTATTGGTGATCCAATGTATCTGTGTCAGTCGGCACTCCGTTTATTTGCCCACCGGTTCTGAACAAGGCCCTGTGTTCTCCTTCTTTGATCCGTTGTCTGAGCTCTGGTGCCAGCGGCTGTTCCGAAGCAAGTGTCAACACCGGTAGTATTTTTCGAATGGTGTTTGGGTCCCAATCAGGAACAGCCTGCAGTTCCATCAGGCTGATAAAGTCACCAAAGGATTTTCTGTACAAAATGAATTGTTGAATTTGCAATGGTGTCAACAGAAGCAGTTCGCCAAGTTCACTTGCGCTGATGCTGTTGATGTTGTATTTTTTGAAATAGCCGATACCCCTTGTTTCATTGATGTTGCTTGCGTTGCTTTCATCGCTGGAGATAGAACCCTCTGCGATGAACTCCATCTCTTCCTCCTCTTGACAAACTGCATTGTGGCCAATCATCACCAACAGGAATATCATCAGTACAGCCTCATTTACCCGATGCATGGTTCATGGTTAAGCCTATTGAAAACCCCAGTTGTGGGTGATTGCCTATGTCTAATCCCCAAACATTATCACCCATTTGTTTTGTTATGCCGACCACCATGATGTTGTTGGCTGTGTTGATTCCTGTTCTTATTCCAATGGTTTGATCCAGTTGCCACTCCAATAGCCCTCCGATTTCAGTCGCCTCACCGGTTCGCTTCCTGATTTCAGCCCCCAGGTAAATTTTACTGCTTGCGGCAGTGCCTATGCCTGTGATGATTTCGCGGTATGTTGTTCTTCTGTTCTCCTTGGCTCCGCCCACTGGAAGCCATTCTTCCAGCTGAAAACCAAGTGCAGTTGCTGGGGTGATGCAGTAGAGCATTCCGGCACCCGCCTGAATGCCCCATTGGACGGGTTGTGTCGCCCATTTGAATCCGGTCAGTTTCATGCAAATCCCTATGCCCAATGGTTGATCAAGCCGGATGCCCATGCTGGTGCCTGTGGAAAAGGACGAAAAAATCCCGCCCCCGCTGAAATGACCTCCAAAGCCCAGGCTTCCATAGCGTTTGGGAAGCAGCAATGCCATCCCCAAATTGGACATGTCCTTGAGCATGAACCGGTTTTCAGCCTGTATTCCCAATTGTTGGATGGTTTGAAATGCCCCAGCAGCGGCCAGCGCAAAAGCAGGCCCTGCATGTTGTTTGCTTTTTGTATAGGCCCTTAAACTGAGTGGCAGCAGGGTATTTGCTGTTGGAACTGCCTGTGCCATGGTTAAAAAAGGTGACATCACCCACAATAAAATCATCTTCTGCATCCAGTAAAGATGATATTCCGCAACTGACAGTCAATGGGAAAAACATCATATTTGGGTGTCATTTTTCCCGACTGTACCTTTGTGCCATGAAATTGTTGGATGGTAAGTTAGTTGCTCAAGCGGTCAAGGACAGGCTGAAGACGCATACGGAAGAACGGATGCTTCTGGGAAAAAAACTGCCCCATCTTGCAGCGGTTCTTATTGGCAACAATGGCGCCAGCGAAACCTATGTTGCGTCCAAGGTCAAGTCCTGTTCAGAAATCGGCTTCAAGTCAACACTGATCAGGCTCGACGCCGATGTTACTGAGCAGAACCTTCTTTTTAAACTCAACGCGCTTAACGAAGATTTTGATGTAGATGGGATACTGGTGCAATTGCCATTGCCCAAAGGAATATCAGAGCAAAAAATCATTGAAACCATTTTACCCTCCAAGGATGTTGATGGATTTCATCCGGAAAGCGTTGGAAGAATGGTTCAGGGTCTTCCTACATTCTATCCTGCGACCCCCTACGGGATCCTGCTATTGATGGAGCATTATGGTATTGAAACCAAGGGAAAACATGCTGTTGTCATTGGAAGAAGCAATATTGTCGGCCGTCCCATCAGCATCATGCTGAACAAGAATGAATATCCAGGCAATTGTACAGTAACTGTCTGTCATTCGCATACCCCCAACCTCAAGGAAATCTGTCTTCAGGGGGATATCATCATTGCTGCGTTGGGACACCCTGAATTTCTCAAGGAAGACATGGTGAAACCAGGTGCAGTAGTGGTGGACGTTGGCATCACCAGGGTTGCAGACGAAACCAAAAAATCTGGCTTTACCATCAAGGGCGATGTTGATTTCGAAAAAGTAGCGCCCAAGTGCAGTTATATCACACCCGTTCCTGGTGGCGTTGGTCCGATGACCATTGCAGCCTTGATGATGAATACCTTCAAGGCCTGCGCCGCAAAAGACTGATCCATGCAAGCACAGAAAACCGGTTCACTGCCGTTGATGGAACATTTTTACACCCTTCAGGGAGAAGGCAGGTATACTGGCCATGCTTCTTATTTCATACGTTTGGGCGGCTGTGATGTCGGATGTGTTTGGTGTGATGTAAAAGAAAGTTGGGATGCCTTCAGACATCCGATGGTGAATGTGCAGCACATTGTTGGGTTGGTCCTGGAATCAGGTGCTACCATAGCTGTTGTTACTGGGGGAGAGCCCATGATGCACAATTTGGATGAACTGACCAGCATGCTCAAACAGGCAGGTATCCGAACCCATGTCGAAACCTCAGGAGCACATCCAATTTCCGGATCATGGGACTGGGTCTGCCTTTCGCCCAAAAAATTCAAGGCGCCATTGGATGAAATGGTTGCAGCCGCAAATGAATTGAAAACGGTAGTCTACAACAAATCCGATTTCGCATGGGCGGAACAATATGCATCAAAGGTTTCAAGGGATTGCCTGCTTTATTTGCAGCCGGAGTGGAGCAAGGCTGCTGAAATGAATCCGCTCATCATCGATTATATTAAGCTTCATCCCAAATGGATCCTCTCCTTGCAAACACACAAGTTCTTGGATATTCCATAAATGTTATTTTTTTCGTCAGGGTGAATGATCACTGATCCACTCTTGTTTTTACACATTAACAAATTTTACCGAAGGGCATTTTGTTAAATCAGTTAATTTCATGGATGCGATTCTTGCTGACAATATGTGTGCTTTCGTTTTTTCATGATGTTGCTGCACAGCAGTACGATGCCTCAAAAATTTCAAAAAAGAGCAGGGCCCTGTATGAGAAAGCCTTGCAGCAAGCCGATCAGGAGCGTTTTCAGGATGCCTTGAGCCTGATCAATATTGCCCTTGAAAATGATCCCGGCTACCTCGATGCAGCGCTCTCCAAAGCCGGCATCATGGGCGAACTCAAAAGGTACGCCGAAGCTGTAATTGCATACAGAAGAGCCTTTTCATTGGACGCTGTGTATTGCCAGGAATACCTACTTCCCTACAGCATCAACCTTGCTGGCACGGGTCAATTCGAAGCGGCACTTGCTGCTGCAGACCAATTTTTACAATTGCCGAAACTCAATGAAAATTCCATCAAGGCAGGTGAATTCCGTAAAAAAAATTATGCATTTGCTGTTGCACAAATGAAACAGCAGAGCAAGCCATCCAGTGCGGGTTTCAAGAACGCCGGCGATGCCATCAATTCAGCATTTCCTGAGTATTTTCCATCCTTGACCATTGATGAAAAAACCCTTGTCTTCACCCGAAGGGTCAATGGCAGCAATGAAGATTTTTATGAAGCAAATGCGGAAGGCAGTACCTGGAGGGATGCCACTCCACTCAAAGGAACTGTAAATACTCCTTTCAATGAGGGCGCACAGCACATTTCACAGGACGGAAAATGGCTGGTTTACGCAGGGTGCAACTTTCCTGATGGATATGGCAGTTGTGACATTTATATTTCAGTCCTCACAGCTGCAGGGTGGAGCAAACGGCAGAACCTGGGTGAGCCCATCAATTCGGAATCCTGGGAGTCGACACCCTGTTTGTCACCAGACAAACAGGCGCTTTATTTTTCTTCCAACAGGCCCGGAGGCTATGGTGGGTCGGACATCTATGTGTCAAGATTGCTTCCCAGCGGACGATGGTCTGTTCCTCAAAATCTTGGGCCACATATCAATACCATCGGGGATGAAAGTGCACCCTTTATGCATGCAGATAATGAAACGCTCTATTTCACTTCATCGGGCTTGCAAGGATATGGGGGAAAGGATATCTTTTTCTCAAAGAAATTGCCAGATGGTTTTGACAAGGCAGTCAACCTTGGATACCCCATCAATACCATCGACAACGAAGGTGGGCTGATTGTTGCTGCCAATGGAATCAAAGCGTTTTTTTCAAGCGACCGCAGCGACAGCAGGGGAGGACAAGACATCTATACGTTTGAGTTGAGGGAAGATCTTCGGCCGCTTACCACAACCTGGGTCCAGGGAAAAGTTTATGACAGCACTACCGGTAAGGGCTTGAAGGCCATTGTTGAATTGGTTGATGTAAAGAGCCGAAGGCTTATCACTGAGGTGGAATCTGATCTGGAAGGAAATTATCTTGCAACACTTCCACTTGGGAGGGATTATGCGTTCAGTGTAAACAAGAAAGGGTATCTTTTTTATTCCAACCGTTTCATGCTCAAGGAAGTGGTTTCAGAAAATCATTATGAAGTGAATATTCCAATGCAGCCTTTTGCAAAGGGCGCAAACATTGTGCTCAGGAATATCCTTTTTGAAACAGGGAAATATATTCTGCTTCCTGAGTCCATCGCCGAATTGGAAAAGATCGTTACCATCCTTCGGGAAAATCCTTCAATGCGTGTTCAAATTGGTGGGCATACAGACAACATTGGGAAGGATGCAGATAACCTTGCACTTTCCGCACTTCGCGCTAAGGCAGTTGTAGACCATTTAATATCCAAAGGGATTCTCGCATCAAGGTTGACCTCCAAGGGATTTGGTGCAACAATGCCAGTTGCGGACAACGCTACCGAACAGGAAAGGGCCTTGAACCGAAGAACTGAAATGACCGTGGTATCAGACAACTGATTTTTCTCCCATTTTAAAAAGGTTTAAAACTCCAGCAATCCGTGTAAACCACCATGGAGGCCTGTTGCCCTGCAATAATTTTGCTTCCTATGAACGAAGCGCAATTGTTGCACCATCTCGCACTTACTATGGTTCCACAGATCGGGGATGTCCAGATTGGAATATTGCTCCAGCATTTTGAAGAGCCTGCTGCAGTATTTCGGGCTGGCAGAAAAGCATTGGAATCCATCCCCGGTATTGGATCTGTTAGGGCTTCTGCCATCAGGAATTTCAGTTCTCGCCAAAGGGTTGAAAAGGAACTTGCATTTGTGCAGGACAACAAGATTGAAGTGTTGGTAAAGGGCCATGAGGGCTATCCCCCCAAACTAGAGCACTGTTCGGATGCGCCACATGTATTGTTTTACAAGGGAACTGTTCCGCTGAAAAAACAACGCATCATTAGCATTGTAGGAACAAGGTCGCCAACACCTTACGGCAAAGACCGTGTAGCGGAATTGATCTCGGCCTTGGCACTTTATGATCCCTTGGTTGTAAGCGGACTGGCCTATGGCATTGATACCCTTGCACACAAGGAAGCGATGAAGCATGATCTTGCTACAATAGGTGTACTGGGCCATGGACTTGACAAGATCTATCCCCATGCCAACAGAGGACTTGCGGCGGATATGGTGCAGCATGGAGGACTTCTCACTGAGTTCATGCAGGGAACAAAACCAGAGAAACAAAACTTCCCCCGCCGAAACAGGATTGTTGCAGGTATGGCTGATGCGGTTATCGTTGTAGAAAGTGGAACAAAGGGAGGCAGCCTTATTACTGCTGATATTGCCAACAGCTATAACAGGGATGTACTGGCGTATCCTGGTCGGGCAACAGACTTCAGCAGCATGGGATGCAACCGCCTGATTGGATCCAACAAGGCCAACCTTATGACTTGTGGTCAAGACCTGATTGAGTTCATGAACTGGCAAGGTTGCAGCCCCCAAACACCATCCCTGCAAAAGGATTTGCTATCTGAACTCAATGAAGAGGAAAGGCAGATCATTTTGCTGATTGCTGAACATGAACCCTGCGCCATTGACCTGTTGACGGGCATTTCTTCTCTCAAGCCCAGCACCATTTCCAGCCTGCTGTTGTTGTTGGAAATGAAAGGCCTGGTGACCGTATTGCCCGGAAAATTGTACAGTGTTGCCCCCCTTTAGGCATTTTTTAAATTTTTCGTATCTTCGCATATGGCAACAAGAACACAACCATCCCCCAAATTCTTTGGCGAAGGGCTGACCTTCGATGACGTACTGCTCGTTCCTGCATATTCAGACGTATTGCCCAGAGAAGTCAACATTGCAACACACCTCACCAAAGACATTGTCCTGAACATCCCATTGCTGTCTGCAGCCATGGATACTGTAACAGAAGCAACACTTGCCATTGCACTTGCCAGAGAGGGCGGCATTGGTATTTTGCACAAGAACATGGGCATAGAACAGCAGGCCGAACAGGTCAGGCGGGTAAAGAGAAGTGAGAGCGGCATGATCATTGATCCTGTGGTTTTGCATGAGGATGCCACCATTGCAGATGCACTCCAATTGATGAAGGAAAACAAGATTGGGGGCATTCCGATAGTAAGTGCGTCTAACAAGCTTGTGGGTATATTGACCAACCGTGACCTGAGGTTTGAAACCAATAAAAAGAAAAAGGTCAGCGAGGTGATGACCAGGGAAAACCTGGTGACTGCCCCTGAAGGGACAGACCTCAAGAAAGCAGAAAAAATCCTACAGAATTACAAGATAGAAAAGTTACCGGTGGTGGCCAGGAATGGTCAACTCAAGGGCCTGATTACGTACCGTGACATATTGCAATTGAAGAGCTACCCCAATGCTGTGAAAGATGAATTTGGAAGGTTGCGTGTAGGTGCTGCGTTGGGCATCACCAGGGACATGCTCGACAGGACAGCCGCTTTGCAGCAGATTGGAGTTGATGTGGTTTGTCTTGACAGTGCACATGGTCATACCAAAGGGGTGGTGGACGCCTTGAAACTCTTGAAAAAGAATTTCAGGAACCTTCGCATCATTGCAGGAAATGTAGCAACGGCTGCAGGTGCAAAAGCGTTGGCAACTGCTGGCGCGGATTGCGTGAAAGTGGGTATTGGTCCGGGTTCCATTTGTACCACCCGCATCGTTGCAGGTGCAGGTGTTCCACAGATCACGGCAATTCTTGAAGCGGCCTCGGCACTCAAAAAAATGAATGTTCCCATCATTGCAGATGGTGGGATCCGTTATACGGGTGATTTCGTCAAAGCCCTTGCAGCCGGTGCATCCACAGTCATGATGGGCAGCGTGTTTGCAGGCGTTGAAGAAAGTCCTGGTGAAACCATTATCTATGAGGGAAGGAAGTTCAAGCAATACCGTGGAATGGGTTCAATTGGGGCCATGCAACAAGGAAGCAGTGACAGGTATTTCCAGGACGTTGAAGAGGGTATCAAAAAACTGGTCCCTGAAGGTATTGAGGGCAGGGTTCCCTTTAAAGGGAATTTGAGTGAAGTCATTACCCAGTATGTTGGAGGATTGAGGGCAGGCATGGGGTATTGTGGCGCTAAAAACATCCAAGAACTTCAGAAGGCCCAGTTCATCAGGATTACGCATGCAGGCATCCGGGAAAGCCATGCCCATGATGTTGCCATCACCAAAGAGGCGCCCAACTACAGCCGTTAAGCATTGGGAATGATGGGGTTAAAAGTTCTTTGCATTGGGATGCTGATGTTTTTTATGTCAGGGTCTGTTGCGGCAAGCCAGGACAGCAGTCGCCTGCAGGTCAGCCTGATCACCTGTTCGCCTGGAGCTGAATTGTATTCGGTTTTTGGTCATACAGCACTGAGGATTTTCGATTCCACTGCAGGAACAGACATTGTATACAATTACGGAACCTTTGATTTTGACGATCCTGACTTCTATACCAAATTTGTCAGGGGTAAACTCATGTATTTCCTGAGCCAGCAAAGCTTTCCGGAATTTCTGTATGAATATGCTTATTTCAAAAGAGGTGTCAAGGAGCAGGTATTGCATTTTTCTGAAAAGGAAAAAAAGGAACTACAGCTTTTTCTTTTTGAAAACCTGAGGGATGAAAACAGGTTTTATAAGTACGATTTTTTATACGACAATTGTGCAACCCGGCTAAGGGATATCATTTTTCGGACCAACAAGGCCAATGCCTTTGAACCTCCTCCTTTTGGAGATCAGGGTTCAACTTTCCGGGATTATTTGCACAATTATCTCTCACGGGCTGAAATGCAATGGACAACCCTTGGGATAGACTTGCTGTTGGGAATTGGGGCGGACAAGAAGATGAGCACCGCAGCATCAATGTTTTTGCCCGACTATCTGGCCCAAGGCGCTGGTTTGGCCATGATTGGCCAGGGCAAGTTGGTTGAAAAGGAACATGTTCATTTGCCAGATGCACAACCAACACCTGTGTCGCTTCCTTTTTGGCAAACACCCTTGTTTTTCTTTTCATTTCTTTCCTTTTTGGTTGTCCTTCCATCTTTTTTGGGATCTCAAAAGCTGAAGGCATTTCAGTTGGTCATGGACAAGCTCATTTTCCTTGTTTCGGGAAGTTTGGGCCTGATACTGCTTTTCATGTGGTTTGGAACAGATCACCTGAGTTTTGCAAACAACATGAATCTTTTTTGGGCAATGCCCTTGAACCTTGTGGCGGCATTTGCCATCGGTAAAGCGGGCAAGCTTTGGAAAATCTACTTTAAGACATACGCTGTATTGTTGCTGGTTTTGGGTGTACTGTTGATGCTCCAGCCCCACTTGATCAATGTTGCGTTGTACCCGTTTATTGCGGTTCTTTCTTTTCGCGCTTGGTTGAATGCCCGAACTGAAAAAAATGTTAAAGGATTTGTCAGGCCAGATAGTTCTTCCGGAAATTTGGCATTTGAAGGAACAAAAGATTAATTTTAAACAACGTCAAGCGAATACATTTTTCAAATCATTTTAGTGAAGAAGAGGGTCCTTGGTTTATTGTTTGTTTTGCTGTTTTTCATTTCGTTCTCTTCATTTGCAAAACATATTGCAGGTGGAGAGATGAGCTATGTATACCTGGGGCCATCCAATTCCGCCTCCAATACGGGTCGATACAGTGTAACCTTGAAATTGTACAGGGATTGCAATACTGATGGGGCTCAGTTGGATGCCAATGCTACCATTACCATTTACCAGACCGGGAGTTCCAGTTTTTTTGCAAATCGTAGCGTACCCCTGACTTCTAGGGCGACAGTAGCACTTTCCCGACCTGATCCCTGCATCAGCAATCCCCCAGTCATCTGTTATGACGTGGGGTATTATACTTTTGAAATTGATTTGCCCTTTACCAGTTCAGGGTATACCATTTCCTATCAACGCTGCTGTCGGATTGACGGAATTTTCAACGTGGTTAATTCCCAAAATGCCGGTGTAACCTATACTGCAACAGTTCCTGGAACAAGCAGTGGTGCTTCAGCACCGGTCAACAGTTCACCTGTATTCAAGACAAGCGATACTGTTGTGATCTGTGCCAGGAATTATTTTTATTACGATTTCGGTGCAAGCGATGTAGACAATGATCAGTTGAGCTATCGGTTTGAAGAGGCATATCTTGGGGGCACCACACAGGGACCTGCGCCAACAGTCGCGAGCGCACCTCCATACAATTCCTTGAATTATAGTTTTGGATTCAGTCCGCAAATGCCATTGGGCTCCGGTGTTCAAATCAATGCTACAACAGGGATGATATCCGGTACTGCCCCTGTTGCCGGTATATATGTCATTACAGTTGCCGTCGTGGAAACAAGGGGTGGTCAGGTCATCAACGTGCACCGGAAGGACCTGCACCTTAAAGTTGCCGATTGCAGCATCGCTGCAGCAGACCTCGACCCCGTCAGCATTTCCTGCGATGGCTTTACCCTTAATTTCAAGAACAATTCCACCAGCTCCCTGATCAAAACCTACGATTGGGATTTTGGTGTTGCTGCTTCATCAACCGACGTTTCAACTTCTCCATCCCCTTCCTTTACTTTTCCTGCTGCTGGCGATTACACTGTGCGGCTGATCACCAACCTGAACGACCAATGTTCTGATACAGGCTACACGGTAGCAAAAGTTTACCCAGGTTTTACAACAGATTTCAGTGTGCAGGAAACCTGCAAGGGCGTCCCTTATGTTTTCCAGGACCTTTCAAGGACCGTTTATGGGTCCATCAACAAATGGAAATGGGATTTTGGCAATGCCAATGCCACAAATGATACAGCCAATACAGCTACAGCATCTTATGTTTTTGCCCAAACGGGCGTTTATTCCGTATCATTGATCGTATCAAACAGTATAGGATGCACCGACACAGTCATGAAACAGGTTACAGTTTCTGATAAGCCAACCCTGACCTTGAACAAGGATACCTTGATTTGTAACATTGACACATTGCAACTCAACGCTTCCGGAACAGGTGTTCACAGTTGGTCTCCGAATTACAACATCAGCAATACGGGCATTTCGAATCCTTTGGTGAGTCCTGATGTTCCGACGCGTTACACGGTAACGCTGACGCAATCTCCCGGCTGCATCAACAGTGCATCTGTTTTTGTGGATGTAAAGTCTTTTGTTACGTTGAAGGCTGGTAACGATACAACGATTTGTTTGGGTGACAGTGTTTTGCTTCGCCCCATGTCAGATGGTGTGAACTATTTGTGGTCACCTGCCGGATCGGTTTCCAATCCAACGGGTAAGAATGCATGGGCCAAGCCCACGCAGACCACGCGTTATTCAGTATTGTCAACGATTGGAAAGTGCCAAGCGATGAGTGGATTTGTCATCACAACGGTTCCCTTTCCGAAGGCTTTTGCGGGATTGGATACATCGATTTGCTATGGCAGCCAGGTTCGGTTGCGCGCTACCGGCGGTTCGCGGTACATGTGGTACCCCGGCAATACCTTGAACGATCCGACGCGTCAGGACCCGATAGCGAGCCCACGGGACACCACAAGTTACATCGTTGGTGTTTATGAAGACAAGGGATGTCCGCGGCCAGCATACGATACGGTAAGGGTGAGTGTGGTACCGCGGGTGAAGGCTTTTGCGGGCAATGATACGGCCGTCGTGGTTGGCCAGCCCTTGCAAATGTTGGCCACTGGCGGATTGAAGTACAGTTGGAACCCTTCAGTTTTTTTGAACAATGGTTTGATTGCGGATCCTGTTGCGTTGTTGAATGATGATGTCAGCTTTGTTGTAAGGGTTTCAACCAAAGAGGGATGTTATGCGTTTGATACGGTGAGGGTGAAGGTGTACAAGACTCCTCCTGAGATATTTGTTCCCACGGCATTTACGCCCAATGAGGATGGGTTGAATGACAGGCTGATACCGATTCCTGTTGGGATTTCAAAGATGGTGTACTTCAAGGTGTACAACCGTTATGGTGAGCTGGTATTCAGTACGGAGGAGATTGGCAGGGGATGGAATGGTATGTACAAGGGCAGGGACCAGGGCAACGAATCCTTTGTATGGCATGCATTGGGTGTAGACTACCTTGGCAATACAGTGTTTAGAAAAGGACAATCAACATTGATCAGATAAATATGAGAAAAAAAGTACTTGTGACAGGTGCCAGTTCAGGTTTTGGCAAAGCCATTGCGGAAAAATTTGCAGCCACTGGCCATGACCTTGTCATTACCGGCAGAAGGGCAGAACGCTTGGAAGCATTTGCGGAAGCGTTGCGGCAATCGCACGGGGTCAATGTTGTGGTGAAGGTTTTTGATGTACAACAGCGGGATGCGGTGTTTGCGGCGCTTTACCAGGATCCTGCATTGGAAAATCTGGATGTTCTGGTGAACAATGCAGGATTGGCACTTGGAAGGGACCATTTTGATGAAGGGAATATCGATGATTGGGAAACCATGATCGATACAAACCTGAAAGGATTGCTGTATGTCACCCGTGCTGTTCTTCCAAGCCTGATCAGCAATGGAAAAGGACATGTCATCAACATCGGTTCTACCGCTGGCAAGGAGGCATATGAAAAGGGCAATGT
>Ga0222712_10000788_pt1 | contig 40593 bp, 38 predicted proteins | sample C33_657DmetaG_FD_165043 | JGI IMG/M metagenome (GOLD analysis project Ga0222712, IMG submission 165043) | Estuarine water microbial communities from San Francisco Bay, California, United States - C33_657D | ecosystem: Environmental > Aquatic > Marine > Unclassified | place: USA: California... | reverse complement strand
GCAGAGCTCCGCCCTTGGCAAAGGGTTGGGAAAATTCGGCCTAGGCCGGAAGGGATACGAAGACGCTCGACACGATGTCGGCTGCGTCGGCAGAAATTGTGGCAACAGGCAATGTCGAGATCCGTTCGCGAATTTCTGCAGATGTCAACGAAGGCGTCCAGAGTTCAGGGTTCCATGAGCGATACAGCACACATTGCAGGCGTGCACCTTCACGGCCACGTCGTTGGCTAATGCCCACCAACTTCTCTTCACCCACAAACACTTCACCAGGAGATGTGCTTGCGAAACAGACACTGCGTCCGTCTTGCCCTGCATCAAATGTGCCGCGATACGTCTTCGCATTGACAAATGGCTGCAATGCATTAACAAAGACATCGCCCAACCACAACATCGAAGAAGAAACATCGTCAACAAACAATGGGTCATCTTTGGGAATCGTGATATCAATCCACACCGACTCCGTGGGGTGCAAATACACCGCACCTCCCCCACTACGACGGCGAACAACATCAAGACCTAACTCTGTTGCTGCCACTTCATTGACATCACTCGCTTGTTGCGTAGAGCCAAGAATGATTGCGGGAGATTCCACAGTGCACCACCAGAGCGCACGAGTGGGCGCGGGATTCATTGCGTGAAAATCCGCAGCCGACCCTCGCCAATCGTGGCGTTCCCACAATGTTTGGCGGCTGGTCATCTGTCCACTCTTACCGAGTTAACTAGCCCGAGCCAAGTACGGCTTCCACTCCTCAGGGATACGTGGCACTGAATACATAATCCAGGACAGTTCTCGTGGCGCCTGAGGAAGTTGAGCCAATTTCATACCGGCCTCTTCTGGGGTGCGATCCCGTTTGCGCAAATTGCATCCGCGACAGGCTGCAATCACATTGTCCCACTCGTTCTTGCCGCCACGTGATCGTGGCAGCACGTGGTCGATGCTGTCAGCCACACCACCGCAATATCCACACACGTGATTATCGCGAGCAAAGACTGCCCGGCGAGACATTGCCGTGCTGCGCTGATACGGCACTTTCACCATGTATCGCAAACGAATCACCACAGGTGACTGTAACGAGAGGCGCTCTGAGTGAACTTGCGTTCCGTCATCAGCAACAATTTCTGCCTTATCGAGCAACACCAAACAAATGGCCCGGCGTGCCGACACGACACTGAGCGGTTCGTACGTTGCATTGAGTACGAGCGCGCTCCTCATTGTTATCTCGTCCGTGTCCGAGAAGATTCAGAAGTGAAACCAACAAGTCTCACGACCGGGCCTGGTTCCATTCTTTGCACCATGCGAGATAGTCCAGCACATCAACAGTGCGAACATTCTCACGTTGAGAACCGTGCTCACCGCCATATTGCGTCACGAGACGAAATTCGAGGTAATCGGCAGGCGGCACAGGAAGAAAAGGGGCACGTTTCCACCAGCCCTGAGGCGCCAAGCGGAACAACTGCCGCAATGCGGTTCCCCACAATCGAGGCCGAACAACAACGGCAAAGATTGCCGCGGGAGTGACCAAAGACTGCATGTGCACACAGTACAAGAGATTCGGCGCAGTTCGCCGAGGAAAGTAATTAGTCCCGCGGGAAATTGACGCGAGGTTTTGGAATCTTCTGAGCAAGATCTTGAACACCTGCACGACCAATCAGTCGAAGCTGGCGTTCAATCAACATTGCAAAAACGAGCATTCCGATGAACGCACCGAACGCGACAAGGTAATGAATTTGCAATGTGGCAACGATGCCCACGAGACAAGCAACCATTCCGAGGGAGGACCACCACACGCGCTTAGCGGAGTGGCTATACAAACCCTTTGACGAAACGGCAGAGGCAAACTTCTCGTCAGCACTCAGTTGATGTTCGATCTCCCGAAGGATTCGTTGTTCGTCGTCAGACAATGGCACGACTTGATTGTTTCACTCCTTGAGTCGGAACACAAAGCAGGAAGGGGTCATTTTCCTCCTACCGCCCCGAGAAATGTCACAGAGCGCTACGCGTCGCTCTCCGGGCCAAAGGGATTCTCCCCCGGCCGACGTGCATCAAGGGTGCTGGCAGGGCCAATCACTCCATGTCCAAACTTCTCCACGATGGAATCAATGGCGCGACTGGCCGGCACCCATTGCTCTTCGACATCTTCAGGTGTCTCCCCACCGTCATCAAAGAGTCGAGGTGCTGCTCCGCCACTCTCTGCCAGTTTTTGTGCATGCACACCCAACAACCGCACGCCTTGTGAGTAATCCAGCGATGCCAACAATGGCTCGAGAGCCGCCACCATTGAGGGCCCGGTTGTCAGCGGCACGGATGGTGTTGTCGATCGGGTCACCGATTCAAAAGACGAAAACTTCACCTTCAGCATCACGGTGCCAGCGGCAATGCCGGCCTCACGCGTGCGACGCGCTACCGCATCACATAGTCGCACCAGATGTTGATGCAGTTCGTCGTGGTCAGTGATGTCACGCGAGAAGGTCTCTTCATGTCCGATGGACTTTGCGACTCGTTCTGGTTCCACCACGCGATCATCGATGCCATGAGACAAGGCATACAGGTGACGGCCATGCGAGTCTCCGATTGCCCCAATGAGTATCGGCAGGTCAATCACTGCGAGGTCACCGATCGTGCGAATACCTAGCGTGTCAAGACGCTTCAAAGTTGCAGGCCCGACTCCCCACAAACTTTGAACAGGAAGCGGATGTAAAAACTCAATCTCGTTGCCCGGCAATACTTCATACACACCGAATCCCGGTTCGATACCAGAGCGACGGGCTTTGGGCTTTGCAAATTCCGATGCCATCTTTGCAATGAACTTGTTGGGGGCTATCCCGACGGTGCAGGGCAACTGCGTTTGTTCCCACACACGTTCCCGCAAGAGGCTTGCGACCTGCTGCGCATCACCCAAGAGAGATCGTGCGCCGGTGACGTCAAGGAATGCTTCGTCCACTGAAATCTGTTCCACCAACGGAGTGATGGATTCAAAGATCTCGTGCAGTTGATGGCTGACTTCCAAGTAATGCGACATGTCGGGCGGCAAAAAGATTGCATCGGGGCACAAACGGCGAGCCACTGCAGACGACAGAGCTGAATGCACACCAAATTGGCGAGCCTCATACGATGCTGCCGAGACCACTCCACGACCACCGGTACCTCCCACCACGACGGGAAGCCCCCGAAGTTCGGGATGGCGCAACAATTCCACCGAAACGTAGAACGCGTTCATATCGATATGCAGGATTGAACGATGAACTGCCACTGACGCAGACGCTAGTTCAGTAACGCCACACCCCGCCTACGATGGGCATGTGCCTCAACAGTCAGACTCACTCTCGGCGCTGCCCTCCACAGTGGCGCGCGCACTCGCCTTCATCTCCATCCTCATCGGCGGACTTGCCGGCGCATTGATTGGGTACGCCCTTGTCGATGTGCAGACAGACAATCCATCCGGGCTCTTACTCGGAATCGGAATTCTCCTCGGTGCGGTCCTCAGTGCTGCTGGCACTGCAGTCGTTGCTGTCTTGGTGCTACGCGCACTGGGCGAATGGCGAGAGATGGCCGATAAGTAATGACAACTCGCAGCCTTGGCAGTGAACTTCGGGCTATTGCTGAGCAACTCGCACGCAGCGCAGGAGACATGGCGCTGAACGGACGAAAGAGCGGTGATGTCACCGCAACGACAAAGTCATCGCCTACAGACATGGTGACGCAGTACGACAAGGCAAGCGAAGAGATGGTGACCAATGGTCTTCGCACGCTTCGCCCTGATGACGGCATTGTGGGCGAAGAAGGCGCAAGCCGCGAAGGTACGTCGGGCATCACATGGCACATCGATCCCATCGATGGCACGTCGAATTTCTATTTCGATATTCCGATGTGGGCTGTCTCCATCGGAGCTGTTGACGAACATGGCCCGATAGCCGGCGCCGTCTATGCACCAGCGTTGGGTGACATGTTTACGGCGTCGCGAGGTGACGGAGCCACATTGAACGGCTCCCCCATTTCTGTGCGTAGCAACTCACTTCTCGGTGATGCATTGGTGGGCACCGGCTTCAGCTATCACGCGGATAAACGCGACATACATGGTCGCCGCGTAGCACAGATGATGATGCATATTCGCGACATTCGTCGTTTAGGTGCCGCCGCAATCGACCTCTGCTTCGTTGCATGTGGACGCTATGACGCGTACTTCGAAGAGAATCTCCAGTCGTGGGATCTCGTTGCCGGGCAGATCATTGCGACAGAAGCAGGCGCGATCATCACCGATTTTTCAGGGGATGCAGTTACTCCAGCACAAGTACTTGCAACGCAACCTGGCATCCATTCCGATCTCATTCAACTCATTGCCCAGTCCTCGGAGAAGTAACCATGACTGTTGTTCTTGCACTTGATGCCGGCACTACCGGTGTTCGTACTCGCGCAGTATTCGACGATGGACGACCATCTTTTTCTGCATACCGAGAATTCCCGCAGTACTTCCCCCAACCAGGCTGGGTAGAACACGATGCGAATGAAATTTGGCAAGCCATCGCAGCCACTCTTGCTGAAGTTGTTGGCCAACTAAATGAACCAGTTGCAGCTATCGGTATCACTAACCAACGTGAAACGATTGTTGCATGGGATCAACGCACGGGCGAACCGTGCTCTCGCGCCATCGTGTGGCAAGACCGTCGCACAGCAGCACATTGTGAAGAGTTAGCACCACACCTCAGCGATGTTCGTCGCATCACAGGTCTTGTTCTTGATCCGTACTTCTCGGGCACGAAAGCTGCATGGATTGCATCACATCACGACTTGCCATCGGCACCCCACCTTCGCATTGGCACGATTGATTCATGGCTTGTCTGGAAATTGACAAACGGTGCTTCGTTCGTCACTGACCCCAGCAACGCAAGCCGCACCATGTTGTTTGACATCAACACCATGCAATGGAGCGACGAGATGTGCGCCCTCATCGGCGTTCCCCGTTCCTCACTTCCTGAGGTTCGTCCCTCTAGTTCTCGTTACGGCATCACCACATCTGTTGCAGGCGTTCCCGATGGCATCCCCATTTCCGGAATCGCAGGCGACCAACAGAGCGCATTGTTTGGCCAAATGTGCACTGAACCCGGCATGGCGAAGAACACCTATGGCACAGGAAGTTTTGTCTTACTGAATGTCGGCACAACATGTCCTGCACCAACCGAAGGAATGTTGACCACCGTTGCATGGGACCTCGGTGATGGCAAACCGATGTACGCACTAGAAGGCGCCATCTTCGTCACGGGTGCCGCAGTGCAATGGCTCCGTGATGGTCTCGGCATCATCAAGGACTCATCAGAGATTGGTGCGCTTGCTGCAACAGTTCCCGATTCTGGCGGCGTGTATGTCATCCCCGCCTTCACCGGTTTGGGAAGCCCGTGGTGGGACCCGTATGCCCGCGGCACCATTGTCGGCATCACTCGCGGAACCACGAAGGCTCACATTGCACGTGCCGTGATTGATGCCATGGTGTTCCAAACACGTGATGCAATTGATGCAATGTCCCAGGCGGGTGGAGTCACGTTGAATGAACTTCGCGTTGACGGTGGCGCTGCAGTGATGAACGAGATGTTGCAGCGTCAGGCCAACGAACTGCGTGTTCCCGTTCTTCGCCCTACTGACCACGAAACAACAGCCCTTGGTGCGGCGTATCTCGCAGGCCTTGCAGAAGGTGTGTGGTCGAGCATTGATGAAGTGGCGCAGATGTGGACACTTGATCAACGATTTGAACCCGCAGGCGAGAGCGGCGAACATGCCACTTGGTTGCGCGCAGTAGAACGCTCACGCAACTGGGCAGAGCACGCAGCGGAATAACAGCAGTTACTTAGTTAACGAGTTCACCAACAAGCAGAGCTGCACCGATTGCACCTGCTCGTTCACCAAGTGCCGCTGGAGAAAGTCGCGGATGAGGCCTCATCTCCGAGGAATACAACGAAGAGGAAAACTTCTCCTCCAGAACATCGATGCGTGAGGCAAACGACTCGATGACACCACCACCGATGACAATGACCTCGGGATCACAAATGTTTGTGAGGCTTGCAAGACCTTCGGCAATCCATGTTGCGAACGTGTTCACAATGGCGATGGCATCAGGGTCGCCTGCATGAAAATTCTCAAAGACTTCTTTGCCCTCAACACCGCCACTCAACATTTTGAGCGCAGATCCCGACGCATAACGTTCCCAACACCCGCGTCGTCCACACGGACATTCAACGCCGTCCCGTTCAACAACCATGTGGCCAATCTCGCCCGCGAAACCATTAGCCCCGCGTTGCAACTGTCCACCCATCACGATGCCGCCACCGATTCCCGTGCCCAATGTGACCATCACGGCATCTCGCGCACCCATCGCTGCACCTGACTTCCACTCGCCAAAAGCTGCCACTGTCGCGTCATTCTCCACATGAACCGCAATACCCAGTCGTGCACGTAGTTCTGGCCCCACCGCAATGTTGTGCGCGCCCTTCATATTGGGCGACGCCTTAATCACACCATCCGCAGTGATTAATCCGGGGACACCAATTCCCAAAGTGGTTTCACCACCAAGTTCATGAAACATCTTTTCGAGAAGATCAATGAGTTCCGAGGCATGTGGCGTGGGATAACGCACTTCCTGCAGAACAGTTCCGTGGGAATCCACGAGGACGCCGAAACACTTTGTGCCACCGACGTCGATACCGACGTGTTTCACGACTCGGCGCGGGCCTTTAGTTCTTTCACGGCCTCAATCAAGATGCGAGCTTCTGCGCGGCGCTTGACGAAACCAGGCAATGGCACCACAAGTTCAATATCGAGTTCATAGAACACCTGCGTTCCACTGTCGACTTCAACGAAGGAGTACGCGCCATCAAGTGCACGCATGATGTCACCTTCCACCAGGTGCCACGACAGACGAGCAGGAGCTTCCGAGTAGTCGTATTCCAAGGTGTAGTGCGTGCTGCGGCCTAAAGCTGATGCGCGATATTCCACGCGCGAAGGGCGACCCTGATCGTCACGTTCACGAACAGTTGCCTCTTTCACGTCCTTAGCCCAATCGGGATAGCGCTCGAAATCGAGGACGATTTGAACGCACTTATCGAGAGGTGCATCAATGAGGGTGGTCTGAGCGGCGCGATCAGTCATGGTCTTCATCTTGCCCGTTCGGAGAGGCCTGAGGCGACACCCCCGAAAATTTCACGTCAGAACGGGGCGCAAAATGTCCATGGAAGGCTGCCCATAGACCGTTCAGCCCCAGACCCAGCATGGGAACCAGAATGCCGAACGCCAGGGTGCTCCCCCGCTTGCCATCAGTAGAGGAACGGAGACCAGCCGTCACCAAGCCGATCAGGACTTGCATAGTGAGAAGTCCATTCATCTGACGCGCGACCGACTTTGGTGCGCACTTGTCGATGAGAAAGTACAAAGCAGCGACCGAAATGTTGTCTTCTCGACTGCGTTGAACGGCGCTCCAATAGCCCCACAGGAATGCAACAACACCAACGGTGAAGCAGACGAAACACACTACTGCTGCAATGGCTTTCCATGGTTGATCAAAGACAGCCACTGCTAGAGAAGCGGTGACCAAAAACAGTGCAGTGAGAATTGCATTGATGCGAATGATTGCGGTGCCCTTCATGTCTTCCATCATTGCCCCACTTTCAGCACTTCACCCAAACGGCTTGCAAGTACGTCGTAGTTGAACTCACTCAGAGCTCGTTCACGTGACGCAATTGCCATCGATGCACGCACATCCGGATTGTCCAGAATGTCAACGATTCGCGCAGCTAGACCTGAGGCATCCTCTGGGTTTGCCATCACATAACCCGTGACACCATCAAGAACTGCTTCTGCTGCTCCACCACTATCGCCAGCAATTTGCGGGACGCCACAAGCAGCAGCTTCTACAAACACGATCCCAAACCCTTCTTGTTCGAGACCACCCCAGCGATTACGGCACATCATCGAAAAGACATCAGCGCATCCGTATAACGCTGGCAAGTCATCATGAGGAACGCGCCCAAGGAAAGTGACAGGAGCTCGTGATTCCTCTGCCAATTTTTTCAATCGATCTTCATCACGCCCGGTACTTGCAATGACAAGACGCAACTTCGGACGGTGCGGCGCCAGTTGTGCCACGGCTTTGATGACGGTGTCGAAACCTTTCCGCGGAACGAGACGGCTAATTCCAAGAATGATTTCGTCATCATCGTTCAGACCAAAACGAGCGCGCGCAGCCGAACGTTCTGTTGATGACAAAGGAACGAATCGATCTGTATCGACACCAGGAGGGACAATGGTGGCGGGCAAGGAACGAGATGCGGCAAGTTCTCCTTCACGTGCGGGGTATCCACCTGCAGCGATGATGTGTTGCGCACCACGTAACACGCGACCCAATACCTGCTTTGAACCTGGCAAGCGGCCAGGCACAGTGACTTCCGCGCCATGCAACACCACCATGTATGGAAGCTTCAGGGTGGGACCGACAAGACCGAGCGGCAATGCAGGATCGAGGACAACAAAATCAGCGCCAAAGTCTTTCGCCATTGAATTGATGCGTTGCACCATCCATGGATGAGGCAACAGCACTGGTTCACGCGTGCGTTCAATGCGATACGACTGCTGTGCATCAAACTCTGCTGCACCTGCATGTGGACTTGTGAGCACCGCGAACGAATCAGACGGTAAACGTCGCCACCACTCCCACAAGAGAGATTGGATGCCGCCGATCTTTGGGGGAAAGTCATTTGTGACGAGGAGGTGCTTCATAGGTCGCCCCGCAAGGTTGGCAGATGCGCCAGTTCTTCGGCGACTAATTCATCAGGATCATCGAAATGAAGAAGTGAATTCAGTCCTAGCCGTGCAGCTGACCACACTGCATGGGCACGCAATTCAGCACGTTCGTGCGAGAGGTACCGACGCACCACGTCCACCACTCGCTCATCTGACGGGTCAGCAATATTGCCAAGGATGATGAGCAAATTACGTCGCACCCATGTCATATCTCGGCCGTGCACGTACCACCCATCACATGCTGCTTCCAACGCATTGTCATCAAGATGCAACCACGCAACTGCATCAATGAACGGAGCGTGATGCGCCACGGCGGGCAGTGAACCACCGCGCTTTGTCGGAGGGCACACTGTTTGACAGTCATCGCATCCATAGATGCGGTCACCTAATGCTTCACGATGCGTCCGATCAAAGACACCTGGCTTTTGCAGCAACCATGACAAACATCGATTCGCATCAATGACGCCCGGTTCAATGATGGCGCCCGTTGGACATGCCGGCTGACAACGCACACACGTTCCGCATCCATCTTCGATTGGCGTGGCAATTGGTAAGTCCGCGGTTGTCACAATGCAACCAATGACCAACATGCTTCCTTTTCCGGGCACCAGGATGTTGGCGTTTCGTCCAAACCACCCAAGACCTGCGAGATATGCAGTCTCACGATCAACAATTGAATTGTCATCAGCGAACACCGTTGCTCGATGACCGTCAGTTCGTAATCGCGCAGCGACCTGAGTGAGCGATGCTTTGAGATGTCCGTAATGGTCGTCCCATGCGTATCTCGCGACTCGCGCGGCAGGACCGTCAATGGTGCTCTCGGGAGCGTCAAATGCATATGACCGCATTCCGACGATGACCGTGCGCGCTTCCTCCACCAACGTGGCGGGGTGCGTCGAACGTTCAGGACGCAAGTATGTGAACTTCATTCCGTTCACTAGTCCTCGCTCTTCACGATCTTGCAATTGCTGCAAAGCGCGGTGCATGACCCCTGCTGGCGCAACACCTAGGACATCAAGCCCAGCAGCGATACCGACTTCATGCAGTTGCGCCCAATACCCCGCCCCACCAGGGGCGTTGGATGCAACCAGCTTCGGGTTCTTGGGTGTTCGGTTAGCCAACGGCACGGTGCCGAAGCGTAGGCACCAAACCGGCCTGAGCGAGCAAACGAATTTCTCGCAGCTCCTGCAGGTTGAGGATGACAGCCCCGGATTCAGGGACATCGCAAAGAACGCTCATCATGCAGTCGCCGCATGCGTTGCTGTCCTTCATGACGCAGGTGTCGCACGAAATCATGAGAACGGGCTGGTCGGCCGAAGATGATGACTGTGAATCTGGCGTGTGTTCCATACCCACCACTCTCATCAAGGGGTGTGACAGGGTTGCGTTACAGAGTGACGGCGCCGTCGAAATCGATGGTCAACTTCTTGGCGTGACCGTCAGCAGGCAGAGCCGCAGCGACCTCCTCGGCCATCGCTGGATCGCACATCAGCGCCACCGTGGGGCCTGACCCGGACAGCCAACCACACCATGCCCCAGCATCAAAGCCTGCCTGCAACGCAGCTGCACAAGCAGGAGAAGCAGCCAAACGAATGTCTTGGTGAATGCGATCTTTGGTTGCTTCGCGCAATAGCGAGACATTGCCTGTCTGTAGAGCAGTCACAAACATCGCTGTATGCGCAATATTGAAGACGGCATCAGCGAGCGCGATCGTCGGGCCAATTTTGCCGCGCGACTCGTTTGTCGATGTCGTGAAGTCAGGTACCCACATCACAATGACAGGATTCAAGGCGATGGGCACATTGATCACATGTTCACCACTGGCAATGACGACTCCGCCATGGAGCGATGGCGCCACATTGTCGGCATGGCCTTCCAACTCGGTACCAATCGCAAGAGCGCGTGATGTCGCACGGTTCCACACACCACCAGCAATCTGCTGTTCGGCAGCAACGATGCCGCCCACACGCACTGCACCACTGAATCCCATTCCGCGACCCATCGGGATGGTGTTTTTAACCCACACACGACCTGTGCCGCCTGCACGTACGAAAGCAACTTGTGCTGGATGGGTGTCTTCACACTCTTGCGCACCTTCTGGTGCGACATCCGTTCCGACAACACCCACTTCGCAGTGCAATGACAGGGCAAGACCCAGGACATCGAAGCCTGGTCCGAGGTTTGCCGATGTTGCAGGAACACGAACGGTCATGGCTGTGTCTCCATTCGAGTTGCTTCGCGATTTGTAATGGCAATCACGCTTTCAAGAATTCCGTTTGCTGCACCTGAGTCAATCGATGCACGCGCACGCTCGATGCCATCGGAAACATCTCCAGCCACACCTGCGACATACAACGCACAACCGGCATTGAAGGTCACAATGTCACGCACCGGACCCGGCTTGCCCGCGAATGTGTCACGAAGAATCGCCAAGTTGTCTGATGGTTCACCACCGCGAATGTCATCGAGTGTGGAAACAGCAATTCCGAAATCCTTTGCGTTTACTTCAAACGTATGCACTTGTCCTTCGTGCAGTTCAAACACCGTGTTCGGACCGCTCACAGCCAATTCATCGAGTCCACCATGACCATGCACCACCCATGCACTGGTCACACCACGCGTTGCAAGTGCATCGGCCATGCGATCCATCATGTTGGGCATTGCAACACCGACCAACATGTTGGCGATAGGTGCCGGATTCGCCATCGGTCCCAACAAATTGAATGCAGTGGGCACACCAATCTCACGACGCGAAGGTGCGGTGTAACGAAACGCAGGATGAAAACGCGCGGCCAAACAAAAACCAAAACCAGTTTCTTCAACACTTGCTTGCACACCTGCTGGGTCGAGTTCGATGGCAACACCAGCAGCTTCCAACAAATCAGCTGCACCACACTTTGAAGATGCAGCGCGATTGCCGTGTTTACACACCGGTGCACCAGCACCCGCAACAACGAGTGCCGACATCGTGGAGACGTTCACAGAGTTGCTCTTGTCGCCGCCGGTGCCCACAATGTCGATGGTGCTCGCAGCCAATGCAGGATCTAGATGAACACGACTGCCCGCAGCGCGAACAGCGCGCAACATGCCTTCTAATTCTTCGGTTGTCTCACCTTTGGCGCGCAGCGCAACAATGAACGCAGTCATCTGCGATGGCGTCGCAACACCATTCAAGATTTCGGTGATGGCGGACTCGGCCAATTCAGCACCTAGATCGCGACGTTCGAGAAGTTGCGCCAAGATCGTCGGCCAACCAACGAATGCCTGAGTGTGAGCCATGTCTTTAAGTATCCCTGCCCGTGGGCAGAAAAAACGAATGATTAGGCAGTGCGACGACGCTGACGAATGATGCGACGCCGTTCCTTCTCGGTCATCCCACCCCAAACACCATCGCGCTCGCGAACGGCCAGTGCATGTTCAAGACAAGACAGGCGGACGGAACACTCAGCACAGATGGACTTTGCCTCACCAGCAGACTCTTCCGATTCAGGAAAAAAGACTGCAGGGTCTAGCCCATTACATGCGCCGCGATTTCTCCATGTGATCTCTGTGATTGACACCGGAACCCCCATTCGATGTCGGGGCGGAACCCCATGGCGGCATCGTATGTGTCAGCTGTCACATCAATCAAATTTGAGGCGAGACCTCGCCAAACCCTTTATGGGAGAAGGTCAGAGAGCAACTCGCTGGTGGTCGCGTCACTCAGGACGGTGGAGTCGACGTAGTTCTTCTGACTGCACACCACGGACACAGGGCCAGCTTGGAAAGCCGCGATCTGGTCGGGTGTGAAGTGAAAGGTCAGGTAGTGCACTGCTGCAGTGACGTCATCACGTGTGAGACCTGCTGCATGCAAAGCGTCGATCTCGCCCTTCACACTGGAACCGTCGGACAACAACAAGCTGATGCTGTTCTCCAAGCCGGCGAGCTTTGGCAACCATTCACGTACCTGATCTTCCGATGTGAGTTCAAGGAACAAGGTGGCGCACACTTGACCTGGCTCTGGAATCATCGGGTTATAGGCCTTGAGTTCATCCATGACCGCTTCGTCGGTCAGCAACTTCTCAACGCGCACCATCTCTTGAATCTGCAGACGCATGGTGTCACGGTTCTCAAACATGATGGTCAAGAGGTCACCAATCGCAACGCGACGGCGACGCTTCACTTCAATCATTCGTGAACGGAATTCTTGACGTTCACGTTCATACGCACGCTGGTCGGCGATGTCGTCCAGAGTCAACTTGCGAGACGCTGTGGGGGCTGCAGCATTCATGATTGCCTTCTTTTCTTTTTTGGTTACTTGGTGGGTTCTTCAGGGATGCCGTACGCACGTGCAACAACTTGCAGTGGGTGCTGTGCAGCCTTGCCTGTTTGTTCGACGATTGCGGTGTTTGCCAAGTGGCAGTCGCCCGCGACAACTTCACTCTCCGCAGCAGTGATCTTGTCGCCCAACTTCTTTGCCACTGGAACTGAGAACTCTTCGTTGCCAGCCTTGAATCCCCACATACCGTCGATGCCTGAGCACTGGTCGATGAGTTTGATCTTCGCGCCGGTGAGCTTCATGAGGTCTCGACTACGCAAACCAATGTTCTGAGCTTTGAGGTGACATGGGATGTGGTACGAAATCGTCTCCGCAATTTCGCCTGTAAATGTTGTGTCGAGTTCGGTTCCTTCAGCCTTGTGCAGGTTGATGAGATATTCCGACGAATCGAAAGTATGTGCCGCGACAAGTTCTGCGTCAGGTCCACCGACATAGTCGACATAGTCCTTCTTCAGGATGTAGCCACACGTTGGTTGAGGAACAACGATGTCTTTGCCTTCACGAACTGCATCGGCAAGAACCTTGACTTGCTTCGCCGCCACCTTGGTAAAGCCGTCCATGTCACCACTGTGCAAGTACGGCGCACCGCAACAGCCAGCACCTTCAACAAGTGAACACTCAACGCCGTTGCGTTCGTACACCTTGACTAGGTCATGACCAATGCCGGGCTGCTGATACTCCACGAGACATGTGGGGAACACGGCAACACTGCCCTGCTTCTTCGCAAGCACCGGCTGTACACGCTTCTTAAACCAGGTGCTGAAGCGTTGCTTTGCGTACGGAGGAAGAAGGCGAACAGAGGAAACGCCCGTGGTCTTTTCGACTGCCTTACGAACAACGGAGCCAGGCTTGGCATTGATTACGAGGTTCGAGATTGTTGAAACTTTGGTGGCCAATTTGCCTGCGGCATCGGTGTGACCCATCACTTGCGTTGTTACGCGCTTGCGTAATGACACCTGATCATTTGCGAGGCGCATCGCATCGTGGCGAAGCATGAGACGGGGGAAGTCAAGAGCCCACTCGTGCAGTTCAGGAATGTATGGACAGTTGACGTAACAGAGCTTGCATTGGAAGCATTCGTCAGCAACTTGGTCTTGTTGTTGTGGAGTCAGGCGCCCAGCGTCCTGATCCTCATGCTGGTCGACGTAGCTAAACAGCGTGGGGAAAGAAGAGCAGAACTTAAAGCACAAGCGGCAGCCATGGCAGAGGTCGTAGACGCGCGTGAGTTCATCGCGTACGTCGGCCTCATCGAGATATTTCGGGTGCTTTGGGTCGTAGGTAATCGTCATGGTTCTGTCTTCTAAAGAAATGTGAGTAATGAAATACGGAGACTCGCTCCACCGCAGTCAAACGGGTGGCCACACAAGGCAGCCACCCGTTCAATTGCGAATGCAATGTGCGCGAACGCACATCAGATTTAAAGCGCAGCGAGGCCTTCGCTGAAACGACCTGCGTGGCTCTTCTCGGCGCGTGCAAGCGTCTCGAACCAGTCAGCGATTTCGTCGAATCCTTCTTCGCGTGCTGTCTTTGCGAAACCTGGGTACATCTGTGTGTACTCGTATGTTTCGCCAGCAATCGAAGCCTTGAAGTTTGCTTCGGTCTCGCCGATTGGCTCACCTGATGCTGGGTCGCCCACTTCTGCGATGTACTCGAGGTGACCGTGTGCGTGACCGGTCTCGCCTTCTGCAACCGAGCGGAAAAGCATTGCTGCGTCGGGGTAGCCCTCAACGTCTGCCTTTTGTGCGAACCAGAGGTAACGACGGTTGGCTTGGCTTTCGCCAGCAAACGCCTCCAACAGGTTTTCGTGGGTCTTGGTTCCCTTCAAGCTTGGCATGATCGGGTCCTTTCCTTTTTGTGGTGGGTGGTAATCAACGCTTCACCGTGTCGGAACACTCGGCACAGAGTCCGCGATAGACGATGTGAGCATCGGCTACCGCAAACCCATCAAGGCCGCGCATTTCGGGGGCACGGTTGACGTAGACATCATGAACAGCACCGCATTCATCACAGACTGCATGGTGATGATCCGACACATTGGGATCAAAACGTGCAGAGCCTGTGCCCACGTCGATTGTCAGCAATTCACCCATCTCAGTGAGGTCATTCAGTGTTTGGTACACCGTGCGCAACGAGATACCCGGCATTTGTCGAGAAGCCTCGCTGAACAGCGAATCGGCGGTGGGATGCGTGCAGTTGTCGTGCAACAAGCGGAACAACAACTGGCGCTGGGGCGTCACTTTGAGACCACTAGCGCGGAATGCGACGGTGAGCTCTTCGGGTGAACGCATTCGAAGAGCATAAGCAGAATCGTCTCTAATTTGCAACTATTGAAAATTAACAACTTCTGCAGATAAGTCGTTCTTCAACTAAGACACACGACTTAGAAAGCCTGTTCCTAAACACCTAGGCTCAACGGCGATGTCAGTACAACCAGATTTCGATCGCTTTTCTTCCCTTCAACGACTCGAATCTGAAGAATTCGACGTTGTCGTTATCGGTGGCGGAATCACCGGCGCAGGCGTTGCTCTCGACGCCGCCTCTCGCGGCCTTCGCGTTGCACTTCTCGAACGTGATGACTTTGCTTCGGGCACGTCATCGAAGTCCTCGAAGTTGATTCACGGTGGATTGCGCTACTTGCAACAAGGCGATGTTCGTTTGGTGTACGAAGCACTGCGTGAACGCAAGCGTTTGTGTCGCAATGCCCCACACCTCGTCCACGTCCTCCCCTTCATGATTCCGATCCTCACTAAAGACGGAGTCGTTTCAAAGAAGATTGCTCGCGCATTGGGTTCTGCCATGTGGATGTACGACCTCACGGGCGGATGGCGCATTGGAAAACTGCACCGCCGTTTGTCAGCAAAGAAAGCATTCGCACACTTACCCACGATGGAACAACGCAAGCTTGCATCGGCATACCTCTATTACGACGCTGAAGCCGATGATGCGCGCTTGTGCCTCACCGTTCTGCGCACTGCTGCCGACAAGGGTGCCGCCATCGCAAACCGCTGCACCGTCGAAGGTATTGATTCCGCCAGTCGTACCTCTCATACCGTTCGTGTCACGGACAACATTGGCGGCGCGAAATTCACTGTTCGTGCAAAGTCCGTCATCAGCGCAACAGGCGTATGGGCCGATGATGTGCGTGCACTCGATGAGAAAGTGCACCCCGACACGATTCGTCCGGCAAAGGGTGTTCACCTCACTGTGCCCTGGGAAAAAGTGCGCAACGACATTGCCGTTGTCATTCCTGTGCCCAAAGACCGTCGCAGTTTGTTCGTGGTGCCCTGGATTTCCAATGGCGATGGAACGTATCAATACACATACATCGGCACGACCGATACGGACTACAAGGGTCCTGTCAACGATCCGCAGTGCACCAAGGACGACATCGAATATGTCCTCGCCGCATTAAACGCAAGTGTTACCACTGGCGTCACCGTCGACGATGTCACTGGCGTGTGGAGCGGTTTGCGTCCGCTCGTCAAGATGGACGACTCCGCTGCAAAGGCTGGCCGCACCGCTGACCTCAGTCGTCGTCACAAGGTTTTTGCAAGTGAAAACGGCATCATCACAGTGACCGGCGGCAAGCTCACCACGTATCGCGAGATGGCCGAAGATGCCGTTGACGAAGCATGTGTATTGCTGGGTGTGAAGAAGCACTCCAAGACAAAGGCATTGCAATTGCGCGGTGCATCTGGAAAGCGTTCATCCTCGACACAGCTTGACCGTCATCTTGACGGTCGCTTTGGTTCTGATGCTGCGGCAATCAAGACATTGATTGCCGGCGATGCATCTTTGGGCGAAGCGCTGGTTCCTGGTCTTCCTTACTTCAAAGCGGAAGCTGTGTACGCAGTGACACATGAGATGGCCACCACTTTGGATGACATCATGACTCGTCGCACACGTGCTCGATTGCTCGACCGTAAAGCATGCGCGCGCGCAGCTGGAGATGTTGCAGACCTCATTGCACCACTACTTCAGTGGGACGCAGCAACTCGCGACCGAAACGTTGCTCAATTCATGGACGAATGCGCCCGTGAAGATGCAGCAGGTCTTGTCACCGAAGCCGAATTCATCGCTTCATCAACTCCAGGAACGGAACACAAGTGAGCCTTCACTCTTTCAACACAGCAATTACTGATCCCATCGAGTTCGGTGGAGACCCAGCAGTTGCAACCTCGCGTCTCACTGGACCTGCAACCGTTATCTCGGCCGATAATGCACGCGATATCGCAGGTATTTGCGAAACGATTGACGACGCAGCTGATCGCGCGAATCATGGTCGCGACTGGTGGCCGTTGTCATTGTCGTGGTCACTGCAAAACCAAGTGCCACGCATCCCTGGTCTTGTATGCAAGCCACGCACCACAGAAGAGGTGTCCAAGCTTCTCGCGTATTGCAATACGCATGGCATAGCCGTCACCGCTTCTGGTGGCCGCAGTGGAGTATGCGGAGCAGCTATTCCATTGCGTGAAGGTGTTGCACTTGACATGACCAACATGCAGAGCGTGGAGTCAGTGGACGAAGTCTCGGGCATCATTGAAGTTCTTGCGGGAACTTTTGGTCCCGACATGGAAGACGCCGCACGCACCCATGGCCTCACGGTTGGCCACTTCCCACAGTCATTCGCACTTGCAACAGTGGGCGGATGGGTGGCATGTCGTGGCGCTGGTCAATACTCCACTCGCTACGGCAAGATTGAAGACATGGTGCACGCGCTGGAAGCCGTGCTGGCCGATGGCACCATCATTCGCACTGGTGGCGCACCCGCCGGAGCAGTCGGACCCGACTTGTCACAACTTCTTCTCGGCAGTGAAGGAACGCTTGCTGTCATTACACGTGTGTGGTTGCGAGCCCACCCACTTCCCGAAGTAGAACGTCGTGGCGCATACGTATTCGACACGCTCTCCGATGGATTCGAAGCATGTCGTCGCATCATTCGCAATGGCGCAACACCTGCAGTACTTCGTTTGTACGACGGCGCAGAAAGCAAGCGTTCGCATGGTGGCAATGGCACCAACGCAACACTTCTTGTTCTCGATGAAGGAACAGAACAACTCATTGACGCCACCATGGCAATCGTGCACGACGAGTGCATGTCCATGGGCGCCACCGTGGGTGATGTCGCACTTGTTGAAGCGTGGACACATCACCGCAATGACACCAGCGGATTACAAGCACTCACGCGCAAGGGCTACGTCGTCGACACGATGGAAATCGCGGCCAACTGGGCTGACCTCGACAACGTGGTGGAAGCAGTCGAAACTGCAATGCTCGCCGTTCCCGGTGCTCGCTCTTCTACGTGCCACCTCTCGCACAGCTACATCGAAGGTGCATGCATCTATTTCACTTTTGCTGCAACTCCATCGGCTGAAGAGTTTGAGTCCACCTACCTTGCTCTATGGGATGCAGGTCAGCGTGCCGCTCTCGCAGCCGGTGCGAACCTTTCTCATCACCATGGCATCGGTTACAGCCGATCGCAGTACATGGAACAAGCATTGGGCACCAGCATGCAGGTACTTCGCAGCGTGAAGAATGCACTGGACCCGAAGGGCATCTTGAACCCAGGCAAGCTCGGACTATGAGAACACTCGTCATCGACGTCGGTACGAGCGGCCTGCGTGCTGCCATCATCCTCGATGACGGGACCGTCACTGACCTGCATTACGAAGAATTCACACCATCAACACCCGCGAACGGCATGGTGGAGTTTGATGCCGTAGCTATGTATGCCGCCGTCAAGCGAGTCGCCACGGCAGCAATTGGTACGGCTAGTGCCGATGCCATTGGTATTACGAATCAGCGAGCCTCCACCATCGTGTGGCGTGCGAGCACTGGACAACCTGTTGCTCCAGCAATTGGTTGGCAAGACTTGCGCACTATTGGTGAGTGCATCATGGCGCGAATCGAACATGGGTTTCAGATCGCACCAAATCAATCAGTGACGAAAGCCGCGTGGATTCTCAACAATGTCGTGACTGATTCCGCAGTGCGCGACAGCGACGACATCCGCATCGGAACCATCGAGACATGGTTGGTGTGGAACCTCACACGCGGTGCTTCATTTGTCACGGACCACACCAATGCTGCGGTCACCGGCATGACAAACGCTTCGGGAACACAATGGAACAGCAAAGTTCTTGACGCCTTCAAGATTGATGTTCATCATCTGCCTCGCATCGTCGACAGTGCCGGATATGTCGGCGACGCCGTTGACCTTCCTGGCGCACCGCGCATCATGGCAATGGCAGGCGACCAACAGGCGTCCCTCGTTGGCCAAGGATGTATTGAGCCAGGCATGGCCAAGATCACCTTTGGCACGGGCGGAATGCTCGACATGTTCACAGGAACAACAGCACCTGATGCCGCCCGTCGTAGTGACGGCGGAACCTTCCCCATCGTTGCGTTCAGCCAGAACGGTGACATTTCCTACGGCACCGAGGCAATCATGTTGTCTGCCGGCACCAACATCGAATGGTTGCGCGACGACATGGGTCTCATCGATAGCCCCGCCGATTCACACACCATCGCTTCGACTGTCGCTTCGACGGAAGGCGTTGTGTATGTCCCCGCTCTTCTCGGCCTTGGAACTCCTCATTGGGATTACGGCGCTCGCGGCGCACTCTTCGGAATTACTCGCGGAACCATCCGCGCCCACATGGTGCGTGCCGTATTGGAAGGCGTAGCCCACCGAGGAGCCGACCTTGTCGACGCAGCCGAAGCGGACTCCGGGCTCTCCATTCCTGAAATCCGCATTGATGGCGGCATGAGCCGTAACCCAACATTCGTACAAGCACTGGCAGACGCCACTGGTCGCGCCGTTCGCGTCTCTTCCATCACCGAAGCCACCACTTTGGGTGCTGGTTTTCTCGCCGGGACAGCCGCTGGACAATGGTCACATCTCGCGGAGGCTGTCAGCACCCTGACATGGGCCTCCACCGTTGCCCCATTAGGAGCGCCTGGTGTTTCCCGACAACAATGGGCAGAGGCAATTTCCAGGTCCCGTGCTTGGATACCCGACCTTTCAGCACTGGACTTCTAGTGTTGGGGGGGCGACATTTCGCCGACACGACAAAGGATGACCCGAGTGGTAAATCACCAAGTTGACCTCCCCGAAGTAACCGCGACATCACGTCGCCGACTTCTTGCATCTCTTCTGGCCGGTGGCGCCGCCGTTGCAGCAGCACCATTGCTTGCTGGTCGCGCCTCTGCTGAAGGCCTCGACCTTCCTCGCGATCCAAAAGATTTCCCTACGTTGAACAACGCGTTGAAGCGTGAGCGTCAGATGACTGCTACGTATGCAGCTGCAGTTGCTCAGTCATCAGGTGACGAAAAAGCAGCATGGACCCTTCTTCATGATCACCACGATGCCTACGTGGGTGCCTTAAAGGGTTACCTCGGTACTGACGCCGTGAAATCCACTGAAGGACCTCTCGGATCCGCTGCTGGTTCTTTTGAACAAGTCGCAGCCCAGATGGCTTCACTTGAAGACCAGACTGCTGCAATCCACACCGACATCTTGTCCACGCTGAACGGCCTTGATGCCGCGAAGTTGGTTGCTTCCATCATCACGATTGAAGCTCGTCATGCCGCCGCCCTTGCATTTGTTGGTGGCGCAACCCCACTTGCCGCTGCAGGCGCCTGAGTCGAAGGAACATCACAATGACTACTGAAAACACTTCTCGTATCAGCCGCCGCTCCATGCTTCGCACCAGCGGCGTCCTTGTTGCTGGTGGCGCAGTTCTTGCGGCTTGCGGTGGCGAATCACATTCAGGTATCGCCCGTATCGGCCAGACCCCTGAGATTGATCCGCTCGTCGAAGCAAAGGTGAGCGATGCCGCTCTTCTTCGCACTGCAATGTCCGTCGAAAAGATGGTGGCAGACATTTTGACAAATCAGAGTGTTGCTGGCGTTGCCGATGCAAAAGCCAAGCCAGTCATCAGCGCATTCGCTGCATCACACACGGCAAACCTTGCTGCGCTTTCCGCATTGGTCACCGCAAATGGTGGACAGCCTTACAACGAAGCAAATGAAAAGTTGATGGTTGCGTACGGAGACAATGTCCTCAAGTTGATGGGCGAAGGAAAGAAGGCATCTGACGTTCTTCCACTTGCACACGCACTTGAAACACTCGTGGCCGCTACGTACCAGTACTTTGTTGCGTTGACCGCGAATGCTCCATTGCGTGCAGAAATGATGCGCCTCGGTGCAAAGTCCTCGCGTCGTGCAGCAGTTGCTGCTCAGGTGTTCGACAGCGGCGTGAAATCGTTTGATGTGCAGACTGCAGAAGACGGAACACAGCTTCCTGACACCATCGCAACATTCCCCGGAGCCTTCGGCGCATTAAACGCTGTACAGGTCACTCTCGGACCAGACGTGAAGGATGCTCCTCGCGCCAATGTCCTCATGGACACACCAAGCCTTAACAGCATCATTTACTGATCTGTCCCGCCTCTTCGGTAGTAATTTTCATTACCTTTCGTTTGCGCTGTCCGTACACTCGTTAACGACGGTGAGTCATCCGGGTGACCGCGGCGTAGCAATACGCTGAGGAAAGTCGGGGCTTCACAGGGCAGAGTGCTGGCGAGAGCCAGGTTGGGGAAACCTGACGGACAGTGCAACAGAGAGCAAACCGCCGATGGACGCGAAAGTGTCACAGGTAAGGGTGAAACGGTGCGGTAAGAGCGCACCAGCATGCGAAGTGATTCGTGTGGCTTGGTAAACCCCATTCGAAGCAAGACCAAGCAGATGGAGGGTGCCCGCCCGCCGCAAGGCAATCCATCGGGTAGGTCGCATAGAGGGATGGTCACCACTCGTTCGCGAGTACAGAACCCCGCTTATAGGGTGGCTCACCGTCACCCCCCACCCCTCGTTACAAGAGGTGAGCTGTCTCGTTCATTCCCGATAGCGACGGCCCGCGCGGAGTTGCCGAGATGCGACAGATTGACGCGCGATCGAGATGGCAACGCCACGTCACCTCAGGTCCGACGCCCAATGCCCAAGTAATTGCACTCTTGATGGGTGAAACATGACTGACGACAACAATGTCTTGGTTCTTTGATTCCGCGATGAGTTCCTCGAGTGCTGGTCGAACGCGATGATCAAGTTCTACTAACGACTCGCCATTTGGCGGACGGAAGTGCGGATCATTACGCCACTCTTGCCACTGCACTTGGTCAACATCACGCAGCGCGACTCCATCCCAATCGCCGTAGTCCAATTCAATGAAGCGATCGTCCACTTCCACTTCATCAGAAATTGCCGATGCGGTTTGTCGAGCACGTTGCAATGGGCTTGAGATCACACGAGCACCGGGATACTGCGAACGAATATGAACTCCACAGCGCATGGCTTGTGCAGTGCCTTCTTGGTCAAGAGGTAGATCAATACGGCCTTGCAACAGTGCTTGCGCATTTGCCGTTGTCTGGCCATGACGAAGAAGAATCAGCACTTCCCTGCCTCACCTTTCACAGCACCGACCAAACGACCGGTGCGAAGAAAACGTTCACGAGCAGCGGGCGATGACAAGTTGTTCGTCTTCCACACCCAGATCAACATTGCAGCTCCCGCAATCTCCAAAATGATGTTTAACCCCATGCGGTCAAAACTTGGAACGGCTTTGCCTTCAAAGGAAAATCCGGCCAAAGGCCACCAGAAATTCTTTGTGTTATTGAATGCTCCATCAAAGACGAGATGAAGAAACATGCCAATGGGCAGAGCAAGCCAGCGACGACGACGAACAGAACCGCGGCGGGCAACTGCCATCACCACAATAAGTGCAGAGATTGGTGCAAGCACGGAATGCATGGCCCATGTGCCACCCGTACAGAGATCAATCACATCAGGGATGACTGCGCCGAGGGCTAGTACTCGGTAATCGAACTGGTCGTCACGAAAGACAAACCACACCGAAAGAAATGACGTACCGAGAAACCAGAGAAGCATTGGGGTAAGGCTATGCAGAATTAGCCTGCACGCACGGATGCTGGAAGACCCTTGGCGCAGTTGTACACATACATGCGTAACGGATCGACGCCAACGACAGGAGTCAATGGATTCAGATCAGTCGGCGCGATGGTGGTTCCTGGGCTCACCACACGTACCACTGGCCCCTTAAACACTGTTGTCGTTGGTGCCGTGTTCGGAGTTCCTGGGATGGTCGTCGTTGTCGTCGTGACAGTGGTCGTGGTGGTATTCGGAACAACGGTGGTCACCGGACCTGTCGCAGAACGAGGCAACTTACCCGAGACCAATTCCGCAGTACAGTCCAAGCCTGGCAAATACAAACGCATGGGATTACGAGTAGGCGCAGGAGGCTTGTCCCAATCAACATTGGGAACACCTTCATGCGCAGCATCCATAAACGCCTTCCAAATCTTCACGGGATACGTATTGCCCGTCACCTTGGCTACGCCATCCGCTTTGAACTCTGGAATGTTCACCATCGGCGTGTACGCCTTTGGGTCCCCCACCCACACTGCTGTAGTGAGCTGCTTCGTGAATCCAACAAACCACGCATTGGTGTTCTCGTCTTGCGTTCCGGTCTTGCCTGCAGACGGACGCTTGTTTTCGAGAGGAGAACGACGAGCTGTTCCCAGAGTCAAAGTCTTCTTCAAAATGTCGACTTCAGCATCAGCCACCGCTTTAGAAATCACTTGTTGCGGCGCTGCTTGATGTTGATACAACACGCCACTGGGGCCTTCCACCTTCTCAATGAAATAGGGCTCATGATGAATACCCCCGTTCGCAATGGTCTGCGCACCCGATGCCATGTCTAAAGGGCTGAATTCATTTGCACCAGTAGAGAAGCTTGCATATGGCTGAATCTTGTAGTTGTCCCGAGTGAGATAACTCGAGGATGCAACTCGATACATCGTGTTCACAACGCGATTCAGCCCAACAATCTGAGCAAGGCGTGCATATGCACAGTTAATGGACAAATATGTGTGCTCTTCCAAAGAGGCCACAGGATGACTCACACCTTTGGTGATCTTGAAAGGCTCTTCCGGCAAACCAGGGTTCGGCAATGTGCACGGCAAGGTGCCATCTATGACATCACTTGCTTGCACTCCTGCTTCCAGAGCAGCTGTGAGAACAAACATTTTGATGCTGGAACCCGTTTGACGTCGACGCAACGCAAGATTCACTTCAGTGCGACCAGGAACAAAACCAGGTCCCCCCACTAATGCACGCAATGCACCAGTTGCGGTGTCGATAGACACCATGGATGATTGAATTCCTTGCTTGTTCGCAGGCAAATTCTTCTTTGCGGCAGCTTCAGCCTTTGCTTGTGCCTTTGCATCCAACGTTGTCGTCACAGTGATGCCACCGCGATACAACATGTTGAATCGTTCTTGATACGTGGCACCGAGAATGGTCGACTTGTTCAATAGATAGTCACGCACCATCTCCGTGAAGTACGTGCGGTTCGTTCCTTGTTGCGGCACTTCACGCTTTGTCTCAGGTACCTGGAAGCCGTCATCAGCTTGCAGCGCTGCGCCTTCTTCCTTCGTCATCATTCCCACCTGCACCAAACGGTCAATGACTTGATTGAAACGGCGTTTTGATGCCACAGGGCGATTGATGGGGTCATACGAAGACGGCGCCTGAACCAAGCCCACCAAAAATGCTGCTTCAGCAACTGATAGTTCTGACACCTTTTTACCGAAGTACACCTCTGCTGCTGCCTGAATGCCATATGCATTGTTTCCAAAGAACACGGTGTTGAGATAGCGCTCGACAATGAGTTTCTTTGGAGTGGTCTTTTCCAGCATCACCGCGTAACGGGCTTGAAGGATCTTGTAGCGACCATCACGAGGAAGTCCGGCGAGATATTCGTTTTTCACTACTTGTTGTGTGATGGTGGATGCACCTTGGCGACCACTGGAATATTGAAAGTTCGACAACGTGGCGCGCACCAGTGCACGCAAGTTCACACCTTCGTGTTTCTCAAATCCACTGTCTTCCACTGCAAGTAACGCTGCAACGACATGAGTAGGCACTTCATCGATAGAAAGAGGTTGGCTGTTCTCGAATTCGAAGACACCCACCTGCTGGCCTGCAGAGTCGACCATCTTGGTGCGATTTGCGAGACCACTAAATCCTGGCAACTTCACGGGATCCTCTTCGTGGGCATTGACCATCTTCCAGACCTGAGGCGCAGCACCCACGACTCCAGCGGAAATCAACAAGGCGCCCGCCAGCAGAGTGATACCCAGGCGAAGTGCCCAATTGGCTCTTTTGTTGCGAAGGAAGTCATTCACGGCGATTTCAACCGTAACCGCCACCACTAATCACCCTGCGTCACCCTGCGACAGGAGATGGCATTGGTACGGTTACCACATGTCTCCATTCCCCCATCGCCCATTCCGTTTCGGTGTCCAGGTCAGCAAAGAAGCAACTGCGAAGGGTTGGGCAGAACTCGCCCGCCGCGCAGAGGGCTCTGGCTATGACGTGCTCACCATGCCCGACCACTTCACCGATCAATTAGCGCCGATGCCTGCGCTCATGGCAGCTGCAGCAGCAACCACCACATTGCGCGTCGGTGCGCTTGTCTTCGACAACGACTACAAGCACCCCTTGATCATGGCGAAAGAACTCGCAACCATGGACGTGCTATCCGATGGTCGCACGGAAATTGGCATGGGTGCCGGCTGGATGGTCAGCGACTACGAACAAGCAGGAATCCCTTACGACTCTCCCAAGGTTCGCATCGACCGCTTTATCGAGGGCATGGCCATCATCAAAGGCGTGATGGCAGAAGGTCCGTTCTCTTTCAAGGGCGACCACTACACGATTACCAACTATGAAGGTCATCCAAAGCCTGTGCAGAAGTCAATGCCACCGATTCTCATCGGTGGTGGCGGGAAGCGAGTTCTTTCCTATGCAGCACGTGAAGCAGACATCATCGGCATTAACGGCACAATGACTGCAGGCGTTGTCGGACCCGAGGCTCTCGCCACTATGACTGCAGAGTCCGTCGATGAAAAGGTTGCCATTGTTGCCGCAGCGGGTGCACACCGCTTGAACGACATCGAAATGAACATCCGCACATTCTTTGTGAAAGTCACCGACGATCGCGCCAAGACAGTCGAAGGCATTTCTTCGATGTTTGGCGTCACGAAGGAAATGATTGACGAATCACCATTTGCTCTCATCGGCTCAGTCGAAGAGTGCATTCAGCAATTGCTCGAGCGTCGTGAACGCTGGGGCTTCAGCTACACCATCGTTGGTGCAGAGAACATTGATGAATGTGCACCCATCGTTGCTGCGCTGCGTGGCAAGTAACTAGAACAAACCAACAACACGGCCGTCAGGACCAATGTCGATACTGAGCGCTGCGGGGTTGGCCCCCAGCCCAGGCATTGTGCGCATGTCTCCACAAATCGGATACACGAATCCAGCACCAACAGACGCTCGCACTTCTCGCACTGTCAACGTGTGCCCCGTAGGCGCACCCTTCAACGACGCATCACCACTAATACTTAGGTGTGTTTTTGCCACACAGATGGGCAACGTTCCAAAACCATTCTCTTCATACATCGCAAGCTGACGATTCGCTTCCGCGCTGTATTCCACTTGCGCGGCACCATAGATCGTGGTGGCGATCTTCTCAATCTTTTCTTTCAATGAGGCGTTGTCGGGGTACAAAAACGCAAAATCGGTCTTCTCATCGCACGCAGCAATCACTGCATTCGCTAATTCCACTGCACCGGCACCACCATCAGAGAAATGTGTACACACAGCAACACGAGCACCGACTGATTCCGCAATTTCACGAATCACATCATGTTCAGAAGCGAAATCACCAGGAAATGCATTGATAGCGACCACGGGCGACACACCGTGCGCCTTCACATTCTCAATTTGCTTCACCAGATTGGCCACACCTGCACGAACATCATCAGGGCTTTCTTTCAACATGTCAGGAGGCAAAGGCTTCCCCGCCACCACCTTGTAACGGCCCGAGTGAGCCTTGAGTGCGCGCACCGTCGCAACAAGGACTGCAGCATCAGGCGTCATACCGGAAATGCGGCACTTGATGTTGAAGAAACGTTCTGCACCCATATCGGCGCCGAACCCAGCTTCCGTAATCAGGTAATCGCACAAGTGAATTCCCAGCTTGTCAGCAATCACCGATGAGTTGCCCGTTGCGATGTTGCCGAAAGGACCTGCGTGGATGATTGCCGGAGTGTTCTCCAGTGTTTGCATCAAGTTGGGTTTCACTGCATCACGCAAGATGACGGCCATGGCCCCAGCACAACCAATCTGCTCTGCAGTGACCGCAACGTTGTCATCCGTGTATCCCACCACAATGCGCCCTAGTCGTGCACGTAAGTCGTCTGCGTCATTCGATAAGGCAAGAATCGCCATCACTTCAGAGGCAGCCGTAATGTCGAAACCCGATTCTCGAACAACGCCGTCTTCGGCACCGCCCATTCCAATCACCATGTTGCGCAATGCACGGTCGTTCACATCCAACACACGACGCCACGTAATTTTCTTTATAGATAATCCGAGTGCGTTGCCGTGATGCAGATGATTGTCCACCATGGCAGCCAGCAAGTTATGAGCTGCAGTGACAGCATGAAAATCGCCCGTGAGATGAAGATTCAAGTTCTCCATTGGTACGACTTGGCTATATCCACCACCTGCGGCTCCACCTTTGATGCCAAAGGTGGGACCCATCGAAGGTTGACGTAATGCGAGAAGCCCGCGCTTGCCAACATGCTTCATTGCTTGCGCAAGACCAACAGAGGTTGTTGTCTTCCCTTCGCCGAGAGGTGTCGGGGTGATGGCCGTGACCACCACATATTTCCCTTTCGGACGAGATGTGATGTCTCCCACTGCATCAAGGTCAATCTTTGCGACATGACGGCCGTACATTTCCAGATGATCAGGACTCAACCCCATTTGTTCTGCAACCTCTGCAAGGGGCAGCAACTTGGCCGCTTGAGCGATGTCGAGGTCGGAAGGAAATGCCACGCTTCAGTTTCACGCACCCGCACCTGTTTGACCAAGACGAAGCACATGACGTCTCATCGTTAGTGTGGAGTCAACTCAGGAGGTATGTATGGGACTCTTTCGCACGTTGCGTTCAGTCGCTAGTTTCGCGCCTCCAACATTGTCCGCACGCAAACGACGCTTCGACCGAGCCGCCAATATCGATGATCTTCGCCTCATCGCGAAGCGACGCCTCCCTGGCGGAATCTTTGACTACATCGACGGCGGTGCCGAAGATGAAACCAGCCTGCTCAACAATCGCATGGCGTATCAGCGATATGAATTCGTCCCCCGAATTCTTCGCGATGTCTCCAACATTGATACGAGCACAACGTTTCTTGGTCGCACGTTGTCGACGCCCATTATCTTCTCCCCCACAGGCTTTACGCGTATCGCTCATTCACAGGGCGAACTCGCTGTTGCACGAGTAGCTGCGTCACGTCAACTTCCCTATTGCCTCTCCACTCTCTCCACTCGCTCGATTGAAGAAGTTGCCGCCGTCAGCGATGGCCCAAAGTGGTTTCAGGTATACGTGTGGCGTGACCGCGCATTGGTGCACGACATGCTCACACGTGCAGAGTCTCTCGGCTATGAAGCAATCATGCTGACCGTCGACACAGCTGTTCTTGGGCGTCGCGAACGTGATGTTCGCCGCGGCTTCACACTTCCGCCCCAGTTGGGTCCAGGAACGTTGATTGATGGCATCATGCACCCCGCATGGACGTGGGACTTTGTTCGCCACGACCCCATCACCTTCGCCAATATCAGCGGAGCTGCAGGCCGCTCCGTTGGCACTGCCGTCACATTGTCTGATTTCATCTCCGAACAATTTGACCCAGCATTGTCGTGGGACGACATCGCCTGGTTCCGCGAGAGATGGAAGGGCACGATCATTTTGAAGGGTGTGCAGTCGGTTGAGGATGCACAACTTGCACTCTCCTACGGCATCGATGCTGTCGCCCTTTCGAACCACGGAGGACGTCAATTAGACGGCGCACCTGCCCCGATTGATCTCATCGCACCAGTGGTGCAAGCGACCAATGGCGGCATTCCCATCATTTGTGATGGAGGCATTCGCCGTGGTGGCGACATTCTGAAAGCTATGGCACTTGGCGCATCAGCGTGCACAATGGGTCGCTCGTATCTTTACGGCCTGGGCGCCGCAGGTGAAGCAGGAGTGGAAAAGGCTTTCACCATGTTGCAGACGGAACTGGAACGAGCCATGGCACTCACTGGTACGCGATCGCTTGCAGAAGTCACTCCCTCTCTCATCCGTCAGATCTCGCACTAGCGCAACAAACAGTTACAAGTAACTAACCTCGCACTATGTCTGATCTCAGGTTCCCTGCTGCGCCGAACACTCCACTCGATGTTTCGACCGAACGAGACCTGAGCACTCTCGGCACTGTTGGCCCTATCTCGCTTGGCTGTTGGAGACTCACGGGATCCGATGAAGAGAACATCGCAATAGTCACGACGGCCGTTGATCTCGGAATGACTCTGCTCGATAACGCTGATGTCTATGGCTTGGATTGGGGTGGAACCCATTTCGGTGCCTGCGAAGAAGCATTGGGACGAGTATTCACAGCAGTTCCCGGACTGCGTGATCGCGTGGTACTTGCGTCCAAAGGCGGAATCATCCCTGGAGTCCCATACGACTCCTCTGCCACCTACATCATCTCTGCATGCGAGGCATCTCTACGTCGCATGAACGTTGATGCCATTGACCTCTATCAAATCCACCGACCTGACATGTTCACGCATCCTGAAGAAATCGCCGAAGCATTCACGTCTCTTCGCACTCGCGGGCTGATTCGCGAATGTGGCGTCTCCAACTACACGGTTCCGCAAACACTGGCGCTAAATGGCTTCCTAGATTCGGGGCTCGCCACAACACAACCACAGTTTTCTGCAGCTCATTTAGAGCCCATGCGAGACGGCACATTCGACCTCTGCATGGAAGCCGCCATGACGCCGTTGGCCTGGAGCCCACTTGCTGGTGGACGGATTCCAACTGGGGAAGGAATCCGACCTGATCTATTGGCTGTTCTTGACGAACTTGCAATTCGAGAGAACGTCACTCGTTCGGCAATTGCCATTGCCTTCGTGCTTGCTCACCCATCACATCCGGTGGCCATTGTCGGCACCACTCAAACTGAGCGTTTGTATGAAATAGCAAAGGCGACGTCGGTACATCTCAGCCGTACGGATGTGTACCGCATTGTGCAAGCGAGCGAAGGCGTCGCACTTCCATGACAACTCACACTTCGCCCGTTGAGATTTCGTGGTTTGGTGCATTGTGCGATGACGATTACGAACAATTGGGTGTCCCGCAAGCAGATCTCCGCAGTAGTTGGAATCATTGTTCCGAGATTGTCAAGAGTGCTGATCAATTAGGTTTCGACAACATCCTTCTTCCTTCTGGTTATGAACTGGGTATTGACACGATTTCATTTGCATCCTCGATTGCGCCACTCATCCAGAACATGAAACTTCTCACCGCTGTACGCGTTGGTGAAAACTGGGTACCACAACTTGCTCGCCAATTAAGCACGCTGAATCAAGTATTAAATGGACGCCTTGCTATCAACATCATTTCTTCTGAGATGCCTGGCGAATCTCTCGATGGACCACACCGATATCGACGAACGACAGAAACCATGCGTGCATTGCGCACCTTGATGAACGGCGAACATCTCGACATTGACGGAGAGTTTCTCTCGTTTCATCTCGATGCCCCTCGAATCTGTAAAGAGACAAGTCCTGCTCCCTCCTTCTACTTTGGCGGTCTCAGTGATGAAGCGCGAGAAACCGCAGCAATGGACGCAGATGTGTATCTCATGTGGCCGGATACTGAAGAGGAAATCGCAAGCATCATCAGCGATCTTCGCACCCGAGCAGCTCGTCATGAGCGCACTTTGAAGTTTGGGTATCGCGTGCATGTCGTGGTGCGAGAAACAGAAAAAGAAGCTCGCAATGCTGCGGCACATCTCATTTCTGCGGTCGATGTTGCAACGGGCGATGCCATTCGTGCGCGGTCATTAGATAGCACCAGTGTGGGTGTTCGCCGTCAGGCAGAACTTCGCTCATCTGCCAACGAAGATGGATTTATCGAACCATCACTATGGACTGGAATAGGTAAAGCACGTTCTGGGTGTGGAGCCGCAATCGTTGGAACACCTGAACAAGTCATCGAAAAGATTCGTCGATATCAAGCAATGGGAATTGAAGCGTTTATCTTCTCGGGCTACCCGCATGTTGAAGAGGCACAAAGATTTGCGCGTTTAGTACTGCCGCATCTTGAACACGGCCCATTGCGCTAGTCGTTATCGGCAACCGCTGTATGCGTTACAGAACTTTGGACAGCATCAGCGAAATGAATGCGCTCCACCGCTCAATCGAGATGGGATTCGTCGTGTTGTCATTCAGCACGAACCCCATTGAATAGGCCTGAACAAATGTGGCGAGAACTGCTGCATCAAGATCTTTGTTGATCCAACCGCGCTCTTGCATCTCGCGAGCGATATCTGTCAACACATCAGTCACTCGCTGCTGTTCAAGAGCTAAACCTTCGGCAAATTTCTTGGAATGACGCGCCATGCCAAGAATGGCAGCACGGTCCGAGCGAGCAGCGTCGCGACCCGGCAGACCAGCACCTTGCACGATCATGGAAAATTTTGTTTCAAGATCTTCTCGTGACGTAGCCGACTTCAATAACCCAACAAGGAGCATGATGTCTTGGTCCACATATCGAGAGAAGCGTGCAACTTGTGCCTGCTCAATCACATCAGAAAAGTCATGAAAGTGGTGGTACAAAGATCCTTTCGAGATCTTTGACATTTCCAGCAATGTCTCCACAGTGAAACCCTGCGGACCAAACTCATCAATGAGAGATACAGCCGTGTCGAGCAGGAGACCTTTTGTGGGATGCATTGTTGTCATATAACCAGTCTCTCACGCTCGCTATCAAGAGTCATTAGTGACACAATGAGTGGTATGCATTCTGAGCGTCACGCAGTCCACCGCATCGGCCTACTTCGAGCCATGGTGCTGGGGGCTAACGATGGCATTATCTCCACTGCCTGTCTGATTTTGGGCGTGGCCGCGTCTGACGCGAGTCGCTCTGTCATTCTCACTGCAGGTATGGCGGGTCTCGTCGCTGGTGCCGTCTCCATGGCCCTCGGCGAATACGTCTCCGTCAGCTCTCAGCGAGATTCAGAGAACGCTGACATCGCCAAGGAAAAGTGGGAACTCGAAACGATGCCTGAGCATGAACTCGATGAACTCACCGAGATTTATGCAGCCAAGGGACTCCCACAAGTGCTTGCACGTGAAGTTGCAGAAGCACTCACTAAACATGATGCGTTGGGCACTCACCTGGCTGAAGAACTCGGTATCAGCGAGCACACCACGGCCCAGCCGATGCAGGCAGCAATTGGATCAGCGCTTTCATTTGCTGTTGGAGCAGCTATTCCCCTGGTTGTAGCCGCCATTGCGACGGCCGGCACCCGAATCATCTCCACCCTGATCGTCGTCACGTTCTCTCTTGCTGGGCTTGGCTGGTCCAGTGCTCGATTCGGTCAGTCTGCCCCGGTTCGCCCCACCGTTCGTGTGGTCATTGGAGGCCTTGTCGCCATGGCCATCACCATGGCAGTGGGCAAACTCTTTGGTGCTGCTGTCGCCTAATCAGACTTATTTCCCACTATTTGCGAAGCGCTAGCCAAAACGGCGAGACTTCGCGTATGAGCATTACCACTTCTGCCGACAGCAGTCTCGCGATCGTTGAACAAGCACTCGATGCACTTCTTGCATCATTCGATCCGAAGAAAGTTGATGACGTCACATTCCGCGGCGCACGTTTCGATGCAGGTCTTGCATGGGTGCACTTTCCTAAAGGTCATGGCGGTCTCGAATTGCGACCTGAGTTCAATCGCGTGATTGAAGAGCGTTGTCGCAAAGCAGGTGCAGCACCACAGCACCCAGCGTCATTCTTTATGGCACTTGCGGGACCAACAATCGTTACGCATGGCAGCGAAGAGGTGAAAAAGCGTTTCCTTCGTCCCATGTTCACCGGCCAAGAGTTGTGGTGTCAGTTGTTCTCCGAGCCCGGTGCGGGCAGTGACCTTGCAGGTCTTGGCACTCGCGCCATTCGTGACGGTGATGAGTGGATCATCAACGGTCAAAAAGTATGGAACACCATGGCGCACCTTGCTCATTGGGGAATGTTGGTGACACGTACTGATCCTGAAGCCCCTAAGCACAAGGGCATGACGTACTTCGCCATCGACATGCATTCACCAGGTGTTGAAGTGCGCCCATTGCGACAGATCACGGGCGAAGCGGAGTTCAACGAGGTCTATATGACCGACGCTCGCGTTCCAGATTCACAACGCATCGGCGAAGTCGGAGAAGGCTGGCGTGCATCGCTCACCACGTTGATGAATGAGCGCACAGCAATTGGTGGCGGTGGCGGCGGCAACGCAAAACGTCGCGGCCCTATCGACGAGGCAATTCGCGTGTGGAAAGAAACACCTGTCGACCAACGTGACCCTGCTCAAAAAGATCGCCTTATGAAGTTGTTCTGCCAAAGCGAAGCTTTGCGTTACACCAACATGAAGGGTGCGCAAATGGCAAAGGCCGGCAATCCTGGCCCTGAAGGTTCCATTGCAAAGTTGATGATGTCGGACTTCAATAAGAAGGTCACTGAGTTCACGATTGAACTCATGGGTGCAGATGGCATGATCGGATACGACTTCACCTTCCGTCGTCCTGAAGAACTGTCTGTTGATGGCACCGATGGTGGAACACGACATGCTTTCTTGCGAGTACGTGCCAACAGCATCGAGGGTGGCACCAGCGAGATCATGAAGAACATCCTTGGCGAGCAGGTTCTGGGCCTTCCGGGCGAGCCTCGTTTGGACAAGGACATCTCTTGGAGCAAGGTCCCCCGCAGTTAAATCTGCCCGGGTGCACATCTGCACCCTTTTTCCACAGCCCAACACAAACCGTTACCCCACAAGGGCTTTCTTCGTGTTGCCCCTGTGGATAACCGTGGGGATGGATAGCACAGCCAGTCCTTACCAGTTTGGTTTTTCAGGCCGCCTTTGGCCAGATTTTTTCGAACTCGGAAAATCCGATTGAGCCTTATTTCATAAGGGTTTTGTCACACAGATGACCCCTGTACAAGTGGTCTAGACAGAAGTTAGGATTCATTCGCCTCTTAATAGGGGTGCATTTCCCTCGCCATGACAGCTGTTCGCACCTTCACTTCTCGCGCCGCGCGCATCATCGTGTCCACACTTGTGGCCACGATCGCTTGTGCTGTCGTCGCACCAAGTGCAACTCCAGTGCAAGCCGCTGGCGCAGGCATTATCGACTACTCCGCAACGTTCAACGGAACGTCGTACTTCCGTGCGGCCGACAATGATGCATTTGAGATGGCGGGCAACTTCACCATTGAGGCATGGTTGAAGCCTGCCGCAACCTGTATCACTAGCGCCAACATGTGTCAGTTCATCAACAAAGAGAACTCGTACGAGTTTGGAATTGATAACGGAATCTTGAAGTACGCCATTACCGACTCTGTCGGAACCTGGAACTGGTACGCCACCGACATGACATTGCGACAAGACATCTGGCAGCACGTGGCACTCACTGTCAATCGCAGCACCAACACCATTGTGGCGTACTACAACGGCGAAAAGTCCGGTGATACCACGAACGCTACGCAGGTCCCCAGCGTTGGCCGCAACTCCTCTGGTGCATTCACCATTAGCGGACGAGAAGCGAATACCGGCGAAAAGTTTTCAGGCGACATTGATGAAGTGCGCATCTACTCCGAAGTTCGCACGCAAGCAAACATTCGCGCCGATATGTACACCTATGGCACGACAAACAACGCCACCAATCTCAAGGTGTATTACGACTTCAACGGTGCATCCAACACACTGGTGAACGATGCGCCAAACGCAGCAAGCGGAACCGACCTCACTGCAACTGGCACCATCACGTGGAACGACATCAAGACAGTCGCTACTCCGTCAACTCTCTACAACCGAACTGTGATCACTTTCCCTCGCTCATACATCACTTCAAACGGTGGTTGGACCGTTCCTGCAGGAGTCACAAAAGTTGATGCGCTCGTTGTTGCTGGCGGTGGCGGCGGCGGCGGCGGTTCTGACACATCCGGCTGGTCAGGCGGTGGTGGTGGCGCTGGTGGATTGCGCACTGTCACCAACACAACAGTGACTCCGGGTGCAGCAGTAACTCTCGCTGTCGGTGGCGGTGGACATCGCGGAAACAATGGATCCAATACCGCCGAATACCTCGGCACCAATGGCGCAGCTTCCATCTTTGGTTCTACATCCACCGTCGGTGGCGGCTACGGCGGCATGAATAACTACTCCGGTGGCAATGGAGGCTCTGGCGGTGGAGCCGGAACATGGGCATCCAATGGATCATCTCCTGGCACAGGAACCTCTGGCGAAGGAAACGCCGGTGGAGCATCGTCCGCTAACTGTTGTGCTGGTGGTGGCGGCGGCGGCGCAGGCGGTGCCGGTGGTGCAGCCAGCGGAACAACTGGTGGTGCCGCAGGAAACGGTGTATCCAACAGCATCACAGGCACAGCAACCTTTTATGCCGCTGGTGGTGCCGGCTACGGCACCGGTACTCGAGGTGCAGCAGGTTCAGCAGGTGGCGTCGCTGCGGTGACTAATGCAGCAGCTGGCACAGGCTCCGGTGGTGGCGGTGGCGCAGGTAACGGTTCGTATTACACGGCAGGGTTCGGTGGCAGTGGTGTTGTCATCGTTAGTTACGCCAACTCTGTCGCTGTTGATTCATCGGATCGATCACGTCGATTCACTGGTGTCTCCACCAGTAACGTCAGTGTTGCAGACAACACTTTGATTGACTTCGACATGGATCTGACCGCCGAAGCATGGATCTACCCCACAGTGACAAGTTGTTCTGGGAACAAAGTATTCATGGGCAAAGAAGACTCGTACTTATTCGCAATCTGCAACAACTTCATCTCATATGCGTTCAGAGGGGTGAGTGGATCAACATGGGCGTGGTACCAGACCACCGTGCCCGTCAGCATTAATACGTGGGCCCATTTTGCATTTGTGCGTACTGGTGGACGACTAACGATTTACAAAAATGGCGGTGTCGCGGCTGGTGGTTCTGAATACACAACGACTACAGGTGTACCGACAGACTCATTCTTTAATTCTTCATCTGCCTTCAACGTTGGTGTTCGTGGCGGTTGCACCACTGAATGTTTCACCGGCTACATAGATGACGTTCGATTGTGGAGTTATCCGCGGTCACCAGGAGCAATCGCACAGAACTACAACAAGCACGTCGCAGCAGACGTGTTGTACTTCCCCTTTGACGAATCTGTTGGTACGACAGTTGCGAACCACGCCCCCTCGACTGGATCAACGTTGAACGGAACAGCAACCTCCACTGCTGCGATTGAAAATGCTTGGCCAACTTCCTCAAGTAGTTACGACGCAGCAAATGTGTCTGGATTTTTGCCTGGCTATGACTACCAAGCAGGCGGTGCTGTCACTTTTGCCATCTCACAGAATGGTGCCAAAGGCACCGCAACAGTGTCAGCAAGCACAGGTGCATTCAGCTATGAAGCAGTTGCTGGCGCAACAGGAAACGACACATTCACCTACTCCGTTACTGGAGCAAGCGGATCTGCAACGTATACCTACACCGTGACTGCACCTTCGCAACCTATGGCAAGTTCAAAAACGTTTAAACAAAACTCCGACGTTGCAGCAACTTTGAATTCGGCCACCAGCCTTGGCTACAACAACCCTTCAACGGCATTCACGAATGGCGAAACTGTACGCGCAACGTTGTCAGTCACCAACGGCACTGTGAACCTCACGCAAAGCGGTACCGCTATCGCATCTGGGTCGTTGAACTCTTCAACAGTCACGATTGACGGCACTCAGTCACAAATCAACACTGCACTCAACACAGCGACCGTGACAGCAACAAGTGCGATTCCTACACGCGTGACTCTCGACATCGGCATGAAGCCTGTTGATCAGACCATCAGTAGTCGCACGTATACCTACAACAGCAACGGCCACTTTTATACAAAAATCACGCCATTAAATGGCACATACGCAACTGCCCTTTCTAGTGCCGCAGGGATGACCCTAGGTGGCCGCCCTGGTTACCTCGCCACCATTCAACACAGCGGAGAGAACACAACAATCACAGCCATCAACGGCGCAAATTCTTGGATTGGTGCAACAGACAGTGATGTTGAAGGAACTTGGCGCTGGAAAGGCAATGACACCAATTCGATATTCCGCACCGGTGGCGCCGGCTATCGCAATCGATACAACAACTGGAACACCAATGAGCCAAATGACTCCGGTGGCGCGGAAGACCTCGGCGAACAGGGTTCTGGCGGCGGATGGAACGACTGTGGAGACGGTTGCGCGCGGACAACATCCATCATCGAGTTTGATCCGATGTCTTCACGCACAGTCACAAACCTTGACTTCGCACGATCTCTTACAGCAACCGCTTCCTCTGCACGCAACTTAGGACTCGGCACAACATTTCTCAGCACCAGCACATGGGCAAATGGTGAAACCGTTCGCGCAACTTTCACTGCAAGCGCCGGCTCAATCGCATATTCCGCTGGAAGCACCACTCTTGTTTCGGGTGCATCTGGTTCTTCTACTTTCACCTTTGAAGGCACTGTCGCCAACATGAACACTGCGTTCAACACCGTGACAGTCACTCCGACAGCAGTTGGCAACAGCACAGTGACTTTCACCTATGGCGTCAAGCGTGTCACCACGGGTTCGTATGTCTACAACGCGGTCAGCGACCACTTCTATTTCTCGAACAGCACCACTGCAACATACGCAACGACACTCAGCAACGCTTCAAATGCAAAATGGGCGGGCACGTCTGGTTACCCCGTCACTGTCACAAGCGATTCCGAATACAACACCGTTCGCAAGATCAACAGTGTTAACTCATGGTCGGGCGGCAGCGACACAGCCTCAGAAGGACAGTTTGCTTGGGATGCACCTGATGCTTACCAAATCTTCTCCGACTTTGAGAACAGCGTGGGTGGAGCCGTGTCGTACTTCGACCCCACTGGTGAACCAAATAGTTCAGGCAACAACATGGTGGTCAACTTCGGAACCAGCTTGACGTATTGGGACGACGCTCCCGACACCAGCAGTTACGCACAGATTTACGAATTTGCCCCCATCGATTCCACGTTGACGTTCAACGTGACAACAGGAGCAGCGCTTTCCATCACCACACCCACCACCGGCCTCAACGCAACAACTGGAACTCCGTATTCATTAACCCTGACAACGTCTGGTGGCGCAGGCACAAACGTGTTTGCACTCGCGAGCGGCACTCTTCCCACGGGGCTCTCCCTCAACTCCAGCACTGGCGTGATTAGCGGAACATCTTCAGGCACGCTGACCACTAGCGCCATCACCGTCAGCGTGACAGATGCAAACAGCGCAACAGCAACAACAAGTTCTTTCACCATCACCTCTACCCCTCTTGCGTGCACCACATCAACAACAGTTGTCGGCAATTTCACCGTTGAAAGAGTGAACACAACTGGTTCCTGTACATGGACCGTTCCCGCCGGAGTGACATCACTTGATGCATTCGTAGTCGGCGGTGGCGGTGGTGGCGGTGCGGACGGTGGTGGCGGCGGTGGCGGCGGTGCCTATCAACCAGTGTCTGGCTACGGCGTCACTGCGGGCGATGCAATCACTGTCACTGTTGGTGGCGGTGGCGGAGCAGGCACGTGGGGCGGCACGTACTCTGGTGCTGCTGGCGGAGTTTCTTCCATTCTCAAAGGCGCGACAACTATTGCTACAGCGAATGGTGGCAGTGGTGGTGTTGGCGGACCCAATGGCGCGGGTGCTGGCGCTGGTGGAACGTCAACAAATGGATTTGCAGGCGGCGCGGGTGGCGTTTCTTCGACCACCGGCGGAACATTCGGTGGCACCGGCAAGAATGGCGCATCCAACTATTTCTTTGACACGGTGAGTTACTACGGCGGTGGCGGAGCCGGTGGAGCATATGGAAGCTCTGCGACGTCATCAACCGCACCCTGCAACAATGCGGGCACCGCAGGCGGCTTGGGTGGTGGCGGTTCTGCAGGTAACCGTTCTGGCACCACACACACGGCAGGATGTGACGGCACAACAAACACCGGTGGCGGTGGCGGTGGCGGAATGGCTGCCGGACCACAAACCAATGGCGGCAACGGTGGCTCTGGTACTGCAGTTATTCGGTACGCAACGGATCCGTTGAACGCATTCCCTGCATCCATCGGTACACCCGCTTATCGCTACGTGGCAGAGAACTTCCAAACTCTCGACTCCGCTCGTAAGCAATGGGTCGATTCTTCCGGCAACGGCCGCCACTCAGTTTCCGTATCAGGCTCCCCCACCATCAGCACGACAACAGGTAATGGAACTGGCGGAACTATTCGCATGTTGAGCGGCGGCATTGCCGATGCAGTTCGATTCTCAACTTTCTCCCCTACCACCACAAACAAGTACACGCTGTTCCATGTTGCACGACTTTCGGGAGCAACAAAGAAAAGAATTCTCGACGGAGTCTCCACGAACTGGTTGTCGGGATACTGGAATGGAAGTGTGGGTGTGAACTGGCACGGAAACTGGATGACGTCAAGCACCAACACGGGCACCACGATGACCAACTGGCAGTTGATGACAGACCAGAACCAACTACTTCGCCAAAACGGTCTCAACAAAGTCACTAACAGCGGTCTTGCTCAAAACTTTGATACCCAACTCGCGATCAATGCCGGTTACTACGGCATAGGCGGTGGCGGACTTGGATCTTTTGACGAGCGTTCCGATTTCAATGCTGCAGAAATAATCTTGTACAACGGTGAACTGACCGCAGTTCAGATTCGCCAAGTAGAGAACTATCTTGCACGCACCTACAACCTGCAGGGCTACGACTTCAACAACTCTGCACTCGGCGCCAACAGCGTGGGCACATACTCCGCTTCGCGATCTGGCACCGCTTCCACTGGAAGCTCCTCACAACTTTCTCTTTCATGGATTGCACCACAAGACACCACCGGTGTCACCGGTTACAAAGTGGAATACAAGAAGGCAGCCGACTCAACCTGGACAACATTCTCCGCAAGCACTTCGGGGACATCCTCCACTCTTACTGGTCTTGATGCTGGCACGTCATACGACACGCGCGTGACCCCCGTTGACTCAGGCGCCTCCAACCGACCCTCTGTTGTTGCAACTGTCAGCACGTGGGGCACATCGTCAGTTGCATTGGGCTCCATGCCTTCCAATCCTGTGACAGGCAGCAATTACATACTCACTGCAAATGTGACGGGGCCATCCTCTACTACTGGCACTGTCAGCTTTATGGAAAATGGCGTCGCCATCAGTGCCTGCGGTACCACCAACGTGCTGAG
>Ga0222712_10000787_pt1 | contig 40618 bp, 57 predicted proteins | sample C33_657DmetaG_FD_165043 | JGI IMG/M metagenome (GOLD analysis project Ga0222712, IMG submission 165043) | Estuarine water microbial communities from San Francisco Bay, California, United States - C33_657D | ecosystem: Environmental > Aquatic > Marine > Unclassified | place: USA: California... | reverse complement strand
GATAAGTGCTTGAATATCATCAGTTGTTGTAGTGCCAGAAAAGATTCCTTGTGACCAAGCATCAAGACTCTTTTGAGAGTATGACATGCCAAAGGCATCAGCATATTCTTTAAGGCTTTGTACGCTGCCTAGAGTAGAGCCACCAATTGGCTTACCCTTAGCCTTAATTAAAGCATTAAGGTCTAGTTGAGAATCTGACAAACCCTTAAGATATGCATCCTCAAGAGTAGCATCGTCTACAGTTATTCCTTTACCAGTAAGGCGACGCTTCTGTTCTAACTTATAAGCCTCAAGTTCTTGTGCATATACGCCAGGCTGTGATGCCTTTTTCTTTTGGCGAGTCTGCGCATTAGATGTAAGGTTTCTATAGTAATTAGTTTTATAGTACTCTAGTTCGGCATCAGTTGTATTGCCAGCCTTCCATAGGTCAAATACCTTTTGAAGTTCTGGAAACTGTTTGATTAAATCAGCGGTAATACCAAATGCTGTTGTTGTCTCTGCCACTCTAGCCTCCTAGTCCTGATAGGAAGTCGGCAAAGTCAAGGCTTTGCTTCTCCGCTAAATCTTGTGGGGCATTCTCTGCTACACTCTTCTTAATCAAAGCCTGAGCCTTTTCTTTTGTATAGCCAGGCGTTGTTTCTGTTACAGTCTTACCGCCAACCTTTTTGGTTACAGTTACCGTGCCCTTATCAATCATGTTTTTGATAGCAGTATAGAACTCTTTGTTTTCGCTTTCAGTAGCCTTACGGCCAAGCACGCTCTTAAGAGTATCATCAATCAAAGATTGGATTTCTTCAGGCTGGAATAGATACTTCTGCACAGATGTACTAGGTTTGTTTCCAGCACCAACTCCTTGGTTCTTTGCATACCATTGAAGATACTGTTCTGGAGTAACCTTGCGTGCACCATTTGACTTATTGTACCAGTCAGATGCACCATCAACAGAAAGTTCATATATCATCTGAGCCTTGATTGGGTCTACATCTCCATACCCATACTTAGCAAGGGTTTTCTTCCATGCTGCTTCAACGGCTGGGTCAGTATAATAATTAGACTTTAAGTCGCTTGCTTTAGCGGTATCTGAAACAACTTCAATTTGTTGACCAGTCTTTTTAAATGTAATAGTTTTCTTTTTACCTGGACCAACATAGACTTGTCCTGCGGTAGAAGTGCCGCTATTGCCACCTTTTAATTTATCTAATGCGTCTCCCACTACAAGCCTTTCGTCAAATCGTCGTTTTCAAGAATACGATTGTATACTCTACTGAATGAGATATATTCATCTAATAGTCCACCAGTAAAGGTATCCCATGCTTCTTTAATGTCTTGATTACTTACAGCATTAATAGATTTATTCTTTCTTGACTGAAGAATTTCACGAATATATTGTCTTCCTTCAAGATAATCAGACATAGCCTTTAGGTCTGGACGACCTGCAAGTCTAGGGTCAGCAATAGCCTCTTGAGCAAACTTAAGGAAGTTGTATACCTTTTGAGTATCAATCTTTCCTCGAACCGCTGCCCATTCAGGATTCTCCTGGCCTAGGTCTTCAATGAACTGACGCTTACGGTCAGCCAAATCTTGTGCTGCTTTAACATTTAAGTTGGGAAGTCCTCGTGCAATACGCTCTGCCTCTAGGATATCCATACCTTTATTGTAGGTAATCCATCCTTTTTCAGCCTGAGTAGATGCAATAGCCTCATATGGGTCCTGTGACTCACGATACTTCTTTGTACTACCAGGAGCAACAGGTGTGTTACGCTGACTTTGATATACGCTAGGTGAGAATTCACCAGCATTAGCATCGCCTACGATAAACCAACCATACTCTGGGTTCTTAGCAATAAGGTCAGATAGTTGACGAGAACGCTTCTCTGCTTCAATAGTTGCTGCTACACCAGTATTGTTCTTTGATAGGCTAGTTGTAAAGATAAAGTAATCTTCACCGTAGGTATCGTAGAACTTCTGTGCTGCATTCTCTGGGTCTTCTTGACGCAGCCTGTGGTACTCGTCAATGTAGAACTGATATGGAGAACGAGTATTAGTTGCAAATGGAAGTGTTAGTTTTGCTGCTGCTTCCATAGCCAAGATACTCTTAGCCTTTTGGTCAATCTCTTTTGCTGTAGGTGCTGTATCTCTTTCGCCCATATCGTACTTATGGTTTTCTTCCATAGCGATAAGGACTGTTAGATTACGGCGTGTTGGGTCGTTCTCATCAAACATTGACCAGATACGCTTAGCACCTGAGTTCTGAACGAGCAAATCTTTTGTGAATTCACCAGCAGTTGTACCAGTTGGACCATATGGTAGGATTTCTTTTACCAATGCTAGGCGTTCCGCATCAGGAACATACTTAATTAGGAACGATGTTCCCATCTGTACGAACCATCCAGCACCTGGATTCCACCATTGATTTCCCTGGAATAGCAAGTCAAGACTTGTTTTGGGAATAGCAAGAGGTCTTTCAATCTTGCCAAAAGTCATACGCTTTACCCATTCACCAGGAATATTAATGTATGTCTTTCCGTCGCGCTCTTCTGTAATACCAGCACGGTCAGGTGAATTGTATACCATTTCCATCTTACGGAATACTGATGGGTCATTTACTACAATACGACCCCACTTTTCAGCAACATCGCCAAATGCGCCAAAGAACGGGAATGCATAACGCATAGTATATGCAGCATCAATACGCTCAGATGTATCATAAACGGTACGACGGAGTTCTGCTCTAGCCCATTGGCGAGCATTGTTCTCTAGTCGGCGCAAGTACTCTGGTGGAATTGTATCACCAGGATATGTATCAATGGCATTACGCACTAATGAATCCATACGCTTACGATAGAACTCTACGAATAGTGGTTGACGCACTAGGTTTGCTTCTGGAACTTCACCAAAATACTTATAGAACTTATCTCGGATACCAGAGAAGTATCTAATAGCCTGGTGTGTACCATTGGCAGCACCTACCTGAGCAGCGTTAACTGCTGGATAGTTTAGTGTGTCTGTGCCAAAAGTTTTTTTAATGTCATCATATGTGACTTTGCGCTTGGCTGCAATCTCTTTAAGGCCGCTAGCCCATGAAGGGAACAATTCGTCAATGTTATCCATGTTTGCTTCAGCAATAGCACGAGCATCTCGTCCCATTCCTAGCACACGCATGATGTCTCGGCCTTCTTTTGTCTTAAGAAGGAAGTATTCAGCCTCGCTGACTACCTGTTCTCTTGGTTTATTTTGCAAAAGAATCTGAGTAATCTTTGAATTGCGCACCTGACGGTTAACAACTCGCTCATACGCCTGCGCCCAGTTAGGGTCATCGCCACGAATGACTACGAAGTCACCAGTTGTTTCAAAAACATTATTTAATTTGGTACGAGAACTAGCAAGATGGTCATCAACTAGACGAGCAGCCTCAGAAATAAACTTCTTCTTGATATATTCTGCTTGTTCTGGTCCAGCACCAAGAGCATCTTGGTACTTTACCCCATCAATCTCGCGTAGTCCTAGGCCAAACTTGTCTTCAATTGCTGTTTCTCCAGACAACATCTTGTCAATGTCAGCAATTTGCGCATCAATTAGGTCTGGGTCATCAGCCAAATCACGCATAGCGTGAAGTTCATCACGGTGTGCGGCAAGTTTGACATCATCGCTCCACTGATAAATATCATCTAGTGTAGCACCATTAAATCTATTGTTGAACATCTTGCGTGTTGATTCACGAAGTCCACTAACAAGTGCCATAGGTCCAGTAGTTGTTAGCACACGAAGGAATCCTTCGCTGACATTTCGAACTGGATAACCAATACGAGCAAGAACCTCAAACTTAATAAGCGAGTCTAGACCATCGATGATGTCAGTAGCGCCAGCCTTGGTCCTGTAGTACACGCCAACCTTATCTGAGCGGCGTGCTCTAGATAGTCGGTTAAGTGCTGTATACATTGTGTCGATATCGAGAACTGGGAGTTGCTTTACCAACTGAGTTTCATTCAATGGTAGAGGAACAATATACTTTAGGTCTTCGGAACCTAGGACTGGCGTAATTTTAGAACCTACTGGTACAACTCGTCCATCTTCAAGAGTTTTTGTCGCTCCAGTATATGCACGCTCACGAATAATGTTATGAGCCTTAGAACGACCACCAGCAAATAGTGACCATGCTGCACGAACATCCGTCTCATCAAACCCAAACTGCTTTGCTACAGTACCGAATAGTTCTTGCTCAATCTTTTGGAAAGCATTGGCACGCTCAGCGGCATTTGTTGCAGCAGTGTATGTATTGAACAGTTCTTGTTTACGCTCAACTGTAAAAGCAGCCTTCTTGAGGTCTGCCTCTAAACCTTTAATCTCAGCCTTAAGAGCCTTTACTTCTTCTGGCTTAAGTGTTTGAGTATTAAGCCTATTCTTTGCTATATTGATTTGATTAGTATATGCTTCTTCTTGCTTTGCTGCAAGGCCGCGAACACGGCTAAGCATATTATCTACAGTCTGTACAGATTGATTGTCGGTAAAGTCAATCCATCCACGAGGACGCTTATAGAAGAAACTTGTAAGGACTCGAACTGGTGCGCCTGCCGCGCCTGCTCGTAGGTCAATAAACTTTTGACTTCCACCAAATGCTTGACGAAGCATAGATGCTTTATTAAATTCAGGTATGCGTGTAGGGTCAAGAATTGCCTCAGCACTTAACTTCATGTGAAGGTCGCGTAGTTCATCTTCATAGAGGGCAGCATTCTCAACTGCCTTCTCTAGGTCAGAACCTTGATTAACCAAGTCCATTGTAAGTTGACCAGTAACCTTATCACGACCAGCGCCAAAGAATTTGGCTGCGGTTACTTCGTCCTGAAGATTACCAATCTTAACTGCAATGTCACGGCTTGATGCCATAAGTCTTGTACCAGCATCTGCATCACCCATAGCCATCTTAATAATATCTGCTTTGGTAGCATGACGAAGAGCAGTATCTTCAATCTTGTTTGCATCGGCAAGGATATCTGCAAAAGATGCTGGGTTTGCTGACTCGCGGATAGCCTTAACACGGAACAAATCTGTTTGGTCCATGCCATCAGTCTTCTTGATAAAGTCATCAAATGTGGCTTTTACTCTAGTTGCTTTATAACCAGTCTTTTCGCCAGCAAGGATAGCATTAAGTTCTTTAACACCCTTGACTGTATAGCCAATAGCCTTATAACCTTTGACTAATTTGCCACCAACAATGGTAGGGTCAAGTACAAAACGAGATACAATATCAGTGCCAAGAGAAGCATAGCGACCATAAAGTTGTTCCCTAAATGCTTTCTCTGCCTGCTGCTTATCAAAAATATTAAAATCATTTGCAGCAAAAAGCATGTGGTCTTGCAAGAACTTATCAGCACCAGAAAGTTTACCAAAACTTACAGTCTTTGCTATACCAGAAAATAAACCCTCAAGTTCATCTATTGGTTTACCCAACATTGTTCTTGTAATTGCACGACCAGCAGAGATATCGTGTGACTTATCCCACGCCTCTTTAACCTTATCAAGAGAAAAATCATCTTGCCAGATAGGGTTATTTTTTTCTCCGAGAGTTAATCCAAATGAGACTGTTTGAGTAGTAAAGTTATATGCCTTTTCTAAGCCAGTAAATACTTTACCCCAAAAACTTTCATTTGTCTTTTTAGGTTGTGTCTGGCCAGAATTATATACGGCAACTGCTTCAGCACGAGTCTTTGGTGGAATAGATTTACCCATATCCAAAGGCAAAGACATTGACGAATTAGAACTACCGCCAGCATAGTACTTGTTGAATGCACCCATAGTATCAAATGCGGAAGGGTTTTTAGACTTCTTCCAATCATTGTACGCTGAGTAGGCTGCTTCTCTATCGCTCATAGCAGATTAGCCCTTAAAATTCTCACATAATTACGGAATGCTTGTGATGAATTTGGGCTTTGTGCTGCGACCTCCAGGGCTGGTAAGTATGAAAGTAATCTTTGTTTTTCAGAATCTGTATCTGTTGCTGTAGGCAACATTAAAGCCTCTGTTCCAGCACCAGCACCAAGTGCTGCGCCATCAGTTACAGGAACATCTGGCTGCTCTGTTGGTGCGCTAAGGGGAGTAACTTGTGGCATTGAGTCAATAGGATTCATCAATGGTGCAGTTTGATTACCTGCCATTGGTGCTGCCTGTTGCTGCTCCATAGTTGCCTGACCTTGCCCATAGCCTAAACCTGAATAATATTTTGCGGCTTGTGTACCGCTTTGTCCGTTTCCACCAGTAGCAGAAACATTTGTTGGACTATACTGTGGTCCGCCGTTAGCGCCACCGCTTCCTACTCCACCCATTGTTCCTCCTACTTAGAATACTGTATCTTAGTGATAATGGGACCACCTGTATAGATATCCCATTTGCTTGCTATGTCTATTGCTTTTTTGATAATTTTTTCTGCTTGAGTTGCAGTTTCAACCCTGTTAATTCTAAGTGCTTCCATAACACCAATAGCGATGTCCCCACCGCTACCAGAGTAATAGATACCACGAACATCACGGTCCCAAGAGTAATCCTCAAAGATAGGATAAATAATTCCGCGAATGCTAATAAGAAACTGTGAATCATGTGCCGCTGCATCGCCGTCCTCTTTCATATCATATCCAGCATCTACAAATAATTTACGCATTGCTGGTATGAACTTTTGCGTTACAAACAAATCTAGGTCTTCTCCGACTCTAGGCTTTGGTGCTTTCCATCCATACTGCAATAAGTTAGAACCTCTGCCTGCGCCAGAACCAGCAATTAATATGCCGTTGTTATCTACAATCTTTGGCGTAGCCATATCGATTGGACGACCAGAATCATCTGATGAGCGTGAGTCGCAACCAATGACAGACCATCCGTCGCCTTGAATAGCAGCAAGTGTTGTCATTGTCCCCTCCTACTACTATCGTCTACGGATTGTTCTTACGCTTGCGTTTGCCTGTCCTCCGCCAGTTAGACTTGACAGCAGACTCTGAACATCAGGTGGTGCTGCTGGTGGTAACTGCATAGGAGAAGGACCTCCTACTGGAGAGGAGGGAGCAGGGGACGGTTGCTCAACCTGAGGCGCTACTCCAGCAGGAGGAACTTGTTGTTTAGGTGCGAATGTTTCTTCAATCGCATCTTCAATAGCCTGTCCCTTTTGTCGTGATTTAATAACTGTAGCAATCTTTGTAACAACTTCAGATGGGTCTTGTCCTTGTGTTGCCATCTGTGGAATTGCTTGTGTGTATGCTTGAAGTGAAGCAAGAAGTGCATTACGCATATCTTCAACTTCAATCTTCTCTTGTTCTTGGCTGACATTGACATTGAATGGAAGTTCACGCATTGCCATATCCTTGGAGATAAGTTTACCACCAAGTGCCTGAAGCATAAAGATAAGACCTTGTGCTGGATTTAATCCTGCTAACATACCATAACGAACATCAGCGGAGTAATCTCCCTTGATGTCTTTGCTTGGCTTGTATTCTAGAGCATATGGTGAACCAGCATCAACGCCACGAATTGTCTTTACTACATCAAAAATTGTTTCATCAACCTCAAAGCAGAGGCGAATTATATCTCGAAGAGCCGTTGCAAATATTGCTTGCGCACTCTTGACCTGAGTATCAAATGCTCCCATAAGGGCCTGGACGCCTTGACCCGTAACGATAGACGCATTAACATTACCTGTTCGTCCCTCTGGGTATCTAGCACCAATTCGGAGTTCTTGATTGAGCAAGGTTTGCTCTGTGAATGCTCCTTGTGGAAGGCTGAGTTCAACTCGTCGTACACCTGCTGGGGAGTTTGTTCTGATAACTGAATCTCCGCCAAGTTGTAGTTCTTGTACATCCATTGGTACGACGATAGGAGATTGAACAGATTTCTCAGCCGCTTCCATAGCAAGCATAGCAAAACGATTGCGAAGCAACTGAATACCAATAACATCATCAAACTGTCCACGCATTTCTCCATCGATAGTAGGACGCTTAGCAATCACAACCATCATCTTGCCAATTGGATTCTTGGCCTTGGATAGAACTAAGTTCTCACGGCTTGGTACATAAACTATTGATTGGTCTTTATCATAATAACGAACAATTTCAATTAGAGTGTTGGTGTCTTGCTTGAAACCTGAGCGTCCAAGTAATTGAACTTCATATTCAGGGAATTGAGCAACCAACTCTCCAAGAGTTAGTGAGTATACTTTGGCAAAGGAAATGCATCGCCCGTAGCGGTCAAACTCAGGATAAGCCATCCTAGGGTTTTCTACGCGAATGCGAGGCATCTTTGCTTCGTCATCCAGTTCAATAATGAATGGGACGAAACCGTATGTTACATAGTAGTCCGCACCAGTGTACATATGTACTTGTAGGTCGGAGTGGTTAAAATAATTAGATGCAATGCGTGTGCGATTGTCAGCAAACTTGCGAGCACGGTCATTGACTTGTGATGCGCTAGAGCAGTTGACCGCTGGTAGCGGAGCCATAACTTCTGATAGGTCGCGTGCTACAATATCAATAAAGTTTGCTACGACATTTGAGTCTACGCCTTCAGGGAAGAAATCAGGGTATACTTCGGCAATCTTACCCTGGCGGACAGACAGGATGTCGCCTGCGCGAGCATCGCGCTCTGCTGAGCGAAACTTCAAAGAAGCAACGCGAGCAGCAATCTGTTCGATTGTAAGTGCCATTTATATCCTAACCATAATTTTCTGACCATTGCTCAGCAAAGGCCTCGTCTAAGTTGACTGAGTATCTCATCTCTTTTTGTCTACGAGTTGCCCAGCGGTTGGCTGAGTACTTAGTAGCAAAAGATGTTTGTTGCATCAATTCACGACATCGAATGATAGCAAACCAGAGCGCCATCACGCAGTCAGTAGGGTTTTTAGTTTCTGGCTTCCAAGTAATTAACTGTTGCACCAGAGACTTTAAACCTTCTGAACCTTCGTTAGATGGCAGTTCTATTAAGTTGTTATCTTGAAATCTGCCGTCCCTCAGACTGCCGAATAGGGCAGACATGGAGGCCACACCAAATGATGTGTCCCATTTATTCTTTCCAGTATAGTGTGGATTTAACTTACATCCATACTGGGCTAAATACTGAACTAGGTCAGTGTCCATCTGATACGCCTTTTGATGGGCGTTGATTTCAACTCTAAACTCTTGTGGCTTGTATCGTTCAACCCATTCCTCAATAAGAGCACGCTCTTTCTGTGGGCTTGGGTCAACCATATTGACACAATCTAAAACATAAATCTTACCGTCGCCTTTATTGAAAGTAACGGCAACGAATGCTGAACGCCCTGATACAGCAGGGTCGAATCCAATTACAGTATAAGTACCTTCAATATGCTTTGGATGGCCTGCTGCTCCAGACTTGAGAGGTCCACGCTTGCGCATTCCGTTTGTACTTCCTGCGACTGCGGCTGGTGGGAAGATTGAGTCTTCGACGACATCTTCCTGTTGGTAGACCATAGCCCAGACTGACGGAGCAACTTCAGACCTGCGAGTAAAGAGTGAGGGTCCATCCCACTTGGGGTATAGTCCTTGCTCATTTGCCTCGTCATTCTCGCCTTCTGCTCTATCTGTCCAAGGCCAAAGCGTTTTCCAGTTCTGCGGCTTCTCATCAAACTCCAGCACGGCTGGCTGTGAGAAGTATGTGAAAGGAGATTTGCCACCTGTCCATTGGTCGCCATCTCGAATCATCTTATATAAATCTATGGGAGCGACACGGGTTCCTACTATAAGTAATTTTCCGTGTCGTCCCAGACGGGTGATAACTTCCTTCTGAAGCCATTCAATTTGCTTTTCCCACTCGTGAGAATTCGAGTTCATCACCACATCGTCTAGGATAATTAGGTCGGCGCGAGCACCGTAAATCTGTGACCCAAATCCTAAAGCCTGAACCGTAGGGTCCTTTTCGCCTGAGTCGCGTCCAGTCCCTAGGTAAATCATATCAGCAGACCATGTCTGCGAATCAGCCTTGTAGCCACCGTTAGGGCCAAATGCCATCTGGAGTTTAGTCCAGTTAGGGTGGCTCAACCTTGTCTTGATGGCTGAGAGGAATTTGCGAGCCATACCTTGAGTCTTGGAGACTACAATGATACGGACATTCGGGTCAGTTGCTATACGGTAGGTCACATAGTTAATCGTGATGACCGTTGACTTGGCGTGCTCAGGTGGCACATTGATAAGAACACGGTTGCTGGCCGCAGGCTCATAAGTCATAGCAGGATGGAGCCAGCGAGGTTCCCGTCCTTCAATAAGGTCCACCCAGTCTTTGTGGTGGTCGAACAGTTTAGTGTCCAGGAATTGCTCGGAGAAATCCTCAAACGAGATATCCTTCAAATTGGCTAGGTCAGCCTTGACACCTTTGCCAGCAAGTCTTGCTTTGTCGGCCTCAGCCTTGAAGTCAGGGTCGGTAAGGGTCCACTGACGGAAGGTAACATCGTTACGACCCACCGCAGCCATAGCGTCTACGATAGTCGTACCCTGAGATAAAAGTTCTAGAACCTGCTTCTGAGCCACATCCTTAGGGATGTTCTGCTTGCCTGGTTTGCGTCCCACTACTACTCCTAAAAACGGCATTTTAACGGTAAGGTATAACGGACAGACCTCACCCATTATATATATTATATATAATATATTATATAGGAGGAGCGGAGTCTTAAACGGAGCGACTCCGTCTATATATGGAATTAATATTACATATATAGATAACCTGTTCATTTTGTAAAACCGAACAACTAGGGTGATAAATATTTATAAAATGTCCGAATTATCCCTATTTATGTACATATAAGGGGGCGGATATAACAGAAATTTTATGTGAGATACTATAACCCGCCCCCGTTGCGAACCTTAATAACCCTACCCTCAAAAGTCGATAAATCGACATATCCATATATCGACATATTATAGGGGGTGTCTATTATGTCCAATATGCCTATTATGTGTAATATATAACTATTTAGGGCTTATGTGTTAAATATGCGGTTCTTGACTATCTGCCCCATATAATCTATTCGCCCCGTATATACCTTTCACCCTGTATATTCTAAATGTCCGAATTGTCGGAATACTTATTACCCGTCAGTAATCGAACATATGTTCTATGACCTATATCACACCCGACACGCTTGACTTCTTAGGGGTAGCGTGGTATAATCCGCCCCGAATTGGTGTGATGTAAATCACATGAAATTGGCTTGACTTTCGGTTAATGAGCGTGTAAGATACGGGGTATCGAAAATTAAATATGGATAGCGGTTCGGATAGGTCGCATAGATAGTGTGATGTAGTTCACATGAAATATACGGCGTGTCGAGTTGCGAAACCTAAATAAGTTCGATATAATTACGCAGTAATCAAAATTAAATAAGGGTAAGTAGTCTAGTAGTGGTTAGGCTTGATTAGATTACTAGTAGCAGTAGGTCGCCTATGGTATCACGACCCTAATCACTACTAGATTACTTACCCCCTAGCGAAAGGATAGAATAGTGTCGCATAACCCCTATGGGGTTAGCGGTAGTATTATCACCCCACCTAGACAGGTGAGAGTATCGAAAGCGTGGCATGGCTCACGCTCTCGCAGGTTCTCCGAAGTCGTGGTGCGTGATAAGTCGGGCAATATAATTGCGGTGGTCGAAGATAGCCCTGCGGTTAAATTGGCGAAGCGTAGCCGTAAGTCGGCTAAGGTCGCTACCCCTGCTACCCCTGCCCCACTTACCGAAGCAGAATTGCGGGCTATTGCGCTAGAAGAACGGCGCAAGCGGTTCGAGAGTGAGCAAGCGCAGAATTATCGTAGATTAGTCGGCGATTACAATTAGCCGATAGTCGTAGCCGATAGGTTCGGGTTCTCTAGGGTTCGATACCCTACTACGACACGCCGAAGTTAAGGGTGCTTGACTTCTGCCGTAGGTATATGATATACTTACGCCATAGCGAAAGGATAGGATATGGCAGTTATACCAGCACGAATAGTGCGGTGTGAGTGTGGGAAGTTGATTACACTAGACGCACTAACGCTTCAGGGCGTTAAGTGTCCTAAGTGTGGCATAACTCACAAGCCATAGACTTGACTAGAAGGGATACGATATGCTAGAATTACTAGCAGTAGTTCAGACCTTAGCGATTATCGCTCTAGTTGCTAGAGTGAATAGATTACAAGGTCGCCTAGAGTATAGGGGTCGTTAATGGAAGATATGGACGACCTATTCGAGTTGGTTAATGAAGAATTGGCGAAGCAAGCGCAGGATATTCTAGCACTTGACCCTAATTCTTTCATAGACTACGACACCGCTATTGCGGATATGATAGAACGCTTGACCGCAATATGGTATAGCGGATATGAGTTCGGTATGGAAGATAGGCTAGCCGAAAGTCTAGACCTAGAACTTGACGAAGAAGCCGAACTATGATAAGATTAGAACTAACTCAGAGAGAGTTAGATGTGATTAGACAAGCATTACGCACCGAAGAAGAACGCCACAAGCGGAACGACTTTAAGGTGCTAGTGCTAGAAGCGCAAGAATTAAGAAGTAAGATAGCCGATAGTGTGATTAAGAACACACTAGAAGTGCTTGACTAGGTTATAGCAAGGTGCTATAATATAGGCTACAAGGGGGTGATGATATGCCGATAGATAACGAAGAACCTACTCAATATGAGTGCGGTTCATGTAGTTGGACTACCGAAGATGAAGATAATTTAATATGGGTAGATGATAGACTACTATGTGAAGATTGTAGAGCCTATTGTAATCGCTGTGATGAATACACCGATAACGATAGCACCCATTATGTCGAAGGTGAAGGCGACTACTGCGAAAGTTGCTGGGAGAACTACACGAACTATTGTGAGAGATGTAGCAATACATACTCAGATAGTTATAGTCTATATCATATCGAAGATAGGGGTGAGTATTGGTGCGAAGGGTGTTATGAAGATAACGCTTCATACTGCGAAGAGTGCGACCAATACTACGCTAATGAGTGTGAGGGGTGCGGTGAAGGTGGTAATCGTAGGTCTAACCTAATTAACCAATACTCATACAAGCCTAACCCACACTTCTACGGCAACGACAAGAACGACCTATACTTCGGGCTAGAGTTAGAGATGGAGATTAGGTCGGGTAATCTGCGAGAGAGTGCGCAGTATGTCCAAGATAAGGTCGGAGATATTGTCTATATGAAAGATGATAGCAGTATTGGCAGGGGTGGTTATATGGGGTTCGAGTTGGTATCGCACCCACTATCCTTCGGTCATTGGACTACGCAGATGTCTAGCCTATGGCAGACACTAGATTACTTGCGAGATAATGAGCAAGCAAGGTCATGGGACGCAGATAGTTGCGGTATCCATATCCATGTAAGTAGAACAGGGTTTAAGAGTGGTGCGCATACGCATAGGTGGCTAACGCTTATCTATAAGAACGCACCAGAGATGATGAAGTTCGCAGGTCGTAAGTCCGACTATGCGAAGTTTAATGATGTGTGGCAGTATGACGAATACGATAGACCATACTTCTCCGTCAAGCATAAGTTAGACGGACGAAGCCACACCGAAAGATATTCTGCGGTCAATACGCAGAACGAACACACGCTAGAACTGCGGTTCTTCAGGGGAACTACTAGACCTAGCGGTGTTCTAAGTGCTATCGAACTAGCACACGCAAGCGTAGAATACACTAGAGATATGACCCTAGCAGATGTTAAGTTGGGTATGCTAAAGTGGGATTGGTTCTACGATTATGTGGAAGCCAACAATGGCTTCTACCCTAATTTATATGAGCGTATGTCCAAAGTATCTCATGTAAATCTAAAGAATATAGAGAAGATAAATGCGTAAAGGGGGTAGGTATGTGTCTATTGGTAGTATGTAATCCGAACTCGACACCGAGTAAAGATGACTTACACAATGGTGCGTGTAGTAATCCGCATGGCTTCGGCTTTGCGATACAGACACCCACAGGTATTATATCTGAACGCAGTATGTCTGCGAAGAAGTCGGTCAAGCGGTTCTTAGAACTGCGTGAGCAGTATCCTAGTGGCTACGCTATGTGGCACGCACGATACGCTACGCATGGTGTAAAGAACGAACAGAATTGCCACCCTTTCAGGGTAGGTGATAGCGACTTGACTTATCTCGCTCACAATGGCGTGTTAGATATTCATATACCTAAGGGTGATAAGCGTAGCGACACTAGAATTATGGCAGAAGAATTACTGCCACGACTAGGTGGTGTGTCTGCGTTAGACGACGAATATGTATATGATATGGTGTCGGCTTGGGCTAGCGGTAGCAAGGTAGCGATTATGACCTTAGACCCTAGTGCTAAATACACCATGTATATTATTAACGAAAGTCTAGGCACATGGGACGACAGCGGTGTATGGTGGTCGAACCAATCACACAAGCGCACACAATCTACACCACGCACTACTTCATACACGACCTACTATGGGTATGACGACTACTATAAAGACAAGTCTTTAGGTGGTAGTGTAGAAGTAGAAGATGACACCGACATACTAGCCAAGTGTGGGTGGTGTGATGAAGATGTAAATATGGAAGATAACCCATACTACTGCGATATGTGTATGAGTTGCTTCGATTGTGGTATGACTATGACAGATTGTATGTGCTACAATGAGACCGACAAGTTCTCCATAGTCCAAGAGCAAGAGTATATAAATCGCTACTTATCAGATGATACTTGGCACTCTAACAAGTGGTATAGCAGACAACCACTTGACTTCTAGTATTTCTTCTAGCCCTTGATTGCGGTTAGCGGATTGTCCTGAGCACGACATTAAACTGCTCACCCCCTATCTAGTAAGGTGCTAGGTAGGAACACGACAACGAAAGGTAAGGATATGTCAGCAACGACAATCAATAGCGATTACCTAACAAGTATCGCTTACTCTCTACAAGATATTGTAGATGAACTCACATCACTTCCACTAGATATGGACAATGACTTCTATCCGCGTGGAACTATTGTAAAGGCTAAGGCAGAACAATCACGCTTTAAGCCTAAGTCAGTATGGGTTTCGCTAGGCGACGGCACATACAAACATTTAACAGGTAAGAAGGGTCTTATTGCTACCCACTCACGACTTGACGGCTATGTCGATGTCGTGTTCTCTGCCTAATAAACTACCTAACCGAAAGGATACTATGTCATCACAAGATATTGTAGTTAATGAAGAGCCAGCAGGTTCGTGGCTAGTAGGATACATTACACTTACAGATACGGAAGATGGCATAGTATCCTATGGTTTATTCGAGAAGTTAGAAGAAGCCCAAGCATGGGCTAAACAATTACGGAACGCTACCATACAAGCGGTATGCGCACCTGTTCATAACAGAGGATAGATATGGCAGCACCAGGAAAAGCATTATTTTGGGACAAGTTAAAAATCAAGCGTGGTAATCAAGAACAGATTACTTCGTTTAATCGTAAGGCATTATGCGCCAAGTATCCCGACCCTGACCTATGGTTCTCTGAAGAAGTAGAAGATTTAGGTAGGCGTGGTGGTCCAACCAAAGCGCAGAAGCAAGTTAATATAGATAGAACTATGCTCGCACTTAAAATATGTGGTGCGTGTGAAGTCAAAGACATATGCCTAGAAGAGGGTATGCGTAGAGAGAACTTAGACTTTGGTATATGGGGTGGTAAGATGTCGGGCGAGAGATTGCTCATGGCTAATGAACCTATCCTGTCTTCCGAGAGAGTTAATAAAGTTCTATTCTCTAATAAGATTAGAGATATGTTAGGAGAGATATGAGAGCAAGAACACGAAGTATCCTATCAGTATTACTTGCGTTCTTAATAGGATTTGCTAGCGCATTTCCATTGGCAGATGTAAAGGTTGCTGCCACAAAGAAGCAGACCAAGTGGTCAGTAGAAGATAGTAAAGCCTATGCTCTAGACCAACTGCTTGATTGGCACTACAAAGAGTATCGTTGCCTTACTCAGTTATGGGGCAAGGAAAGTGGGTGGAGACCTGAAGCCTACAACAAGACTAAAGTTATGGGTAAGAACGCTGGTGGTATCCCACAACTGCTAGGGCTTGACCCCAAGACACCAGCAACAATACAGATTGATAGAGGACTTTCCTATATCTATCATAGATACGGAACGCCATGTAAGGCATGGGCGTTCTTCCAAAAGAAAGGCTATCACTAATGAAACCAAAGAGATACAAGAGTATCGATGACATGAAGCCCAAAGATTACAATAATGCTATGAACATACGGGGTAATCCAACTTCGGTATGCCCTTGTGGTTGTAATGTATGGTCGCTAAAGGTTAAGTTCGATGGCGATAGCGGAGATATAGAAATGTATTTCCTAGATATGGAGTGTGCTATGTGTGGAACGAGAGCGACTGCGCCTACACCGATTGACGCAGAAAGGATAGATAGATAATGCCGACATATGAATATAGATGTGAAGAGTGTCAAGCATATCAAGAAACACAAACGCACTTTGAAGTTGGACCTGATTGCCCTGTATGTTTCAGAACAATGAAGCGAGTATGGTCAGCACCAGGAGTTCAGTTCAAAGGTAGCGGTTGGTATTCAACAGGAGGATAATATGACAGAACCTAGATTAGAAGATGACTTTGCGTTTTACGGAAATGAAAGGTGTGATGAGTGTGGAGAACGACATGACCCAGATGAAGGACATGATTATGGAGACGACCCCGATAGATTACACGACGAACAATTCGAATAGACCCGAAGGCATTACAGAACAAGACGAACAAGATGAGATAATGGCTAAGTTCTACGCCGACTATGGCGAGAGTTTATGGGTTGACCCAATGGAACAGGAGTGGATGTGGGATGAGAAGAACTTTAATTGACACTCTCATCTTCATCGCCCCTGTCATCGTCCCACTTGCTGTCGTTAGTGGAGTAGTGGGTTTCTTCTACTTCATCTTCTTCGGACTTCTCTTTCTTAGGTGAGTCCTCTTCAAGATATGGGCGGAAGCCACCTATCTTATTTATTAATCTTTTAATTGCTCGCTTATGTCTCATGCGAGCAGTATCCTCGCTAAACAATTCAAGGAAGTTCGCTATCTCCTTGAAGTCGAGAGACTCTGCGTGGCGCAAGAAGAGTAATTTCCTATCCTCTTTACTCAACTTGTAATACGCAGAGTCAATCTCGAACATCATTACATTTAGATTACCACCTTCGGAAGGTGCTTGTGGGCGACTAACCCCACCTAGATTTAACTTATGGCTAACACCATATTCACCACGCAAGACTGCTGGTAGGATAGCCTCAACAATAACTGGCTCATAATAATGTAAGTCGGAGATGTCATAGCCGATAGACTTTGCTTTCCAACGCTGGCAATAATCCAATGCTTCGTTTCTGAGTGAGCGATAGATTAAGTTCTTTGCGTCCTTCTCGCCTATCGCTTCCCACTCATCAAGTTTATTTGGATGTTCAATGAACCATTGATAGAGAGACTGCTTAATGTCTTCTAGTTCTACCATACCAAACTTCTTATGGTATTCAGAAGCCACCGCTACTACTACATAGTCCCACTTCTCAATGCGTTGCCAGTCCATGTTAAACTATTTCCAAACCTTTCCATCGAATACGAATGAGCCGTCCATGTTTACGGGAACTAGGTGTGGCATTACTTTATTTCCGTCTACATATAAAACGCCAAAGCCTTTATGCCAAGTAAATAAACCACCGCGAATATATTTAGCAAACTTAAAGTCCATTAGGCAACCTACCTCTAGACCCCAAAGAGTCTTTGGATGTCCACCAAAGTATGATTGGGTGTAATGTGTAAGACCCATGCGGTGCGTGTGTCCACAGACTACACTCATACCTGCACGCTTGGCTAAACCCAACGCAGTAGCACCAGCAGTAGGCTGGACATTACCTTCGTCGCCATGAAGAAGCAACCAGTTAGGTGCTAGTTCGTATGGCTTCTCGTGGTATTTAATACCTAAGTCATCAAGTTTAAGAAAGTTCTTTAATTCTAATTCAGGTAGTCCTGCTAATCCTGGTGCTCTCATCTTGATAGTATTAAATAATCTATCAGTATGATTGCTTCGAATCATGTGTTTGATTTTCAGAGATTCCAATACCCGATATGTTTCATCTCTATCTCTTCCAATAGATTTCTCATGCTCTAAGTCAGTCCCTTTACTCCAACGCGATATGGTCTGCATATCCATTTCATCACCAACCGATACAACTTCATCAGGCTTGTATGATTTAATGAAACGGGAGAGGACAGAGACCGCCTTCTTATCGTGATAGGGTACTTGTAAATCTGAAACGCAAACAATTACTTTCATTACTTATCCCATTTATCTCTAAGAACTAGCAGTCCTATGATTGCGTAGTTAGCCATATCCTTAAACGAATCTTCTAATGATTCATGTTCAGGACTTTTCTTGCTGTCAACTAAGTTATTAATTCGTGCTAGTTTATCATGCATTCTAACACGAAGACCATTGATTGCACCGCCAGGTGCGTCAGCAATATTGCGTGGACCATAATCCCTGTGCTTAGATAACAATAACTTTTCTAGTTCCTTGAATACTTTGGCTACATCTCTTTCGAAAGCGGAAACGATATCGTCAGAGATACTTCCTTTTCTGTCAGGGATATTTTCTTTATGTCGAATCCCAGGTTCAGAATGTATTGGATAATGTGCCATTCGTCACTTCCCTCTTTCAAGTAGTTGTTTGAGTTCTTCATCTAAGTCCGTCATCTGTGTGTCGACTATCATATCTTGAATCATCTTCGCCACCATATTGGGTTGAGTTTCTGCGGTAAACAATGTCATATATGTTGACTCTGCTATGCCCTTGATATTCTCTGGGCTATCAGCATATCTATACATGCACCGCAACAATGAACCTATCATTAATCTATATCCGTTAGGTAAGACTAGTGCTGGGTCAAACTCTTCATCATCCTCTAGCAGGTGGTCGGTTGCATCAAATACATTCTCAAATCTTTGACCACACTCAGGACATGGTGGTACTTCTTTTCTATTCATTGACTCCTACTTTCTGAAGGAAGTATTGTGAGCCTTCTTGAACGAACATAGAGTTCACATCCTGTCCATCTGGTAATTGTATAATTGTAATTGGTAGTTCTCTTGCTAGCGATGTAGCAAATTCTTTTCCTGGTTGGTCTCCGTCAGCAAATACAAAGACTCTCTCAAAGTCAGCAAGCAGTCTAGTATAATGTTTCTTCCAACTGTTAGCACCAGGAACTCCGACGCAAGATATACCAACTAGAGATGACATTGTAATAGTATCAATCTCTCCTTCGCAAATACCAATATAATCTCCAGCCTTTTCTATATCTAGAACATTATACATCTTGGTATCTGAGCCAGTCATACCCATGTACTTAGGTTCAACAGCAGGATTAAGAGAGCGAAAACGAATATCGACAATGCCACTCTTGGTAATATACGGTATGGATAATCTTCCTGTGAATGCTTCATGTCCAACCTCAGGCTCCACGACTACGCCTAATCGAGCCAACCGTGCCGCCTCCATTGTTATACCGCGACTTCTTAGGTAGGCTTCTGCCTGATAGATGTTTGCCGCGTACTTCTGCGCTGCTTGTCCCAGTAATTCTTTCTGCGATTCCTTTTGCTTCACGGATGTCTACCCTTTCTTGTTGCGCAACGATTTGTAAAGAATTGCCTTGGACTCCACAAGCAAAACAGATGAATATATTCTCATCAAGATTCGCGCTCCCACTTTGGTGTGTGTCCCCATGAAACGGGCACTTGAGATTGACTTGGCCATGACCTTGGCGGAGACTCGCTCCATAGTGGATAAGTATTTCTCTAATACTTGGTAAGTCATTCACAGTTCCTCTCAATCCATTGCTCCAAATTCTCTACGACCCACGCCTTATCGATACCAGCCATGCGTCTTTTGACTATGACATATCTTGGTGGCACTTCATCTAAGCCTCTAGCCTTAGCGTAGTTCTCTGCTTCGACTGTAGCCTCTGCCCAAAACTTTGGTAGGTCAATCTTCTTAGTTGCTTTCAGTTCAAAGATATAAGTTTGCCCAGCAACCATAGCAACTATATCACCTTCATCTTTGGAACCTGCTTTGGTAAGTCTTTCGGCAAACACTTTCTTAGAACGCAACCACTTCATTACTGAAGTTTCAAATGTTGCGCCCTTGCGTTTACCATAACTACTCACGCCATGCCACCTTCGGATACTTGGTAAAGTTCACAAAGAAGAATAAGAAATCAAGTCTTGTTACCATTGCACTAAGAGTTGCCTCTTCATCTTCAGCCCACTCAATGATAGGGTATCTTTCAAACCCTATGCCAAAGCAGTATCTAGTATTGAATCCTATTGTTACTGTATATCTTCCGATATCTCTTTGCATTAGTGATTCTCTGGGATATCATCAACGAACATATACTCAGGATTGAATGCAATCCATGTCATGAGTCCCCCTCCTGCGTCTGCTTTTCCATATCTGTTTTTAACTGGCGCGACTCCCATTGAGGTCCCAACAACTCCGAGAGTGCAGATGAGAGCAGGTAGTTGTGCAACCTTACCCTGAATAGCACTTCTTGGCTGGCACGGAGAACCAACCACTGCTTCACTAGTATGATGAAGCACAACAACAGCAGCGTTAGTTGCACGAGCAAGATACTTCAACTCCTTCATAATGGCACGCATTGAAGCGAACTCTTCGCCACCGTCTGTAGCCACATCCATTAAGTTATCTACAATAATAAGAACAGGTGGACAACCCCATAGTTCTTCAAATGCTTGAACCTCTTCGTCAATATCCTGAAGAGTTGGCGCAGATTCAAATGACCACACAATGTGGTTACTCTTTGAAAGTGTAGCCTTAGTCCAGCCAAGGTCTGAAGATAACATATCTTCTACATCTGACTGGCTCTTACCCGAAATCATAGATGCTAATCGCATAGCCATCGTATGAGCGTTAGTGTCTGCCGATATATAAAGCGTCGGCACTTTCATCTTTAATGCTAATGCTAATGCTAAGGTTGATTTACCCACACCTGGCGCTGCTGCGAACATCGAAACTTCGGAACGACGGACGATAATCTTGTTGGAATCGAATGCCTTAAAGCAGGAGGTAGAGGTTCTCCACCGATACTGGCACGACCAACTGAGCGGACAAGTGTACGCATCCTGGTTCCTTTCTATTCTTAAAGAAAAGCCGTAGCCAAAACGCTACTGGTGTAGTTCGACTACGGCTTCTCCGCATTATTTAGTTTTTAGTTTACTGGCTTGCATTGGTCTGGAGTTCCTTGTGGTGAAGGACATGCCCAGAATGCATAAGGCTTTCCACTTGCCTTGCTTATGCCTTCACGCCAGATGCGAGCACCATGCTTACATACGGGTGCTGCCGTACCTGATGCTGTACTGACTGGGGTTGGAGCGGAGTAGTTCGAGGGCGTTGTGTTTGTAGTGGAACTCGATGTCGATAAAGGGCTTAGAGTGTAAGCACCCACGACTTTCTGTTGTGTTGCAGCAATCTGTGTGGAGTAATCTCCAATGCCTTCAAGCAGAACTGATAGTTCATCTGCCGTGTTAGCACGGATATTAATCATATCCCCACTAGGTGTCTTGTAGGAAACTTGTAGTTTCCAGTCTTCATTAGCCATGCTTCCTCATTTCTTCGATGAGAACTGGCAGTACTCTGTCAGTCCACATCTGTTGCAGTTGTTTGTATTTGGTATAAAAATTCCAGCCTTGCGAGCCTTATCAAATCCACTCACAAGATACTCCAACTTCTCATCAGTATACCCTGTTAGGTCGATGAGTGGGGTAGTTCCTTCTTGCCTTGCCATCCAGTAGGCTCCGTACTTAACATCTACCCCTAGGATTTGTTTAAGTCCTAGGCGGTAGAAGCCAAGTTGTAGCGTGCTGAACGGGGTCTGTTGTGAAGTCTTGAGGTCAACCACGACTAATTCACCATCAACTTCAAAGACTCTGTCGATAACCATTTTAACAGGTATACCAGCAAAGGTAGGTGTCAGACCCAGTTCAACGGCAGGTGCGCCTTCTGGTGTGTGCCAGATTTTCCAGTTGTGATTAGCAATACGCCAATCAATGTATGCCTGTACCCATTCAGGTCCAGTCTTTTGCCAAAAATCTACATTCTCTTTGTTAGGAAATGCTTTGGTAGCACGACCACCAACACGAGCAAAGGTTAAGTCTTTACCTTCAGACTCCTTAGCCCAAGCCTTATCCCAATAGTTCTGTGCCAATAACATTATAGGTTCTCCAAATCCCAAGCCTCAGTTGCTGAGTGAAAGGCGGAGCCACCCACAGACCACACCGAAGGTTCTTCGGGTAGGTTAAGTAATCGACCTAGATAGTACTGATATCCACAGTCGATGAATGTTGTAAACGCTGAGTACGATATGTGCTCAGGTAAAGTATATCCTTGCAGTTCTATAGCCATAGTCGTATTATACACCCATCAGTTTAGTTTGTCAAGAATCATTTTACCTAAGTTATCATTTGATACTGGTATAATATAATATATTATAATAAATATATAAGACCCCTTCGGGGTCTATTATAATATATATACTAGGACATTATGGGTAAATTATCTGACTTTGATTTAGACCTATCAGTAGGTCAGGCTGGTGAAAGACTGGTCGAAGGGTTACTGACTGGTAATAAAACAATAGAAGTCAAGACTGATTTAAAGTGGAAGAACACAAACAACATCTATATAGAAACCGAGTGTTGGTCTCACAATAATCAATCTTGGTATGCCTCAGGATTATCTGCTACAAAGGCTGAATACTGGGCATTTGTACTGGAGGGTACGGTTCTTATCGTGCCGACTAGTACACTGCGCAGAGCAGTCGAGTTGTACGGGGAAGAGATAACCTGTGACATAGAACCAAACCCAAGCAAGGGCTATCTTGTGCAACCAGGATATGTGCTTTGGGTCACAAAGGAGTTGGCTAAGCAATAAGGGGAAGGTTGCTTAGAAAACACAAAAGACCCCCCTTCCTAGTATTGTTACTAGGTCGGGGGGTTTTCCTGTCTATAAAGACGGTTTAAAGCCGTTTAAAGCCTACTCTGCACCGCGTCCAAACTCGGATGCTGATGGGTCAAGCCACTTAAGAACTGGTCCTGCTACGCCAGCAATGGCTGCAGATGCTAGTTGCTTAGGGTCAGTAATACCAGTTAGGTATAGAGCAACGACTGCCGCTGCTGCTGCACGAAACCATGATAGGGCTACTTGCTTGAACTTTGGGTTCATCTTTCCTTCTTTCTATTTTGTTTGTCCATGCAATTTACAGCATGTACATTCTTCTGGCTTTGGCGTTGGGTATGCTTTCTTCGCTGGCACTGGCATCACGGATGATGCAAGAACCGACAAAGGATTGGGTTGGTTCATCCACCAAAACCAAGGGGAAGTATCATTAGCGGAATCAGGGTTAATAGAAATATGTAAGTGATGATTATGTTTATTAACACCAGTGTAAGGACGATTGCCAAACTTACTTTTATCTTTAGACCATATCTTACCATTGAATATAAGATACTTGACACGCTTATCTTCTTTAAGTTTTTCAAAAATGACAGCACAATCAATCCCATTCTTTGGGTCGTGAGTCAGGTCTGCTGCTAGACCAGTATTGTGGTCTGAGTTAGGACTCTGTTTTAAATGAGCAGCAGAAGGCAGAAGCCCATCGCTCAGTTTGTTGCGTAGCGGTTTGAGTGCCGTCGCTTGGCGCAGCACAGCAATTGCAGCAGGCGTGGCTTTCTTGGCAACAGTTGCCATTGTCCCTCATTTCTTTAGTACTTGTAATACAAGTTCAGTTAAGAACTCTACTTTGTCATCCAACTTATTGACCTTATCTTTTAAACTTGCGCCTCCATTTGGCTTAAGTTCAGTAAGATAATGTTTGACCATCCATCTAACAGCGGCTGCTAATGCGCCTATCAGAGTGGTCACGGCTACGGCTAATCCAGCCCAATCAGTTGGTGTCATCATGATTCCCTATACGGTTCTAATGGTTACTTCGAGTACCCCACCGAAGCCACTGAAACTTCTATCAGGTGGTGTGCCACGAGTAAACGATATCTGTTCGATTACAACCTGGCGTGATTCGCCAGTCGTGAAGTCTTGCATTACTACAACATCTCCACTCTTTTCAACATTCTCAAGTGCTTGAATTCTGGCAAATGCCCTTCCTTCATACCCTGTTTGAACATTATATCTATCTGTTTCGACATCAAAACAATACAGTGGGAACTGCATGATTTGCTGACGAGGCGTTGCGATAGTTGCCTTTGCTTGGTATCCTTTAAATGTAGGACCCTTTGTTGTATCAGTAGCATCTCTGTTCAAGATAAACTCATACGCTACATACTCTTGTGCAGTCTCAGGCTGTGATGTGGTAATCTCAACTGGTGAAACTGTAGAGTCATAAGTAATTAAATCATAAAGGTTTCCGCTTGCATCAACTGTATTCATAGACATTGAGCCATAGGTAAAACTTCCACGACCAAGTAATCTCTTAAAGTTCTTTGGCTCAAGAGTATTGTACCTGATGTAGCCAGTAAGAAGATATCCACTTGGACGCAGCGTAGATGCGGACTCAATGTTTATAGAGCCAACCTTATTTACAACTGCGGTGCTAGAAGAAACTGCAGTAGAGGAAACATTGGATGCTGTCTTAGCATAACTAAATGTAGTGGTTGACCCAACGACAGTAACTGTATACTTACCATTGAAGGTAGAGTCAACACCTTCAACCCATACGCTATCTCCAACTGCTAGTCCATGAGCAGAAGATGTGGTAAGTGTAGCCACATTACTTGTCAATGCTTTGTTGGTAATAGTGCCAGCACTAAGTGCCGTGGTGCAGAATACTAACTGGCTTAAGTCTCCAGCGAATGCACATGCTGTAGTCTTATATCCAGTAACATCGTCAACATACAAATCATTTGCATAAGCAAAGCGTAGCGTTTCAATCTCATTGCCTAGGTCAATGCGAATAACACCAGGAGTTCCATTGACGCCAGTTGCGCACCAAATAAATTTATCGCGTGCGGCAAAGTCATAGCACGGCTGAGATGTTTCTACAATGAGTGGACCATAATTAATGGAGCCGTCAGTATCTGAGACAACTGCCGCACGGATTCCTTTGCTCGTCCCTATCATCATGTATCCAAGATAATAATAAATCTTGTGGATGATTTCTCCAACTGGCATTTCTGCTGACACAATTGCGGATGTTAGCGTAGGCATAGTACCAGTAGTGCTTAATGTAAACTTATAAATAAATGATTGAATTCCACTATATCCAGATACATAGATAGATGAACCAGAAGCGGCAATAGATGTAAAGACAACATCGGTATCACCATGTGTATATAAAGCGGTAGGTAAAGATGACGCAGTTACTGGCATTTCGTAAATCTTATTATTGATAGCCATAACGATACGGTCTTTAACATATTCCATTGTGCCTTTAGATACAACAATGCTGCTATCTTTTAACATCTGTGTTGCGGATGTAGAAGCATCTCCAGTCAGGGCCTTCTTGTATACTGCAGTCTTATCAACACCAGCATCAAGGATGCGTGTAACCCAGTAAGCGTTAACACCATCATCACACATAGCATATACTGGATAGTCTGTCCCAGCAGCATAGTCAACAAAGTGTGTCAATGTTCCATCAACGGCAATCTTATCAACATCGTATCCGTCATGAAGAAGCACTCCGTTAGTTGTACCCCATTGGATAGAACGCATCTGTTGAAACGATTTGCCATTGCTTTGGATTGGTCCACTGGTATAGTGTGCAGTTGATGTTGTCTTAAGTAATGTTACTTGTCCCTTTGTCCAGACATCAACACCTCTACTGTCAGAGAATCTATGTGCTACTGTTTCACCAGCAGACGGGTCATAGAACTTAATGCCACTTCCACCATGAAAAGAAGACTGAGAACGAATCCACCAACCAGTAAGAGACTGCTCGCCTGGTTCATTACCGTTGTCAAATTGTTCTTTACGAAATGGTGCAGTCTGTCTACGGTAAGGACGGGCATCGGATATAGCATAGAAAAATGGCAAGCCACCTATAGCAATATCATATGCCTCTGCTGTATTCTGCCAGGTAGCAGTTGAGGATACAATACCAATGTCAACGGCAATTGCCCTAGCATTACCACTAGAATCACCACGACCTTCGGTAATATCTCTTGCCATTTATTCTCCTTTAAGAGTTTTGTTTAGACCAATATAACGAATAGTAATCTAAGTCCCAAGGCATAGTTTTCATATGCTTTGCAACTGCACCAGTGTGTGCGTATAATGGTATACCAACCTCAGCGCACTTTCTAAAGAATGCTATGTCTTCACCTATAAACTGTTCGCCAATATTATTGCTTTCGGCAAACATAAAATGTTTGTTTCCAAATTGTTTGCGTAGTTTTTCTACTACGCTTCTATGCATAAGCACTAACCCCATACCAGCAGAGTCAATTTTAATTACAGTATCTTTAGGTAATGGATGATGATACCTAACAGTATACTCATCAACATTATCAAAAATTACTGGCATTGGAACTGGCAAGGAACCATTACTTTCTTTGGCAATAAAATAAATTCCAGATACCATTGGTTTTGTTTTTGAATCTGCCGTCTCGTATAGTTTAGCCCACACATCAGCGGTCAACACAACATCAGAATCTACCCAAAGCAACCAGTCTGTTTTAAGATTATCATACCATGTATCTATAAGGACTTGGCGCTGCCTTGCTATTTGATTGCCTTTAACTCTTATGCTATTATGTATAAATCTACCGCTACCAAGGCCAGACAGCATTGCGACCATTAGTCCTTCAGTAAATGCTCCATCGGTTACTCCATTATCGCACCAACCAATAGATACAGTTTCGTCAGATAAAATCATTTAGTCCCCTATTTAATTAACTTTTCTTCCCCAATTAACTTTGTTCCATATTCTTTCGTGCCAATAATATACCCCAACCTTTACGACAGTTTCCCAGAATGCAATTAAAGCCGACAGACTTCCTTTTCCAGTTATTGCGTAAGCAACAATAAAAGAAGTTAATGTTCCAAATATCCTATAACTTAAGGACTTAACAAAAGAACGGGACTTTGTTACTTTCATAGTCCCATATCTTTTCTTTTTTGAGTAGCGGATATTGAGTGTATCTTTTCCCCTAAATCAATTTGTTCAATTTTGTATCCGACATCTCTACCATATACTATATTAGTTATGTTCGGTACTTTAATTATAAAAGATGGGTTGGCATCTTGTCTAATCCGTCGATGAACTTCACTATAATGTAACGGGTCTTTTTCGCTAGTCCCTTGAGTATCTCTAACAGCAATAACAACTTGTTCCGTCCTTTCATGTGCTTTGTCCCATAGTGCCTGGTGTCCTTCATGCCAAGGTTGGTAACGACCAAGCATAAGAGTTGTTGGTTCTTTCCAATCATAAAGGTTAGAATTTTTAATTATATTTTTTACATTGGCAGTACTGTTGTACTCTGTAAAACAATAATCAAATTTTGTAGGATTTTCCCACAACTTATTAGTATCTTCAAAGCGTCCTTGTTCTATTGTATTCATCCATACAATAATATCAGCATCACCAAATGAATCTCTAGTCTGCTTAGTTGGACATATAAAGTCAACAACAACATCTAGTCCTTGTCCAGATAACATTCTACAGATTTCACCTAGTCTACGAGAATGCTCTACCCTATCATCTAAACTAAATCCTAAGTCAGAGTTAATTGTTGAGCGCACATAATCTGCATTTAAATGCACTGCATTAATTCTACTAGCCAATTCAGTTGCTAGTGTTGTTTTTCCACTGCCAGGCAATCCAATAACCTGTATAATCATGGTGTCCCCATTTCTTTATCTAATTGTACTGCTTTATTATATAACTCTTCTGAAATATTTACATCAATATTTCTTCGTTTTAATTCAGGCCTGATATCATGTAAACCAATAAGGCCAATTAAATCATCTCTTTCTGGTGTTAAGTTTTTAATGTCATTGAATGTATGTTTAAATTTTTCCCAACCACAAAAATTATAAATATTTTTTATAATTTCTTCTGGGTTATTTATTAACTCATCATACCATACATATAAAAACTGTCCAGAATCAATTGACTTAGCGTGTTTTATTCCGTCAAGTGAACGCATGATTGGTTCTGAACCCTCGTCAAGCAATCCAACTTCTGGATTTTTCCAGCCGTTTGCTTCTCTTATAAATACAAAACTTTTAACTATATCTAAAATTGGGCGCAACATAACAATTATCTTTGGAGATTTTGTTATGTATTTGTCTATAAGTTCTAAGTTTGCTGGTAAAGTCCAAGAACGACATTTGTCAATGATGTGCCCCTCTACCCCATTGTAAAAAACTTTAGGGATAGAGGTAAGCAAATCATCTGTAATGTTTGGCTTGTTGTGAATTTGTTGCGTTTCCCAACACGACACTTGCATGTCCCACATTAATTGACAGAGGGCAGAGTTACCTTCTGTGTGTATATCAGGATTCTGACTTAATATAGAAGTTAATAATGTTGAGCCAGTTCTTGGTAACCCACTTAGGAAGGTTATCTCTGCATTCATGTTATCCTAACTTGCTGGGTACTTTACCCATTCTTTATTTATCTCACTCCAAAGCCAAATATACCCTACCTCATATTCTGGTTTAGGTACAGGTGCCACCCAAAGGAATGTTTCATAGTCAAACTTCCAAGATTCGTATGGTCTTGGTGGGATAAAGGCGTCAAATTGTTCGTCGTATTTAAACCCAATACCAGCATAGTTTTTTCTAAACGGTGTTCCACCATTTAAATGAACATTTCCTACGGTATTGTATGATGTTTTCTTCCCGCCGTAATATTCTTCCCATGAGGTGTATCCTTCTGGGAGCGGTTCATTTTCATCTTTGCCAACAATGACTTTAGTTACAATGTTATTCTCATCTAATATTGCATAATGTGCCATGATTTCTCCTAACTAAATGTAACTGTGTCTGATGTTCCAGCAGCAGTGACTGTATAAGTTTTAAAACCACCAGATGCAGAACCGCCAGTATATGTAACTCCACCACTAAATGTTACGCTTCTAGTGTCAGGTATTTTGAAAATTACAACTCCGCTTCCACCGTTACCGCCGTTGGTTGCAGAACCTGCGCCACCACCACCGCCTGAGTTTGCGGTTCCGTTCATAGTGCTTTGGAAGTTGCTATAACTACCTCCACCACCACCGCCACCTAAACCGCCTTGTCCGTTTGCTCGGTCACGAGCACCACCGCCAGCGCCTCCGCCAGCATAATATGTGGATGTTCCAGTAATGGAGTTTGTTAATCCATTTCCACCATTACCACCAGTACTTCCTGCGTTGCCACCAACAGCGCCAGCGCCACCGCCACCTCCACCGCGTTCAGAGTAAGAACCAGATGCGCCGCTACCACCACCATTGGATTGTGGAGTACCAGATGTTCCACCTTGACCTTGGCTTTGATTAATATAATTTCCACCACTACCACCACCAGAAGAGTAAGTAGCAAATTGTGAATATGTGCCAGCATTTCCAGCACTATTATAATTTTGGGAACCGCCAGCCCCAACAGTAAGAGTGTAAGCGGTTCCAGTTGCAATACTGACCGTAGTGGCAGAAGTAACTCCGCCTCCGCCTCCGCCTCCGCCTCCAATGTTTCCAGGCGCACCGCCACCGCCAGATACAATTAAGTAATCAACATTAAAAAATAATGGAACTGACACAGAATTTGTAGCACTGCTTTCTGGTGAATCACCATTAGCATTAGTTTGTTTTACTTTGAAAGTATAAGAATTACCAGCCGTCAGAGCAGATGCTCCAGTAAATGTATACGATGTAGAACTTGTAGTCGCCGCCGTTCTTGAAGTTTGTGCGGTTGTTCCATTAAGGTAAGGGGTAATCGTAATGCTTGTAAGGCTTTTACCACCACTTGCCCCAAGGGTCCAAGTAACTGTAACATCTGTAGTTGAACTTCCTAGTGTTGCAGTTCCAATTGTTGGTGCTTGTGGTTTTGTTGTTGGAGTAACTGTCGTTGAGGTTGAATTTGGACTTGTTCCAAAACCATTATATGCACTTGCTGTAACTGTCCATGTAGCACCATAACTAGCAGAGTAAGTTCCAACAGAAAGCGTTGGTGTTGTTGTTGAACTGGTTGCTGAGTAAATTGTTGCAGTAACAGCAGAAGTAGCGGTTACTGTGTATCCATATGGTGAACCACCATTAGTTCCTGGTGTAATAGAAAAATTTATAGCAGGACCATCTGTGTAGGCACGAGCACTACCAGCATCCGTTGCTGTATAAGATGGGATACCTGCTGGAGCAGAACATGGAATCCAGTTTGTACCATCATAAATTTCAAGAAGTCCTAGTTGCCCGTTATAATATGTGTCACCTTGGACTGCTCCCGATGGGCGGGCAGCAGTATTGCCAGAAGGTATACCAGCCTTAGAAGGATATTGTTGAAATGGCATTAGGAAATCTCCACTCCGCTTATATGAATATTAACTGCTGTTGTTGATGCATAACCAGTAATTGTTTTTGCTGGGTTTGCTGCAGGGATAACTTGTTTCATATCAAAACCTACCACAGAGTTTGCTGGTATTGATATGGTTGGTACAATCACTACACCGTCAATAGCAACGGTTGCAGACGAAGCACTTGTTGCTGTGTTGGCCAATACGATATTGGTAACTACTGCAGCCGTAGTGGTATTCGGTGCTGTATATAGAGTTGTACTAGAAGTGGCTGCTGCTGTTCTAGCAAGAGCCTTAGTTGTTGTAGCCATTAATTACTACCCTTTCTTAGTACGCACCCATGATATTCATGAGTGTTATGTCTATCTCTTTAGAGTTAGAATCTGTTGACATGTATGCGTTAGAAACAAGTTTAGTCAAACCATTAATTGTTCCAACTGTAGTTCCCGATTGGATTAGAGTCGAACCCAATGTTGGAGCAGAGTAAGCATCTACAGCATTGATTGGGGTCCATGCTGAACCAGACCATACTGACATAACTCCAGTCGATGAATTAAAATACAGTGCTCCCACTAAAAGAGTATTGCCGTCATTATCAAGAGATGGTGCTGATGTCTTTGAGCCTAAATATCTGTCGTCAAACGAATCATATGTTGATGCTACCGCAGCAGCGTCGGCTGCTGCCGATGAAGCAGAGGTTGCTGCTGAACTAGCAGAAGTTGCTGCTGAGGCCGCACTTGTGGCTGCTGCTGTGGCAGAGGCTGCTGCTGATGTGGCTGATGTCGCTGCCGCCGTTGCGCTAGTGGCCGAAGCCGTAGCACTTGTAGCAGATGCTGTAGCCGAAGTTGCAGACGCTGTAGCGCTAGTAGCCGAGTTGGTTGCCGAAGTCGCAGCACTTGATGCGCTGGTGGCAGCGCTGGATGCTGAAGTATTGGCAGCCGTTGCACTTGCTGCAGCAGATGTAGCACTAGTAGCAGCCGCTGTTGCGGATGTTGCAGATGCAGTAGCAGACGATGCCGAAACAGTTGCCGATGTAGCAGATGCTGTTGCTGAAGTAGCAGAGGCTGTGGCGGATGCTGCAGCCGAAGTAGCACTTGTTGCGGCTGCTGTTTCAGAAGCACTTGCTGCACTTGCTGAAGTAGCGGCAGAAGAAGCGGATGTTGCTGCATTAGTTGCACTGCCAGCAGCAGATGTTGCAGAAGCAGCAGCACTGGTCGCGCTAGTTGCCGCAGCCGTAGCAGAAGCCGATGCACTTGTTGCGCTAGTAGCAGCAGCAGTAGCCGAAGCCGCTGCAGATGTAGCAGAAGTTTGAGCAGCAGTTACACTTGCTGCCATAGTTGATGCAGATGTGGCAGCAGAAGCAGCACTTGTGGCTGCAGCGGTTGCGCTAGCAGCAGCGCTTGTGGCAGATGTGGCTGCTGCAGTAGCACTGTTTGCTGCATTAGTTGCATAAGTTGCAATTGTTGAAACTGAATTAGCGGCAGCGGTAGCACTTGCTGCGGCTGAAGTAGCCGAGGTTGCCGCAGCGGTTGCGGAAGCGGCTGCTGATGTAGCACTTGTTGCTGCGGCAGTTGCACTTGTTGCTGATGCAGTTGCTGATGTAGCGGAAGCGGTAGCACTAGTTGCCGAGGCAGTTGCACTAGCAGCAGCGCTAGTCGCTGATGTTGCGGCGCTTGATGCGCTAGTTGCTGCACTAGTTGCTGATGTTGCCGCACTTGCTGCAGAGGTACTTGCTGCTGTAGCAGAACCAAGAATACTATCTACATAGTCTTTAGGTGCTGCTGAAGATGCAACCATACCAGCACTAGATAGGCCAGTAATAACTGGGCTTCCAGAAATAGTAGGACTAGTTAAAGTCTTGTTAGTAAGCGTATCTGTTGTATCACGAAGAACCACTTGACCAGTAGCATCAGGAAGAGTGATGGTTCTGTCTGCTGTTGGGTCAACTACTGTAAGTGTAGTCTCGTATGCATCAGCAGTAGTACCTTCAAATACAATGTTTGCTACATCAATACCACTTGTTGAGGTAAGTGTAGGGTTATTAATAATTGGTGCTGTAAGAGTTTTGTTAGTAAGAGTCTGGGTATCAGTTGTTCCCACTACGGAACTTGTAGATGCAATCCCATGAACTCCAGTAGATGTTTCAATGTGCGTATTTGACTCACGGTAATCTCGGCCAATAGCCATATGTCGAACTACTGCACCAGCAGAGTGAGCCGAACCAGTACCTGCGTTTTCTACACCACGAGTAATTGTTAATGTATTACCAGCCGTAGCGGTTACATCTACAATTTCTTCAAGCGCTGTATCTGGGTCAATGACAACCGTGAATGTTTCACCAGCGGAAACTGTAATTCCACCTAGTAGTGAAGTTGCTGATACAACGGTTGCTGATGTACCAGAGGCTGTTAATGAGCCTGTTAATGTCGTTTGTTGAGAACGAGAGGAGTATTTGCGTGTTGTCATTTAGTTCCCTATCGGCTGTAGTGGACGCGGATTGGATATTGATTTTGTTGGCGCATTGTTTCTTCTTTCAAGCGTTGTGTATACAAGGCATACAACTGCTTGGTTGCTGTGTTAGATGCGCCAAATGGACGCTTGCTATCTGTCTCATCCGCCTGTGGGCTGATTTGTGCAGCACGAGCAGGGTCTAGATATGTTAGCAAGCGATATGCGGCCCCAAGGACTATGACATCCTTACATGATTCTGGTAAACCAGTTTGAGTATTAAAGTCTTGTGAGTTAGAAGTAAATGCTTCAGGCATTGCAGCGTAGACCACCTTGACTGTTCTACCTGGTGTGATATAATCACCAATGGTAACTGTCTGAGCATTAGCACCAAACACTGTAGCATTTGCTGCAGAGTCCCATGACCAACGGCGTACTGGAATCCATTCTTTAGATGGACCAACAGACTGCCATGATATACTAAGGACATTCATAATATTTAAATCATTGAAAGCATAAGTTGTAACTGGTGCTTGAAATGTAAATGTTGTAGACTTGGCAGCAAAGATAGATGAACCAACTGAACGAACAGTATCGTTGATTGCCTTCTTTACTGAATTGCGTGGGAATACTGGAGAGATAGTAACCTTAGCATCGGCTGAGTGTGTTGCTGCTGTAGACCCAAGATATCCACGACCATATGGAGATATGGTAGCGGTATTAGATATGCGGTCAAATGAATCAACCCACATTAATTCTTCATCGATTTCAACAATACCTTTGCCTAGGTTTTCAGATGAACCAAGGTTAAGGATTGTAGGTGAACTAGAGGTTGATACCGTGCTAGTTACTGCTGTGCGAAGATAGGTGCTTCTTTCCTGTTGGTATGTATAACCAGCAAGATTAATCAGAACCTCATCTATAATATTAGATAGGGTAGTTGTCATTACATGTTCACCCTTCTGAGTGCTTCGGCAGGTCCAAGACCAACGGTTCCAGCAATAGCATTGCAAGCACCTTGAAGGTCTTGCCATTTGTCAATAGTCAGACCAGCATAGATATTGCAAGCACCAGTAGCAGCAAGTCCTGAAGTTCCTGCAAGTTTGTTTGCAGCACCTTCATCATCAAGCCACTGAGTCTTAGGTGGTAGAGTTCCACCAAAGGCAAGGCGATTGAGTTCCTCTACTAATGTACTTCCTGGTCTACCTGTTGCCATTGGCTACCTTCCTTACTTAGGAGTAATTAATTTACCTGCGCCCTGAGGCACAATAATTTTCTTTTCATTCTTCTTTTCTACGCCACCAAAGAATGCTTTATAATAATGTTCATCGAATGAGAATCGCTTCATATGTGGTACTGTTGCTCCAGTATCACACCATACCTCTATCCCAGCCTTACCGCATAGAGAGAAGAAGTATATGTCTTCGCCAATAAATGTCTTCTCACTGCCTGCTTCAGCAAACATTGGAACATGTGGTACATTCTTAATAATCTTTTCAACTACACTGCGATGCATAAGAACAAAGCCCATGCCAGCGGCATGAACCTTAATGAACTTATCATCAGGTAGTGGATGGACTGGCATAATACCAATCGTGTCGCCCTTTTCAACAAACTCAAATACTGTTGGAGATGGAATCATAAGCGGTTCTTCTGGTGTCTTGCTTGTAAAATATACACCAGTTACTATCGGATGCTTATCCTTATCCTTCTTGTTCCACAGTCTTAAAAACTTTTCTGGACTGATTACCACATCTGAGTCTACCCATAGTAGCCAATCAGATAGATTCTTTTCATACCAGTAACGAATAACATGTTCACGCTGTCGGGCAATCTGGTTGCCGCCACTGCGGATGCTTGTCTCAAATTGGATTCCAGACTTAAGTAGCACATCGGCTACTCCCTGCATAAATTTGCCGTCTACTAATCCATTATCGCACCAAGCGATTGCTACTGTATCTTGTTTTGTCTCTTCAGTCATAGTCCCCTACTTTATTATATTCCGTTTTTCTTTCGAGTATCGCCTACAGGACGAGGTACAATTGGGCCACGCTTTGGTTCAGTCTTGCCAGATGTAATACCTAGTTTAGCAAGATTAACTTTAACTCTTTTGCCTTTAGGGATGTTTACTTTCTTCACCACTTCACCTTATCCGCCCAGTAAGCGGCACTCATCTTTCCTTTAGCAATGTTCTTAGCATGGCGAGCCTTGAATGAACGGCGTCGTGCTGCATATGACGCGGACTCTCCAGCCTTCTTTGGAGAACCAGAGACACCCTGTTGACCAAAGTGAATGGTCTTTACTTTGTCTCCTTCTTTGGCAACAACCACATGTGACTTAGTTGGGTGATTAGGAGTACGCTTTGGTTTATTAAAACCAGATACTCCAGCCCTTGCTAGCCTAGGGTCTCTTTTGCTTTTCTTTTCCATATTCCCCATACTTTCCTAAGACTGCTTTGACACTTCCGTCTTTACGCAATCTTACTATCATCCCATTCTTTATCTGAACTGGGTTAAATCCGTGATGCTTTTTGTATTGTCCAGAGGACACAATTACATGCCACCCATTTGACGATATACTTTAGATACACGAGATGTGTTCTTTCCAGTAATACCAGCAGTTGTGCGTGGAAGGCCAGATGATGTCATTGAGCCAGCGCGACGAGAACTTGTTGCAAAGTTTTCTCGCGTAGAAACAGTACCAGTAATTTTTGGCATTGGCTTCATTTGCTCCGTATATTGCTGAAGGTCCTTGCGTGTTACAGGACGATTATTCATTGGCATACTATTTGCCTTTCTTCTTTGACATACCAGCCTGTGATAGGGCTATGGCAATTGCTTGTTTCTTGGACTTTACCTTCTTTGGAGATTTGCCGATGTTAAGTTCACCAGCCTTGAATTCCTTCATTACTTTGGAAATCTTTTTCTTTGCTGCTGCTTTCTTCATCGTCCTGTCTTTCTCCAGCGTTCTAATTCTGGGTCAGTTGGCCAATTATTGTTGTGTGTTTTAGCATACTTCTCACGCTCAGCCATAAGTTTCTTTAACGCATCAGCCTGCATTTTTTCAGCAGGACTTGCTGCAGGTGTTCGAACCTTAAGAGTTGGAGTTGGAGAAGGGGTAGGCTTCTTTGGTGCAGCCATGTTACTTCTTCTTTCCCATTTTCTTCATTGAAGAATTCTTCATCATCTTACCATTAGGCATCTTATGCTTTCCAGCCTTCTTGCCATATTCCATCATACGCTCTTTAGCACCCTCAGACTTTTCATGTTTCTTCATAGCCTTCTTAGATGCGTATTTTTCGCCCTTAACTGACATTATACTAGACCTACTTCCTTCATGGTTGTTGCCACTTTATCTGTTATTTGGTGTGCCTTAGGCATTGTGTCTCCATCGTAGGCTTTGCCTAATGCCTCCGACGCTTTATGTGCTGCTTGGATTTGAGCCATACTTGTACCATTAGGTTGTATGCCTTGTGCCCTAGCATCTTCATAAGCCCTTAATTCTGCTTGCCATTTCTTCTCAGGGATGTCTCTTTTAGCATCGCCTGCGTTGACTTGCAGTCCCATTACTTTACATCCGAAGCAACCTTCTACTTCTACTGGATGGTCTTGCCAGTGATATGCCATTCTATCCCCTTATATTGCTGTGAAGTTAGCCTCAGTAACTCCAATACTAGCAGCAATTAATGCTGTCTTAGTTGCCTCATCAACAACATGATTCCTACCACCTTGATAGAATTCTTGATAAGATTCTACACTAGGGTCTAAAGGATATCTAGATTGCTTATATGCTCCACCTTGTTTAACAACAGAGATTCCTTTATTGCCTTTCCTAAAGTAAAACAATCTATGTTTTCCAATAGGTGCTTCTTCAGCAATTGGTGTTTTGAAAATATAGTCAGCCATGTTACTCCTTAACGAACTTACTGATAGGTAGGGGATTGCTCCCCTACCCACCCGTCAATCAATTTAGGCGATTGATGAACCTGATTCGATGCGATATAGTGCATCTTCGCGGTAGCGTGCAAAGCCAAGTACGCCGTACCAACCCATTGGGCGGTGACGCATCAACTTGTCAACAACTGGTCCGATGACTACATGTGGCTCTTCAGCAACTGCTTCTGCAAGCGCTTGCTGTCCAGCAATGATTGTGCGGTATACCTTAGCAGATGAAGCACCATCTGTTGCGGTGTACATACGGTTGGTTTCAACGAAGTATGCACCCTCATAGTTACCGATTTCTCCTGCCCAGATACGGTCCTGTGCAGCACCATATTGGTTAGGAAGCAACCAGCCTGCTGAACCTGTCTCAGCACGAAGGTCGTGTGAAACTTCTGGGTGAACACCAGCCCAGTATAGGTTAGCCTTGCGGCCCTTTGCATTGTTACCACGCAACTTAGCAACAGCCTTACGGATGTTTGCTGAAGAAAGGGTAGCAGCAGCAGTAATTGTTGCTGTAGATGTTGCGGTTGAACCTGAGTAAATAACATTGGTTCCACCACGAAGTGTTGCCATAGCGACCTTGTCGATAGAATCTGCAAGGTTGTATGCAATGATGTTTGCGATTGCTGGGTCTACATCAGCAAGGCTGAAGAGTTCCAACGCACGAGTTACCAACACAGAGTTACCGTACTCAGCAAGAGTAATGGTTACAGAAGTTGGTGTAGATAGACCTACTGCATCTGGGTCAGTATCCTCAGTGAGGGCTGTAGTTGCAGCAGAAAGGTCAACATAGCGTTGTAAAACAACTGTTGAGCCAGGTTGTGCTTGGCGTGCTGGGCGCTTATCCGCGACTGAACGAATTAGTGGTTCAGAACGGAGAGCGAATTCAAGAAGACGGTCATACGCCTTCTGTACTAAACCAGCACCACCTGCGGTTCCTCCAAGTGAGGATGAACCTGTTGATACATAAGTATTAGCCATTCGTCACCTCCAGTGACTAGAAACTATGAATTATTCTTGTGAACGGAGTAAATCAAGTAATGCATCCATAGATTCTGCATTATCGATTTTAGAGTTAATCTCTTCCATTCGGTCTGGGGTATACGCACCTTGGGTCAAAACATCCTGTGCTCGCAATGCGGCACGGTCTTGTTCTGCTACCTTTGGTTCAGCCTGCTCCACTTTAATTCCAAACAAATCTGCGTTCTCATCGAGCCAGTTAGAAACTGTCTCTTCGTTAACATCATCAATGTCCTTAAGAATTAAGCGTGCTGCTTTAGCATTTACGCCCTTCTTTTCCAGGACTTCTTTGACGGTTCGCTCACGCTGCACTTTGGATAATCCCTCAAGTTGCTCAGTGAGTTCCTTAATACGCTTCTCATCGGCTCTCTTTGCTTTCCGTAACTTCTTAATCAAGTCACTTCCATCACCAGAGAAACCTTGGTCAGTATCTAGGTCTTCGTCTTCGTCTTCCCAGTAATTGTTGCTCATAGCAACTACCACCCTTCTATTCGTTGTTAGTCGCAGGCCGCAGTTCAGTTCGGGGAAACTGGCTGGCTCCTACTATCGGTCTTGTACTCTGCATGGGGCCGACAGGTCCATGTCAGGATTCTATATCTGTCCGCCTGTTGCGGATGTTAGTGATGCCTTAGTCGTTCCAGCCTTACCAGAGAATGACGCTATTTCTCTTTCAGTAAGTGCTCTACGCTTACGCTGAGCAGATGCTAGTGTATTAAATACTTCCTGCTCTGCTTGTGCTTGGTCATATCCAGGGAGTGTTGTTCCATAGATAGCACTTAGTTTCTCTGCAGTAGGCAGGATATCTGCAATTGTTGCATATCCCTTTTGTGCTTCTGCTTGAGTAATTCCCTGTGCTGCTAGTTGTTCTGCAACTGCTACACCAGATTCAAGTCCTTGTACTCTTGCTGCTGTACCAATTTCTGCTGCAGCAATCTGACGCTGAATCTTAGGTAGTTGCTGATTAGGGTCAAGAACATAAGCAACCATATCAGATGAGCCAATGCCATAATAATCTTTAAGTGTTTTAGCAATAGCAGGGTCAGCGTTCTGTACTCGTTGAACAGCCATAGCCACACGAGTGGACATTTCAGATGGAGATACATCGTTAGCAATAAATTGCTGAACATATGCATCGTTATCAAACTGTGTTAATCCATATGCACGAAGTGTCTGACGATATGCATCCTCATTAGATAGATACTCTGCAGGCGTAAGGACTGTAAGTCCTTTCTTAATACGCTGAGCATTAGCAGCAAATCGCTGTTGATACTCTGGAGTATTCTGCAATTCAAGTGTTATAGTATCTTCACTATAGCCCTGACGAGCAAGGTCAAGAACCTTTGCACCTAGGCTAGCAAGACCATACTTGGCAAATCTATCTGCTACAAGTTTACCAACAGACTCTCGTTGTGCAGCAACTCTTTCTGCTTCTGCTGCCGCTGCTGCGGCATCTTTTGCTGCCTGCTGTTGTGCTGCCGTTGCAGCCGCTTGTTGTGCTGCAAGAAGTGCAGCCAATTGTTGATTTGTTGCATCGGCTGCTGCTTTTGCTGCGGCGTCTGCCGCTGCTTGCGCTGCTGCTAATTCTGCAAGTAAGCGTTCTCTTTCAGCCGCTGATGCTGCTTCAAGTTCTGCTTTAATTCTAGCAAGTTCTGCTGCACGAGCATCTGCTTCAGCCTTAGCCTTAGCCTCTGCTTCCGCTGCCGCTTTTGCTGATGCATCTGCTGCTGCCTTAGCAGCCGCATCTGCTGCGGCTTTAGCCGCTGCGTCTGCTGCAGCCTTTGCTGCGGCATCTGCCGCCGCTTTATCTGCTGCGGCTTTAGCCGCATCTGCTGCTGCATTTCCAGTACCACCAGTTGCACCTGCAGAAGCAGATACTGGTACTACACCAGCAGCCTTAGAAATCGTAGCAAGTTTTGTTGCACTTACTCCAGATGTAGGGGAGAATGGGTTAGTACCACCAGTTACTCCTCCAACATATGTGCTTGTCTTTGTAGAAACAACAGGAATATTTACGGTCTGACCAACGCTAATTTTATTAAGATTAGAAATTTGTGGGTTAGCAGCCGCTACCGCAGCAACGCTTACACCAGCCTTAGCAGCAATAGCCGAGATTGTTTGTCCAGACTTTACTGTAGTTGTGCTAGCAACTTTAACTGTAGGTTCTTTAGGAGCAGCCATGTTTACGCCAATCCAAAGTCACGAAGGACTTTTAATGATAGTGAGTCTACAGTTCGGCGAGCATTGTTTGTTTTTTCCCAGCGTGGGTCCATACGAAGTTCATTCTCGAATTGCCATATAGGTTTAACTGCTGGCTTGCCATCAGTACCTACATACTGTAAAGCCTTGCGAAGAGTAAGGTCATTGAATGTAATACTATCTGGGTCAATCTCTAGGATATTAGCCATAGATGATTTGTATGCGGAGGCAAGTGCCTCAACGCTAGTTCCCTTATTGATTTGGTCAGCATATCCTGGAAATGCACTTGCTGCATCTCTGCGGATAAGTGCTTGAATATCATCAGTTGTTGTAGTGCCAGAAAAGATTCCTTGTGACCAAGCATCAAGACTCTTTTGAGAGTATGACATGCCAAAGGCATCAGCATATTCTTTAAGGCTTTGTACGCTACCTAGACTACAGCCACCA
>Ga0222712_10000785_pt1 | contig 40637 bp, 25 predicted proteins | sample C33_657DmetaG_FD_165043 | JGI IMG/M metagenome (GOLD analysis project Ga0222712, IMG submission 165043) | Estuarine water microbial communities from San Francisco Bay, California, United States - C33_657D | ecosystem: Environmental > Aquatic > Marine > Unclassified | place: USA: California... | reverse complement strand
TTCGGGGAAGCCGAAGTTGCTGCATAAGCGCATGCGCATCTGCCTGCCTTCATTTCGTACCCGATGCCAATCTGCGTGATGCACCAATATCCCACAAAGAATAAAGTGGCTGCTAGACCCTGGCTTAGACCCCACATCCCCGCTCTCATCGACATATAGGAAATGCATGCTCAAATTGCAGAGGTGCACGCGGTGGCCTCAAGCCTACCGACATGAGGACCTAGCCTCAGCGATAAGCCTCAGGCAGGACTGACCAAGGAGAGGGATAAACCCAAAAGGAGTCCGGGATGCTTGCTGGGGGCTTGGATAGGGATGACCGGCTCGGTCATCCTTGTGCGCGCGGGCCGCACACCCCTACCAATCATCCGGTCTCCGGTCTCCCCTTGAGCGGCCATACTCCCCAGCCACACGCCACCTGAGAGTGCATCTCAAGCCACTTCTGTGCATTAGTCCCCCCCTTAACAAAGAACAACTAACCAAGAACATCTTACGTGGCCCTCCCGCCTCCCCATCTTTCCTCTTTCTTCCCTTCATCCATCCTCCATCGTTTCCCTACCCCCACCCCTGCCCCTACCCCTATCACACCATGCGCTCCCTCCTCCTGACCGCCGCCCTGTTCTCCGCCTCCTTCGCTTCCGCCGCCGAAGTCTTCAACGCCAGTCCCGCGAAGAAGGTCGGCGAAGGTTATAAGTTCACCGAAGGACCGGCCTGGCACCCGCAGGAGAAAGCGTTCTATTTCTCGGACATCCCCAGCAACAACATGCAGCGCTGGACCGCCGAAGGCGGCAGCAAGCTCTTCCTCGACCGCAAGTCCCGCTCCAACGGTATCGTCGTCGACCCGCAGGGCCGCCTGATCTTCTGCGAGATCGACAAGCGCGCCATCGTGCGTCGCGACAAGGACGGCACCGAGACCATCCTCGCCGACAGCTGCGACGGACAGAAGCTCACCGCCCCGAACGACCTCTGGCTCGCCCCCAATGGCGACATCTACTTCACGCTGCCGAAGCTCCGTCCCTCCAAGGCCAAGAAGGACGCCATCCCGGAAAACGTTCTCAACGGCACGCTCTGCCGCATCTCCGCTGACGGCAAGTCGGTGACCAACGTCGGCAAGGCCGTGGGCGTCGAAGCCCCGAACGGCGTCGTCGGTACCGTCGACGGTAAGAAGGTCTGGTGGACCGACGGCACCGTCTGCAAGTCCGCCAAGGTCAATGCGGACGGCACTCTCTCCGACGCCAAGGTCGCCTCCAAGATCGGTAGCGATGGCCTAGCCGTCGACGAACGCGGTAATCTTTACACCGTCACCAAGGAAGGCATCGCCATCCACAACGCCGACGCCGAGCAGATCGGCACCATCGCCGTCCCCGAAAGTCCTTCGAACCTCAAGTTCGGCGGCGTCGACGGCAAGATCCTCTTCATCACCGCCCGCACCGGAGCCTATATCGTCGAGATGAAAGTCCGCGGCGATGGATTCGGGAAATAAGGCGAAGCGGGGTGGAAATATTTTTCAGGTCCTAGGTCTCGGCAGCCGGGTATCAGGTACTGGTTGTCGGGTACGGGTTCGGGTACAGGCATAGGTCCCGAACCTGCACCTGCACCTGAAGACCTGAACCCGGGACCTGACGGCCGAGACCCGAGACCTGAAAATATTTCCCGCCACCAGCCACCTGAAGCGGGGAGATACAACTATGTCGTGAAGCGGTCCCGACCTTACCCAGCCCACACCGTCTCCATACTCCATACTCGATACTCCATACTCTCACAAAAACCACCTTTGCACTTTTGCACTTTTGCACTTAATCACTCGCTACCCCTACCCCTCACCGTAAAGACAATGCTCCTCCGCTTCCTCCCCCTTCTCGCTGCGGCCTCTCTTTCCGCGGCCTCCGTGTCGACCTTCGCCGGTAACGGCCAGAAGGGCTACTCGGGTGACAACGGCCCCGCCACCGAAGCGAAGATGGACAATCCCTTCGGCGTGGTGCGCGGCCCTGACGGCGCCATCTGGTATTGCGAATATACCGGCCAGCGCATCCGTCGCGTCGATAAGGACGGCAAGATTCACCTGGTCGCCGGCAACGGCAAGGTCGGCTACACGGGCGACGGCGGTCCCGCCACCGAAGCAACCTTCAACCTTCCCCACGAACTTCGCTTCGGCCCGAAGCGCGGCAATCTTTTCATCGTGGACATGATGAATCACGCTGTCCGTAAGATCGACGTGAAGACGGGCATCATCACGACGGTCGTCGGCACGGGCAAGCCGGGCTACTCGGGCGACGGCGGCAAGGCCGACCAAGCTCAGCTGAAAAACCCGCACAGCATCCAGTTCGACGCCAATGGCGACCTCTTCATCTGCGACATCGGCAACAACGTCATCCGCAAGGTCGACATGAAGTCGCACGTGATCACGACCATCGCCGGCACCGGCAAGCCCGGCGACTCGCCCGATGGCGCCCCGGTCAAGGGCACGCCGATCAAAGGCCCGCGCTCCATCGACTTCGACGCCGCCGGCAACCTCTGGGTCTGCACCCGCGAAGGCAACCAGGTCCTGAAACTCGACCTCAAGGCCGACAAAATCTCGCTCATCGCCGGTAACGGCAAGAAGGGCTTCACCGGCAATGGCGGCCCAGCCAAACTTGCCACCCTCAGCGGCCCGAAGGGCGTCGCGTTCGATGCCGCAGGCAACGCGTGGATCGCCGACACGGAATCGCACTCGATTCGCATGGTGGACATGAAGACGGGGAACCTGGAGCTGAAGATCGGCACGGGCGTCAAGGGCGACGGCCCTGACGGTGACCCTCTGAAGTGCAAACTGGCCCGCCCGCACGGCGTCTTCGTTGACAAGGATGGTTCGGTCTTCGTCGGCGATTCCGAAAACCACCGCGTCCGCGTCTGGAAGCAGTAAGCCGTGACCCTCACCCGCCGCTCCCTCCTGAAGAACGCCCTGCTCGCCGGGGCTTGGTATGGCGCGGTCGGACGATCCTTCGCGCAGGCTTCCTCGCCCGAAGTCCTCGGCCAAGGCGACTTCAAGTATCGCGTCGTTCCCGGCTGGGGCGTGCTCGATGACAAGACGCCGGTCAACGATTGCCATGGACTCGCCCGCACGGCCGACGGTCGCATCATCCTCCTGACCAATCACGTCGCCAATAGCGTCATCTTCTACGACGACGCCGGTAAGCTGGCGCACAAGTGGACCGGCCCGAAATTTCCTGGCGCCCACGGCCTGGCGCTCGTTCCCTGGAAGAAATCGGAAGCCCTCTTCATCACCGATCTCAACCTGCATTCGGTATTCAAATTCTCGACCTTCGGCGAACAACTTGGCCAGTGGCCCCTCCCTCCTAACACAGGTAAGTACGCCAAGGAGACCGACTATCGTCCGTCCTGGACGCTGCATCGCGCCGACGGCGAGTTCTACGTCCTCGATGGTTACGGCAAGGACTACATCCTACACTACGCCGCCGATGGCTCATTCAAACGTCTCCTTGGTGGACCCGAAGGCGGCATCGTCCATTGGGGCCCGCACGGCGGTATGATCGATACCGCGGCCGACGGCGCTGAGACCATGCTCATAGCGATGAGTGACCAGCAGTATCTCCTGCGCCTAGACCTCGACGGCAAGAAGCTCGCCCAGACCGACCTCCCCGGTGGTAACCCCCGCCAGATCCATCACTTCGGTCAGCACTACGTCGTGGCCCACCTCGCCGATAACTGGCCCAAGGATCGCAACAGCCGCGGCTTCCTCTCCATCCTCGACCAGAACCTCCGCGTGGTCTCCAACATCGCCGGCTCAGCTCCCGTGTACGATGCCGCCGGCAAGCTCCTGCCCATGAAGCACACTTCCGACGTCTTCCTACACCCCCACGACGTCATCGCCAATCCGGACGGCAGCCTCATCGTGGCCCAGTTCGCCTCGGGCAAGACCTACCCTCTCAAACTCGAACGAATCTGATGCAACGTCTCCTCCTGCTCCTGCTCGCCTCCGCCGCCCTCGCTGCGGAACGCCCGCCAAACATCGTCCTGATTCTGGTCGATGATCTCGGCTACGGCGACGTAGGTTGCTTCGGCGCGAAGGACATCCGCACCCCAAACATCGATGCGCTGGCCAAGCAAGGCACCCGCTTCACGGATTTTTACGTCGCCCAAGCGGTCTGCACAGCCAGCCGCGCAGCCCTCCTCTCTGGTTGCTACCCCAACCGCGTCGGGATGCAGGGCGCCCTCAATCACACGAGTCGCTTCGGGCTCAACCCGTCCGAATGGACGCTCCCAAAAATGCTCAAGGACCGCGGCTATGCGACGGGCTGCTTCGGTAAGTGGCACCTCGGCACGGTGCCAGAGCTCTCCGCGCCACGCCAAGGTTTCGACGAGTTCTTCGGCCTACCCTACTCGAACGATAACTCAAAATACCACCCATCCCTCGCTTCCGAGATGCCGCCGCTGCCTCTGCTCGATGGCGAGAAGGTCGCCGAACTCGACCCGGACCAGTCGACCTTCACCGCTCGCTTTACAGCCAAAGGTGTCGACTTCATTGAACGCCACAAGGACCGCCCATTTTTCCTCTACCTTCCCCACGTGATGCCGCACGTGCCGATCTTCGCCTCGGCGAAGTTCAAAGGCCGTTCCTCCCGTGGACTCTACGGAGATGTCGTGGAGGAACTTGACGACGCGATCGGCACATTGCTCGCGAAGCTCCGCGACACGGGCCTGGAGCAGAACACGATCGTGTTATTCTTCACCGACAACGGCGCGTGGATGAGCTACGGCGAACACGCTGGTTCCAACCGACCTTTCCGCGAAGGCAAGCTGACCTGCTTCGAAGGCGGCATCCGCTCGCCACTCATCGTGCGGTGGCCCGGCCAGGTGCCGGCGGACCGCGTCAATGCGACGCCATTCATGTCAATCGACCTCCTACCCACATTCGTCGAAGCGGTCGGCGGCAAAGCGCCCACGCTGAAGATCGATGGACGGTCCGCCCTACCGCTCCTCCGTGGCACCGATGAAGCCGCCACGCATGAAGCCTTGTTCTATTACGCCGGCGAGGAACTCCACGCGGTACGCGCGGGTAAGTGGAAGCTGCACTTCCCCCACCCATATCTTACGAACATGGGCAACCCCGGCAAAGGAGGCAAACCCTCAGCCTACGGCGAATACACCCCGCTCCCGATTACAGATTCCTCGATGAATGCCATCGCTAGTCGCCATGGACAGAAGGTCGCCGCACAGCCCTTGGCTCTTTACGATCTTACCCTCGACCCAGCCGAGACCCACGACCTGGCAGCGGAGCATCCCGACGTCGTCGAACGACTCAGCGCCCTCGCCGCCCCTGTCCGCCTCGCCCTGGGCGACAAGCTGACCGGAGCTCCGGGCACGGAACGCCGTCCCGCTGGCTTAGTGCCCGTGAAGTAGCCGCTGATTGGGGTGGAAAGGGCCATGCGCGTGGCTTCACTGAAGTCATGCCCAACCCCGGCATGACCTTCGGCCTCCTATCGGCCCTAATGGCCGCTTCCCTCCCGGCGGCCGAAGCGCTCCGCGTCGAGACGTCCCGCGACCTGTGGATCTCTTCCTATCCCTCCGAACAAGAAGGCAACAACGGCGGCTCACCGAAACTTAAACTGAAGGGCACTCAGGAGTTTTTCCTCATCGATTTCGACGCGACAAAATTCCGCGGTAAGCGGGTCGTCCGTGCGACGCTCCACTTGCACTTGGAAGCCGCACCCGTCCTCGGACGTACCACGGTCTCGACGGTCTCTCAGGAATGGGTCGAGGGTAAGGGCACAGGTTACGCCAAGGTACCCGGCGCCACCAGCTTCCGCTGGGCGCGCACGGGTGAAGAACGCTGGCGTGGCGACGGTCAAAACGTCACGTCGGTGATCCTCGGTCTCTCGGGCTCGACCTGGGGCTTCGGCGATCCGACGCCACCCGACGCCAATCGGTGGCAAGTCATCCCGATCGAACCGGCGGTCGTCCAGGCCCGCGTCGACGGACGCAGCCACGGCTTCTTCGTGATGGACGACGTCGGCAGCGAATATCAACGCGACGGCGATAAATTCACCTACGCATCCTTCCCAAACCGCTACGTCGCCAGCCGCGAAGGCAAGAAAGGTACCGCGCCCTACTTCACGCTCTGGCTCGAGGATGGCCCGGCCCCTGCGCCCACGACGAAAGCCGACCCAGTCCTGCCCGAAGCGAAAGCCGCCACCCTGCCGCCCCTCCCTAAGCAAGCACCTGGCACAACCGACCTTGAAGCCACCGATGCCATTGGCCTGCCCATCACTGGCCTGCGGCTCTTCGCCGCCAAAGGCGAAGCGGTGACGATGCTACTCCCGAGCGCCCCGGATAAGGTATCCATCGACTTGCCCCTGCGCCGCTACGACTTGCCTAAAGTCGGAGCCTTCGAGGACCCGCTCGTCGTCTCGCCGAACGGTCGCCTGCTGGAATTCCAGATTCCAAAAGACGCGCGTCCTGGCGAACACCGCGGGACCCTCAAGATCGGCGGACAAGAGTTCACCTTCACGATTCACGTCTGGAAATTCACCCTGCCAGACCGCCTCTCGTTCGTCGCGCAGATGAATGGCTACGGAATGAACGATACTTCGAACGAGTGGTTCCGTCTGGCCCACGAGCATCGCCTGACGCTCAACATCCTTCCCTACGGCTGGACGGGCCGGGTGACCGCCGCGCCGAAGGTCGGCTCCGATGGCTCTTTTGACTGGAAGCAATGGGATGAGCGCTTCGGCCCGCTCCTCGACGGCTCTGCCTTCGCTGATCTCCCCCGCGGCAAAGTCCCCACGGAAGCACTCTACCTGCCGCTCAACGAGAACTGGCCGATGAATCATGAGCAGCACTTCAAAGGCGGCTACTGGATCGAAAACGCCTATGCGCCGGAGTACTGGCAGGAATTCCGTTCGGCTGCCGGAAGCTTCGCCCGTCACTTCGCCGAGAAGGGCTGGCACGAGACGACTTTCGAGTTCTACTTGAACAACAAGGTCTACTTCAAGAACGGCAAGAACGGGAAGCCCGGCAGTTGGAAAGCTTGCTCCGCGCCTTGGATCTTCGACGAACCGCAGCACACCCAGGACTTCTGGGCCATCCGCCGCTTTGGACAGGAATTCTGGCAGGCCGTCGCGCCGCACCCCGAGGTCCGCGCCGCCTTCCGACTCGATGTCTCGCGTCCCGAATGGCAACGCGACCTCCTCGACGGCGTCAGCAACGTCGACGTGGTCTCCGGCACACTCCGTGACTACCCGCGCCGCGTGATTGGCCGCAACCGTCGCGATGGCAAACTCACCTACATGTATGGCTCAGTGAGCAAACTTGGCCAGCCGCTCGCCATCAATGCGGCCTGGTGTGTGGAAACTTGGTCGCTCGGCGCTGACGGCGTCGTGCCTTGGCAGACCATCGGGAAGAAGGACTCGCTGTCCAAGCCCGACGACCTCGCGGTGCTCTACCCCGGATCGGAAGGTCCGCTACCCAGCCTGCGCCTCAAGGCCTTCCGGGCGGGCCAGCAGCTCGCCGAGTACCTCACCATTTACTCAGCCGCCTCCAGCCAGAACCGTGACGCGGTCGGTGCCGCCGTGCTCGCCCTGCCCGGCCTGCGCGCCGGGACGATCAAGACCTACGCCGACGACGCCGGTAGCTCCGCCTTCGGCGGAGAAGCCGGCCGCTCCGTCGCGGAACTCCGTCTCCGCCTTGGTACCTGGCTTGACGCTCAGGCACCCGCACCCCGCGAACGCTGGCACGACCCTCGGCCAGCCCGGCCCGACCCGTCCAAGGTCCCTCCCGTCGCAGCCCTGCCGCAGCCGACCACCCGCTAAAGCGAGGCGACTGCTGGTCCGCGGGATCGCGGGATAAGCCACGATCAGACCGGACGGATCACTTCTTGTCCTTCTTCCTCACCTTAGTGGTCTCACCCTTGTCTGGCTTATCCGCCTTGGGCGGCTTCGGGGCCTTATCGAACACCTTGAAATCGGTCGGCGGCAGCATCACCGGCTTCTCCAACTTACCCCGCTGCACCTCGATGAGGCTAAAGATATCGTCGGCGGCATCCGTGTTCACGAGGGCGAAATCCGACCCTTTGGCACCGCCCTGACGCAGCACCGCGTCCGTTACCGTGACGGTCTCATGGTGCCACTGTTTGTCACCCTTACCCGTCACCGTCAGCGCCGTCTTCATGGATGACTTACCCGCATCGTAATCCAGCTTCCAGGTCGAGCCTGCCTTCGCATCGTACCAGACGACGGTCACCGTCATGACCTTCGCGGCGGAGCCTTGGGAGAAGCCGTCGTGCAGTTTGAAGTAAAGGGCGTCCTTGCCAGTGGCATGCTCGAAGCCACGAGCGAACCGTGAATAGATGGGAGACTTGTTGGTGATCGGGCCGCCCACGCGCCAGAGCGGAATCGAGGTGGCGTCGGCATCGATCTGGGTGAGAAAGCGTCCGTAGTTATCCGGCCAGATGTCCCAGCCTACGTCGTTCAATCCGGTCTGCGTATCGCGTTGCCGCACCTGACCCAGCGTCAGCCCATTCTTATCATCTACGGCCGCGCCATACTTAGAATAGAGGGCGACAATCTTCTCCATGCGCTCGGTGTTTTTGTGCGAGGCCTTGCCGAACTTCGCTTCGGGATAGGCCTTGGTATCGGCGGCATCCAACCCCTTGTGGAGGGCGCAAAAGGCGCCCGTGGCCGTCCGGGGGTCAATCTGGCCGGCGTAGCGGTTGAAGAAATAAAAGGAGTAGTCGAACCCCATCTCCTTACAGGACTCAAGCGCCCCGGAGGTGATATCCCAGACGCTCTGTCCGTTCTGCAGGCCGGTCAGGGCGCCCCAGTAGAAGCTCATCGGTAGATTCTTGGCGAACATGGCCCGCTGCCAGGTCTGGTCCATTTCCGACCGGGCGAACAATGGCGCGGCCTCCGAGGCAATCAAGCGATGTTGCCACGCCTCAATCATGGTCCGCTCACCGCTCAGGTGATGCCCGCGCGCGCTACCGGCAAGTTTGATAGCGATACCGCCGGTGACGTTATCCGTCACCCACTTCCACTCTTCGTCATACCCTTTGCCGCCACTCTCGTCGTCGTCCGAGGTCACGTTATTGAACATGAGGGCGATCCGAGGCTGGTTAGGCACACCCTGAAAGGTCTTCGTGAACAAGCCGAACTGCCATAAGCGGAACTCCCGCCACGCGGAAGATTTCGTCGGCAGATCGTACTTCTTCTCGGTGGCGTCACCCTTGTAAGCGCATTCGTCGCCCGTGCACCCGGTCTTGACCTGGATGAACGCGATACGCGCCTGCTTCTCCGGAGAATAGCTGCGGATGCGCTTACCGAAGGCGGCGACCAACCTCTCTAAGAGAGCCTTATACTCCTTCGAAGGATAAAAGGGATAAACAGGCCAGGAGTCGACCTTCTGGTCTTTGCACACCACGCGAGGGACTCCCTGGCCATAGATCCAATCGGGCGCATCTGGCCCAACGCCCAAGGAAAGGTAGATGTACTGGCCCCTCTTGGCCGCCGCATCCATAGCGTCGTCTAAAGCACTCCAGTCATAAACACCCGGCCGCTTTTCCAAGTCCGCCCATTTCTGATTAAAGGCCAGACCTTTCAGGAAGGGATACTCCTTGGGGTCGAAAGAGGAACCACGGTCCCAGACCCCGAAGGCGGCGGGCGGCGGGGCGGCTTGCACCGAACCGAGGCAGCTGACACCGATCAGCGCCATAAGGCAAAGGAATCGGGTATAACCCAAAGGCGAGTTCGGCTTCATACGGTTTTGATTATTTATGATTCTCACGATGAAAGGGGCCGACAATCAAGTTGAGATGCGAACTGACGCTTTTTAAGGAATTAGTCGCAACTTTCTCGAAACCCCGGTGACGCGTTCGCCCACCCAGAGGGTTTTTACCTGTTCGTCCGTTTACGGGGAAAAGATTTGGAACTTCGGTCTTACGGACTTGTCGGCTTTAAAACTGTCGACACTTTGAACCCATGGCCTCACCCCAAGCCCCTCGCTCACCTCGCGCCCCGCGGAACAACCGCGCGACCGCCGTGCACCTCCGCCTCCGCAAGGAGATCGTCAGCGGCCACTTCCCCCAAGGCTCCGCCCTCGCCGAACCCGTCCTCGCCGAACATTTCCACACGAGCCGCGCGCCCATCCGGGAAGCCCTCATCGCCTTAGAGCGCGAAGGGCTAGTCACCTTCGAAAAGACTGGGCGCACCCGGGTGCGCACCATCGCGGCCAAAGACCTCCGTGAGATCATGGAAGCCCGCGCCGCGCTCGAAAGCATGGCCGCCAGTCTCGCCAACCGGAACTGGACGGACGCCGACACCGAGTTCGTCGCCCGGAACATCGAGGCCCAGACGAAGGCGCGCTCACTCGCCGAGCTCTCGCGGCTCGACATCGACCTCCACCATTACGTCGTGACCTGCAGCGGCAACCTACGTCTGCTGCAGCTCTGGGAACCCCTGCGCTGGCAGTGGGAGGCGCATCTGGCCGAAATCTACCGCCGCCAGAAGGGCGACGACTTCATCCCAGAGAAGGAAACCATCAAGGCGCATCAGAACCTGCTCAAGGCACTGGCCGAAGGCACGCCCGCCGAAGCCTCGGAGGCCATGATGCACCACATCCTCTTCAACCTACGCTGGGCGAAATAAATCATGCGACTCCCCCTCATCACGGCCCTGCTGCTGGCCTCTAGCGCGCTGCCCGCCGCCGAGCCGATCACCAACTCCCTCGGCATGAAACTCGTGCGTATTGAGGCGGGAAGCTTCACGATGGGCCAGGACGGGCCGCCGATGGAAGATTACCTACGCAGTAAGCGTTTTGGAGAAATCTGGAAAGCCAACGACCGGATCGACTTCGACGAGAAGCCGGCTCACGCCGTCACGATCACGCACCCTTTCTTCATGGGTGTCACGGAAGTCACGTCAGGCCAGTTCCGTGAATTCGATCCCGAGTTCAAGAAAGTCAGCGGAAAATCTAGGCTGAACGACGACGACGCAGCCAGAGGGGTGACCTGGGATAAGGCGGTGGCGTTCTGCGAATGGCTCTCGAAGAAGGAAGGCAAGACCTACCGACTGCCGACCGAAGCGGAATGGGAGTACGCCTGCCGTGCCGGCACGAAGACTCTGTTCAATACGGGCGACACCCTGCCAGATGGTCACCAGAAATGGTTCGGCGAGGAAAACTATCGCGGCGTATATTTCCCGCCGGGACCGATGCCGCGCGAGTATGACTGGCGGAGCGTAGGAAAACCCACCGAAGGACTTAAACAAGGTCAGGTCATCGGACTATCGCACCCGGTCGAGGAGCTCCGCTCGGGGGGCGCCGGCGCCCTTCGCGTCGCGCAGAAGACACCGAATGCCTGGGGCCTCCACGACATGCACGGCAACGTGGCTGAATGGTGCAGCGACTGGCATGGACCTTATGAGCGCGGCGCTCAGACTGATCCGCACGGGCCCACCGCCGGGGACTGCCGCGTGTTTCGTGGAGGCTTCCACTCTACGACGATCCGTTTCCTGCGTTCGGCTAATCGCGGCTCCTGGGTGACGGACTCACCGAGCGAGCGGATCGGCTTCCGTGTGGTACAAGGGGAGCTTCCTAAGAGCACGCTACCGGCAGCGGCGGTGCCACCGCTCAACGCGCAGAATGTCAGCCAGACCATGCCGGTCATCGCACCCCAACCTACGGATGTCCCTTTCTTCGAAGGGCCTAAGCCCTTCGTCATAATCCCCGAGGGCGCCGTCGGGCCCGTCTTCATCAGTCAGAATCATAGCCCCGCCATCACCGAGTGCCCGAATGGCGACCTCCTCGCGGTCTGGTTCTCCACCCTCGCCGAAACCGACCTCACCACCTCCAACGCCGCCGCCCGCCTGCGCTTCGGCACCAAGGAGTGGGAGCCGGCCTCACCCTTCTGGGATCCGCAGGACGTGAATGATCACGCGCCAAAGGTCTGGTGGGACGGCGCAGAGACCCTCATCCACTTCGTGGAGGCCAGAAGCCATGGCGACAACCTGATCCGCCGCTCCGGCGATAATGGTGCCACCTGGTCCAAGGCCACCGTGGTCCGCTCGCACGGAGAACCCGCCAACAATCCCATCCGCCTGAAGGACGGAGTGATCGCCATGCCCTACGATAACTCCTCGCTCCTCATCAGCCGAGACGACGGCCAGACCTGGCAATCACGCGGTCGCAATCTCCGCAGCACCGACGACGTTCGTCCCGGCAAAAGCGGTCCGTTCATCGCCGGTTACCACGCCCCCATCGTGCAGCTCGCTGACGGACGCCTCATGGCCTTCAGCCGCCTCGACGCCGTCCCCTTGCAGGAGCGATTCGACTTCAAGATGCCCGTGAACTACTCCAGTGACCTCGGTGAGACTTGGCAATGGGGCGTCAGCGAGTTCCCGGTTGTCAGCAGCGTCCAGAAACCCGCCATGTTGCGCCTTAAGGAAGGGCCAATCGTGCTCTGCTCCTTCACGGACCAGTGGCGGAACTGGAAGAATCGCCAAGGTCTTCGCTTCCGTTCCAATGACGGTGATTACACCGGCTACGGCCTCTTCGCCGCCGTGAGCTACGACGAAGGAAAGACCTGGCCGGATCGTCGCCTACTCGCGCCTAGCGGGAAAACCATCGCCGATGGCTACGGCTACCTCGCCATCACCCAGACGCGCGATGGGCGCATCCAACTGGTCACCAGCCAGAATCACTACGCCTTTAATCTAGACTGGATCAAGGCTCTGCCCGCTGCCCCGAAGAAATGAACCAAGGACGACGAACCAAGCACATGTATTTTCATCAAGCCTTCCTCTCTGCCCTATTGCTCGCCGCCGCTGCCCTGCCCGCCGCGGTCTCCTTCGAGTCGGAGGTGAAGCCGATCTTCGAGAAGCACTGCGTGGAGTGCCACGGGCCGAAGAAGCAAAAGAGCGAGTTCCGGCTGGATGACCGCGAGGTCGCTCTCCACGGCGGCGAAAGCCATGCCCCGAACATCCTCCCGGGCAAGGCCGCCGAGAGCCCGCTCCTGAAGTTCGTGACGACCGCTGACCGCGAGACGCGCATGCCCCCGAAGGGCGACCGACTCAGTGCCGCCGAGGTCGACACGCTGAAGCGCTGGATTGCTGAAGGCGCCGTCTGGCCGGAATCCGCGTCCCTGAAGAAGACCGACCCCCTCGACTGGTGGTCATTGAAGCCCTTGGCGAAGCCCGCCCTGCCCTCCGGCGACGCCACCCACCCGATCGACCGCTTCGTCTCGGCGAAGCTCCAGGAGAAGAACCTACAGCCCTCCGCCACAGCCGACGCCCGCACGATCCTCCGTCGCCTGAACTACGACCTCGTCGGCCTACCGCCCACCGCGGAAGAACTCGCTGCCTTCGAGCAGGAAGCCGCCCAAGACCTGCCCGGCGCCATCGGTCGTGCCGCCGACCGTCTGCTCGCCTCCCCTCGCTATGGCGAACGCTGGGGCCGCCACTGGCTCGACGTCGTCCACTACGGCGATACCCATGGCTACGATAAGGACAAGCTCCGCCCCAACGCCTGGCCCTACCGCGACTACGTGATCCGCGCGTTCAATGACGACAAGCCCTATACCCGCTTCGTCGAAGAGCAGCTGGCCGGGGACACGCTCTACCCCGCGACAGCCGACGGACACATCGCCCAAGGTTTCATCTCCGCCGGACCTTGGGATTTCATCGGCCACGCCGAACTTCCCGAGACCAAGCTCGACGGCAAGATCGCCCGTGCGCTCGACCGAGACGACATGGTCTCGAATACCACCGGCGCCTTCCTTGCGACGACCGCCCAGTGCGCCCGTTGCCACAACCACAAGTTCGACCCGATCAAGCAGGACGACTACTACCGCCTGCAGGCCGTCTTCGCCGCCCTCGATAAGGCTGATAAGACTTTCGATATCGATCTGGCGGTGGCGAAGCAGCGTCCCCCTCTAGTCGCCGAACGCAGCCGCCTCGACGGCGAAATCAAGACGCTCAACGAGAAGATCGCGACGGCCGACTCCCGCCGCGTGACGCTCATCGGGAAGATCATCGATGAATTGAAACAAGGCACCGCCGCCGTGGAACGCCTGGAATACGGGTACCACAGCGCGATCTCCAAGGAACAGTCCGCCACGAAATGGGTCCAGGTCGACCTCGGGGTCGCCCGCGAACTCACCGAGGTCATCCTGACGGGCTGCCACGATACCTATAACAACATCGGCGCCGGCTTCGGCTTCCCGGCCCGCTATAAGGTCGAGCTGTCCGACGACGCGAAATTCGCCAAAGGCGTGACCATCATCGCCGACTTCACCAGTGCCGATGTCCCGAATCCGGGCGTGAAGCCGCAGCGTTTCCCGCTGGCCAAGCTGAAAGGACGCTACCTGCGCGTGACGGCCACCCAGCTCGGTCTTCGTAAGAACGACTACATCCTGGCGATTGCTGAATTGCAGGCCATCGACGCCAAAGGACGCAACGTCGCCCTGGGCGCTAACGTGACGTCGCTCGATAGCATCGAAGCCGGCCCGCGCTGGGGACGCCTTAACCTGACCGACGGTTACTTCTACGGTCCGAAGTCCGAACGCGACGACGCCCGTATCGCGCTCCTGGAACGCGAACGTACCGAGATTCGCAAGGGTTCGAACAAGGTCGCCCCGGCCGATAACGCCCGTTTCGCGGAGCTCACCGACGCCCGCGCCAAGGTCGCGAAGGAACTCGCTACCCTCCCCGCTCCGCAGGTCGCCTACGTGGGCACGATCCACAAGGGCACCGGCCCCTTCGCGGGCACGGGCGCCAACGGCGGCAAACCCCGTCCAATCTTCGTCCTCAAGCGCGGTGATGTCAGTAGCCCCGACAAGGAAGTCGGCCCCGGCACCCTGCCCTTCACCAAGGAACTGACTGCGCAGTTCAACCTGCCCGCCGACGCCCCCGAAGGCGCTCGCCGGGTGGCTCTGGCCAGGTGGATCACCGACAACCGCAACCCGCTCACCTGGCGCGTCATCGTGAACCGGGTCTGGCATTATCACTTCGGCCGCGGCTTGAGCGATACGCCGAACGACTTCGGCCGCATGGGCAGCCAGCCCACGCACCCCGAGCTGCTCGATTGGCTGGCCGTCGACTTCCGCGACGGAGGTCAGTCACTCAAAAAGCTCCACCGACTGATCGTCACGAGCGCGACCTATCGTCAATCGTCCCTCGGCAACCCGGCCAACGAGAAGATCGACACAAGTAACGCCTTCCTCTGGCGCATGAACCGCCGCAAACTCGAAGCCGAAGCGGTCAATGACTCGGTGCTCTCGGTCGCTGGCAAACTCGACCTCACGATGGGTGGCCCGGGCTTCCAGGACTTTGTCATCGATAAGCCTCAGCACTCACCGCACTACGAATACGACCAGCACGACGTCGAGGACCCGAAATCGCACCGTCGCTCGGTCTATCGCTTCATCGTCCGCTCCCAGCCGCAGCCCTTCCTCACCGTCCTAGATTGCGCCGACCCCTCGATGTCGGTCGCCAGCCGTAACGAGACCGTCAACGCCCTGCAGGCCCTCGCGATGCGTAACAATCGCCTGACAGTTGCGATGGCCAAGCACTTCGCGGCCCGCGTGGCCAAAGAAGCCTCCGCCCCGCCCGCCCAGATCGACCTCGCCTTCCGCCTCGCGCTGGGCCGTCCGCCTTCCACGAACGAAGCCGTGGCCATGTCGACCTACGTGCGTGAACACGGCCTGACGAACCTCTGCCGACTCATCTTCAACCTGAACGAATTCAACTTCGTCGACTAACCATGAACGACTCTCCTTATCATCGCACTTCGGGCGTCACCGCGATGAACCGCCGTGACTTCCTCTTCTGCTCCGGCGGCGGCCTCGGCGGCATCGCCCTCGCCAGCCTCCTCGGACACGAACCCCTCCTCGGCGCCACGCCCACCAGCGGCATCCTGCACTCCCCGGCCAAGGCGAAACGCGTCGTCCAGCTCTTCATGGCGGGTGCCGCCAGCCACGTCGACATGTGGGACTACAAGCCGTTGCTTGAGAAGAAGCATGGCGAGAAATGGGATCCAGGTGAAGCGGTCGAGCTGTTCCAGAGCAGCCCGGGCTCGACCTTCGCGTCGCCGTGGAAATTCAAACCCTACGGTAAGTCGGGCAAGATGCTCAGCGACATCGTCGCGCCCATCGGCGACGTCGTGGATGACATCGCCTTCGTGCATAATCTCGTCGGCCGTTCCGGCGTGCACAGCCAGGCCACCCTCCTGCAGTCCACCGGTTTCCTGATCCCGGGCTACCCGAGCGTCGGCGCCTGGGTCAGCTACGGCCTCGGGTCACTCAACGACAACCTCCCGACGTTCGTCGTGCTGCCCGATATCCGTGGCCTGCCGTCCAACGGCCAGAAGAACTGGGACTCCGCCTTCCTGCCTGGCCAGAATCAGGCCACGCAGGTGCGCGTCAACGCTCCGAAGCCTATCGCCGACCTCTCCCCGCCGCCGGCCGACTACATCACGCCCACCGGAGAAACCGCCGGACTCGAACTCCTCGGCAAGCTCAACCGCGCCCATGCCGACTCGCATCCGGGCGACCCGCGCCTCGAGGCCCGCATCCGCAGCTACGAGCTCGCCGCCAAGATGCAGCTCGCCGCGCCGGACGCCCTCGACCTCTCCCAGGAATCGGAAAAGACGCAGGCCCGCTATGGCATCGATAACTCCACGAAGGTCTGGCCGAAAGAGATCAACGTCGCCGAAGAGCAGGATGCCTTCGGCCGCAAGTGCCTGACCGCTCGACGACTCCTCGAACGCGGCGTACGCTTCGTGCAGATCTGGTCCGGCAATGACAACGGCTTCCCGCGTCGCAACTGGGACTCGCACGAGGACATCGCCCGCGACCACGCACCGCTCTCGCTCGGTATGGCCAAGGGCACCGCGGCGCTCATCCAGGACCTCAAGGACCGCGGTATGTTCGAGGACACCCTAATTATCTGGACCACCGAGTTCGGCCGCATGCCCTGCGCCCAGGGCGGTAAGGGGCGCGACCATAACCCCTTCGTCTTTACCAACTGGCTGGCCGGCGGGGGCATCAAGGGCGGCATCTCCCACGGCCCCAGCGATGAATGGGGCTACAAGCCCGCCGACCGCTCGCACTTCACCCAGGGCTACGATATCCACGCCACCGTCCTGCACCTCCTCGGCCTCGATCACGAAAAACTCACCTTCCGTCACAACGGCGCCAACCGCCGCCTCACGGATGTGCACGGGCACGTGATTAAGGAGATCTTAGCGTAAAGAAGTTCTTGGTTCCTTGTTCTTCGTTCTTGGTTCCTAGATTAAATACAAGGGGAAGGAGGTAGGGTCGGGACCGCGTCACGACAGTGCCGTATCTAGGTAGGGTTGAGCGCCCTCGCTCAACCGCAGACAATCAATAAACCTCACCCCCTTTGAGCGATACCTAGGAACAAAACCCCAAGAACAAGTAACAAAGTACAACGAACCAAGAACATGCCCCCCCCTAGGCGGGGGGCTAAGAAAAATGTGACCTTTAAGACCCCCGACGGAATTACCTTAATGACATGTCTCGCCCCGACTTCGACCAAGCACGCTTCATCGCGGCGCTGACCCGGCACCAGCCGGCCTTGGCGGCGTTCTGTCATGCGCAGCTGGCGAACCGCCAGGACGCCCAGGAAGCCCTGCAGACGACCTGCGTGAAGCTCTGGGATAAGGCGGCCGAATGGAACCCCGAGACCGAGTTCCTCCCCTGGGCCTTCGCGGTCGCCCGGTTCACGATCCTCTCGCACATTCGCGACCGCATGCGCGATCGGCTGGTCTTTGACGTCGATGTGGTGGAAGCCATGGCCCAAGACGTAGAATCGGTGGCGGCGGAGTTCGAGGAAAGGCGGCAGGCCCTGGGTAACTGCCTCGAGAAACTCAAAGCCGAGCAACGCGATATCCTGCAGTCCCATTACCTCACCGGTCGCACCGTCCGCGAGATCGCCGACGCTACGCAGCGGAGCGAGAGCGCGGTGAAGATGACCCTCCTCCGACTCCGCGAACAGCTTTCCGATTGCATCCAACGCCAAATCCACCCTTCCGCATGAACCTCGAAGACCCCTCCCCGTCCCCTCGCACGCTGGAGCATCGCTTGCTGCGTCTCCTGCAAGCCGTGCGCGACACGCAGGACACCTCCGCCCGAGCGGAACTCAACATGTTGCTACGCGATAACCCCGAAGCCCGACCGATCATGGCGCGGCTCATGGTGGATGAGGAGGCGTTGATCAGCCGCCTGCGCGAAGACGGCATCGTTGAGCTTCTGGAGCCAGCCCCCACGCACAAAACCGCCCCGCGCATGAGAACTCGCTGGCTCGCGTGGCGCCCGCTCACGGCCATGACTGCCGGGGTCGTGTTCGGCCTATTCGGAGCTTCGGTATTATTGGGCTTTGGGCTTGGCGGCCGTCGGACTGAAAAAGTGACGTCACTCTTCGTGGAGAGCTTCGAGAGCGGACCCGCGCCTTTGGTGACAGGAGTTCCACAACAGCCGAACCAGTGGAGCGGGGACTTCTCCGAGCTCGTCGGCGAGCAACAGGGCGTCAAGCCGGCGCACGGCACCAAGATGATCCGCATGCTACGCGCCGATTTCGAAGGCAAGTCGGTCACGAAACTGAGTACCTACGGCGACCTCATGAAGATTGTCGACGTGCGTCCCTTCACCCGCGAGAGCAACGGCGGCGAGATCGTGCTCTCGGCGTCGGCCCTCTTCAATGCCGCGAACTTCCCGGAAGCGGAGCGCTACGTCGGCATGGTCACCCTTTACGCGGTCGATGAAATGGGCTACACCGAAAAAAACCTGCTGAAAGAATCGCTGGCCCATAGTTGCAGCGGACCACGTCCTACGCTGGATCGCAATCCGGCGACCTGGGAGTCCTTAACGGCACGGCTGCAGCTGCCCGCCGGCACCCAATTCGTGGTCGTCAAAGTATCCGTCTGTCGCATACCAAAGAGCAACGAATCCCCGACATCGCTGCCCAACCCGGTGAGGTTCGCCGCACACTTCGTGGATGACGTGCGCGCCTCGATCCATGTCCGCAAAGTGGTGTCCGCCCAGCGCGACTGAGGGCATCATAGGCCATGAAACCCACCTTGCGCATCTTCTTCGCCCTGCTGCTGACGACGCCGGCCCTCCTGGCCGCCGGCGATGACGAAGCATTCTTCGAATCAAAGGTACGCCCTGTGCTCATCAATCGGTGCTATGAGTGCCACTCGGCGGAAAAAAAGATCAAGGGCGGCCTCAACCTCGATAGCCGGGCCGGCTGGCAGGCAGGCGGCGACAACGGCGCGGCAATCATCCCCGGTGACCTCGCGAAGAGCCTCGTCATCAAGGCGGTGCGCTATCTGGACGAAGATTTTGCGATGCCCCCGAAAGGCCGCCTACCCGCGGACGAAGTGGCCATCCTGGTGGAATGGGTGAAACGTGGCGCCCCCGACCCTCGTAACGGCGAAACCGCCAAGGCCGCCAAGCCAAAGCGCACCATCAATCTCGATGAGGGACGCAAGTTCTGGGCCTTCCAGACGGTCGCTAATCCGGCCGCTCCCGCCGTCAAAGACACCGCCTGGCCGAAAGATCCAGTCGACCGCTTCCTCCTCGCGAAAATCGAAGCCAAGGGACTCAAGCCCGCCGGCGACGCCGACCGACATACTTGGATCCGACGCGTCAGCCTCGACCTCACCGGCCTCCCGGCCTCCGCCGAGGAAGTCCTCGCCTTCGCCGCCGATAAGTCCGACGCCGCCTACGCCAAGGTCGTCGACCGCCTCCTCGCCTCACCGGCCTACGGCGAGCGCTGGGCACGCCACTGGCTCGACCTCACCGGCTATGCCGACATGATTGGCACCTCCAACGAGGTCTTCGCCGAACATGCCTGGCGCTATCGCGACTACCTCATCCAAGCCTTCAACCAGGATAAGCCGTTTGATCAGTTCATCAAGGAGCAGCTCGCCGGCGACCTGATGCCTGCCTCATCTCCGGAGCAGCGCGTCTCCCAACTCGTCGCCACGGGCTTCCTGATGGTCGGCGACATCGAGATCGTCAATCCCGACAAGGCCAAGATGGAGGCGGACCACATCGACACCCAGCTGATCAAGATCGGCGGAGCCTTCCTCGGCATGACGATGGGCTGCGCCCGTTGCCACGACCACAAGTTCGATCCCGTCGGGGTCGACGACTACTACGGCATGGCCGGCATGCTGCGCAGCTCGCCCTCTTCCGAGAAGCTGGAAGGGGTCGGGGTCTGGAGCACGATCCGCAGCGTCCCTCTCCCGGAAACGCCGGCCCAGTTGGCCGAACGCCAGAAAGCCGAAGCCGAGCACGCCGCTAAGATCGTGGCGCTCAAAGCGGAGCAAACCAGACTGACCGAAGAGAATAAAGTCGTCGGCGCGAAACTCTCTGCCCTTGAGAAAGCCGCCAAAGCCAAGACCGCCGTTCCGGCCGACAAGGCCACGCCCGTCGCGACCACTCCGACCCCTAAGCCTTCCCCGGAGCAAGAAGCCCTGACCAAGCGCCGCGACGAACTCACCACCCTGCTGAAGACCAAGAACGACGAGATCCAGCATGCGGAATTCTTCAAATCGAAGACGCCCAAGGCCTATGCCATGCAGGACGCCGCGAAGCCTGCCGACATGCCCGTCTACGTGCGTGGCAACCCCTACGCCACCGCCGCCGTCGTCCCTCGTGGCACCCTCCGCGTCGCCTCTTGGGACAAGTTCCCTGCCATCCCGGCCGGCCAAAGCGGCCGCCTCCAGCTCGCCGAATGGATCGCGGACCGCCGTAACCCGCTCACGGCACGCGTGACGGTGAATCGTCTCTGGCAGAAGCTCTTCGGCGAAGGCCTCGTCCGCAGCGTCGATTATTTCGGCGATCGCGCCGATCGCCCTTCCCACCCTGAGTTACTGGATCACCTGGCGACACGCTTCATGTCCGAGGGCTGGTCGCAGAAGCGCTTCCTCCGCGGGCTCGTCCTCAGCCACGCTTATCGCCTCAGCAGTGCCAACCACGCCGAAGGCCTGAGCCTCGACCCGGAGAACCGCCTGTTCTGGCGCATGAACCGCCAACGCCTCGAAGCCGAAGCCATCCGCGACTCCCTGCTCAAGGTCAGCGGAGAACTCGCGACCAAGGCCGGCGGACCAGCCTTGGTCCTGGAGAACCCGGAAAATACGGGCGAGTACGCGAGTCACGTCAATCCGCCGACATACAAGCATCGCAAGCCCCGCCCCTCCCAAGAATTCGAACGCACGGTCTACCTCCCGGTGATGCGCAATAATCCGACCGCGGGGGACAAGATCCGGAGCTTCTTCGACTTCGTCGATCCGGCCGGCCTCACCGGCCAGCGCAACCAGACCGTGATGCCCACGCAATCGCTCTTCCTGCTGAACAACGACTTGGTCCGCAAACGTGCGGGCAAGCTGGCCAAAGAATTGATCGCCGCCCACCCGGATGAGAACGCCCGCCTCGAGTCGCTCTGGCTCCGCGCGTGGAATCGCCCGATCACCGCCGAGGAGCGCACCAACGCCCGCGCCTTCCTGCAGGAGATGACGCCGCTGCTCAAGACGCCGCGTGCGCCCGCCGCCCTCGAAGCCGCCCGCTGGCAGGAACTCTGCCACAGCCTGCTCGCCTCCAACGCCTTCATCTACCGCCTTTAACACCCCACACCCATGCTCCCTCCTATTAGCCGACGTCAGATGCTGCAGCGCACCGCCTGCGGCTTCGGTGCCCTTGCTTTCCATAACCTCCTCCAAGCGGCCGTCGCACCGGCCGCGCCCCACTCCAACGGTGTTAAGCCCAAGGCCAAGCGGGTTATCTTCCTCTTCATGCAGGGCGCTCCGTCCCAGATCGATCTCTTCGACCCGAAGTCCTTCATCAACGAGCGACACGGCAAGAGCATCGACTCGCCCCTGCGCAAGGAAGTCACCCAGATCGGCACGGAGAAATTTCTCGCCCTGGGCACCCAGGCGCCGGTCCGCCCCCGTGGCCAGAGCGGCATGATGATCTCCGACCTGATGCCGCACCTGGCGACCGTCGCGGACGACATCTGCCTACTCCGCGGGATGAACGCCGATAACCCCCAGCATAACGGCGCGACGCAACAGTTCCACACCGGCACGTTCACGGAGATCCGCCCCTCGATGGGCTCCTGGATCAGCTACGGCCTCGGCACCGAGAACCAGAATCTCCCGAGCTTCGTCACCATCCACCCCGGAGGCATCCGCACCTACGATAACGCCTTCCTCCCGGCGACCCACCAAGGCACGCCCCTGACCGTGCCGGCGAGCGCCCAAAGCCTGCCGGTCGAGAACCTCCGTAACGTCTCTGAGAGCGAAGCCATCCAACGTAAGCGCATCGACCTCATCCAACGGATGAATCGTCAGCTGAAGAGCGATGTCGTCGGGGACGAAAGCATGGAAGGCATGATCAAGAACATGGAATTGGCCTTCCGCATGCAGACGACCACCCCCGAGATCGTCGACCTCTCCAAGGAATCCAAGGCCACCCTCGACCTCTACGGCGTCGGCGGCAAGGACACCGACAAGTTCGGCCGCGCCTGCCTCCTCGCCCGCAAGCTCAGCGAATCCGGCGTCCGCTTCGTGCAGGTGAGCATCGGCGGCTGGGACCACCACGGCGACATCCGCGGCAACCTCCCCAAGCTCTGCGCCCAGACCGACCAACCCGTCGCCGCCCTCCTCAAGGACCTGAAGTCCCGCGGACTGCTCGAAGACACGCTCGTGCTCTGGAGCGGCGAATTCGGCCGAACCCCTTGGAGCCAGGATCTCAGCGGCAAGTCCCCCATCGATAAGCATGGACGCGAACACCAGACCGAGAGTTTCTGCTCCTGGATGGCCGGCGGCGGCGTCAAAGCCGGCCTGACCTACGGCGAAAGCGATGAGATGGGCTTCCGCACCGTCGCCGGCAAGGTCCACGTCCATGACCTCCACGCTACGATCCTCCACCTGCTCGGCATCGACCACCTGAAGCTGACCGCCCGCCATCTCGGCCGCGACTTCCGCCTGACCGACGTGTACGGCGAAGTCGTGAAGGAGATCATTGCCTGAGCTGCGACTACGCAACGAAGACAAGACCGGCGCTGCCTGATCTTCTCTCCCCTCTTTTCGACCTATGAAAGCTATCCTCACCTCACTTCTCGTCGCCGCTTCCGCCTTCGCAGAAATCCGCACAGAGACCGTCACCGTGACGATGCGCGACGGCGTCAAGCTCGCCACGGACATCTATCGCGATGACGCCGTGCCCCAGGCGCCGGTGATTCTCATGCGCACGCCTTATGACCGCACGAAGGCCAAAGGTACCGGGCTGAAATTCGCCAAGTCAGGCTATGTCGCAGTGATGCAGGATTGCCGCGGCACCCGGGCTTCCGAGGGCGTCATGGCTCCTTACAACAACGAGGGCCAGGACGGGTATGACACCATCGAATGGATCACCCGTCAGCCTTGGTGCAGTGGTCGTGTGGGTATGTTCGGGGGTTCCTACGTCGGCGCCGTGCAGTGGCAGGCGGCCGCGGAGCATCCGCCCGGACTCGCCGCCATCGCGCCGCAGGCGACCTGGAGCAGCTTCTACCGTAACCTCTACCTCGGCGGCTCCGTCAGGCTTTCGCTCATCGCGGGCTGGATCGCCGGCAATACGCCTAAGCCGGCCGACGCCAAGCGGGGCGACATGGATTCCGCCCTGATGCGCCTGCCGCTCAGCGAGGTGGATAACGCCATCGGCTGGGATATGCCCTGGCTCGACGCCTATCTCACGCATCCCGAGCCGAACGGCTTCTGGACGCGACTCGACCTGACGGAACGCCTCCCCGAATTGCAGATGCCCGCGATCCATGTCGTCGGCTACTACGACTTCTTCTCCCGTGAATCCGTCGACAACTTCCGGATCATGCAGCTGAAGGCACATGACCCGAAGACCCGCCAGCAGCAGCGCCTTATCCTTGGCCCGTGGGACCATGGCACCATCGGCAAGACGAAGGTCGGCGAAGTGGATTTCGGCGCCGAGGCGGCGCTCGACACCCTGGCCCTCCAACTCGATTGGTTCGATCGCCACCTGAAGCAGGACCCCGCCGCGCTCGCCAAGCCCTTCCCGCCTGTGCGGTATTTCTCCATGGGTGACAACGTCTGGCGCGATGCCCAGACCTGGCCCCCCGAAGGCTTCACTCCGACGTCGTTCTACCTGAGTTCACAGGGCAAGGCCAACTCACGGCAAGGCGATGGGCGGCTCACCCGCGAAGCCCCCCAGGGCCATGCATCCGCCGACACCTTCCGTGCGGACCCCGCGAAGCCGACCCCTTCCAATCCGGTCACCAAAGAGCGCCCCCTCAAGGCTGCCGTGTGGGGCCCGGTCGATCAGCGCACCACCGAGGATGGCCAGGATGTCCTGGTCTACACGAGCGAGCCCCTGACGGCACCGCTCACCTTCGCTGGCAATGCCGAAGCCAGGCTGCACGTCAGCACCGACACCCCGGATGCCGATTGGGCAGTCAAACTCATCGACGTGCACCCTGACGGCTTCGCCCAGAATATCGCTCGCGGCATCTTACGCGGCCGCTATCGCGATAACTTGCTCAAGCCTGCGCTGATGCAGCCGGGCCAGGTCTACGAAATCACGGTCGACCTCGGACCCGTCGCCGCGACCCTCGCCCCCGGTCACCAGCTCCGCGTGGACATCAGCGGTGCCGACTTCCCGCTCTACGACCGTAACCCTAACACCGCCGAAGGCATCTTCAGCAGTAAGACCGCCGTCGCCACCGAGCAAGTCCACCATAAGCCCGGCGCCCTCTCGCGCATCGTGCTGCCGGTGAAGTAAAATTACTTAACATGAAAACCCCGTTCATGCATCGCAGGCACTTCCTCCAGGCCGTCAGCGGCGCTGCCTTGGCCTTCCCCTGGTTCTCCGGCCTAGCGCTCCAAGGCGCCGATGCCTCCAAGGCCCCCCGACGACTCGTCTGTATCGGCATGGACTTCGGGGTACGCCCGGAGTCGTTCTTCCCGACGGGTCAGGGCACGAACCTGGAGCTCACCCCCTTGCTCAAGCCCCTGGAGCGCTGGCAGCGGAAGATGACGGTCTTCTCACAGCTGGAACACCCAGGCGTCCAGGGCGGACACTACGGGGTCCACGCCTTCCTCAGCGGCGTCCGACGAGAGCAGGCGGCTCAGTTCGCCGACGGGTGCGTGACGATCGACCAGATCGCCGAGGAGCATCTGGGCGGGCTCACGCGCCTCCCTTCCCTCTGCCTCGGCGTCGGCCGTGGCGATGATATCTCCTGGACCCGTTCCGGCATCGCGGTGCCGAAGAGGGAAGACCCGGGCGCGGTGTTCGACCTACTCTTCAAGCCCCAGCGCAAGACCACCGCGACCAGCCGACTCGCCGAACTGAACGAGAATGAATCCCTCCTCTCGCTGATTTCGCAGGACGCCAAGCGGGTCGCGACGCGTCTGGATCGCTGGGATCGCGAGAAGATGGATGAGTTCATGGGGGCGATGCGCGACTTCGAACGCGCCAACACCACCAACAAGACCTGGCTCGACAAACCTCTGCCCGTCACCGCTGGCAAGCGGCCGACCTCAGGCGGCGACGGTTGCATGGACCAAGTCCGGGCGAATTTCGACGTCGCAGCGCTGGCCCTGCAGGCCGACGCCACGCGCATCATCACGCTGAACATCGGCGGCGCGCTGCCGGTGACGAACATCCCGGGCATCACCCGCGGCTACCATGACCTGTCGCACTCGGGCAAAGACCCGGAGAAACTCCGCCAACTGCACATCATCGAGTCCGCGCTGATGGCCGAGTTCGACCGCTTCTTGGAAAAGCTTTCGACCATGAAGGACATCGGGGGCACCTCCCTGCTGGACAATACCACGGTGGTCTTCGGCAGCGGCATGGGCAACGCCAGCGCCCACGCCAACACGAACCTCCCCGTCATCCTCGCCGGCGGCGGTTTCAAACACGGCCGCCACCTCTTCTTCCCGAAGAACGGCCGCCAACAGACCCCGCTCTGCGATCTCTACGTGACCCTGCTCCAGCAGATGGGCGTCGAGCGCGACAAGTTCGGCTCGAACAAGGGCAACCTCAACCAGCTGCTGGTCTGACATGCGAGTCCTGCTGGCATCTCTCGCCCTGTCCTCCGGCGTGCTCCTGGCGGCCGGACCGGCTTCACCGCCTCAGGCGTTCCTCTCCAAATACTGCCTGGATTGTCATGACGCCGACACCCAGAAGGGCGAACGTCGGCTCGACGACTTATCGGCCGACATCGGGACGGATCGCGCCATCGCGGAGCGCTGGCAGGAAGTGCTCCACCAGCTGCAGCTCGGGGAGATGCCCCCTCCGAAGAAGAAACAGCCGAGCAACGAAGAACGCCGCGCCCTACTCGCTTGGATCGAGACACAGCTCGACGTCGCCCAGACCGCCGCCCAATCCCGGGCCGGCAGCGTGGTTCATCGCCGGCTGAACAAGGCGGAATACCTGCACACGGTCCAGGACCTCTTCGGCTTCACCGGCGAGTTCGACCCCACCATCGGATTCCCGGGCGACGAGGAGCTGGAAGGCTTCCGCGGCATCGGCTCCGCGCTACGCACTTCCCGGCACCACCTTGAAAAATACCTGAAGGCCGCCGACGCGGTACTCGATCAGGCCTATGACCTCGCCGACGTAAAGGGGAAGCCCGCCCCCACCCAGTGGAAGGACCGGGCGGAAGACCTCCGCGCCCTCAATATCGCTTTTGGCCTCAACGTCGTCAGCGCGGAGAAAGCCAAAGGTCCTGCCTATATCAGCCTCAGCAGCGGCCTCCGCAACCAGGAGCTCATCTACGATAGCAAGCTCTTCCTCAGCCGCCTGGGCGAAACCGGCGTGCCTCATTCCGGCTGGTATGACGTCGAAGCGGAAGCCACCGCGGCCAATCGTCGCCACTCCTACGGCAAGGATCTGATGCTCGGGGGCTTCAATGCCTACTACAAGGACCTGCAGGCTTACTATGACGACTCGCAGCCGATGCAGCTTGGCATCGGCCGGCAGGTCGAAGGCACGAAAGGCAACGGCTGGCGGCTCATCCCGCCGAACATCGTCTATTCCACCGAATTGCCCGACGATCGCTACGTGACCGTCCGCGCCCGCATCTGGCTGGATCGCGGCACGGTGCCCTACCTCTCCTGGATCGACGGCCCTCCGAAGGGCACGCAAGGGAACTTCGTCTCCACCAAGCTCTACAAATACGACCCCAGCGTCCCGAAGATCGCCCAGAACGTCTGGGAAAATCTCGCCCTGCGTGCCGAGCGTGATGCGCTTTACCAGCATCTCTACAAGGGACCGATGGTCCGCGTGCGCTCCTGGCAGGTCACCGGACCGATCCGCGACGACAAGCCGCACCCCGCGCGGTCGGTACTCTTCGCCAGCATCAATCCCGACGAAAAACAAGTCGACCCGGCCCGACTCCAGACCGAGCTGCAAGGCCTTGCCAACCGACTCTTCCGCCGCGACGTGAAGGCCGAAGACGTCGAGCCCTACGTGAAGGCCCTCCAGCAACGACTCGACGGCAAGGCGCGCTACGCCGACGCCGCCCGACCGGTGTTCAAGGCTTTGCTCTGCTCCACGGAGTTCTTATTCCTGACCGAGCCCGAATCCGCCGACAAGGTCATCACGCCGACGCAACTGGCGACCCGACTCTCCTACTTCCTCACCGCCGGTCCGGCCGATGAGGCCCTCCGGGCGCTGGCGACGAACGATCAGCTCGATGCCAAGGCCATCCGCCGCGAAACCAACCGCCTGCTCGATTCGCCCCGAGGCGATCGCTTCCTCAGCCTCTTCACGGAGCAGTGGCTTGGCCTGAACAAGCTCGGGGCCATGCCTCCCTCCAAGGAAACCTTCCCCACCTACCATATCGATCGGCTGGAACCGGTGATGCGGGAAGAAACCTGCCGCTTCGTGGGAGAACTGTTCCGCACCGACAAGCCGGTCACGGCGCTCGTCGAAGCTAACTTCACCTATGTGAACGCCGGACTCGCCCGACTCTACGACCTGCCCCCCGTGCGCGGCGATCAACTCCGCCGCATCCAACTGCCCGCGGATTCTCCGCGACGCGGCCTGCTCGGACAGGCCAGCGTGCTCACCATCACCGCCAACGGCGTGGAGACCTCGCCCGTGAAGCGAGGCGTCTGGATGCTCGAGAAACTGTTCGGTACGCCGCCCAGCCCGCCGCCCCCCGACGTCCCGCCCATCGAGCCCGATATCCGCGGCGCCACCACCATCCGCCAGCAGCTGGAAAAGCACCGGTCCGTCCAGGCCTGCGCGGACTGTCATGCCAAGATCGACCCGCTCGGCTACGCCCTCGAAGGCTATGATCCGATCGGCCATCTCCGGCGCGCCTACCTGAATGGCGCCCTCATCGATACCGCCGGCGAATACCGCGGCCAGGTCGTCAAGAGCCCCGCAGATGTCCGCGCCTACCTTGTCAGAAACCCCGACCTGATGGCGCAGAACCTCTCCCACCAGCTCCTCACGTATGCCCTTGGCCGTCCCCTCGGCTTCTCCGACCAACCCGCCTTGCGTCGCCTCCAGACCGAATGGAAAGCGAAAGGCTACGGCCTCCGCGAACTCGTCCACCTCATCACCACCAGCGAGCTGATGCGCCAGCCGTAAGCCCTTTGCTGCCGTATCCCACGCCCCCAGAACAAGTAACCACGAACAACGAACCAAGAACATGCGCCCCACCCTCCCCCTCCTCACCGCCCTGCTGCTCGCGCCGCTCGCCTCATCCTCATCGCACGCGGCGGAATCCGAACGGCCGGCGACGCATTTCTCTACTTTCTCCCAGGCCACCCTGCACGAGTCGCCCTTGCTGAACCGCATCAGGCTGGCGAAGCAGCGGGGGCGTTCCTACCCGATGGACTCGCTCGACTTCGTCATGGTGGACCTGGAGCGGCCAGAGACCCTGACCCGGCACGCCGACTTCTTCACCGGGGATTTGTCCGGTCGATACCTCGACTTCCTCGCCACCAGCGCCCACCTCGAACCATCGGACCACGACCGAATGCAGGCGCTGTTCGCGCGCATGCTCGCTAGCCAAGGGCCGAATGGGACATTCGGCAGAGTCCAGGGCGTTTACACGGATCCAGCCTGGGTGGCTGCAAGCAAGGTCTTCATCGGATTGCTAAGTTATTATAAGGAAACGGGAGACCCAAAGGCCCTCGCGGCTGCGCGCAAGAACGCGAATTTTTTCTGCGCTAACATGGATCGGGTCAGGGAGGCCGCCACTCAACAAAAGAAGCCGCAAGACTTCGACAAGTGGATCAAGACCGCAGGTAGCTTGAATGACTTTGGTATGATTATCACCGAGCCCATGGCTGAGCTTTACGGCATCACCGGAGACCCGCGCTACCTAGAGGTGTGCCGAGCGGTGGCCGAGACGCAAAAATTGCGCCCACTGAGTGGCAGAGGGATTGCGGTCGGCGTGCAGACTACGCTCCGAGGGTTGCAACTCGCCGCCATCTACACCGGCGATACGTCATGGAACAAACAGCCTGAGCTGTTTCGGAAGGAAGTCGCCGATAAGGCCGTCTGGGCGGACGGGAATATCAGCGAAAAGGTCCTTCCCGCCAGCTCCCGCAACGAGGGGTGCGCCATCGCGGAGTGGATCATGTTGAACCTGAATGCGGGTTTCATCTCGGGTGAAGACGAGGCCTATGAAAAGGCCGAGAACGCCCTGCTGAATGCCCTGTTTCTGAATCAGATCGTCAACGGCGGTTTCGGCCATCGTGAACATCAATCCGACCACACCTACGGCGGAGCGGTGCTGGAATCAGAAGCGTGGTGGTGCTGCCTGCATAACGCCGGGGTCGCCATGGTCGAGTTTGCCGACCACGCGGTGACGCTGCGCGGTGATGAATTGCGGGTCAACCTGCTGGTGCCGGGACGTTTCAAGGTACCTTACAAAGGCACCACGATCGAAGTCGAAGTGACCACCCGCTACCCGGAGAAGGCGGATACGACAGTGGTGATCAGCGGGGCACCGGCGGAGCTGAAGACCCGCATCCGCATTCCGTCCTGCATCAAGGGCGCGGAGGTGAAGGTGGCGAATCTGCCGGGAGGCAAGACCCGCCATGTCCTGAGCGGCCGAATGGGCTATCAGCTGGAGGAAGTCAGGAACGGCATCGTGCTGCGCTATGGACCGTTGGTCATGGCACCGCTGCGCTACGCGCAAAACGTCAAGGTGACGAACAAGGATAACGACTTCCTCCAAGGCTACATCTTCGAACGCATCGACAAAGGACGCGCCACCATCGTGCCTCCCGCCAAGGATGCCGATGGGTTCTACCTGTTCCCGAAGGAGCCCAAGCCGGTCTGGAAAAACTACGAGGAAGGCACGCTCTCCCGCCTGGCCTTCGATAACCTTTCGATCAACGTCAAGCTGGCGTATCCCGACGGCACCACTCAGGAGCACCGCTTCTGGCCCGAGTGTTACAGCACCACCTCGATCGCCAGCGGCGCACCCGTGCCGGTGGTGTTCGCCAAGCCAGGAGCTTCAAAATGAAACCCTCCCTCCCGCTCCTCACCGCCTTGCTGCTCGCGCCGCTGGCCGAGCTACACGCCGCTGACCCCAAGGTGTATGACATCACGGCCCATGGGGCCAAAGGTGACGGGACGACCATGAATACGCAGGCGATCCAGCAGGTGGTGGACACCTGCCACACTGCCGGCGGAGGCGTGGTGAGCGTGCCGAAGGGAATCTTTCTTACGGGTGCGTTGCGCCTGAAGAGCGGCGTGACCTTGCGCGTCGAGAAGGACGCCATCCTGCGCGGCAGCGCGAAGATCGCCGACTACGCGGTCGAGACGGCGGAGTTGCACTGGTTCGACGCCCCAGAACCCCTGAACATGTTCAAGGACTTCAATACCCAATTCCGGCCGGCGCTGATCTACGCGGAAGACGCCGAACAAGTCGGCCTGGAAGGTGCGGGTGTCATCGACGGCCAGGGTGGAATTACCAGCAAGATATTCCCCAACAAAGGTGACCCCCAGCGCCGCATCCCGATATTGATCCGCTTCGAGCGTTGCCGTAACGTGAAGCTCACCGGACTCACGCTGATCAACCCGGGGATGGTGACGACGTTCTTCGTCCGCAGCACAGATATCCAGATCGAGCGCGTCACGGTGCGTAGCCGCGATTCCACCGCCTTCGGCAATGCCTTCGTCTTCGCCGGCTCACGCCGTGTCTCCATCAAGGATTGTGACGCCGACTCCAAAGACGACTGCATCACGTTCATGACCTTTCACCCCGACTGGCCCAATGAGGACATCGATATCAGCGGCTGCCGCCTGACCACCAACTGGTGCGCCATCCGCATCGGCTGCGAGTCTTTCGGAGCGACGCGACGCCTGAAGATGCGCGACTGCACGTTTCATGACTGCCAGGGCGGCATCAAGATCGAGTCGGCCGGCGGCCAGACGCACGAAGATCTTTCCTTCTCGAACATCGAGATGACGAAGGTCTGCCAGCCCATCATGGTGCTGGCCACACGCTTCGCCTTCAGCAAACACCACCAGACGCGGCGTCCGCCAATCGGGCACATCCGTAACGTCCGCTTCGAACACATCAAGGCGGTCGCTGGCGACGGCGGGATCCGGCGGAGCAAGAGCGGGTGGGAAGCCCCCTGGAAACGACCGTATTCAGCCGTGGCGTCGGGACCGGACGGTCACATCGAGAATATCTCCTTCTCCGACGTCGACCTCACCTTCCCCGGCGGCGGCACCGCCGAGCAAGCGTCGCGCCTCGATGTGGGCGAGCTACTCGAGGCTTTTGTGTATATCAAATGGGCGGTTCCCTTCGACGGCGAACTCCCCGCCTCCGCGCTCTACCTCCGCCACGTCAAAGGGCTGAGACTAAAGAACGTACGATTGACCGTCGAGAAGCCCGACGCCCGCGCCTTCATCGCCGGGGACGACGTGCAAGGCCTGACGCTACAGGGCGTCATAGGCAGAGCCCCCGCACCGGTACCCGGGCTGGTCAAGCTCGCTGACACCAAGGACGTGACCGAAAAAGACTGCCGCGTGGACTGCGGTGCGTCTGTGCCAGTGCTCGTCGCTCCGACGACGGAAGAACTACGCCGCCTGGCCGAACTCCGCACGCGTTCCGCCGTACTCGACCGCGAGATCCAGCAAAAGGCCGATCAAATCGATGCGGAAGCCAGAAAGGCCTCCCCCTCGAAGTAACCAAGGACATGCGCCCCACCCTGCCCCTCCTCGCCACCCTGCTCCTCGCGCCGCTCGCCGCGCTGCAGGCCGCCGACCTGCCTAAGCAAAAGCCCAACATCCTGTTCGTCATCACCGACGACGTCGGCTGGGGCGATCTCCGCTGCTATAACCCCGATGGCAAGATCCCCACGCCAGCCGCCGACAAGCTGGCCGCGACCGGCATACGGTTCACCGATGCGCACACCTCCGGCGCCGTCTGCGCCCCGTCGCGCTATTCGCTGCTCACGGGCAACTATCCCTGGCGCGGCCTCAAGCCGGAGGGGGTCTGGAACTACAACGGCGGCTCAGATCTTCTGCCTGGACAGAAGACCATCGGCACGATCCTCCGCGAGGCCGGTTATCGCACCGCTCTCTACGGCAAGACGGGTATCGGCGCCAATCTGGCTGACAAAGCGGGGAAGAACCCCAAGAAGCCTGAAATCGATTGGTCCAAACCGCTGCTCGAAGGCCCGGTTCAATGGGGTTTCGATTACTCCTACGTCTTGCTGCAAGGCCACCAAGGCGCTCCTTACATGTTCTTCGAGAACGGTCGCGTGGACGGGGATGCCTCCAAGATCTTCGAAGTACCTCGCATGAAGGCCGACGCCAGCAAGGAGGACCTGGGATATAAGATCATGAATCGCGGCGGGCCGACCTTGCCGGATTGGGATTGCCGACAGGTGGGCGAAAGCCTGCTGCGAAAGACGGAGACCTTCCTGGATGACCACGTCGCCAGCAACAAAGCCGAAGGGCGTGACCGCCCGTTCTACATTCATCTCTCGACCGCCGGAGCACACACGCCCTACTTCCCGCCCGACTCGATTCGCGGGACTGCGGTCAAAGGGGTCTCCGGCATGACGGGTCATACCGATATGGTCGTCGAGGCGGACGTGGTGTTAGGCAAACTCGTCGAACTGCTCGAGCATCGCGGACTGCTGGCCGATACGTTGATCGTCCTCACCAGCGACAACGGCGGCCTTACCCACGAACGCGAATTCAAGCATGATGCCGTCAACGGCCTGCGCGGCAGCAAAGGGGCGGTATGGGAAGGCGGCCATCGCGTGCCGCTGATCGTGCGTTGGGGCGACGGCACGGCCTCCGGATCGAAGATCGCACCAGGCGGCGTCCGTCATCAGCTGGTGGCCGTTCACGACCTGGTGGCGAGCTTCGCCGAACTGGCAGGCGCGAAGGCGGACCCGGACCAGATGCGCGACAGCATCAGCCTCGTCAGCGTGCTCACGGGCAAACGTGGCGACGACCAACCCGTGCGACAGACGTTGATTTCGCAAAGCGTCCACGGCGCTCCCGCCAAGATCGGCCCCGCCGCTTCGCCGACCCGGAAGGCGGACGCTGTTCCTGATGACGACATGGCCCATTCGCTCCGGGATGGCGCTTGGAAGTTGGTCTTCAACACCTCGAACGAAGTCGTGGCGCTCTATGACCTGGCCACCGATCTGAGCGAAAAGAACAACCTCGCCAACGCTCCCGAGCAGGCCACACGGGTTGACCGGATGGTGAAACTCTATGCTGAGATTCGCCAGTCCAAGCGCAGCGGTTCCGCTGCCATGAACGGAGAACGCAAATAGGCGTAACCATTCATGAAACCCACCCTCATCACCCGACGCCACGCTCTGCAAACATTGGCGGCCGCCAGTATCGGCGCTGCACTCACTCCGTATCTCGCCGCGCAAACCGCCATTCCAGCCAAACCCACGCTGCACGCCTATCCCGACTACGGCTGGCTGCGCGGGTTCAGCATCATCCCTTCGTGGGCGGCGAGGATCGAGGATGCGTGGTGGTTTTACGATGGCGCCAGGATGCGCGAAGAAGTGGCGCTGGCGAAGCAGGTGCATGCGAACTGCATCCGGCTTTGGATCGAATACTCGGCGTGGATACGCGATCCTGAAAAGGTCACCGCGGACTTCATGGATGCCGTCGCGGCCATCGCCGAGCACGGCATGAAGGTCATGCCGTGCCTTTTCAACCGTTGGCACAACGCCCAGTTCGACTACGGCGGCACCTATGTGGAAAATCTGAAACCCGGATGGAAACAACCCATGGAGTATGTCAAGGCCATCGTCACCCCGCTGGCGAAGGACGACCGCATCCTCATCTGGGATCTCTGCAACGAGCCGCAGGCACATGACCTGAACAGCGAGGCGAATAAAAACGAGTTCGCCTGGCTCAGACGGATCGCGGCCACCGTGCGTGGCTGCGGCGCACAGCAGCCCATCACCATCGGCACCATGAACGGCAGCGTCGGCAAAACGGGTAACATCGAAACCTTTGCACCGCTTGTGGATGTGCTCTGCGCGCATCCTTATGCCCACGACCGTGACGGCCTGGAACGACTCATCGCCTCTTATCACGGACTAAGCCAGACCCAAGGCAAACCATTGCTCGCCAACGAATGCATCCCCGGCAGCCTCAACGACGCTACCCGCGGCGAAGTGGCACGCTACTACTCAGAGATGCTCTCGGCCGCAGGTTTCGGCTGGATGGGCTGGGCACTGCGCGAGGGAAAGGCCATCTCCACCCGCCGCGACCGCTACGACGGCAACGGCATCAACAAGGAAGGCTTTCACCCCTTCTTCACCAAGGAGGGCAAGCTGCGCGGCGGCCTGGAGTTCCTTACCGAAAAACCCAAGCTCCGCGCGCCGTGGGAGTAGGCGTGAACCAAGGCAAACGAACCTGATGAAAGCCACCCTCTCACCCTTCTCCTTCCTGCTAACGATGAAACCCACCCTCCCACTCCTCGCCGCCCTGCTGCTCGTGCCGCTGGCCGCTTTGCAGGCGGCAGAGCCTCCAGCTACCTTCTGCAATCCACTGCCAATCCCCAATTACCCCATCGGCTTTTCTGCCCGCAACGCGGAGAAGGGCAAACGCGACACTCGTGAGGCTTGGATCTTAGGCTATCAGGAACAGTTCCGTGAGCTGGCCGATCCGGTGGTGATCTGGCACGAAGGGAAATGGTATCTCTACCCGTCCGGCGACATGGCGTGGGTCAGCGCGGATCAAGGTGCGACGTGGCAGCATCATCCTATCAACGTACGCGAGATCGGCTATCCGCCCTCGATCGTGCGCCATCGCGGCCGGTTCCTGTTCGCCAACAACACCGCCTCACTCTACGCCTCGGTCTCGCCCCTGGGACCGTTTGAGAAGTTCGGCGACCTTAAGCTCAAACCGAGCGGCGAGATGCCGGCGCTGATGGGCAAGATGCTTTTTTCGGATGATGACGGGCGCCTCTATCTTTACTTCGGAGTTTCAGAGAAAGCGGGCATCTGGGGCGTGGAACTCGACGCCGCCGACCCGACGAAACCTCTCACGGCCCCCGTGCGTTTCATCGACTTCAATCCAAAGGACCGCCCTTGGGAGGCCCATGGCGAATGGAACCAAAACCCGAACAAAGGCTGGCTGGAGACCGCGTGGATGCTGAAGCGCAACGGCCGATACTACCTGACTTACGGCGCCGCTGGCACGCAATACCGCACCTACGCGATGGGTTGCTTTGTCGGCTCATCACCGCTCGGACCCTTTACGCAGCAGAAGCACAATCCGATTCTGCGCACCACCGAGGGCCTCCTCACCGGCACAGCCTCCGGCAGCATCGTGGCCGGGCCGGAGAATCAGCTCTGGGCCTTCTACACGATCCGCGCAGGCGTGGTGCACAGCTTCGAGCGCCGCATCGGCATGGATCGCGCGGAGATTGACGCCAATGGCGAACTCGTCGTCACCGGCGCGACTTCGCTCCCGCAGTGGTTGCCAGGAAAAATGCCGCCGGACGCGAAATCCGCCGATACGGGCTGGCTCCCCATCAATGGCCTCACGCACACGCTCGGCTCCACCTCTGCCCCGAACTTGCCGGGCCGCCTCGCCGTGGATAACGAGATGCGCACCTGGTGGCAGCCCGCCGAAGGCGACACGCAGCCAACGCTCACCAGCTCCTTTGGCGCCCCCGCCACGATCCACGCCGTGCGCCTCCTCTGGCGAGACATCGGCCTCGACACCAAGAACGGAGTGGCTCCCGGCCCCTTCCGCTACCGCGTGGAACTCGAAACCGCCAAAGACCAATGGACCACAATCCTCGATCGCAGCGACAGCACCGAAGACCTGCTCATCGACTACCGCGAATGCAAACCCACCACCGGCACCCGCGCCCGGCTCGTCATCCTAGGCTCACCGAAAGGCATCACCCCTGGCGTCGCCGAGTTCACCGTCTTTGGCCAAACGGTCGTTATCAAATAACGATGATACCCAAAAAATAACCCGTCGACCTCTCTATTCCTAAAATTATCATGAACTACCACCTCACACTCCACACGCTTCTGATATGTGTCATCGCGACAGCCGGCTTCGCGCAGACCACCGCCACCCCGCCAACCGGCGAACCAACCAACGCGAAGGAAGCCGCTGCGCAAAAGGCAAAGGCAGACACCCGAACCGAAGAACGTTATCAGGAGCTGGTCGCGAAGCTACCCCCGGACCAGCAGGCATGGGAGCGCGTGTTGCAAAAACAGCTCGGCGGCTTTTATCTGCCGGCGCACAAGCGCAACAAGGTCGCGGGGCAATCCTCAGCGTGGGATTTCGTGCAAGACGATCCCAAACTGCCACGCGTGCTGCTCATCGGCGACTCGGTTTCGCGCGGCTACACGCTCCCGGCGCGCAAGGTCCTCGCGGGTAAGGCCAATGTTCATCGCGCGCCGGCGAATTGCGGCCCGACCGCGACAGGCCTAAAGAACATCGAGGTGTGGCTAGGCGATGGTCAATGGGACCTGATCCATTTCAACTTCGGCATCCATGACCGCAATACGCCCATCCCCGAGTACACGCAAAGGCTCGAAAAACTCGTTGAACGCATGAAGAAAACCGGTGCGAAACTCGTTTGGGCCACCACCACGCCCATCCCCGACGACCCGGCGAAGAAGCAAAGCGCCGCGTCCATCGTGGAGCGGAACGAGGCGGCCGCAGGGTTGATGAAGAAATATGGCGTGGCCACCGACGACCTCTTCGCCGCGATCACCCCGAACTTGGCCGCAATGCAGATTCCGAACGACGTTCACTTCAAAGACAAGGGCAACGATTTCCTCGGCGAGACCGTGGCCAAAGCAATCGAAGGGCAACTACCGAAACGTTGAGCCATGAGCCCCACCTTCCCCCTCCTCGCCGCCTTGGCGCTTACGCCGCTGGCCGTGCTGTTCGCAGCCGACCATACGCCCTATCCGGTGGCGAAATTCGCCGTCGAGCATGCGGTGATCAATCAGGTCTACCCGCAGTGGTCGCCCAAGATGGGCTACAACCACGATTCGGATATCACGAAGTTCAAGGGCCGCTACGTGGCCGTCTGGAACGCCAATCCGGACAGCCCTGAAGAATCGCGGCCCGGCCAGCTCAACTACCTCTCGGTCAGCGATGATTTCCAGCATTGGTCGGTCCCCGTGACGCCATTCACCACCAAAGGCGGGGCGATCAACCCGGTGGACTCGACCCCCACGTCGTTCCAGTGGCAGCCCAATCTGATCAACCTGCGCAACGAGACGCTCTTCAGCGCCTGGTGCGTGACGGGACCGGAGGCGGCCACCTATGTGTCGAAATCGACCGACGGGATCCACTGGGAGAACCTCCGCATCACGGCTCCGCTGCCGAAGAGCTATGACCGTGCGGCTGCTCCGGGCGCGACCCCCTTCCCCTCCAACCATGGCCTGCTGACCAAGTCCGGCACGATGCTCTTCCCGATCTGCCTCGCCCCGGCGAAGCTGACCGAAGAAGGGAAACCGCTCCAGGTCTGCGCGTTGATCAGCAAGGACGAGGGTAAGACCTGGTTCTACGGCGAGTTCACCGCCTTGATTCCGCTCGAGAAATACATGAAACCCTCGGCGAAGAAGCTGGAGTCTCCCGACATCGTCCGCCTATGGGAACCGCACCTCTTCGAACATCCCGACGGCCGGATCGGCCTACTGGTCCGCGTGGTGGATCAGCATAAGGCGCTGAGCAGCGACCAGATGATCGTCTATGCCGAAAGCACCGACGGAGGGGTGAATTTCTCGAGCCTGCGAGCCGTGGACATCGAGACGATCTCCAGCCGCCACCAGAGTTTCAGCATGAAGCAGTCGTCGTCCGACCTCACCCTCGTCGCCAACGACTGGCAGCTGGGCTATTCCGGCTGGCTGCGCGACCGCCATTACCTCGCGACCTACTTCAGCCCCGTCTGCGACCCAGACCTGCTCATCCCAGGCCCCGTCATCCAGCAGCAAGGTTCCACGGGGCATTATCCCAACGGCGAGATCAACCAAGGCGAGATGATCATCTCCTACAGCTTCGGCGTGAAGCCCCGCGGCATCTACGCGAGCCGCGTGACCGGATTGCCGGACTATAAGACGCCGTTCTTCCTGCGCCGGGAAAGCCGCCCCGCGGTCACGATCGACGAAAAGACCCAGGTCGCTACCTTCCCCGAGACCTTCAGCAGCCTCGGACTGGTCCTCACCAAGGAACTCACGGAACAGAAACAGCTGGCGCTCGATTTCACGGTGAAACTCATGAGCGTGCCGAGTTTCTACCCCGGTCAGTCGAACGATGAGGCCGTCAATGGCATGACTTTGCTCAACATCGGCGGGCCAGAGCGCGACAAGGCCCAGATCCGCGTCAGCCGGCCGGTTCCGCCCTACCATATCGAAGTGCTGAAAGGCGACAAGTGGGTGAAGCTCGCCGAGGTCGGCATACGTGAACCTTTCCGGATCCGCGTCAGCCTTTCGGAATCGGACTACACCGTCCAGGTGAACGACCTCAAGAAGGTCACGCTGCCCGGTAAGCTTAAGCGCAAGATCAACTTCGGCGGCTTCTACACCGACCCGATCGCTTACCCCTCCGCCGGCACCTTCGAACTCGACCTGAAGACCGTCCAGGTGCGCTGAAAGAATCACCCATCATGAAATCACTCCTCATCACCAAAGCTTTTTTCATCGCAGCCGTCTCGCTCGCCCGCGCCGGCACGATGACCGACCTAGGGACCCTTCCGGGCGGAAATTACGCCACCGCCAACAGCCTCTCCCCCGAGTGGATCCGCCGGTTTGACCATGATAATGCCTTGCTGATCGCCACGGACATCACCAGCACGCTCACCCTGACGTTGCCGTCCGCCGATCCCGTCCGCGACCAAGGGCGCCTCGGCTTGGACGTCGACCATAAGCTCGACGACCAGACCACGCTGTCTTTCACCGTGCATGCCGCCGGTTTCGGCGAATCGCCGGACGACTCCGGCGCGATCAGCCTCCGCCGCGCGTTTTGACGAACATTCCAAGAAATGACCATGAAACCCACCCTCCCCCTCCTCACCGCCCTCCTGCTCGCGCCGCTAGCCATGCCGGCCGCTGACGTATCAACCTTATCCCCCGTCCCACCCGACGCCACGTTCAGCCAGATCGCGCAGCCCTCCGGATTCTCGCCAGAGATGCCCAAGCTCAGCGAAGTGTGTATGCGGCTGTTCAGGCTGGACCAAAAAGGCTTCTCACCCGAGCGGATGCTCGACGCCGGGAGCGAGTTCCATATCACGCGCGGAGTCTGGTCCTACATCGAGGACAAATCGTTCATCGAAAAGGTTCGAGCCAAGGGCTGGGAATTCCAAGGCAGCCTGTGCATGACCTTGGTCGACCCCAAGCTCGCCCTGCAGGACCGCGCGGGCAAGCCGATCGGCACGAATGGGCAAAGCGACCAGCCCCCTTTCCGAGGCGATAACGCCAACCCTGAATACCGACGAGCTTACCTCGAAAGGGCGAAGCGACTGGTCGACATGGGTGTCACCAGCTTCCAACGCGACGACCCGGACGAGGGCTTTTTCGACTGGGGCAAGAAGGGCCGCCGTGACGCCATCCCCGACGCCGATTTGTTGGAGTTCCACCGATGGGCACGCACCGAGATCGAAAAGCACGCGGGCCGCAAACTGACCTTCAGCACGAACTGCCATACCGAGCCACCCTTCATGCAGGCCTTCGACTACCGCATGACCGAGGTGCGCTTCCGCTCCATGGACGGGACCAAAGAAATCATCAGTCCGAGCCGCGTACGCGCGATCGGCCTCTCGGCCCGCAAGGAGAAGAAGCTCTTCATCCTCACCGGTCAGGAAGACCGTCCGGCCGAGGACTACCGCTGGATCTGGGCGACGAGCTACGCCACGGGCAATCTGTATATCGTGCCATGGGACCAGTTCCAGAACGTCGTCCTCGATCCCGTCACTCGAATGCCACGCATACCGGTAAACAAACTTCCCCGCATCTTCATCGCGCCCGAGAAGTTAGCGGACCTCACGGGCTTCGTCCGCGCCAATGCCGACGTGCTCGATGGCTACGAAGAAGCGGCCGTCGGCGGCTACGACCTCCAGGACACCCGCTTCGGCACCGATGCCCCTGTGTCCGTCGAAGGCGGCAGCGGTAAG
>Ga0222712_10000784_pt1 | contig 40639 bp, 44 predicted proteins | sample C33_657DmetaG_FD_165043 | JGI IMG/M metagenome (GOLD analysis project Ga0222712, IMG submission 165043) | Estuarine water microbial communities from San Francisco Bay, California, United States - C33_657D | ecosystem: Environmental > Aquatic > Marine > Unclassified | place: USA: California... | reverse complement strand
ACAGCTCGCTGGGCTATCGGCCACCGGCACCTGCGGCGATCAACCCGCAACCACCCGTCTTGGAACAGGCAGAAGCTATGCAGTAAAGTGCGTCAATGAACCTGGCACAAAAAACCAGTCAGGCCAATCTCCATACCACCATTATTGATTTGTTGCGGCCCGGTTGTCACATTGGCTTGCTGGGCATACACAATCGGTGGATTTTTGATCGCAGCCAGCGTTTCCAGCGTTGCCCGGCATTGCGACTGTGCCCGTAACGCCATCCGCATGTTCGCCTCGAAAGCCTGGATGCCATCACACCCCATGCCCCGCTCAGCCAGCCGCGCAAACAGGCTTTGCAGCGCCGTTGCCTGATTCATCAACATGGCCTCCGCATGAGCCAATTCCCCGCGATTAACGGCAACCGCCTGTTCCCGCAACTGATCGATCAAAGTCGGAACGTCGATTTGCTCGCCAATACCGGATTTTGTTTCACTGGCATTGATGACGCGATATGCCGCCAGTTCTGAAGAGGTTGTCAACTTTGCGAACTTTCCCGCGGCGGTCTCTTCGCTGTCACCCCTTTCGAGCTTCAGTGGAACCGCTTTGCGCGGAAATGTCCCCTCCTTCAGCGTGGGCCACTCCTTTTTCTTTGCCATCGTTGTCATCCCTCAATAACAGGTCGAAGTATGTTTCTCAATCAGTTCCAACAGCGCAAAGGCGTCGTAGTACGCCTGCGGAATGCTCATCTCGAAAGCGGCGACGTTGCGGATGCCGATGGAGACGATCACCGGGTCGGTATTAGCATCAAGCACCTCGATGGCGTAGCGGATGCCGGGGTTCTCGCGCAGCATGGACAGCACCTTGGCGCGACGACGTTCAAGCTGTAACTCGGCAATAATCGCGGCCTTGCTCTGCTTGATCGCCGGCAGCCAGCGGTCAATGGGAGACTGATCGCCCTTCGCTGAAATGCTGCCCGAGGACGAGAGTGCGAGCAGCACGCCCTCCTCGATAGCCCGTTCAATAATCTCAGCGGGACTCATATTTCCACCTCAACGTCTGTATCTGCTGGCGTGACAGTTTTCTCAAGCGGTGGGGCGAAAGGCGGTGAAGGCGTTAAAGGAGGTGATTTCACAGCCACCACGCGCCAGGCGGTACGACCGTCGGCCACTGCTTGCTGGAATTCAAAGCCACCGACAATCCGGTTCGCATTCTTTTTCAGAATCCAGCCGAGTTTCGAGCGATTGATCTCGCCGCGCTCTTCCACCGGGAATTCGCGCATCGCATCAAGTAGATTAGGCTGGTTGTAACGTGCCGATTCGACGGCCTTACGCACTGTTGTGGCGCTCGCACCAAATGCAGCGTGCCATTCGGTCATCAAGCCACTCAGTGCATCGCCGTCGGGATCATGGCGCACCTGCTCCAGCAGCGACGTCGCTGGGTCGGGCTGTCCCAACCACATTAACGGATACCGGCAATAGTCCGACCACGCGCCACCGAAGGTGACAATGCTGTCCGCCGTCGCACGCGGCATACCGGCCTTGCGCCACGCCTGGATAATGGTCAGTACCGCCGTCACATACTTGCCCCGATGTCGGCGCACCTCATCAACCGGGAACCCCTTGTAGGTCATCGTTGCTGGAGTTGCGCAGCGTGGGTCGATGTGGATAGTCAGCACGCGCCGCAGCAGATCGCGGATCGGCCCGACGTTATTCCCCGACCCCAGAACCAAGGTGCGCGTGCTCACTTTCGCCGTCTTGCTCACACCCAGAATCCGGTCGGTGATCTGTTCCGCCGTCAGCATCCGTTTGATCGTTCCGTGCGGTATCCAGTCGGTATCCATGTCATCGAACTCGATCACTGCCGGGCTGGTGAGCAGCAGGGACAGAATCACCTTGGTGGCCTCCTCCGAGGTTGTCGGGTAGCTCACCTTGGCGTTTCCAGCCGGCCCGGCGAAGGCACCGATCAGTTCGCACAGATAAGTTTTGCCACTACCGAATACCGGCGCGCGAGCATGAAACCCCGGCGCATGAGACAGCGACGACCGAACCACAGCGGTGAAGATCGCCGACAATGCAGCCGCTTTGTCGGTAGCCGCCACGAAGTGAAACTCCGTGAGCAAGTCTTCCAGCAAGGTCAGAGCCGCCCGCGCTGCAACCGGTGTTGGGTCAGGGATCACAAACTGCCGCGCATCGAACACGCCGAAACGCTGTGCCGTCTTGTCGTAACCTGCCTGCGTGATGAGTTCGCCATCCGACTCACGGAAGTAGGGCTGCCTTACCACGCCTGCCAGCGGCGGCAGATAACGAAAACTCTGCGCGTCGTAAAGAATCGCCGCGTGCCGGGTTGGCGGGTCACAACGCACCCAGTCCTCTGCTCTGCCGTCGTATTTTTCCCAGGTCGCCGTCACTGACAATTCCCGTGTCAGCGCGGGCGCGCTGGTCGGCACGATGGATGGATCACCCGTGGTCGGGTCGGTCGAGACGGAAACGATCAGCCCCCCCGCCTGATAGTGCCGCCCACGATTCGCCAGTTCCTTCTCGGCCGCATCGACCACGCGATGCAGGTCACCGGCGATCACTCGAATGACTGGTCTGTGCCGAGCTTGTGCTGCTGGTACGCTCAGAAATTCGAGCAACTGGCGGATGTGGTACTTGTCCCGGTGCGAATGCTGGCAGCAGAAGCCGCCTACAGGATACAGTTCATCCGGCTCGAAATAGGCTGAGCCTGAGTCGAGTTGGTCGGTATGTTCCTGCAACCACGGGCAGGTGATGTCGTGCTTGCCGGAACCCAGCGGCGTCTTGTACAGACCACGCGCCTTGAGCGCCGCGACCACCGGGTTCTCTGCCGCCTTGGGTGTCAGCACATCGTCAGCATCATTGCCGAGACTGCGCGGCGCATCGGTCGCAGCAGCGGGCTTGGCAGTCTTCTTCGGTCGCCCGGCCGGCGCTAGCTCCAGTTGCAGACCATCCACAATCTCTTGCGGCGTGTAGCGGGCGTCGGGCCGCCATTCGATCAGCCGACACTGAAACGGCGCGCCATCTTCATTCGCATACTTGGGCTTGCCGTTGATCGCCACCGGCAGCCGCGCCCAGCGACTCAAAGGCCCGGTCGCGCCCGCATCGCACAGGCCCGAGTCGATCACCGCGTTGAGCAGGCGCACCGCCACCGCTCCATCGGTCAGTGGTTCAGCAAGGATGATCCCGCCCTGATGATTGCCGGGGCTGGTCTCGATCAGCCAGGACAACTCAAACCCGGCCAGACGCTCCAAAGGCACCTTGGTGCCCAGATCGTCAAGCATCAGGAAATGGCAGGCGGCAAACTGCGCTTTGCGCGCCTTGAACGAGCCATCGTCTCCGGGGTAGAAGCTCGAACAGCCGATGTAGTTGTTGGTTGTGACAGAAAGATTTGCCGCCACCTGATCGGCGCGGCTGGCCGACCAGCCACCCAGGCCGGGGGCACCATGCTTCGAGCACGCCGCTGCGAACGCGCCTTTGGGCAGGATAGGGAACACTGCCGCGACGAATTCGGCATTGGTGATCCGGTAATCACCGCCTTCGCAGCCTTCACCGGCTTTCACCGGTTCGGTTGAGAAATCTGTCAGGTCATTGGGAGTCATGGCTTTCCCCCTACGCTGACGCAATGAGGGCTTTGATGTCCTCAACTCGCCACATGGTGCAGCGGCCAAGTTTCACGGGCTTTGGAAATCGTCCGTCGCGAATTCCTTGCCACCAGCAGGATTTCTTTACCGGGATGATCGGAGGGATTGGCGGCTCCGCTTTGGGGTCGCCAATGATTTGCGGCAAGCGAAGAAAGCCGGTTTCGGGAAGTTGGTAGTTCATTTGCATCCGTCCTTATCCAAGTTAAGACGGTGCCATTCGACCTTTTCCGTTAATGCAAATCGAAGATACTCCGCAGGATTTCAGGGGTTGAGTTTTCCGTCGTTCTGGAAAAGTCGCCCGCTATTTTCCGCCCGAGTTTTCCAGCCGCACGCCGCCTAGTTTGGCAAGGGCTTTCCGCACATCGTCATAGGTCACGTCAACGTCGGGCAGGTTGATAACGACATTCGCCACGATTGCCATTGCCTGCATGATTGGCGTTGTCAGTGCGAATTTATGAACATCGGTCAGCAGGTTTCCGAAGGCCCGCAGGTATTCGGTTTTCGGGCTTCTTTGCCGGGATCCAATCGCCGCGCCAATCATCCCGGGCTCGCTCGGCGTGAAAGCCCGCGCCGCTTTCGCCATCGTTCCAAGCAATGCGGAAAAGTCGGGGGCGGTTCCCCATGCGTAGCGCAACATATTCCGCGCCTCTTGTACCGGGTCGATTTCCACTTTCTCTTCCGGTGCGAGAAACACTCTCACTATTTCCACGGTCGGCGGTTCGCCGCCTCCGTCCGCTAGCTTGGCTTCTGGAACATCCTCCCTTGGTAGGTCGCCTAGAACATGCCGCCGCATGGATTGCCACATAAACAGGTTGTGGTCTTGCATTTCGTGGTTGTCAGTTTGCCGCAGTAGCTCGGGGATTGAATAAAGTTCGCTTGGCCCGCTGATACCCGTATCCGCAAACTGGCGGATCAGCTTCGCCAGCGTTTCCGCCGCGTCGGCTATCTCGCTTTTCAGTTCCGTCGCGCGCTTCAGTCGGTCGCGGTATTTCGCAAAATCCACCCGCGCCGCCCATGCGGCATAGGTGAAACTGCGCCACTGCTGGTCATCGATGAATTCTCGAGTCAGCAAGGCAAAAACATCGCGCATCCTAGCGTCGCTTCCCAAGCGGCGCAGGCAGCCGACATCGCCCGCTAGTCTGTCTCGATGGCTTTGGGCTTCGGCTTTTTGCTTTCTCAGACTCGGCAGATAGTCATCTTCACCCCGGCGGACGTACGTTTCGATTGTCCGATCGATTCTCGAAAGCGTTTCCTCGGCATTTGCGAGGGATGCGGCCCACCCTTGGGGCTCCGAAGAATCGCCCTCGATCAGTGTCGTAATGTGCGCCCGGACTGCCGCCGGGACATATGCCGGAAAATCCATCCTCGCGCCCTTTCGCGCCGCCCTTGATGGGGGTGCCGCGCCAGCCGGGCAAGGGTTCCCGGTTTTCGCCCCGTCGGGCTAGGCGCGGCAAATCTTTATGCTGCCGCCCGCTTGATCGGCGTCACGTTATCGTCGCCCTTCTTCCAGGTATCCAGCATGTCTGCCCATTGCTGCATCATCTTGGCGCGGTCGCCCAAGTATTCGGCGTGATTGTAGGTTCGCCGCACGGCATTCGGTTCGGCATGAGCTAGCTGACGCTCGATCCAGTCGGAGGAAAACCCCCACTCATTCAGCCGGGTGCTGCCAGTGGTGCGGGTGGCATGTGGGCTGTACTTTTTGCCCCAGCCCAGCACATTCAGCATTTGCCGGAATGATGCCGAGACCATTGGCTTTGTCCTGTCATCACGATGCGGGAATAAATGAACATGGCGGCCAGTGAGTCCATGCAGCGCCCGCAGCATTTCGACGGCTTGCGAGGGCAGCGGCATCGCATGTTCCTTGCGCTTTTTCATCCGCTCCGCCGGAATCCGCCAGACCGCCGCGTCGAGGTCGAACTCATCCCACCGCGCCTCAACCGCTTCGCTTGGGCGGCAGAGCGTCAGCCACATGAGGCGGAATGCGGTAATGGTTTCATGGCGACCGCCATGCCCTTCAACGTCGCGCAGCAACTGACCAATCTCGGCAGAATCGAGGGGGCGCTTGTGCTGGGTCTTGTTGGCGGGCAATGCCTTGCGAACCGGATAGACCGGGTCGGACTCTGCCCGCAGGGTGGACACCGCCAATTCAAAGACCCCAGACATCGTGCGCTTGGCTTCCGCTGCGACGGTCAATCCATTCTTCTTTGCGGACGTGTTCAGCACATCCAGAATGTGCGCCGGGGTAATGCTCTTGACCGGCAACGATCCGATCTTCGGGAACACCACGCGGGTAAGCATGTCCAGCCGCCGCTTCTTGGTGATTTCCTCCCAATCCTTCAAGGCCAGCCATTCATTCGCCACGGCCTCGAATGTCGTGGCGCTTTCCTGTTCGCGCTTGATGCGCTCAAGCTGCCTGTTGTGCGCCGGGTTGATCCCCTGCTTGACCAGCGCCCGTGCTTTGATGCGTTCATCCCGTGCCTCGGCCAGGGTAAATCGCCGACCGCCCCGCCTTGCCTGCCCCTCTTCCGGCGTTTCGCCGCTCGGAGCTACAGCGTAGTCACCGATGGCAAAGATGCTTTCTTTGGCGACATCGCCTTCGCGCAACTCGAAGCGGTAACGCCAAGCCTTCACCCCGTTGGGTTTGATCTCCAGATACAGCCCCTTGCCGTCCGACAGCTTGTAGGGCTTGTCCTTGGGCTTGGCAGTGCGACATTGGGTATCGGTCAGCATAATCTGTTCTCCGGGGTTCGAGCCATACCCGGTTTTCTGATACCCGGTCTTGACTACATACCCGGTAGCGTACCCGGTTTATACCCGGCTTGCAACGGATCAATGCGTATCAGAAAGGAACAGAAACCACGCAAGAACCAAGATAAACTCGGTTTTTCCTATCCGGTGAAATCCACCGGAATCCGAAGTTTTGTTTAGACGTTGAAGCGGAAATGCATCACATCACCGTCCTTGACGATGTAATCCTTGCCCTCAAGACGCATCTTCCCGGCTTCTTTTGCACCCTGCTCACCCTTGTTTGCGATGAAGTCTTCGTAGGCGATGACTTCGGCACGGATGAAGCCTTTTTCGAAATCGGTATGGATCGCCGCCGCCGCCCGCGGTGCAGAATCGCCGCGATGGATGGTCCAGGCCCGGACTTCCTTCACGCCGGCAGTGAAATAGGTCTGCAGACCCATCAGCGTATAACCGGCACTGATTACCCGGTTCAGCCCCGGCTCGGTCATACCCATGTCCTGCAGGAACACATCCTTGTCGGCATCATCCATGTCGGCGATCTCGGCCTCGATGGCGGCGCACACAGCCACCACCGGTGCTTTCTCGCGCGCGCCCAGCGCCTGCACCGCAGCCAGATGAGGATTGTTTTCAAAACCACCCTCCCGCACATTTGCCACATACATCGTCTGTTTTGCCGTAATCAGGCACAGCGGCCGCAGCAAGGCGAGCTCCTCTTCATCAAGATCCAGCGAGCGTACCGGTTTGGCCTCGTTCAGCACGGCCTGGCACTTCTCCAGTACAGGAACGAGGCGCGCGGCCTCTTTGTCCGTGCCGGATTTAGCCGCTTTGACGAATTTGGCAAGATGGCGTTCGACAGCCGAGAGATCCGCCAGTGCCAGTTCGGTATTGATGGTTTCAATATCCGACAACGGATCCACTTTACCCGCCACATGCACGACGTTTTCATCTTCGAAGCAACGTACGACATGCGCAATCGCATCAGTCTCGCGGATATTGGCGAGAAACTGATTACCCAGGCCTTCACCCTTTGACGCACCGGCAACCAACCCCGCGATGTCGACAAATTCAACAACCGCCGGCACCACCTTTTCCGGCTTGACGATGTCGGACAGCGCCGTGAGGCGCGGATCAGGCACCTCGACGATCCCCACATTGGGCTCAATGGTGCAGAAGGGATAGTTTTCCGCTGCTATGCCGGCCTTGGTAAGGGCATTGAACAGGGTGGATTTGCCAACGTTGGGTAAACCGACGATGCCGCACTTCAGAGACATGATTATTGAACCTTGAAATAAAACGGTTAGGGTTTGGCCGGCACGTTCGGGCGCGGCTTTTCACCGGGTTTGGTATGCAGACGCAGCATCGCCGACTGCATGTCGTTGGCGGCCATCAGCGGCCATGCGTCATAGCCGCGGTCCAGCGCTTCTTCAATCGCCCGCTGTTCTTCAGCGCGGGGGGCATGCAATACGTAATCAACCACCTCCTGCTCGCTCGCCGCCAGTTCACGCGGATGGCCTATACCGATGCGCAGGCGCCAGAACTCCTGAGTGCCCAGCCGGGAAATCACGTTGCGCACGCCGTTGCCGGAACCGCTGCCGCCGAACTTCAGCTTGATGCTGCCGGGCGGAAGATCCAGTTCATCGTGCACGATCAGGATGTCCCTGGGCGCGATCTTGTAAAAATCCGCAAGCGCGCCGACGGCACGTCCCGATTCGTTCATATACGTCGCCGGCTTCAGCAGCCAGACATCGCCGGAGGGTGTGGCAATCCGCGCCACTTCGCCGTGGAAACGCGCCTCATGGCGGCACTGCGCGCCCGCCGCGCGGGCAAGGCCGTCGATCCACCAGAAGCCGGCGTTGTGACGCGTGGCCTCGTATTTCTTGCCCGGGTTGCCCAGGCCGGCGACAAGTTTCATGGCTTTGGCTGCAGGTCGGAGAATGCCGCGTATTATAAGTGATTGTTTTTAATTGAATTTCTGAAAAGAAAACGCCCGCCAGTCGAAAACGTTCTGGCGGGCGCTCCGGGATGCCGCCAGCCGCAAGGCTGGCACACCACCTTACTTCTTCTCGGCCGGTTTTTTGTCGCCGTCCTTCTTGTCGCCGGCAGCGGCGGCCGCAGCAGCCTCCGGGGTCTGGCCGGTGATTTCGGTGACGGGTGCGGCAGCTTCTTCCTCAACTGCCACTTCTTTCGGCACCTGGACCGTGACGACGGAGGGATTGTCCGCCTTCAGTTTGGACATCGGCTCGACGCCCTGAGGCAGTTTCAGATCCGACACATGCAGCGAATGACCCAGTTCGAGATCTTTCAGATCCACCTCAATAAACTCGGGCAGATGATCCGGCAGACACTGGATTTGCAGTTCATTGATGATGTGCTGAACAACGCCTTTGCCCAGCTTCACGCCCGGCGCGATCTCGGCGTTCATGAAGTGCAGCGGCACCGCCATGTGAATCTTCTTCTTCGGATCAACGCGCTGGAAGTCGACGTGCTGGACCTGTTCCTTGAAGGGATGCATCTGGAAGTCGCGCAGCAGCACGCGATCCTTCTTGCCTTCAACCGTCAGATCCAGAATCGAGGCATGAAACGCCTCGAGTTTCAGGTGGCGCAGCAGCGCCTTGTGGTCGAACTCGACACTTTGCGCGTCCACGCCGGCACCATAAATGACGCCCGGAACGCGACCCGTCGTACGCAGGCGGCGGCTCGCACCCTTGCCCTGGCTCGTACGCGGAAACGCGGTAACTTCAATTTTCATGTTGCTCTCCTGTGTTGCGGGGGTCCGCGACCAGACTGCCCCGCGTTAAAAAGGAAACCGGCGGTAAACCGGCATCCACTAAAAACCTATTCGACGAACAGCGAACTCACTGAATCTTCAGCACTGATGCGGCGCATTGTTTCCGCCAGCAAACCGGCGACAGTCAGCACGCGTATCTTGGGACAATTGCGCCCGGCTTCGGTCAGCGGAATCGTGTCGGTCACCACGATCGAGTCCAGCGCGGAATTAGTGATGCGATCAATGGCCGGACCGGACAGCACGGCGTGCGTGCAATAGGCAATGACCTTATGCGCGCCCTGCTTTTTCAGCGCACCGGCGGCTTCGCACAGCGTATTCGCGGTATCAACCATGTCGTCAACGATGACGCAGGTGCGGCCGGCAACTTCGCCGATGATGTTCATCACCGTCGCGACATTGGGTCGCGGACGGCGTTTGTCGATGATGGCGAGATCGGCTTCGAGCCGCTTTGCAAGCGCCCGTGCGCGAACCACGCCGCCGACGTCTGGCGATACCACGACCAGTTCGCTGAAATTCTGTTTCCACACGTCGCCGAGCATGATCGGGCCGGAGTAGATGTTGTCTACCGGGATGTCGAAGAAACCTTGGATCTGCTCGGAGTGCAGGTCCATGGTCAGCACGCGGTCAACACCGACGCTGCTCATCATGTTCGCCACAACCTTGGCCGTGATCGGCACCCGCGCCGAATTCGGACGCCGGTCCTGCCGCGCATAACCCATATAGGGGATTGCCGCGGTTACCCGGCCGGCGGAAGCGCGTTTGAGCGCATCAACCATCACCAGCAGTTCCATCAGATTGTCGTTGGTCGGCGCGCAAATCGACTGCAGGATGAACACATCCTTGCCGCGGACGTTTTCGAGGATTTCGATCGCCACTTCGCCGTCGCTGAAACGACCAACCTTGGCGCGACCGATATGGATGTCGAGATGGCCGACCACCGCCTCCGCGAGCCGCGGATTGGCGTTGCCGGTAAATACCATCATCCTGTCCAGTGCCACCCCACACCCCCTGATGAATCGCGTCGAATATGTAACCGCCTGCGGCTGTTGAACAACAGCCGTTGAACTGCCGAATACGAGTGGCTGGGGAGGAAGGATTCGAACCTTCGCATGCCGGAATCAAAATCCGGTGCCTTAACCAGCTTGGCGACTCCCCAACCGATGCTGCAAAACCGCCGGCGCCGCTGTCGCGTCAGCCGTCAAAACCTTCCGCCAGTCCGTGCAGCGGGTGCACATCAAGGCCGCGGGCAACAAATCCCCGCATCCCTTCCGGACAGGCTGCCAGCGCGAGCCGGGCAGCCTCTTCATCTGCAAACGCCGCGAATACGCAGGCGCCCGAGCCGGTCATCTGCGCTTCGCCATATCGGTTGAGCCACTCCAGATGCCGCGCCACCTCGGGATACTCCCGGCAAACAACCGGTTCCAGATCATTGCCCCGAGGCACTGAAAAGCCTTGGATTTTAACCTTTTCCGAGTCCCTTTTCAATTCAGGGTGTTGGAAAACCCTGACCGTGGGCACCGCCACCGGGGGCGTCAGCACCAGATACCAGGCCGGCGGCAGGGTCAGGGGGGTCAATTCCTCGCCAACACCCTCGGCCAAGGCACTCTGACCATAGATAAAAACAGGGACATCCGCCCCCAACGGCAGGGCCAGCGCCTGCAAACGCTTGCGGGACAGTCCGGTCTGCCACAAATGATTCAGCGCCAGCAATACCGTGGCCGCATCGGAACTGCCACCACCCAGTCCGCCGCCCATCGGCAACCGCTTTTCGAGGTCAATATCCGCCCCCAATCGGTTACCGGTCGCCGTCTGCAGTGCCCGCGCCGCACGCACTGTCAGATCGTCGGCCTCGTCAACACCTGGCACCGGATTCAGCCGCGCAATTACACCGTCACGGCGTACGCGCAGTCGCAGCACATCGCCATATTCGATAAAACGGAACACCGTCTGCAGCAGGTGATAACCATCGTCGCGCCGTCCGACGACACGCAACATCAGATTCAGTTTTGCCGGCGCAGGAAAAGCGATCAGGCCGCTCATGGCGCCTCTGCGTTGCGCCAGGAATCAATCACCAGCCGGATCTGCTGTCCGCTGCGATTCAAGTCGATGCGCCGAGGAAGCACAGCGCCCGGCGCATCGGGATAGCTGTAGCGGATGCTCCAACCGTCCTGCTCCAGCAGCTGCAAGCGGCCCGAGCCATCACGGTTGGATACCACCGGATTTTCACCGGGGATGGGCACTGCCTGAATCCAGTGGCGCAGACCGCCGAGGGGCAGTGGCCAGCCCAGCGCACGCCGGGTCAGGTTTTCAACCGAACGCTCCCGGTACTCCAGCAGATCCGGTGTCGTAAGAACCGCGCCGGCGGTATCGGCAACGATATGCGCCAACGTCTGGCCCACCGGAGACATCAGCCAAAGCTCATCACCGGTCGCATCATGGCGCCAGCGCAGACCGGATGAAAACGCGCGCCCCTCACCGTTGATCAGCACCCGCCCGAGGATGTCGAAATCCGCGGCGGCGGGCTTTGAACCGGGAGCAACGGCGACGCAGGCGGTCAGCAGTCCGGACAACAGCAAGACCGCAAATACGCGGACAACGCTCATTGCGCCGATTGCAGGATCGCCGGCGCGAGTCGCTTGATGGTGCTCTGTAGCACTTCATTCTTCGGCTGACCGCGCAGCGCTTCTGCCCATATGTTTTGCGCTTCAGCCTGGCGGCCCAGCGCCCACAGAACTTCGCCCAGATGGGCGGAGATTTCGGCATCGGGCCGGGCTTCATGCGCACGCTGCAGATGGCCGAGCGCTTCCTGATGCCGGCCCTGGCGGAACAGTACCCAGCCCAGGCTGTCGAGAATGTACGAATCTTCAGGCGCCAGCTTGTGTGCGGTTTCGATCAGCACGTATGCCTCCGCCAGCCTTTCATTACGATCCGCCAGCGAATAGCCGAGGGCATTGTAGGCATGCGCATTCGTCGGCCGCATCGCAATGACGCGGCGCAGATTGGCTTCGAGCACATCGATTCGGCCGACCTTCTCGGCCGCCATCGCATAGTCATAGAGCAGATCGGGCTCGTCCGGCGTTTTTGCCACGGCCGCACCGAGAAACTCGAAAGCCTCCTGATAGGCATGCGCCTCGCGCAGCAAACTGGCCTCGGCCAGCGTCAGCTGCAGGCGCTGGCGCGTATCGCCGGCGGCAATGTCCTGCAGATATTTTCGCGCCTCCGCCATCCTGCCCTGACGCGCCAGTACACCGGCGTATCGCGCCTGGGCCGCGATGAAATGCTCACTCCCGGGGGCCACGCTGGAATACCACTTCAGCGCCTGATCGTCGCGCTTCAGTTCCTCGTTGACCTGTCCGAGATACAAGCGCACGACATCGGGTTCCTTGGGATTGATCTCCAGCGCGCGCCGCAGTTGCAGTTCTGCTGCAGCATAGTCCTTGGCCTGCAGCGACAGCGTCGCCACCGCCATCGCGATCTCAGGGTTGTTCGGCGCTTCGCCGACCAGAATCTCGAACTGTTTGCGCGCTTCCGGGTAGCGACGCGCAGATACCAGCAGCCGTGCCAGACTCAGGCGGGCATCACGGGCGCCGGGGTTGCCCTTGAGGAATCCTTCCAGAAACACGATGGCCTGATCTGCCGAACCACGCTGCAGAGCGCGCGCCTGGAACAAGGCGGCAAGTTCCCAACCCGGGCGCAACTCAAGAGCCCTGCGCGTCGCCGCGACTGCGGTATTCTGGTCATCGGCATTCCCTGCCGCCTGCGCGACAGCAAGACTCGCCTCCGGCACCGCCGGGTAAGGCGCGGCCAGCGTATGCATCAGCCGGAGAATCGCCAGTTTGTCCTGATGACTGGCGACCAGCGATGACAATTGCAGAAAATTTTCACCGACGCGATCCGGCTCCGCAGCCAGCCACTTCTGCAGGTGCGGCAAGGCATCATCCAGCCGCGACTGATTGACCAGCAGCGCAATCACCGTCTGGCGCGCACGCGCCGAATCCGGATCCAGTTGCAGCCACAGGGTCGCCGCATCCAGCGCCGCAGGCATGAAACGCGCGCTCCAAGCCACTTCGGTGGCACGGCGCGCAAGACGGGGATCGCGGGTTTCTCGCGCCGCCTCGAGGAATGCCGGGACGGCGACATGCGGCTGGCTGCGCTGCAGAGCGATCTCGGCCAAGGTCAGCTTGAACAGTATGGCTTCGCTCAGCTCGATATTGGGCAGCGGCGCAACGCGCGGCGCAGGTGCCGGTGTCGGCGCCGGTGTCGGCGCCGGTTTCTGCGCAACGACTTTGGGCAGCGGCTTGGCAGCCGTTACGGGAGGAGTTGATTCAGTCTGCACCGGCGCCTGGGCGCAAGCGGCCAAAGCGAGGCTGGCGGACAGCGCTGCGATTCGAAACAGTGTCATCGGATAACCGGGTTACGCGCGTGGGCTCGGGTAGATGGGCGCCGGAAAGAGCGTGTGGGTAAACGGCTGTGGCGCAGTGCGTCTGCGCCGTTCATAATGCAACACATATTAGGTATATTTCAGCCTGACCACAAGGCAACACACCGCCACGCAGCAAACCCGCCGTTGATGACTTCCCCCGCACCTGAATTGACCGTAAGCGCAAAGGGCCTTGCACGCCACTACGGCAAGCACGCCGCGGTCCACGGACTTGACCTGGAAGTACGCCAGGGCGAAGTGCTGGGCCTGCTCGGTCCAAACGGCGCCGGCAAGACAACCACCATGCAGATGCTCACCGGCAATCTTGCGCCCAGCGCCGGTGAAATCCGCGTCTGCGGCATTGATCTGCTGGAACAGCCGGTCGCCGCCAAGACGCGCATCGGTTATCTGCCGGAAACGCCGCCGCTGTACCGCGAATTGACTGTTGTCGAATACCTGCGGCTGGCCGCGCGTCTGCATCGCCTGCCGCGCGCCGGCTGCGACACCGCGGCAAGCCGCGCCATGCAGCGCTGCGGTCTCACCGAGGTGTCGCGCAAACTGATCGGCACCTTGTCCAAGGGTTATCAGCAGCGCGTCGGTATTGCCCAGGCCATCGTCCACGAACCCGACCTGATCATTCTCGACGAACCCACGGTGGGCCTCGATCCCAACCAGATTCTCGACATCCGCACGCTGATCCGCGAACTCGGCCGCGCACACAGCGTGATCCTGTCGACGCACATCCTCACCGAAGTCGAAGCGGTCTGCGACCGCGTGCAGATCCTGCACCACGGTGAGCTTGTGTTCAGCAACACCATCGCCGGCCTGCGTGAATTCCAGCGCGGCCGGACCGTCACTATCAGCCTGTACCGCGCGCCGCCGATCGAAACGCTTCGCGGCATCGAAGGCGTATCCACCGTCGATGCGGACGGCGATGGCCGTTTCCGCATCCGCTTCGCACCTGATGTCGATCCCACTGCCACCCTGGTGGCACGCGCCGGCGCCGAAGACTGGGGCCTGCACCAACTGACACCGGCGCAGACCAGCCTTGAAGATGTCTTCGTGCACCTGACCCGGGGCGACAGCACGGGAGGTTCCCCGTCATGATTTTCACCATTGCCGGCAAGGAACTGCGCGCACTGTTCACCTCACCGCTGGCCTGGCTGGTGCTGACGGTGGTGCAGGTCATCCTCGGGTATGGCTTCCTCAAACGTCTTGATGATTTTCTGCAGATTCAGTCGCAACTGGCGCAGCTCGCCAGCCCGCCGGGGGTCACCGAATTGGTCGCAGCACCGACCTATGCCACTGCAGCGGCCGTGCTGCTATTCGCGGTACCGCTGCTGGCGATGCGCATGATCGCAGAGGAACGGCGCAACCAGACCATGTCCCTGCTGCTGTCGGCCCCGATCTCGATGACTGAAATCATCATCGGCAAATTCACCGGACTGATGGCGTTCCTGATACTGATCATCCTGCTGGTGCTCGCCATGCCGCTGACACTGACCGGCGCCACCAGCCTCGACATCGGTTTGCTGGCAACGCTGACGCTGGCGCTGCTGCTGCTCACGGCGAGCTTCGCCGCGGTCAGCCTGTATGCCTCCAGTCTCACGGCGCAGCCGATGGCCGCCGCGCTGCTCTCCTTCGGCCTGCTGCTGGCGATGCTGTTCATGGGCGAAACCGCGGGCGACAGCCTGCGCGCGCGCGGCTGGCCGATTCCCGCCGCCTTCGCCCAGGTGTTTTCACCGCTGCGCAATTTCGAACCGCTGGGCAAAGGCATGCTCGACTCCTATGCCATCGCCTGTCCGCTGCTGCTTGCCGCGGTCTTCCTGATCCTTGCCATCCGCCGCCTCGACGGACGGCGGCTGCGCGGCTGAACCATGCTGATTACCCGTCGCCTGCGCTGGCAGTTCCTCGCCCAAAGCGGCGTCTTTGTACTGCTGCTCGCGCTGCTGGTTGCGCTGCTCGCCTATTTCGCCCGCGAATACCGCATCGAACACGACCTCACGCGTGGCGCGCGCAATACGCTGTCGGCGACCACCATCGGCGCACTGAAACAGCTGCAGGGTCCGGTCAGCATCAAAGCCTACGCAGTGCGCCAGGACAGCAGCGGCAGCAATGTGCACAAGATCATCGAAGAACGGGTGCGCCCCTATCAGCGCGTCAAATCCGATCTGCAGCTACAACTGATTGATCCCCGCGAACAACCCAAACTCGCCGCCGAGGCCGGCCTGCGCACGCCGAACGCGCTGGCCATTGAATACCAGCGCCGTATCGAGCAGATTCCGCTGGCCGAATTCAGCGAGCAATCGTTCACCAATGCACTGCTGCGTCTGGCGCGTGGCGCCAACAATCTGGTGCTGTGGATCGACGGTCACGGCGAACGCAAGCTCGACGGGCTCGCCAACCACGACCTCGGCGCCTTCGGCCACCGCCTGCGCGAAAAAGGCTTCAGCATTTCCAGCCTTAATCTCGCGGTCGCCCAGGAAGTTCCGGAAAATGCCGCGCTGCTGGTACTGACACAGCCGCAGGTTGAACTGCAGGCGGCGGAAATTGACAAGCTGCTGCGTTATGTCGAACGCGGCGGCAATCTGCTGTGGCTTATCGACACCGAGCCCCTGCGCGGGCTGCAGCCGCTCGCGGAAAAACTCGGACTCGTGCTGACGCCGGGAACCGTGGTCGATCCTGCGCTGGCGCCGCGCAGCGGCCCGCCGGTATTTGCCGTCGCCACCAATTACGCGCGGCACCCGGTCGTCGGCACGCTGCAGTACAACACGCTTTTCCCGCATGCCCGCCAGATCGGCGCCGATGACGGCGCCGGCTGGACAGTCACCCCGCTGATCGACGTCGCCCAGCGCGGCTGGGTGGAAGTGGGCAAGCTGGACGGCAAACCGGTGTTCGACAAGGCGCGCGACTTCCCGGGCCCGGTCAACGTCGCCAGCGCCTTTGAGCGTACGTTCGGTGACCGCGAACAGCGTGTCATCGTCGTTGGCACCGGACATTTCCTGTCCAACAGTTTTCTCGGCAACGGCGGCAATCTGGCACTGGGTTTGGGCATGCTCAACTGGCTTGCCGGTGAAGATGCCATGGTCACCATCGACGCACGGCCGGCAGCGGACACGCGCATTGAAATCGACAGCACCCAGCTTTATCTGATCGCCTTTGTCGTGCTGTTCGCGCTGCCGCTGCTGTTCGCCGTTACCGGCATCGCGGTGTGGTGGCGCCGGCGCAACGCGCGCTGAAGCGCCACGTCATACGGTGGCAACCATCAAGCACGGCTGGCTGATCAATATCGCCCTGCTCGTTGCTGTCGCCCTGCTCACCTGGCTGGCATTGCGCGCGCCGTCGCGCGAAGAAGCCGCACGGACGCCGCTGTCGGCGGTCAAACCGGCAGCGGTGTCGCGCATCACCCTGACGCGTCCGGCCCGGCCCGCGATCACCATTGAGCGGCGCAGCGAACAATGGTGGATGACCGCGCCGTTCAAGGCGCGAGCCGATGAATTCCAGATCCTGCGCATGCTGACCATTCTCGAAGCGCAGCCGACCGCGCAGTTGCCGGCTACCGACCGTGCGCGCTTTGAACTTGAACCACCCTCGGCAGTGCTCGATATCGACGGCGTGCAATACGCGTTTGGCGGCATCAATACCGTCACCCGCGAACAATACGTGCTGCGCGGCGATACGATACATGCCGTTGAACTGCGCCACGGCGCGGGACTGCCGCTGAATGCGACGGCGCTGGTGCGTCGCGCGCTGCTCGCCGAAAACGAACAACCGGTCGCGGTGGCGCTGCCGGAATTCACGGTCAGTAAAAACGACGGGCGGTGGGTACTGTCACCGCCCTCCGAGGGGGCCGGCGCGGATGAGCTGCAACGGTATGTAGATCAGTGGCGCATGGCTTCAGCGGCAACTGCAGAGCCCTACGACCAGCGTCCGCCGCAAAGCGATATCCGCATTACATTGACGGACGGCAGCACGCTGACGATGGGCGTACTGCAGCGGCAACCGCAGCTGGTGTTATGGCGCCGCGACAACGGTCTGCAGTACAGCTTTCTCGTCGGTGCGGCGCGCAGTTTGCTGGATAAACCGGGCTCGGCTCCGGGGCCCGTTGAAAAATACAAATAAAACAATAACTTACGATGCCAGAATTACCTGAGGTTGAAACCACCCGCCGCGGCCTGGCATCAGCGGTCGAACATCGACGCATCGAACGCGCCGTTGTGCGCCACCGCGGCATGCGGCAACCGGTACCGCGCGGCCTTGAACAACGGCTCGCGGGTGCGCACATCCATGGATTGTCACGCCGCGGCAAATACCTGCTCTTCAACTGCGAGCCGGTGAAGGACAAGGCGGGCACCCTGATCATACATCTCGGCATGTCGGGACGGCTGTGGCTGGTGAACACCGCTACCCCACCGGAGAAACATGATCACTTTGATCTCGTCATCGACAACGGTCGTGTGGTGCGGCTGCGCGACCCGCGGCGTTTCGGACTGGTGCTGTGGCAGGCCGGTCCTGACCCGCTCGTCCACCAGCTCCTCGCCGCCATCGGCCCCGAACCGCTGACCGCGGATTTCGACGGCGCCGTGCTGTACCGGGAAACACGCAGCCGCAGTGCGGCGATCAAGCTGGTGATCATGGACAGCCATGTGGTCGCCGGCGTCGGTAACATTTACGCCAACGAGGCACTGTTTCACTCGGGTATCGATCCGCGCACTCCCGCGCAACGGGTCAGCCGAGAGCGCTGCGACCTGCTGGCTCAGCACATCAAGAATACGCTGGCAGCCGCGATTGATGCCGGCGGCAGTTCGCTGCGCGACTATGTCGGCAGCGACGGCATGGCGGGAAATTTCCAGAACCAGTTTCTGGTGTACGGACGTGCCGGCGAACCCTGCACGCGTTGCGGCGCAACAATCCGTGAATTGAAGCAGGCCCAGCGCGCAACCTGTTACTGCCCGTCCTGCCAGAAACGCTGAAGCAGCGGCAAAAGCCGGTCAGGCCGCCTTCTGCGCGGTGAGCTTGAGGTACTTCTGCTGCAGATCTTCCTTCGATTCGCTGCGGTCGGGATCCAGCGGGATGCAATCCACCGGACACACCTTCTGGCATTGCGGCTCGTCAAAATGACCGACGCATTCAGTGCACTTCTCGGGATTGATGACGTAGATTTCCTCGCCGGCGGAAATCGCCTCGTTCGGACATTCCGGCTCGCAGACGTCGCAATTGATGCACTCGTCGGTAATCATCAGCGCCATGATGAACCCCGCATCATTTGCCCCCGAGATCCTTGATCTTGTTTTTCAGGCATGCGGCCACCGTCGGCGATACGAACTTTGACACATCGCCACCCATTACTGAAATTTCGCGCACCAGCGTCGCCGACAGGAACATATACTCCTCGCCCGGCGTCATGAACACGGTCTCGACTTCCGGATACAGCTTGCGGTTCATGCCGGCCAGCTGGAATTCATAATCGAAGTCGGAAACCGCACGCACACCGCGCATCACCACGCGCGCGTCGTGTTCCTTCACAAAATTCATCAGCAACCCGGAAAATCCTTCCACTGAAACGTTGCTGACGTCGGCAAGCGCACCACGCGCAATGTCGATGCGCTCGGCCAGCGTGAACAACGGCCGCTTGGTCCGGCTGTCGGCAACCGCGAGCACGACATGATCAAACAGGCATGCCGCGCGGCGCACCAGATCCTCATGCCCCAGAGTCATCGGGTCGAAGGTGCCGGGATAGACGGCTTTATTTTTCATGTTCCGCCCTTTTCAGGAGTTGATGGCTGACCTGGCCGGCACGTCCGGCCTTGAAGATTTCCCAACCCGATCCGGCTTCCAGCGCTTCGCCGCGTTCACAGTACACCAGTGCGCCGGGTTTCAGACATTGCGGCAGCAGCGCCAACAGCTGCGGCCAGCAATCATCGGCAAACGGCGGGTCAAGAAAAACCACGTCATAACGGCCGCGATGATGCTTTATGAATTCTAGCGCATCGGCACGCACCACTTCCACCGCATCGCCCCCCAGCAGTTCGCGATTCGCCAGCAATGCGCTAACCGCCGCCGCATCGCGCTCGACGAGAACTACCCGGCGGGCGCCACGCGAGCCCGCCTCAAAGCCCAGTGCACCACTGCCGGCAAACAGATCCAGGCAGTCCTGGCCTTGAAGATCCTGGCCCAGCCAGTTAAACAGGGTTTCACGCACACGATCGGGCGTCGGCCGCAGGCCGGGGCGATCGGCAAAGCGTATGCGCCGGCTCCGCCAGGTGCCGCCGATGATCCGCACTTCGCAGTTTTTTGAAACCACAGCGGGCATCAGCGCGAGGCAGCCGCAGGCGCGGCGGCTGTCTGGTCGTGTCCGGCACCGACCACCACCGTCACCAGGCGATCCGGATCGACCCTACGTGCGAATGCCGCCTTGATATCGCCCGCGGTCACCCTTTCGATGTTGGCGACAAAGGTTTCCAGATAATCAACGGGCAGACCGTAAAAACCGATCATGGCAAGATAATCGTGAATCTTGCGGTTGCTGTCGATGCGCATCGGAAAACCGCCGACGATATTCTGCTTTGCCGCCACAACTTCTTCCGGCGTCGGCCCTTTGTCGATGAACTCCCGCAGCGTGCTTCTGACCACCGCCAGAGCCTGACCGGCCTGATCGCGACGCGTCTGCATGCCGATGACAAACGGACCGCGCGCCAGCAAGGGCGAAAAATAACTGTAGGCGGAATAAGCAAGGCCGCGCTTTTGCCGCACTTCTTCGGTGATGCGCGACACAAAACCGCCACCGCCGAGGATGTAATTGCCGACAAACAGCGTGAAATAGTCCGGATCATCACGACGGATACCCGGCGCGCCGATCATGATATGGCTCTGGCTGGCGGGGTGCTCCACCATCCGCGTCACCGCCGCCGGCAAAGACGGCGCCTCGGGAATCACCAGCCGCTGACCGTCGGACTTCGGGAGCGCGCGGGTCAACTGCTCGGCAATCGCCTCCGCCTCCTTGCGGGTGACATCGCCCATGATCGCCACCACAGCCTGTGCGGGGGCATAGTGCTTCCGGTAGAACGCTTTCAGGTCGTCGCTTTGCAGCTTGCCGACGGTATCCGCTTCGCCGGATGAACGCAGCGAATAAGGATGTTTGCCGAAAGCCAGCCGGTAAAACTCCCGGTTAACCCGGCTGTCCGGTGTCAAATCAGCCTCTTTCAGCGCGCTCACGTAACGGGATTTCTCGCGCTCGACAATGGACTCTGTAAAGGCAGGTGCGCTCAGCACACCGGCCATCACTTCCAACGCCTGGTTGCGCCGCTTCGGATCGGACAGGGTGCGCAGTATCAAGCCGCCGCGGTCGCTGTCGAAACGATTGCTCATCTGGGCGCCGACGTCGGCCAGCGCGCGGGCGATATCATCCTCGTTCATCCCCGCAGCACCAAGGCGCATCAGCCCGTTGGTCATCGCCGCCAGGCCGGATTGGGCCGGCGTGTCGAATGCAGAACCCGCCGGCACATCGACCGATACGTCGAGAATCGGCAGGCCGCGGTTTTCGACAAAGTAAACTTTCGCGCCGGTTGAAGTGCGCCAGTGTTCAATCGGCAGGATCGCGTGAGCCAGCTGGGCGACAGACAGCAGGGCAAAGGCGCAGAGTGTGCGGATCATCGGTTTCATAGTCATCTCAGTTGCCATGGCGAATGCCTGCGGGCGGCGCGGTCCGTGCAGGCGCAGTGCTCAGGGGCTGCGGATCCAGATAGGCCACCGTCAGTCCGTCGTCGACCAGATATTTGCGCGCCACTTCACGCACCTGCTCCGGGGTCACCTGCTGCAGTTTCTCGATAAACAGATTCTCGTCACGATACGAAAGACCGACCGCTTCCAGCCAGCCCATCTGCCGCGCCTGGAAAAACATTGAATCACGCTGGTAGACCTGACCTGCAATGGCCTGTGCCTTGACGCGTTCCAGCTCCTGCTGGGTCACACCTTCTTCAATCACCCGTTGCACCTCACGGCGCAGGCCCTGCTCCATCTCGGCTGCCGTTTTACCCTGCGCCGGCGTGCCGCTCAGATAGAAAAATCCAGGGCCGCGGCCGACGCCTTCGTAACTGGCACCCGCTGCCGCTGCAAGACGATCGGTCTTCACCAGGCGCTGTGGCAGCCGGGCAGCAGCATTGCCGCTCAATACACTCTCCAGCATGTCCAGCGCATAGGGTTCCCATTCTTCTTTCGGCTTGGTCAGTCGCGGCGTGCGGTAAGCCATCAGCACCTGCGCCTGTTCGGCGGGCACTTTCACGGTCAGCCGCTTCAAACCCAGCTGCGGCGGCTCATCCTGCGGCTTGCGCAAGGGCAAGGTCTTACTCGGGATTAGCCCGAAATGCTGCTCGGCCAGCGCAAAAACTTCCGCAGGCACCACATCACCCACCACCACCACGATGGCATTGTTCGGCGAGTACCACTGTTCGTAAAAACGGCGCGTGTCCTCGATGGTCAGATTTTCCAGGTCGTTCATCCAGCCGATCACCGGATTGCGGTAGGGATGCGCGGTCAGCGCTGTCGCCATCAGGCGTTCATACATGACGGATTGCGGCCGGTCATCGGTACGCCAACGCCGTTCCTCCATCACCACCTTGATTTCCTTGGCGAATTCCTCTGGCGACAGCACCAGATTGACCATGCGGTCCGCCTCCAGCCGGAACGACAGCGGCAAGGCGGATTTGTGCAACGTCTGGAAATAACCGGTGTAATCGCGGCTGGTAAACGCATTTTCACGTCCGCCCGCAGCAGCGATCAGCCGCGAAAATTCTCCGGCTGGTACTGCTTTCGTACCCTTGAACATCATGTGCTCCAGCACATGAGCCACGCCGGTGATGCCGCCCTGCTCATCAACACTGCCGATGCGGTACCAAACCATGCTCGCCACCACCGGCGCACGGCGATCCGGCTTGACGATGACGCGCAGGCCGTTGGCCAGATCTTTCACCGCAACATCGTCGGCCGGCGCATTGGCCGCAGATGCGACAGGCAGTCCGGCACAGGTCAGCATCAGAACAAAAAGGATTTTGGGCAAAGCAGTCATGGTGTTCCGTCTGGTTAAGCCTTGCCGGCGGCAAGGCCCTGTTAGAATTGTAGCCAATTAACACTCCGGCCCGGCGCGTATCCGCACCGCCCACATCTGACCACGACATTCATGTTTGGTTTCGGCAAAAAAAAAGAAACCGGGGACTTACCGGAAACCGGCTGGCTGGCCCGCCTGCGGCAGGGTCTCGGCAAAACACGCGCCCAGCTGGGTGACAGCCTGGGCGCCCTGTTCGGCGCCGGACGCAAGCTGGATGAAGCCTTCTACGAGGACTTGGAAACCGTACTGCTGACCGCCGATGTCGGCGTCGCCGCAACCGCGCATCTGCTCGAAGCGCTGCGTGCAAGGGCACGGCGCGGGCGTTATACCGAAGCCGCACAGCTGCGTGACGGCCTGCGCGAAGAAATGTGCGTCATGCTGCAGGCCGTGGCGCAACCGCTGGAAACCGGTTCGGCGAAACCTTTTGTCATCATGCTCGCCGGCGTCAACGGTGCCGGCAAAACCACATCGATCGGCAAACTTGCCCATTATTTTCAGGCACAAGGCAAATCCGTACTGCTCGCCGCAGGCGACACCTTCCGCGCAGCGGCGCGCGAGCAGCTCGCGGCATGGGGCGAACGCAACAACGTAACGGTGATTTCACAGGCTTCAGGCGATGCCGCCGCGGTGATATTCGACGCCATCAACGCAGCGCGGGCACGCGGTATCGATATCGTGCTCGCCGATACCGCAGGCCGCCTGCCCACACAGCTAAACCTGATGGAAGAAATCCGCAAGGTGAAGCGGGTCATCGACAAAGCGATGCCCGGCGCGCCACATGAAGTGCTGCTGGTGCTGGACGCCAACACCGGCCAGAACGCGCTGGCGCAGCTCTCGGCCTTTGATGCCGCGATCGGCGTCACCGGCCTGGTGCTGACCAAACTCGACGGCACCGCCAAGGGCGGCGTCATTGCCGGCATCGCGCACAGCCGTTCCGGCAGACCGCCGGTCCCGGTACGTTTCATCGGTGTCGGCGAAGGCATGGACGATCTGCGTCCCTTTGTCGCCGATGATTTTGTCACGGCATTGCTCGGCGCATGACCCAGATCGTCCTCAGCAGCGTCAGCAAACGTTATCCCGGGGGGCATGACGCACTGGCCAACATCACGCTAACCGTGGAAACCGGCGAGCTGGTATTCATTACCGGCCACTCCGGCGCCGGCAAAAGCACTCTGCTGAAACTGATGGCGGCGATCGAACGGCCGACCTCGGGATCGGTCATTGTCAACGGCCAGAACATCGGCACGCTGCGCGCCCGCGGCATTCCCTTTCTGCGCCGCAATTTCGGCCTGGTGTTCCAGGACCACAAGCTGCTGTTCGACCGCAACGCCTTCGAGAACGTGATGCTGCCGCTCGACATCACCGGATACGACCGCCGCGAAAGTGCGCGCCGCGCGCGCGCCGCCCTCGATAAGGTGGGCCTGCTGCACAAGGAAAAAGCGCGGCCGATCGCGTTGTCCGGCGGTGAACAGCAGCGCTTGTGCATTGCCCGGGCCATCGTGCACCGCCCTGCCGTCCTGCTCGCCGACGAACCGACGGGCAATCTGGACGCGGAATACGCCACTGGAATCGGCACGTTGTTCAGCGACTTCAACCAGGTCGGCGTCACCGTCGTACTGGCCACGCATGATGCCCAGCTGGCAGCGCGGCTCGATCCGCGCATCGTCAACATCCGCGGCGGAAGGCTGGTCGCATGAGAGCCTGGGCTTCCGCGCACCGCCGCGCCTGTGTCAGCGCCTTTGCGCGCCTCACAGCGACACCGCTGGCCAATCTGCTCAATATCACGGTCATTGGCATCGCCCTCGCCCTGCCGCTGGGATTTTATGTGGTACTCGCCAATCTGCAGGGACTCGCACGCGATTTCTCGCCGCAGCCGGAAATCAGCATCTTCCTTGTTGCCGAGGCGACCGCCGCCGACGTACGAGTTCTTGAACTCCGTCTCAAGTCGCGTGCAGGGCTGGCAGGCTTCCGCTTCGTGCCTCGGGCACAGGCGCTGGAACAGCTGAAGTCACGCTCGGGACTTGCCGACGTCGCCGCCGGACTTTCCGGTAATCCGCTCCCGGATGCCTTTGTCGTCACTGCCGGCGCCGGCGATGCCGCCGCACTGGAAACCCTGCGTGCGGAATTCGCCGCCTGGCCTAAAGTCGCGGAAGCACATGTCGATTCGGACTGGGCACGGCGGCTCGACAGATTGCTGGCGGTCGGCCGTTATGCCGTGCTGATGCTGGCGGCAGCACTGGCGCTGGCGTTGGTGGCGATCACCTTCAACACCATCCGTCTGCAGATCCTCACCCAGCGCGATGAAATCGAGGTCGCGAAACTGATCGGCGCCACAGACGGCTGGATCCAGCGCCCCTTCCTGTATTTCGGTGGACTCATCGGCATCGCCGGCGGTATCACTGCCTGGCTGCTGACTGCCCTTGCCCTGCTGGTTTTCAACAACCAGTTGGGCACGCTGGCCGGACTTTACGGGGTTCCGTTGAAGCTGACCCACCTCTTCTGGGCAGACAGCCTGTTCGCCCTGCTATTCGCCGCCGGCCTCGGCTGGTTTGGCGCCTGGCTCTCCGTGCGGCGCCACCTCAGCGCCCACAATCCTTCTTAAATAACTGTTTTTAAATATTTTTTATTAAAAATCCTCAGGGAACTCCGGCGTCCGTTGGCACTCATAAGCAGAGAGTGCTAAACTTCTTATCATGAAGGAGCTGACGATGAACACCATGTCTTTGCCCGTATTTTCGGCAACCGGCAGTCTGGAGACCTACATCCAGGCAGTGAACCGTTTCCCGCTGCTCACCCAGGAGCAGGAGACAGAGTACGCGCGCCGTCTGCGCGACACTGGCGACCTGGAAGCCGCGCGCAATCTGGTGCTCTCCCACCTGCGGCTGGTGGTTTCAATCGCACGCAATTATGTCGGTTACGGCCTGCCCCAAGCCGATCTGATCCAGGAAGGCAATATCGGCCTGATGAAGGCGGTGAAGCGCTTCGATCCGGAGCGCGGTGTGCGCCTGGTGTCCTTCGCGATGCACTGGATTCGCGCCGAAATCCACGAATTCGTCCTGCGCAACTGGCGGCTGGTGAAAATCGCCACCACCAAGGCCCAGCGCAAACTGTTTTTCAACCTGCGCAGCATGAAACAGGATCTGGGTACGCTGGATTCAGCAGAAGTGAAGAAAATTGCACGCGAACTCGGCGTCAAACCGGCAGAAGTCGTTGAAATGGAAACACGGCTCGGTGGCCAGGATCTGGCGCTGGAACCCACCGGCGATGACGAACGCGAGCAGTTTGCGCCGATTGCCTATCTCGCCTCCGACGATGCTGCACCGGATGTAGTACTCGAAACTGAACAGACGGCGCGTCTGCGCGGCGAAGGTCTGGAAAAAGCCCTGGCCAGTCTCGATCCGCGCAGCCGCCGCATCATCGAAGCGCGCTGGTTGACTGAAAATGCTGTTGTTACGCTGCATGATCTGGCTACCGAGTTCGGCGTGTCGGCTGAACGCATCCGCCAGATCGAAAACAAGGCGCTGGATAAAATGAAAACGCTGATCACGGCCTGAGCAAGCATGCAGGTCAAACAAAAAGCCCCGGGGAACCGAGGCTTTTTTATGGTTTCAGCAACTGCCGGATGTCATGGAGCAGGGACGGGGCGCCGGCGCCATACTGGGCAAACAGTCTTAGACGACCCTCCGTATCCAGAATGTAAGTGCCGGCGGAATGATCCATGGTGTAGGCGCCGCCTTGCAGTTTCTGCTTCTGATAAAAAATCTTGAATTCCTTCGCAGCGCGGGCCACCTCGTCGGCGCTGCCGGTCAGCCCGAGAAAGGCCGGGTTGAAAACCGGGACGTAATTCTTCAGTACGTCAGCGGTATCCCGCTCGGGATCGACGGAAACAAACAGCACCTGCACGCGCGCCGCGTCAGCGCCCAGTTCCTTCATGACCACGGCCATTTCGTTGAGCGTGGTCGGGCACACGTCGGGACAATGGGTGAAACCGAAAAACAGGGTGACGACCTTGCCCTTGAAATCGGCCAGCGTGCGTGGTTTCCCGTTGTGGTCGGTCAGTTCCAGCGTTTTACCGAAGGAAGCACCGGTGACATCAGTCAGCTTAAACACCGGCTTTACGTCCTGACCGCCGCAGCCTGCCAGCGCAATCACCATTCCGGCCAGCAACGCCGCGAGAAAAGTTTTCATCCGGTCAGAACAGCAACTGCAGATAGTGATCCATCAGAAGCGCGGCAAATATCAGCGTCAGATAGAGAATCGAATAACGAAAAGTGCTTCGCGCCAGCTCGTCGCTGTATTCGATATAGATCTTAACGGCATAAAACAGGAACACCGCGCCGAGCGCCATTGCCGCCACCAGATAGGGCATTCCGCTGAGACGGGTCACGAAAGGCAGCGCAGAACAAGCCAGCAGCACAATGGTGTACAGCAGCACATGCAGACGGGTGAACTTGTCACCATGGGTCACCGGCAGCATCGGTACGCCGGCCTTGGCATATTCATGCTTGCGGTACAGCGCCAGCGCCCAGAAATGCGGCGGTGTCCACGCAAAAATGATCAGGAACAGCGTCAGTGCCTGCGACGTGACGTCACCGGTCACCGCAGCCCAGCCGAGTACCGGCGGCATCGCACCGGAGGCGCCGCCGATGACGATGTTCTGCGGGGTCATCGGTTTGAGGATGACGGTATAGATGACGGCGTAACCGACGAAGGTGGCCAGGGTCAGCCACATCGTCAGCGCATTGACCCAGTGATACAGCAGCGCGAGCCCGATGCCGCCGACGATGCCGGAAAAAATCAGCGTCTCCAGCGTCGTGATCTGACCCCGCGGCAGGGGACGGTATTTGGTACGCGTCATCAACGCGTCAATCTTCTGCTCGACCAGGCAGTTCACCGCAGCGGCGGCACCGGCCACCAGCGCGATACCGACGGTGGCGGCAATCAGGATTACGGGCGGCACCATACCCGGCGTCGCCAGGAACATACCGATCACCGCGGTAAAGACAATCAGCGATACCACGCGCGGCTTGGTCAGCGCGTAGAACTGCCGGATGCGGGATGAAGGCGGGCTTGGTGCGAGGGTGGTGGACATCAGGGAGCAGGCTTCCGACGGAGGGCGAAGTTTATCACCACCGTGGTCAGCAATAAAATTGCGGCGCCGGCATTGTGAGCGGCGGCCACAGCCAGAGGCAGGCCGGCCACGACATTGGCAATGCCCAGCGCCAGCTGGACAAGCAGCACGGCCAACAGTGCGGCGCCGTAACGCGCCAGCCCGCGGTCGCGCAGCAGCGCCAGCGCAAAACCGCCAACATAAACAAAGGTCAGGGCCGCGCCGACCCGGTGCGTCCAGTGAATGGCGGTAATCGCGTCATAACTCAGATGGGTACCCGCAGCGGTCATGCCCAGTTCGCGTATCAGCTGGAAGCCGTGACGGAAATCCATTTCAGGGAACCAGACGCCGTGGCAGGTCGGAAAATCGATGCAGGCCAGCGCGGCATAGTTGGTCGATACCCAGCCACCGAGCATGATCTGCGCGATCACGATCAGCAAGGCCAGCAGCGCCCAGGGACGAAGTCGCACGGCGGCAAGTGATGCCGGCTGGAATTTTTCCTGGCGCAGGCCCAGCCAGACCAGCAGCGCCAGCGTCGCCAGTCCGCCGAGCAGATGCAGCGTAACAATGACCGGTTTCAGCAGCATCGTCACCGTCCACATGCCCAGGGCCGCCTGAAACGCGACCAGGCCCACCAGACTGGTAGCCAAAAACGGTGATTGCTGCAGTTCGCGTCGGCGCAACCATGCCGTGAAAGCAATGGCGAGAATCACAAGCCCAAGACCGCCGGCAATATACCGATGGAACATTTCCTTCCATGCTTTGCCCAGTGACACCGGCCCGTGGGTACCGCCCTGCTCCTCGACGGCCTTGGCAATGTCATCCTGGGCGTGGTGCGGCGTCAGTTCGCCGTAACAGCCGGGCCAGTCGGGACAACCCAGTCCGGCATCGGACAACCGGACATAGGCGCCGACCACAACGACGACAAAGGTGTAAATCACCGCAAACCAGACAAGCTTCCGGAACATTTAAATACCCGCCCCATACAGTTGACAGTGTGTCATCCGATGCGCGATACCTTGAGCAGCCGCTCAAGGTCCTTGCGCATGCGGCTGGGATCGGCGTCGCGCGGATAACGCAGCACCAGATTGCCCAGCGGATCGACCAGATAGATATGATCAGCAAGCGCGCCCTCGAAAGGCAGCTGATCGAGCACCTTGCTGCCGGCCGCCTTCACCAGCCAGGTGCCTTCAAATTCGCTGCTCAGCCGCTGCGCCGGCTCACCCGCGCCGGTAATCAGCCACACGCGTTCAATGCGCTCGGGGTATTTGCCCTGGGTTTTGCGCACCTGGCGGATCTGCCACAGTTTTTTCTCGCAGTAGGCATCGCAGGCGGCGTCATCAGCCAAGACAAAAAGCCACTTGCCTTCGAGCTGACTAAGTGAAAAGGCGGCGCCGTCAGCAAGCGTCATCGGTGCACGTGACAGTTGCCTTGCATCCATCAGCTCACCGTAATTCACCCGCCCCTCGGGCCGGTAAAAATAATAGGTGGTAAATGAGGCGATGAACGGGGCGATACAGACCGCTGCAACCAGCCACAACGTCTTACGGCTGGTCCGCGGGGCTTCGTTTGACATGGGTCACCAGATAATAAATAAAAATGGCAAAACTCAATGCGTACCATTGAAAGGCATAGGCAAGATGCGTATTGCGGCCGAGATCGGGTCGCTTCCATTCCCGCTTGAGACCGTCATCAACAGCACTGTCCTGCTGGATCACGAAGGGCTGCAGATCCAGCCCGGTCGCCTGGCGATAGCGCTCGAACACCAGGTTCTGCCAGACATTGCCCTCCGCAACCTTGGTCGACAGTTCCATGAATTTTTCGCTGTATGTCACAGCCGTACCCTTGACCAGCTGTTCGCCGGCAGGCGTTTCAACCACCGGCAGGCTGCGGTCGCGGCCGGCCGCAACCCAACCGCGGTTGACCAGCACATAACGCTTCGAGCCGGCAATGCGCAGCGGCGTGGCCACGTGATATCCGGGCTGATGCTGGTACAGGCGATTATCGACAAAGACGGTGTATTTCGGTTCAAACTCGCCGCGCACCTCGACGCTGCGCAGCAGGATGTCATCGGATGCCAGCGGCGCGGCGCCGACGCTGACCACTGACTCCAGCGACAGCGCATCCTGGCGGTCCTGCAGGCCCTGCTTGTAATCCGCGCGGCTGCTCTGCCATTCGCCCAGAAAAAATGTCAGCGCAATGCCGGCAACCGCCGCTACCGTCGTCAGCAACCGGGGGTGGAATGCAAAGGCGCCAAAAGTGATTACAGCCATCGGATTTCCGGTTGGGTTACACTGCGGTGCATAACATCATGCGCATCATCGTCATACTGTTCATCGTGATCATTTTCGCCAGCCTCGGGTCGGCGCTGTTTTACATGATCCGCGACAAGGGTACGACCGAACGCACGGCAAAGGCACTGACGGTCAGGGTGGCACTGTCGGTACTGTTGTTCCTGCTGCTGATGCTGGGCTTTCATTTCGGCCTGATCACCACGCGACTTTAGACACAAGCGGCGCACACTCGTTCCAGCGCCCTTGCGCCGGTCCGCATCAAAAAAAACGCCGCGTATCCCGCGGCGTCCAAATTCCCGTGTCGGGGGCACCTCCTCCCCGTGCGAACCGTGCTTAGCCGGCCTCTGAGCTGGACTGCGCTGTCCGCCGTCTTGTGATCCGTTACAGCCAGTAAACGACCACGAACAGGAACAGCCAGACCACGTCGACGAAGTGCCAGTACCAGGCCACACCCTCGAAACCGAAGTGGTTGTCCGGCTTGAAGTGACCGGCGACGCTGCGGAACAGGATCACCCACAGCATGATGGTACCTACCGTGACGTGGAAACCGTGGAAACCCGTCAGCATGAAGAAGGTTGCACCGTAGGCGCCCATCGTCATTTTCAGGTTCAGGTCGCTGTAGGCGTGGGCATATTCATAAACTTGGAAGCCCAGGAAGATCATGCCGAGCGCGATGGTCAGCACCAGGCCCCAGATCAGGTGGGTGCGGTTGTTTTTCAGCAGCCCCCAGTGCGCCCAAGTCAGCGTCACACCTGAAGTCAGCAGCAGCGCGGTATTCAGCGCGGGAATACCCCAGGCGCTCATCGGCGAGAAGGTTTCCTTGATGCCGGGGCCGGTGGCGGGCCAGTCGGCCTTGAATCCGGGCCACAGGAACTCCTGATGCGTCAGCGAACCGAGGTCCGGTACCGAAATGCTGCGCATGTAGAACAGCGCACCAAAAAAGGCGGCGAAGAACATCACTTCGGAAAAAATGAACCAGCTCATGCCCCAGCGGAATGAAATGTCGACCTGCTTGTTGTAGTTGCCGCCCTCGGATTCATGAGCAACCGCAGTAAACCAGCCGGCAAACATGAAAAACAGGATCAGGAAACCGATGCCCAGCAGGGCATAACCCAGCGGCATGTGATTGACCGTGAACGATGCGCCAAAACCCAGAAAACCGATGGCGATCGAGGCCACGATCGGCCAGTTCGAAGGCTGCGGCAGATAATAGTTGCCAGATGCTTGATTCGACATATTCACTTCTCCCCTGAATCCTTGTGTTCAATCACAATCGTGCGACGGATCATCTCAGCACCAGCCGCACTACAGAAACCACAGTTCCCACGAACGTCGCCCCCGCAATCACGGCGACAATGATCACCTGCACCGGCGTCACCACGATACTTTCGTGGTCGGCACGCTTGCGGATGCCGAGAAACGCCGATAGCACCATGCGCACCACCTGCAGCAGCGTGGCTTTTTGCGGAGCTTCTGCCATCGCAGTCATCACCCCTGCCCGCCGGCTTTCGGCACCGCAGCGCCCTTGACCTCGAAGAAGGTGTAGGACAGCGTAATCGTGTTCACATCGGCCGGCAGCGTCGAATCAATCACGAACTGCACGGGCATGCGCTTGCCTTCACCCGCCTGTAGCGGCTGCTGCTTGAAACAGAAACATTCCAGCTTTTTCACGTACGATGCCGCATGCTTGGGGCCATAACTTGGGATCGCCTGCCCGACAATGGCGTTGGCACTGTTGTTGCGGACGTCATATTCAATCTGGATCATTTCGCCCGGATGCACCCTCACGCTGCGCTGCACCGGCTTGAAATCCCATTCGAGTCCGTGGGCATTGGAATCAAACTCCAGCGTCACCCAGCGCGACTTGTCGATCTGCGTATTCTCGACCGCGGCCGCCGGCTTGATCAGGTTATTGACCCCGGTGACTTCGCAGATCTTTTCGTAGAATGGCACCAGCAGAAAACCGAAGCCAAACATCGCCACCGCGAATATCGACAGCCGCGTCATCATACGGCGGTTGGCGCGTTCGCTTTTCACGCTAATCATGTCAGCGGGCCAGCAGGTAATACTTGATCATCACGCCGAAGAAAAACGCAGCAACAATCAGCCACAGCACGGTGGCTGTGCGACGGTTGTTGCGTTTGACTTCAAGCTGGTTCATCTCGGATTACTTGATGACCGGCGGGGTTTCAAAACTGTGCCACGGAGCGGGCGTAGGCAGATGCGTCCACTCCAGGCTGTCCGCACCGTCCCAGGGCTTGTCCGGTGCCTTCTCTCCACTGGTGATGCACTTGATCACGATGTAGAGGAATAGCAGTTGCGACAGGCCGAAACCGAAAGCGCCGATTGACGAGATCATGTTGAACTCGGCGAACTGCAAGGAGTAGTCGGGAATGCGGCGCGGCATGCCGGCCAGGCCCAGGAAATGCTGCACGAAGAAGGTGACGTTGAAGAACACCAGTGACAGCCAGAAGTGCCATTTACCCAGCGTCTCGTTATACATCTTGCCGGTCCACTTGGGCAGCCAGAAATAGATGCCGGCGAAAGCAGAGAACAGCGCACCGGCCACCATCACGTAATGGAAATGCGCCACCACGTAATAGGTGTCGTGCAACTGAACGTCAACCGGTGTGATCGACAGCACCAGTCCGGTGAAACCGCCCAGCGTGAACAGAAACAGGAAGCCGAGCGAGAACAGCATCGGGGTTTCGAAGCTCAATGAACCCTTCCACATCGTCGCCACCCAGTTGAATACCTTGACACCCGTGGGCACGGCAATCAGCGCCGTGGCGTACATGAAGTAGAGCTGCGCTTCAACCGGCATGCCGGCGGTGTACATGTGGTGCGCCCAGACCATGAACGACAGGATGGCGATCGAGGCTGTTGCGTAGACCATCGAGGCATATCCGAACAGCGGCTTGCGGGAGAACGCCGGGATCACCTGCGACACCACACCGAAAGCGGGGATGGCGATGATGTATACCTCGGGGTGCCCGAAGAACCAGAAAATGTGCTGGTAAAGAACGGGGTCGCCGCCGCCGGCCGCATTGAAGAAATGCGTGCCGAAGTGACGGTCGGTCAGGGTCATCGTGACTGCACCGGCCAGCACCGGCATCACCGCAACCAGCAGGTAGGCGGTAATCAGCCAGGTCCAGCAGAACAGCGGCATCTTCATCAGCGTCAGCCCGGGGGCGCGCATGTTGAGGATGGTGGTTATGATGTTGATCGAACCCATGATCGAGGAAATACCCAGCGTATGGACCGCAAAAATCGTCAGGTCCATGGCCGGGCCGGCCTGGGTCGACAGCGGGGCATACATGGTCCAGCCCACACCGGCGCCACCACCGGGCATGAACTGGGCGGCGATCAGTAGCAGCGCCGCAGGCGGCAACAGCCAGAAAGAAAGGTTATTCATCCGCGGGAACGCCATGTCCGGAGCACCGATCTGCATCGGGATCAGCCAGTTCGCGAAGCCGACGAAAGCCGGCATGATCGCGCCGAACACCATGATCAGGCCATGGTAGGTGGTCATCGAGTTGAAAAAGTCCGGACGGACAATCTGCAGGCCCGGCTGAAACAGCTCGGAACGGATGATCAGTGCCATGACACCGCCGACCAGGAACATGCAGAAGCTGAACCACAGGTACATCGTACCGATGTCCTTGTGGTTGGTCGACTTGACCCAGCGCATGATCCCGCTGGGTTTGTGTCCGTGATCGTCGTGGCCGTGGTCGTGTGAATGTGTGTGTGCTGCGTCCATTGCGTTCTCCTGGAGCCTGAATTAGTTCCGTGCGGCTTTGATTTCGGCCGGGGCCACGGCTTCGCCGGTCTTGTTCGACCAGTTGTTGCGCGTAAACGTGATCACACCGGCCAGATCGGCGTCGGACAGGTGTTTGAAGGAAGCCATTGCCGTGCCCTGCTTGCCGGCAAGTAGCAGCTTGATCTGGTCAGCCTTCGGGCCATTGACGACTTTCGATCCGGACAGCGCCGGGAACGACCCCGGAACGCCCATACCGGTAGCCTGGTGGCAGGCAACGCAGTTCTGCGCATAAACCTTTTCGCCGTGCGCTTTCAGCTCGTCCAGCGTCCAGCTCTTGTTGGGATCGACTTTTGCCGCGGCGATCTTTTTCTGCTGAGCGCCCACCCAGGCGGTGTAAGCCGCCGACTCCATCACTTCGACGACGATCGGCATGAAGCCGTGGTCTTTGCCGCAAAGCTCCGCGCATTGGCCGCGGTAGATGCCGGGCTTCTCGGCCTTGAACCAGGTATCGCGAATGAAGCCGGGAACGGCATCCTGCTTGACCGCAAGCGCCGGCACATACCAGGCGTGGATCACGTCAGCTGCCGTGGTCAGAATGCGGATTTTCTTGCCGACCGGCACCACCACGTGGTTGTCCGTCTCGAGCAGGTAGTTCGGATTGGCGTTGCGGCCTGCGACGTCGGTGCCTTCGATCTGGGCGCGCGGCGTGGACAGCGTACTGTAGAAGCTGATGCCTGCGCCTTCGCCCTTGAGGTAATCGTAGCCCCATTTCCACTGGTAACCCGTGGCCTTGATCGTCAGGTCAGCTTCGGAGGTGTCGCGCATGGTGACCAGGGTTCCGGTCGCCGGAACCGCCATTGCGATCAGAATCACAAACGGGATCAGGGTCCAGGCCACTTCAACCGCAGTGTTCTCGTGGAACTGGGCTGCCTTGTGTCCGACCGATTTGCGGTGCTTGAACACGGCATAGAACATGAATCCGAACACACCGATGAAAATCACGAAACAGATTGCCGTGATGATCGTATGCAGATCGTAGATTTTTTCGCCCAGCAACGTATGCGGCGTCTGCAGGTTGAGCTTGTATTCAGCCCACGCTGCGAACGACCAGAAAAACAGCGCGCCTGCTGCCGCCCAACGCTTGATCCCCTTGATGCTCATGCTTCCCCCGCTTTTGTAACCCGATTGATCCGCTAAAACCGATGAACGGCCAGACGGTTGCGCAATTCGCGCGCCAGCGTCTGCCGGCTTTCCTCGCTGCAAAACCGCCCGATGGCGACTTCCCGACCGTGTGAGCGCAGGGCAACCATACCCGCATTTCCGTTCACCAGCCGCACCCAGCAGCGATTGAACTCAAACTGTCTCGACTGCCCCTGCTCCCTGATTTCGACGAGTACGCGGTCACCGTCAAACTCCAGGCGCTCGAAATCACCCGAATGCCTGGCCGTCCACCACGCCGCAATGCCCAGACCTGCGATTTCGACACCGGCAAACGGTATGACCAGCCAGGCTCCGGCAACTGCAAACCCGACCGCCACCAGTGACAAAAACAGGGCCAAGGAACCGAAAATCAGTTTCAGCAGGCGCCAGTCCAGCGAACTGCAATGGCGCCTGAAATATGTAAATTCGGCACCGGCTTCCGCAAAATCCGCATCGTAATGGGGCTCTGTGGTCACTGGCGCCGAGTATCCTTTTAACCGCGCGGACTTTAGCACACCGGAAGGGACGGTCGCAACCGAAATGCCCTCTAAAAACAGTCGGTTTTCGCTCTTAAATAGCCTCATTAATGCGCTTGATGTCCAGTGCTTTTGTCGCGCGATTGATTCCGGGTTTTGCTGCATGTTTGACGATTCCCAGCAACGGCGCCGGAATCCGTTCACGCAGGGTTTGCAAATTCTGCTCACGGCGCGCCATCGACGGATCAATCGCATTGGCAATCCAGCCTGCAATGCGCAAGCCCCGCGCCTGTGCGGCCTCGACGGTCAACAGGGCATGGTTGAGGCAACCAAGACGCAAGCCGACCACCAGCAGCAGCGGTAAATCCAGCTGTTGCGGGATTTCCGCCGCATTGAAACGCGGGGCCAGCGGCACCAACAGCCCGCCGACGCCTTCAACCACCACCAGATCGCTTCGCGCCGCGATCTGCACGTAACAGCGCTTAATCACGCTCATCCGGATGGTTTGTCCGGCCTCGCGCGCGGCCAGATGGGGGGCGATCGGCGGCGTAAAACAATAGGGATTCATGATCTTGCGGGACACATCAACGCCGGCGGCGGCACGCAACTGCTCGACATCCTCGTTGTATCGTACGCCACGGCGCAGCCGCGCACCGGCGGCGACCGGTTTCATCCCTGCCGCCTGCAGACCAAGGGCGGCCAGTCCGTGCAGCAGCGCGCAGGCCACCAGGGTTTTACCGACCCCGGTGTCAGTACCGGCGATGAAAATTCCCCGACCCGGCATCTCAGCCGCCACCGACCGGTTTGATATCGATCACCGGCCGGCCGCCGGGGCCGAGCCGCGGCATCGGCCGCCAGGCATGGCCGTAAATCACCTCGAAGCTCGCCGGCAGCTTGCCGTCGCGGCGAAAACTTTCGTACTGGCGCTCAACAGCCGCCAGCCACTGCTTGCCGGACAGCGCCGCAGGCCGGTTTTCGGCGGCGTTGTGCGCACCGATGGCTTTCAGATCACGCATCACCGCCCGCGTGTCGTCATAGGTCAGCGTGAACGTTTCCATGTCGATCACCGGGTCGGCAAAACCGGCCTCAACCAACATGTCGCCGATGTCATGCATGTCCGTGAAACGGCTGAGATGCGGATGACCATCGGTATTGGCCTGCGCCGCACGCAGCTCCTTCAGCGTATCGGGCCCAAAAGTGGTGAACAGAAACAGGCCGCCGGGTGCGAGCACGCGGTAGATCTCGGCAAATGCCCGCGGCAGTGCGTTAACCCACTGCAAAGCGAGATTACTCCAGGCAAGATCGATGCTGCCACCGGACAGCGGCAGACGCTCGAGATCCCCGCAAACGGCCAAGGGCCCGCGTCGCAACAAGCGCTGATGCCAGGGCAACGCAGCGCGCGCCTGACGCAGCATACCCGGCGCGATATCCAATGCGACCACCCGCGCTGACGGATAACGCACGCCCAGCCCCTGCCAGGCATTGCCCGTGCCGCAACCGGCATCCAGAATGCGCTGCGGTGCGTGGCGGATGAAATCCAGACGCTCAAGGCTGCGCTTGCACACCTCATGCTGAAGCACAGCTGCGGCATCGTACGTTGTAGCAGCACGGTCGAATGAGCGGCGAACCGCGCGTTTGTCGATCACAACCATTTCACTCATTGCAGAACTCCGCGATCAGGCGACTGAACGCCGCCGGATCGGAAACAAAAGGCACATGCGCTGCGCCGGACATCCGCTCCAGGCGTGCGCCTGCAAGCTGCGCTGCGAGATATTCACCGGCCGCGAATGGGGTGATGCGATCACAATCGCCGTGCACAACCAGTGCGGGCTGTGCAATATCATGGAGAACCGTGCGCAAATCGGTGTCGCGCAGCCAGTCCAGCGTACGCATCAACAGTGGCGCTTCCGGATTCGGACGTGTGCCCAGCGCAGCCTCCAGTTGGCGCGCCACTTTGCGGGCCTGTGCGTCACCCCGGGTTTGCAGTAGCAGAAAACGCCGCAAGGCCTGCGCAGAATCCGTTGCGACCAAACCGGCAAATTGGCTGAAATCTTCAGCATCCATGCCATGCGACCAGTCCGGCGCCGTCAAGAATCGCGGTGTCGTCGATACCAGAATCAGTTTCCGGACGCGCCGCGGATAACGTCGTGCCCATTGCAGCGCCAGTTGTCCGCCCAGCGACCAACCGGCCACTACACACTGCTCGGGAACCATGCCCGCCAGTCGATCAATGACTTCATTGATGGAAATATCCGCAGCGCTTTCAGCCGGATCATCCGGTGCGATCACGGTATGCCCGAGATCCAAGCGTGCGATCACTTCACTCCATACGCCGGCATGGGCACCCCAGCCATGCAGCAGCACCAGAGGCAAGGCGCTCATGCCGCAGCCAGCAGAGCTTCCACCAGCCGCGCCACGTCGGCGGCTTCGTGGTCGGCCGACAGCGAAATGCGCAGACGCGCCGTGCCTTGGGGTACCGTTGGTGGACGGATCGCCGGTACCAGCAGCCCTGCTGCTGCCAGTGACGCCGACAGCGCCAGTGCTTCATCGTTACCGCCGACCAGCAGCGGCTGGATCGGTGTATCGGATGACATCAACATCCATGGTGCAGCGGCCAGCCCTTCCCTCAGTTGAACGATCAGCGCCCGCAGACGCTCGCGCCGCCATTCTTCCGCCAAAATGATCTGCAGGCTGGTCAGCAACGCATGCGCCAGCAAGGGCGGCGTTGCCGTGGTGTAGATGTAAGTCCGTGCGTTCTGGATCAGTGTTTCGATCAGCGTTTCATCACCGGCAACAAAGGCGCCGGCAACACCCGCAGCCTTGCCCAGTGTTGCCATATAGATGAAACGATCCGATGCCATGTTGAAATACGCGAGCGTGCCGCGCCCCGCTTCGCCGAGTACGCCGAAACCATGGGCGTCATCGATGAACAGGTAGGCATCATGACGTTCACACAATTCGAGCAGCGCAGCGACCGGTGCAATATCGCCATCCATGCTGAACACGGCGTCGGTGACCACCAGGCGCCGGCGCGCCGGGGTGGTTTTTAACAGTCGCTCCAGCGCACCGAGATCGTTATGCGCATAACGCTTGACGGCGGCCCGCGACACCAGCGCCGCATCATTCAGCGAAGCGTGATTGAGCCGGTCCGCAAAAATCGCATCGCCGTGACCGGTCAGCGCACTGACCACACCCATATTGGCCATATAGCCGGTGGAAAACAGCAGCGCGCGCGGCTGGCGTACAAACCGCGCCAGCGCCTCTTCGAGTTCGTGGTGTGCCGTGCTGTGGCCGAGAATCAGATGCGAAGCGCCACCACCGACGCCGTAACGGGCAATGCCTTCATTTGCGGCAGCTGACAATCGCGGATCAGCGGCCAGCCCGAGATAATCATTCGAGCAGAACGCAAGGTATTCACGACCGTCGACCGTGACGCGCGCGCGCTGGGGCGACTCGAGCAGACGCCGCGAGCGGCGCAGGCCGCCCGCTTCGCGCGCCGCCAGTTCGGCGGCCAAATCGTCGTGCAGTGACACGGGAGGCAATACCCCCTCAGAAAACGTCAGGCCGGATTCAGCGGCTTGAGGCCGAGGCGCGCAAACAGCGCACGGTCGTTTTCAACGTCCGGGTTGCCGGTAGTCAGCAGTTTTTCACCGTAGAAAATCGAATTCGCTCCGGCGAGGAAACACAGCGCCTGCACACCATCACCGAGTTCCTGACGACCGGCTGACAGGCGCACAAAGGCCTTGGGCATGGTGATGCGCGCGCAGGCGATGGTGCGCACGAATTCCAGCGGGTCGAGCTTGTCTGCGCCATGCAGCGGCGTGCCCGGCACCTGCACCAGATTGTTGATCGGTACCGACTCCGGATACGGCGTCATTTTCGCCAGTTGCGCGATCAGCGTCGCACGCGCAGTGCGCGTCTCGCCCATGCCGACGATGCCGCCGCAGCAGACATGCATGCCGGCCTCGCGCACCTGACTCAGCGTGTCGATGCGGTCTTCGTAATCGCGGGTGGTGATGACGTTTTTGTAATTGTCTTCGGCGGTATCGATGTTGTGGTTGTAGTAATCGAGACCGGCGTCGCGCAGCTGACCGGCCTGGCCGGGTTTCAACATGCCGAGCGTCGCGCAGGTTTCCATGCCCAGACCGCGCACCGCCTTGACCATTGCCACCACCTTGTCGAGATCACGCTGCTTCGGGCCGCGCCATGCTGCACCCATGCAGAAACGCGTCGCCCCATGCTCCTTCGCCTTGCGTGCCGCAGCGACCACTTCATCCACCGACAGCAGGTCCTGGTTTTCGACGCCGGTCTGGTAACGCGCCGCCTGCGGGCAATAACCGCAGTCTTCGGAGCAGCCGCCGGTCTTGATCGACAACAGCGTCGACAGTTGCACGGCGTTGGCATCGAAGTTTTCGCGATGTACCTGCTGCGCGCGGAACAGCAGATCGTTGAACGGCAGCGCAAACAGTGCCTCGATGGCAGCCACAGTCCAGCGGGTTGTCGCGGCCGGAGTGTCGGCGACGACAGGCCGGCGTTCGTTGAGGGGATTATTGGCTGGCAAAGTGTCCATGACGATCTCTATATTTTATTCAATATAATCAAATACTTAATATTCATATCGTCGCAGATGCGCCATTATTTGTCAAATTGGAAAAAGCGTGTACTTAACGGGTGGCAACCAGCCGCCGCCGCGCTGTTCGCCTCGCATTGCGTGCTGTGCGAGGGGAATGCCCCCGGCCGCGGCCTCTGCGGTGACTGCTGGGCTGAACTGCCCTGGCTGAACGGCCCCGGATGTATGCGTTGCGCCCATCCGCTACCCGCCACCAGCATCTGCGGCCGCTGCCTTGCCGAGCCGCCGCACTTTGATCAGGTAATTGCCGCCACGCGTTACGGTTTTCCCGTCGATGGCCTGATCCAGGCCTGTAAATACGGCGGCCGGCTGTCCGCCATCCGCTCGCTCGCCGAAATGCTCAAGTGGCCTGACTGGTTTTTTGTGCCAGGTTCATTGACGCACTTTACTGCATAGCTTCTGCCTGTTCCAAGACGGGTGGTTGCGGGTTGATCGCCGCAGGTGCCGGTGGCCGATAGCCCAGCGAGCTG